>Ga0181577_10001036_pt1 | contig 22488 bp, 22 predicted proteins | sample 101ome_21_FD_132468 | JGI IMG/M metagenome (GOLD analysis project Ga0181577, IMG submission 132468) | Coastal salt marsh microbial communities from the Groves Creek Marsh, Skidaway Island, Georgia - 101413BT metaG (megahit assembly) | ecosystem: Environmental > Aquatic > Marine > Intertidal...
CATATTCTTCTAAGTGAGAGAGTAATACTGAATCTGATCTAAAGTCTATTGCTTTTCCTATTTGATGATATGAAACAGGATTTGTTTCTAAAAAGTCTACTAACATGCTTTCTTGACCTGATTCAAGAATTTCTATAATTCTTAACATTTTTCTTTCTGCAGATAACTTGCCTCCCATAAGTTCTACGCAAGAGTCACATCTATTTACATAGAGATCAAAAAGATCTTCGCCTTTTTGATGTTTTACTGTCATTGCCTGCGCTTGAGATTCTGTACTTCTTGCGCCAGATGTAATTACAGGTGACTCATATGAACCTTGGTAGTTTTGAAATCGCCATTCTAAAAAAGAAACTAAGAATTTAATTAATCTATCATCAGTCCTAGAGAGATTTGTGTCTGACACATCATCTGCTATTTTTAAATCATATCCTTCTACATTCATAGCAGGTTCATAAATCACGCCTGCTCTTTTTAATAAGTTTTTAACTTCGTCTGGCAAAAATGATTTTAACCAATCTGTCCCTGTATAGTTTCCTGTTTGAAAATTTTCAAAAATATTTTTTTGAATAATTTTTCTAAGTTGTCTTTTTGTTATTTTCAAATCAAGCTCCTAACTCAGGTGGGTACCTATCAAGAACTGACCTAGCTTCTTCGTCTGAAATTACATTATCTTCTACGGGCTGAAGATCATTATCTATTTCTAAGTTTGATTCTTCAAACATCATAGATAAACCTCTGTCAAGCGCAGAAAGACTCGTGCTTAATAGTGAAGAATCAATTGTTGCAGGACCTGAATAAACGTAGACATGATCTCCTGGATTTAGTTCAGTGTCAGCTAGTTTAATAACGTCGCTGCTTTTCATTCTTATGCACCCACCTGACGCAGGCCTTCCTAGATACTGCTCTCTGTTTGTTCCGTGCAAATAAATATTTCTACTTTTAACATTTCTATTAGCAGTTTCTAAACCAGTAAGCGTTATTGCCCTTGTTACAACTTCAGCAGTGTGATTTGTTCGAGGTGAGGGTTGGCGAGGTCCTAAAACAATTGGCGGAACTGTTGGTTCTCTTCCTACTAAAACTGTTCCTGATTCTAGGCCGGTGCCGTGTATTTTCATTACCTGCATAAGACCGGTACTGGTTTTCCCTGAATTATTTTCGTTTCCTAGACCTTTTCGTCCTGTAGAAACCAAACCAGACATTTCACTTGAAGAAGAAGATTTTTTTAAATAGAATCTTTGTCTAGTTCCGTCTACTAAGAGTAATGTGTCTCCTTCTTCAAGAATACCCTTTCTTACTAAGGCTTCATAGACTGAATCTGCACTTGTAATTTCTTCTTCTGCTGCTGAAGTGATGGATGAAGTTGTTTCTCCAAATTTTCTATTTAAAACTTCAGCTCCGGCTGCATTTAAAGGCCGCCAAGACTCGCTAGAATCTTTTTTTCTAAAAACCCAAGATTCACCTTGTTTTTTATACTCATAAGGATCACTTGAAGAAGTTGTAACAACTTGTCCAGATGTGTACCCAGAACTTTCAGGTGCAGATTGCGCTTGTTTGAATTGTCTATTTAAAACATCTATTCCTGCAGCATTAACATTTTTCCATTCTTCTTGTGATCCTTTTGTTCTAAAAACCCATCGATTATCTACTTCTTTATACTCATAAGGATCTTCATCACTTGTTGTAACAACTTGACCAGATGTGTATCCAGAGCTATTGGAACCAAACATAAAATCGTAAGCTGAACTGCCTGTGTCTCTAAGCGTGTCGTATATATTTTCTGCTATTATTTTTCTTAATTGTTTTCTTGAAACTTTCATTAAAAATCCCCTCTTTAATTATTATATATTTAAAAGGGGATAAATTAACTAATGCATGACTTATATTTTTAGCCTTTATTCTATTTTCCCACCGTAACGACGTTCAAGAACTGTATTGCCCTCGTTGATGCATCGCTGGAGGTAGTCATTTAGATCTTCAAGTGAAGTACATACAGCTTCTCCGCTTGCTGCAAGCATTAGATTAAACTGCGCTCCTTCGGGCAGGCCGGCACAGAAGTAGACAATGGGCTTCCCTAGCTTGTGGAAATATCCTGCCTCAAAGATACTACCCATATCCTTGTTGCGAGTATTGCAAAGCATCCAGTCACACTCTTCCATGCCGCGAATATTTCCATTAAAGACTTCGTCTTGAAAATTCACAGTAGAATCAGGTGAGCAGAGATTCTCATCCTTTGGTGAAAAATATCCAAGATTATTATTGTCAAGAGTTGTCTTAATATTCTCAAGTTCTTCAAGCCATTCAGGTGAAAACCACCCGCTAGCAATATAGCATCTGTTCATAGTCATTAGTTTCTCCCCATAAAGGTGTTGTAGTTATTACGCATTTCATCAATTTCTTCCATTGATGCATTCCAGAGCTGTTCAAAGACAGTAGTTGTTCCAGGATTGTTTGTACCGTTGATCTCTTCACGGCGTGCCTGATAGATTGTATCTTCAGGATGAAACTCGAAGATATCGTTCTTAGGCTCTGGCCAGTAAAGGTTTGTGCCTCGCGAAGTAAATTCATTGCCTACCTTGACTCGGAAAGTCTTGACATAATGCATGTCAGGCTTGTTGAAGTTAATAGCTGTTGAAGCTTCAGGTAGAACACCAATAAGCTCACGGGCCATGTATGCAGCAAGAATGTTATCAGCTGCTGGCTGAATCTGTCGATCTTGACGCTGATTGATGAAACCGAGCAAGTCCTTTAAGTTCATACGCATAAGATAGAATGAAGTCATGCACTTTGGAAGAATCATCCGAGCATCCATCATAGATACATCTTTTGAGTCGGTCATGTCAGCATAGAGCTGCTTTGAGTCACGCACAATTTGCATATAACGCTCAAGAAACTCAGGTGAGTTTTCAACTGCTTCAGGAATAACTGCGCCGTCATCACGAAGATCTCGGTCACCAGTACCCTGTGCTGCAAAAGAACCTGCACGACGACGGATAATATGTGTCACTTCTTGGAAAGAGAGACCACTTAGCTTAAATGTAAAACCAAGACACTCCATTGGAGTTGGAAGTGCACGGAAGTTTAAGACATCTTCAAGATTCTGTGAAAGCTCTTGCATAGAGGTAATCGATGGATTAGTCTCATCATGATGATCAGCCCAAGTTGCCTTCACATATTGCCAAGCAACATTGAGTGCTTGAGAGCGTGTAGGGTGATCAACTAGTTCAACCTTGAGTGCACGCAAATTGTTTTCAAAAGCTGTGCTAGGTGTCTTACCGAACTTTAAGTCCATTGGCAAATTTACAGGTGTTAGATTTTTATTAATAGGCATTGCTGTTCCTTTTGTTAAAGTGTTTTGATTAAATCTTTTAGGTCCTGATAAAACACAACATTATCATTCCTAATGGTTTTATTATAGCTCTTTTTTGGCACCTTTACACTTATGCCGTGATTTGCATATTCAAGTGCGTGCTTCGGTGAATCATCAATTGCAAACTGAATTGCGCCTGAGTCATAGTATTCTGAATTCATACACCATCTCAATTTCTCAGGTGAAAAATCAACTCTATCGAAGGGAATGTTACTTAGATCCAGCCAATAGTATGTATCATAAAAAATCTTAAGATTTTCTTTCGGTCTCGCAGTTAAGAGCTGTATCCAATATCCTTTTTCTCTAAGCGAAGTTAAGAATTCAACTGCATCATCAACAGGCGTGAGGCATCTAAAGTGACGCTCCTGAACAAAGTCATCAAAAACTTTTTCTGGATTTATATTTCCTGATGCTTTTAGAATGTCTTCTACAAAGAAATACTGGTCGCTCTCGACGTCTGCTTTGATATCGTATCTTCTACTAAGAAAATCAGCAAAGGTAGACCTAAACTCGCAGAGTACATCATCGATATCAACAATAATGACTGGTTCTCCCGTCCATTGTTTTTCGTGTATTCTATTTTCTACATCAAGATAAATGTCTTTCAAAGTAAAAGCTTTTGACACATCTTCGGGCTTGATCTCCCATAGATTTAGTATAGACATGACATATCGTAAAACGTCAACTGAGCTGTAGATTAAATCATCTTCGTTAGGTAGACCATTAGTAACTCTCATTTTCTCAATCATTTTATTAATTGAATTATAAGAGTTTAGTGCCAGGTCTTTACTAATGCTTCTCTTTTCTTCATTTGATTCAAGCTTGCCAAACTTGGATTCATTATACTGAGCTTGCGCTCGCATCATGTCTATAAAATTCACTAATAACCTTCCTTTAGTCTAGACATTATAATAGAGTGTTTTTTCTCGTATGCTTCAATTAGATCTTTCTCATCAAAACCAGATGCGATAAGTAAAGAAAAGAAATAATTAAGAGCATCAACTATCTCTTCAAGAAATTCATCTCTATCAGGTGCTTCATTAAATTCTGTTATTCTATGAGGCTTCCAGTTCTTTAAATGCTGAAGCGCTTCAAACATCTCTTCAACACCTCTTAGAGCCAAGTCTCTGCAAAATTGCTGAGACTCTTTCTTGCTCAGATCAAGAGGTAAGTCTGGGTATGATCCAGGCCTATCACGTCTCATTTCTTCAATGAAATCATTTCTGAGTTTGAACATTTGCTCTAAATTGCAATTCATTTTACTGCTCTGAATTATTACTCTGCATATTAACTGCTTCCTGAATCATTCGCTGAACATTTTCTTCACTCTGGCGCTCGTACTCTTCATCAAGTTCAAGAGTCCCGTCATTGTCGACGAGAGCCATCATTCGCATATGATCAACTACATCTGTTCCTGTCAGCATAGCAAGCTGTACTAGCTGTGCGATGTGTGCAATTACTGTATCACTAAGTCTCATTTTTTCTCCTATTTTTGTACTTCTGGTACCCAATGTGTTGTTCTGCCATCGGGTGTGTTAGTTTTCACTACTTTATTATTATAAGGGTCAACCTTTTGATTGTACACTAAAAACCTACTTGAATATGTACCTTTTGAACCGTCAGCGCCGTAAAAACTTTTAATAGTTGCGCCACCATTTTGATATGATGTTCTAATAACAGACTGAATATTGTCTCTAATGTCTGTTATTTCTTTTTCTGTTAAAGAGTTTACTGTTCGTAAAGGTGACACTTTAGAAAGCCAAAGAACTTCTGCTTTAATATAGTTTCCTACGCCAGCAATTGTCTTTTGGTTCATTAGTGCTTCGCAGATTGTCTTTTCACCTTTTTTATTTTTCTTGAATAACCGCGTTCTAAACTGGTCGATTGAAATATCATGAGTTAACGGGTCAGGTCCGAGCTCAAGCAGCTTCTTCTCAGTTTCTTCGCGAGTCATTGCAAATTTAAGGGTTCCAAAGTTTCTGGTATCTGTATACCAGATTGATGAGCCTCCTTCAAGATCAAATCTAACGCGAGAATGCTTCTGCTGTGTAAATGACCAATACCCGGACATTCCTAACGTGTTCCAGACAAATGAATGCGGACCTTCTTCATCCCCAAACATTCCGTAAATAAACTTACCCTTAGTTGTCCATCCGATACAATGAATCGGCATCATTGATTTAAATTTTTCAAAACCTGCGGGAGTTTTTTTAGTGTACCTTCCTGAAAGAATCTCTATGTTAGAAATTCGTTTACCACACATAAACTCATCAATTGATCTCGCAGTTGCTTTGCACTCAGGTCCTTCTGGCATTTTCAAACTCCTTTAACCAGTTATGATAATTTACTAAAGCTCCGTCTTTTGGCTCAACGTCTTTCCAGAATGGAGAACAGAAAATCTTATAAGCATCTGATCCGTACTTGCCGATTCCGTAAAGTTTGGTAGGATCATCTCTCCAATCTTTTTCAAGATATTCTCTTGACATTCTAACTAGAGCTCTAGATCTACGTGTTGATAAACCCAAAGGTTGTATAGTTGCAGCAACTTCTTCTTCGTTAGCAGAGGCCAGATCAGAAGGCGTTGGCCACAAACTTAAGACTTTTCTAAAGTAGGGTTCGGCTGCTACTCTTTTTGTTAGATTGCAAAATATGCAACAGACAAATATTTTCCAAGGGTCCAGGTTTATTTCTTCCTGGAGTAAACCATAAGGAGACAATTTCACCTCACATTATGATTTTAATCTTTTCTTTATATAATTTACAGGCCTAGTACCCACTTTTCTTTTATTTTTCTTTACTTCTTCAACTACTTCTTCAACTCGTTCTCTAGTGAACACGAATCCCATGTTTTTAAGATATGTTTCTAAAGTCTCAACTTTCTTGTCTTTGGCAATGCCTGCCCACTGAAATGCGTTTGTCCTTTTTATTCTTTTAATTTCTTCAAGTGTAATTTTTAGCTTAGGTTCAATTATGTCATACACAGACTTGTCTTCTGGCTCTATTCCTAAGTCATTGCCTATAAAAAGAAGATTTTCATACTCTTCGTCTTCATAGCTGTCAATAGCAATTTGATAGTACTTGCCAAATTTTTCTCTAACACTCTCTACAGGAATAAATCCTGTTTTATCTGGGTGCGTTACTAAAGCAATACTTCTATAGAGTTTCTTTGCCCACCCTGGTTTATCAGAGTAATTTTTTATTTCTTCAGAATCTTTCTCTTCTTTTTGAGAAAAGAAGAAGTTATCAAATCTTTCTTTTTGATTTTTAACGCTATTTGAAAGCTTTTCTTGAAAAAGAATCAAATGTGCATTTAAATCTCTGTTTCCCTCTTCATATATCTTTTTTACGCTTTCTCTCTCTTCGTATGCTAGTTTGTATTTTTGAAGAAGAAGGTTATTTTCTATTTTTAAAATCATTTTTTAGATCAGTCAAAATGAGAAGTGGCCAAATTAGAGACTTTACTTTTCTCTTTTTGATTCTGCTTGATTCCTCACTTAAGACAGATCTATTCTTAGGTGACTTAATAGCTTTGTCAATTTTTAGCATAGAATAGATTAAAGTATTATGAAAAGACCAAAAAAGGATAACAGCTAAAAAGTAATGTGCCAAAAGAAAGATTAATTGCCCAATTAAAAGATGGTCACTCATCTAATTTTTCCTTTGTAAGCGCTTCTATAATCTGTAATATTTGTTGATCTGTGACTTTTGTCTTTTTATCCTGTTTAGGTGATCTCGCTTTTTGAGGAGCAGGATCAGGAGAAATAGATCTAGTCGCAGGTGCTTCTTTAATCACAGGTTTTTGTCTTCTATTAACTTTGACTTCTGATACTGTAGCTCTTGGCTGAATACTTCTTTTCTTTGTTTTGATCATCGGCTTTGCTTTTATCTCGATGCTCTTTTCAAAATTACCTATCATAGACAAGGGCCTAAAATATTTATCTTCAACAATTACTTCTAAGTCCATGTTGTATTCGCCTTCTTTTAAAACGTGTTTAAGAGGAGGCAAAACAACTGTTACTTCGTCACCATCATATTGTTCAGAGTCAAAAACAAGAGACATACCTTGGCTTTCAACAATCAATCTGCACTGAGCTTCTGCAGGACGCGTTCCTTCAATTGTTAGAGAAAAAGTTAGCTCATTTTCTTCATCCAATAATAAATCAATGTTTGACATTCTTGTTCCTTACCTTGATAACTGCTGCTGACACGCTTATGTCTTTAGCCCTTTTATGCTCAACTGTTTTAGCAGAGACGTTCTTAATATCTATTCCTGTCTTGGTAAAAGTTTTTCTTATATTTTCAAAGAGAGGTCTCACAACATGTTTACCATTGTGTGTAGAAAGTGCTGCACTTATTTTTATTAATTCCCAATTCTCTTCATATATTCTTCTGCTTTTTCTTCTAATGGCTCTTGCAACTTCAATAACAACAAGCGCTGCTGAAGGGATAAAACCTCGCGATATTAAGTTAGAAGGTGTTGCGCCCGGACCAAGTCCTCTTGTCACCAGAAACCCACCGGCTGGTGCAGCCATTATACACTCCCAGTTCCGACCAATCGCCGCTCAAATAGCTCGTCTATTGAGGAAACGCCAGATCTATCGAACAACGCGTATCTAGCAATTTCTGTTACATTATCATCCTGGTAGAAGACCATCTCGTTTGTGTTTTCATCAATCAGCCATCTTCCTGTGTGAATATATCTCGCCATCTTTTGATCTATTTTTACTTCTTCAGTAGCAAAAACGGTCGGTGCAGAAGTAACTGACCAGACAATTGATCCGCTAAACTGTGTTGATAAATTCAATTCAACGCCATACAAACCTGTCGAAGTCCCTAATTCATATATGCCTGTATTTGTAGAAGACACAACTTCGGACCCGAGTGTGTCGTATAGTGCATATCTGATGTTGCCAGATATTCCTCCTAGACTAGATCCTAGATTTGCTGTTTGTAGAACTTTCAAGTTTGTCTCTTATTTTGTGATAGTTAATTGGTCGTTCGCCTATATTTTTTCTAGTTCGAATTTTTTTTTGGATCCTCTTCAGAAAGCTCTTGAAAAGTTTGCTGATCGCTTTCTTCGATTTCTTTTCTTTTTTGAAATTCAGCGACAACATTTTGAATATTTTCAGACATCGTATAGGACACCAGCTCTGTTGCTGCAAGATCTCTTACACTTGCAAGTGTCGTGTAGTAGTCTTTAAGACGCTCTTCTTCATTTTTACCAGATGAATCAGCTAGCCTGCTCTCAATAAAAACTTTTATTTTTTGTAAAGTTGAAAGATAGTGTGCTACTTCTTTTTGCTTGAAAGCATCTCTTAAAAAGTTTTCTAAATCTTGTTCCATAAGGTTAATTATATTTTTGATAGCAAAAAAGTTAAACAAAAATGCCCGTTGGAGATTCCAACGGGCATTCAAAAAACAAAGTTATTAACTTTATCTAATGATACCGGTAACAACATCGTCGTTCTCTAGATCAAAAGAGAACTTAATTTGATTATTGGAAAGACCGTCTAGGGTGTAATCGTTTGCGCTGAGTGCACCACTAAGCAGCGACTGGCCGTTGACGAAGACATCAACTTGAGCTGTTCTAGATGCATCTGTGACATCCTGGTGTGAAAAACCAGAAAGAGTAAAGATGCTTCCAGCTGATAGTGTGCCTCCAGAACGGACTGCGGTCGCTTTACCTGCACCAGGTGTACCAGTTCTTGCAGCATTGATAGCTTTAATAATAGAGACTGAACCGAAGTTGGAAACAAAGTCATCATACTCTACTCTTGACAAAGCTAGCGGAATCTGACCGCCTGACGATGCGTTTGTATATGTAGATCCGGTAAAGAACCCATCAGCAAATCCGATAAGACCATTAGCGGGATTGTCATCAACTGTGGCAACTGCGTTAATCAATCCTATGTTTCCTGTATTGATCTTCTTCATTGCTTGGTTAGAAGCCGCGGGGAAGACAATAGCAGTACCGTCAGAAGCTGATAGAACAATGACGTGTGCTTCGTCCCAGAGTGTAGTTGACGTACCAAGAGTGTGTGCACCGTTGGCCTTGAGCAATGAACCAGTGACATAAACCTGACCGCCGGCTGCTTCGAGCTTGAGATCAGCAGCAGCTGCGATTCTTAAGTCTGCACCACTAACACCTGAGAGATCAATTCTATCTGAAGCACTACCGATTTCAGCCGCGCCTAGGCGTGTGACTCCTGAGGATTGCTGAACATTGAATGATGAACCTACGGTCAACTGTGTTCCGTTGAATGTAAAGTTTGCGTCATCTTCAAGCAAGCCAGATGTACCGGCGATTACAACGCGATTGTCAGTGAGATCTGAAGCTGTGATACCTGCGACAGAGAGATCGTTTGCTGTAAGATCAAGAACTCTCAAATCAGCGTACGCATCAGGTGTAATTACTGTATCGGTAGCTGAAGCATTTGTTCTGACAAACGCAAACTGATCAGCAGACTCATCCCAGAACATTGCTGGGTTGGTCTCACTGGCAATCGCCATAATAAGACCGCGGTCTCCAGCAGCACCTTCGCCACTTGAGCCAGAACCCATGAGGATGATTGGATCTTCGACCTGCAAGTTTGTAGAGTCAACAGTAGTTGTTGTACCTTGAACAGTGAGGTTGCCTGTAAATGTAGCATCCTGACCTGAAAGTGATGTAATTGTGATTGCAGCAATTGTACCGCCCTCAACCTTGTCACCAGAGATCTGATTGTCAGCGAGAGTAAGTGTACCACCTGATACATCGAGAGTCTTACCAGCACCAACAGTGATATCTGCAGCATCAACAGTTCCGCCGTTAATATCAGCAGTTGTTAAAACAGCACTGCTAAGCGTTACAATGCCTGTTGAGTCAGCAATTGAACCGGCTGAAGTTCCGTCGTTTGCCTTGAGGTTGGTTACTTGTAAGTTTGTAGAAGTAAGTGTATTGATTGTAGTTGCATTGATTGTACCACCCTCAACCTTATCACCAGAGATCTGGTCATCAGCGAGAGTAAGTGTACCACCTGATACGTTAACTGTTCCGAAAACGCCTGCATTTTGTGATGTGAATGCGGATCCCCCGTGAATTCTCTTGATAGCAGATGCCATGTGAGAGAGTACATCGACCAAAGATCCGGATACTTCTGGGATTGCCGCTAAGGAAGCTGCTGTTGCTCTGTTGTCAACAATGCCCCCTTCGAAGTTACCAAAAGAACCGGTAATCTGGTCTAATCTTACCTGTGTTCTAGCCATTTTTATCTCCTTTTAATTAAAAATTAAGCCTGATTATTAAAACTTTAACTATGATACAAAACTAAGACTTTAACAAAGGACAAAAACTTTAACATACATAAATATGTTTTGAGTCAAGAATTAATTTTTAAAAAGTATATTTTTTAGGTTTTTTATATGTGCGTCAAATTTTGCAGACTCACTATTTGCATATTCAATTGACATTTGAAATGCTTCATCGTTTGGATCTTCAAATTTAAACATAAATCTTCCGCCTTTTTGAACAGAAGCATCTGACAACTTGAGGCCTCGCATCATAAGATACGCTGCTATAGCCAAATCTGACGTTTGAAAAAAGTTCACATTATAACTATTGCGTTGCATGTTATATAGTCTCGTTAGTTGTATAGTTGGTCATAACAATGCTACCTTCATAAGGAATAGAAGAAGAAGCAAAATAAATATTTGATCCTGTAACACTATAGTCCTGAAATGGTGCTGAAGTTATTTCTGTTGCGGGCATTTGAAGAAGTCCATTTACATAGACAGTTATGTTTTTATTAGCTGTGGGTGCATGTGAAAGTGTAAAGAGAGTGTTAGAGCTGTCGCCTTGACCTAAATACTCGTTAAAAACATAATTACCGTTTGAGTTTGCGAGAGTATAATTACCATTTGCGCCTCCGTCAGTTGCTGTTATTCCAGCTCCGGCGACTAAAGCTCTCTCATTTGATAATGATCCTGTATTAGACAATACTAAGTAAGAAGCTGCGCTGTCTCCGCTTCCGGCGCCGCCTGTCTGTCCTACAACACTAATTACAGCGTCGATAACATCGTCATTGAATAGTTTTGTATTAAAGACTATGCTTCCAGTATTTGAAAGATAATAATCTCTATCTCCTGATGTTACTTGTGCTGATGAACCGGTATGTAAAAGTTGACCGTTTAACGATATGTCGATTTTATTCGAATCATAAGATACAGTTGAAAAATCAATCCCAGCTATGTCTAATCCAGACAGCGCCGTATGTGACTGTGTGACGTAATACGTTACCTTTTCTCTTCCTGTGATTGAAGAAAGAGTTGAAGATATCGTAAGTGTATTTGAGCCTGTTGTTAGTGTGATTCCAGAGCCTGCTTCAATTACCTTAGCATTGGGAAGTGATCCTGTAGAAGTTGTTAGAACGTATTCTGCATTGGCGTCACCTGATCCGCCTCCTGAACCACTCGATCCTGAGCTGATAACTTCGTCGGCCATTTTTCCAACATATGCAAAAGCTCTTGCATGCGCTGGTATCTTGTCTGCCTTGTAGTCTTGCAAGAACAAAATGCCGTTGTAGTAGTCAACATTCCAATCAATATTATCAAGCAAAGGAATCTCATCACCCACGCCTCCCAAACCGTCATCTTTGTAGATTTTGACAATATAGGGGTTTGGTGCTTGCTGAGAAAAGAAAGGAGGTACTAGCTGTACCTTTCCTAGCGTTTCGTGAACAATTTTGTTATTGTTAAAATAACCATTGCCGGATCTTGTGTTGGAAGTATTTGATGAATAGTCAGAAGGAAAGACAAACTTGTAAGCATGTGGTCCGGCTACCTGTGTATCTTCACCTGTATCTTCACCGGCACCACCATCAGGAGAAGTTGAGTTTGCATCATAAGTTGTCCCAGTAAGTGCTGTTAAGATAAAAGGTATATACTCAATTGTGCCAGGTGCACCCAAAGAAGCACTTTGAATCGTGTATAGATCTAAGCTTGCACTAATAGGAACTTCTTCTCCAAAAATAAGAGATGAAGCTGCCTGGATATTAGATCCAATTAATTCTTCACCGTCAGTTTTGAGGTTTGAAGTATGCGCTTTACCTAAAAGCTTTTTCTGAGCAAAATAAGTAGCAGATGTATTCGATTTACCCGCCATTAGCCGCTCCAAGTCACTGTTAGTCTGTCAATGTATCCTGTCCAGTCTTCACTTGCTGATATTCTTATTACAAAATATTCAGCCCCTGAAGCAGTTCCGTCTACAGTGACTCCGTTAAAAGTGCAAACATTAGTTGCACCTGATCCGTCTACAGTTGCGTCTGGATCTCCAAATAAGCAACCGTCTCCGTCGCTGACATTGCCAGAGCCGGCAGAAGCGGTGCCTAAGTCTAAGTATCCTGTTTTGCCAGGAATCTTAAGTTCTACATATATGTTTTTATTTGACCCCAAAGAAGAAGATTTGCCTACGATTGTTGCATCTCCGTATAGTGTTATGGTGATTCTTGCAAGATCACTAGATGTATTATTTAGAAAAGATCGATAGTAATCTCTTGTAGAATTTGTGAGGGATGAGTAGTTAGGATTACCAGCAGGACCTTCAACTGATCCACCGTCTGTGTGATTTCTAAAGTCTCCACTTGATCCTCCGTCTTTTGGTGCGATCAAGTAAGTGTCGTAAACCATCAAACCCGTTGCATGTTCAGGTTCTCCGACATTGTCATTTATAGAAATGGTAGAATCCCAATCGTTTGTTCCTCCCGTAATGTCAGACTGTGCTCCGTAGGTATTGGCAACTAATCTATAACTCTCTCCCGTAAAGTACTCTTCAGTACTAGCGTTCGAAGTGTCAGTCGGAGTCCAAACAAGAAGGTTTGTAGTTGTCTGTGTCGATAAAGTTAAGTTACTCTTAAGCGGGTGCACAAAAACCATCGCTCCGGCGCAGGAATAAGCTGTCGTGTAAGTCCCGAGAAGCGATTTAGACCTAGAAAAATTAATAGTACCAGACACATGTAATACTTCATCTTGTGAGTCTGCATTTGAATTTAGAGTCTGCAAGCTATCTGTAGAAGAAACTGTTGTCTTTGTCGAAGACAAACCTGAGCCTGACTGAATTATTTTAGAAGCTGTTGCGTTTGTAAGGCTGGTAAAAGAAATAGCAGAAGAAGAGTCTGAATATACATTTTTGTAAATGTTGCTAATTCTTGACAAAATGCTTCCTGACGGTGAGTTAAAAAACTTTACACCACTCATATAGCTAAATGAATCATCGCCAAAATCTGTCAGAGAAACACCTGCGGAAGAAAGCGCATTAGCATCGTTATCATTGACCCACTCAACGTAGTTTGTCTCTCTGTCACTTCCGCCAACAGTGTGAATAACACGAGCATAATTCCAGCCATTCCTTTGATCAGAAGTTGTAACTCTATATTTTCCTGTTCTGTATATTTCAGTATAGTCTGGTACACCATTTGAGTATATTGCCGGCTTCCATGTACTTAGATTGTAAAATCCAGAACCGTTCCCGTTGACCGAAGTTCCTGCGCCGCTTCCAGGAACTCCAGATCCTACTAGATTATAAGAACCGGTAATTTCAACTTCATGAACTACAGATCCGTTTACTTCTAGTTTTAGAGAACCAGAATTTGCATCAGAAAAAGCATTATTGACGTAACTGTAAAATCCTCCTGAAGAAACTCCTGAGACATCTTCGTTTAAATCGCCCTCTATATTTGTATCAAGTGCAAAGATTGAACGTCTAAGATTATTTGAAGAAGAATCTGTCTGATAGAGGCCGTTAATGTCTGTGGCTGAAAATCCGGCGGTGGTTCCTACATTGGTATAACCTGTAATTGATTTTGTGCTGCCGAAAGAAAGGTTAGCATCTGTCCCATCATCATCACAGTCAATGTCGTCCAAATCAGGTGTTGCTGTTATGGTGCCTATGCCTGCGCCAAAAGAAACTGTAATGTCGCTAATATATCCTGTCCAAGAAGTATCAGCCTCTATTCTAATTACAACATACTCATCATCTTCGATTGAAATATCGCCTAGAGTAATTTCATTTGTAGCATTTAAGGTACTGTCAAAAGAGTTACTACTTGCTTCAGATGCATTAGCGCCGTCATTGTCATCATAAGATCCTAAAACAAAATCTGATGATATATCAAGCCAACCTGTCGATTGTGAACCGTTGCTCGGAAACTTAACAAATATTCTAATTTTTCCGCTATCAAGAGAAGTGCCTGGTGAAACGATAGATGTACCTGACCCCTGTACAATCAGAGATAAGTCTCTTTTAGCAGATCCTGTCTCATTTTTAAACCACCGATAAAAAGTTCTTTGCCCAGATTCTCCTGAATAATTCGGATTTTCATCAGGACCATTGTCTAAAGATCCTCCGTCACTTGTGTTTCTAAAGTCTCCACTATTCAAAGTTTGAATAGGAGAATAGAGTCTGTCTCTGTAAAATTGCAATCCATTAGTATGGCCACCATTAGAAGCAGTCATATGAGTAGTTGAGTCCCAAACATTACCTGCATCAATAAGCGATGCTTGTGTATCGTATGAACCGCTTATTATTCTATAGTTTTCTCTCCTAAAAGTTTCATTTTGTGCTGAAGAAGTGTTTGTTCTATTGTACATCAAGATACCGGATGTCGTAGCTTGACCGCTGTTAGACAGGTTAGACTTGAGCGGGTGAGTAACACTTACGCCTGCAGTCACTGATCCATCTATGAAATAATTTGCAGTTACCGAAGAAGACCCAGTTATGAAAAGTATTTTCGTATGATCTTCACCAGATCCGGTATCAATGCTAGGTTTCGATTGTGAAGAAAGAGAAAAGCTTTCACCAGAAGAAACTGTTGCTGAGTCTGAAGTTGTAAAAGTGATATTATTTGTATCGTATACGTTTCGATAAGCATTGTCAACTCTTACACGATATTCAGCTGATCCACTTTGATAGTATTCTACACCTGAAAGGTGAATACTTCCGCTTCCTTCAAAGCTCATTTCATTTTCAGAAGCAGCTAACGCATTTGCATCGCTATCATTGACCCATTCAACATAATTTGTTTCTATATCTGTTGATCCGTAAGAATGAATAACTCTTGCGTAATTCCACCCCTGACGCTGATCTGATGATATTACCTTATATCTGCCTGTGCGGTGTTGAAAGTTAGGAAAGGAAGTTCCATTATCAAGTGTTCCAGCATCCGAAGTTGAAAAATTTGTAAAGCAAGAACCGGTTGCATTTGTTACGGCTGTTCCAGATCCCGGGTCGCCAGTTCCTGTGAATGAAGTTAAATCAACTGTATGAATAACTTGACCGTTTATTTCAAGTTTAAGGGTTCCTTGATCGGCGTTGCCAAAAGAGTTTGCTGGGTAATTTGTTCCGTCTGCTGATATGTCTTCATTAAGATCTCCAGTTATATCTGTTCCACCGTTAAAAATTGCAGCTCTTAAATTATTACCAGATGTTGCTGTTTGATAAGTTCCGTTTAAGTCAACTGCAGAAAATCCTGCTGTTGTTCCTACTGAATAGTATGGAGTCCCGGCGCTTTCTAGATCATTAGACGTTCCAAAAGAAAGTTTTGCGTCTATTCCGTCGACATTTACATCGATATCATCTAGATCAGGTGCAGGTGAAGGAGCAAGAAGTTTTAAAATTTCATTAAATCTATCTATAGCTACGCCTATAAGAGTATTCGGCGTGAAATCTGTAAACAACCCATCTGTGTACGTTCCATCTTCCGGCTCACCTATAGAAGACGTGACTGATGCGATATTTGATGCGTCTTGATTTACAATTAAGCCGGATCCAAATCTGAGCGTTGAAACACTTGAAACAGTAGTAGAACCGCTAACTACATCTAGCGATCCACCTCCGCCGCCAGAAGAATTAATTGTGTAAGCGCCTTCGCCATTGTGAGTTATAGTGACATTAGTACCAGCGACAAGAGAACCTGTAAGAAAATTCCCGTCTCCTGATGATACTTGTATAGTGCCTATCGAGCCTGTCGACTCTGTAACTCTAACTGCTGTCATTTAAAACTCAACTAAACAAAACTTAACAAACTTAATAATACTCAGAATCTAGACAAATTAAATTCAGATTTTTAAGTGCTGATTTAACATATACGCATAAGATTCATACTGACTGTAAGCTGAAGATAAAAAGTCATCTAATCCTAAAGAAAGCATATTGCTTTCTTCTAAAAGTCTGTGTAGACTTTCAACTCCTTTCATGTGATCCACTATCAAGACTAGTGCAAGCATAGAGATTGTTCTTTCATCAAGATTAGCAGGCGACTCATACTGCTGAAGTATTTGTGCTGCTGCTGAAGATATTAGTATTGGGCATGCCATTTCTTCATCGTCTAGTTGATAAACTAACTTTTCTACAATCTTGTCAAAATCTTCTGATAGAGTTTCATACATTCTTCCAAAAAGCATTTCGTGTGTTGCTATAAATGCGGGCCCCTTCGTGAGGTGATGTGCACTGTGTAGCCACATTTCTGCTGCCTTGAAGGAAGAAACACCCATCAGTAATTGTTCTTTTATCATATTTTCTCCTAAAGTAATTATTCTTGCAAATGAAAAAAGACAGCACTATTTCTTGTGCTGTCTTTCAACTTTAAAATTTTATCTTTAAATTACTTAAAGTCAATTGATACATCAATCTTGACATCAAACGTTGGTATTCTAAGATGATTAACTAGACCAATATTTTTACACTCATCTGCTTCTAAGAACCAATCAGCATGCCCTCGATTGTGAATTTCTTTCAAGAAGTAGTCATCAGGCTTGCCACAATTTCTTGCCATAATCTGAAAGATTTTCTTATTTAATCTGTCAGTTTCAGCTGCAGACGCCTTGACTTCTTCATTCTTTCCATATTGTCCTGAAGCCACATCGTGAATCATAACAGTTGCGTCGGGATCCATAAACCTCATTCCCTCTTCTCCACAAGTCAAAAGGACTGCACCGCAAGACATTGCTTTTCCTTCTACAATTGTCGCGACTGGTATAGGTGATGCTCTAATCGTTGCTATCATTGACATGAGCGAATATACTTGACCACCGTATGAGTCAATTACAACAGGAATAACTTTTTGACCTGTGCTTTGCGCCATTGAAAACTTATTTCTAAAGTCATCAGCTGACTGCTCATCAAACTTATTAACAACTACAATTACAGGATTCTGACTAAGCTCAAACTCTTTTAAAAGACTTGAACTACTAAACTTCCATAGCATGATAACTCCTTTAAACTATGAACACTTACTGCTGCCACAAGACTGGCATGTAACACACCCTTCCTGATAGACTAAACTATTTTCTGCGCCGCAGTTTACGCATGTTTTGTCTCCGCCGACTGTTCCATCTGGAATATAATTCTTTAAACATCTAGCAATAACTTTGCTGAAGCTAAATAGATCTGCTTCTTTATCTTTTTGAAGCTGCTCAACCACATATTGGATTGGTGCTCCATGACGAAGTGCAAGTGAAATTGTTCTAGTGTAGCCCGCATAGTTTGGATTATCAAACACTGAGACGACATCCTTGATAGCAAACTCTTCTTCACCTTCGCCGCAATGTAAATCATACTTAGAAAGCATTGTCTTTCGTTGTCTACGACGAAGCTCTCCATATTTGTGCTTTCTAGGAATTTCTACATACTTACTTAACCCACCAATAACTTCGTATGGGCGCCCTTCCATCAATCCAATTAACAGAGTCCACTTTTCACCCTTGATTGTTGCATGATGAATTTCGCATGGTAGATTTTCTGGTCGCTTAGGAGCATTGTTATCAACAAACTTCATTTCGGATCGATCTTTTGGCTTGTTAGACTCTTCACTAACTAAAACACCAGATCTGGAACCATCACGATAAACCGTGACGCCCTTACAACCGCTTTCCCAACCTCTCATGTAAACTTGCTTAACAGTCTCTACGTCGATGTCGGCTGGAAGGTTTGTAGTATTTGAAATTGCATGACAGACCCATTTCTGTGCAGCGGCCTGCAAGTCTACCTTAGAAACCCAATCAATCTCATTGGCTGTTGCTCCAGCGTATGGGCTCATTGCAACTAGTTCATCATTGTCTTTTCCTGACAAAGCATCTACATCTTCTAAAAGTTTCTCAGACATCCACTGTGAGAATCCGTGATGGTAAACTGAAAATTCTGTCCAGCGATCTCCTAAATCATCAATAAAATCAACTCTTGCATCTTTATCATTTGGATTGATCTTTTTGCGACGTGTATAGTGCAGCATAAATGCCGGTTCAATTCCGCTTGTTGTCTGAGTGAGAACAGAAACAGAGCCTGCAGGTGCTGTTGTAGTATTGGCAATATTTCTACGACCCCATCTACGGTTCCATTCTCTAGAAGTAAGTTTTTCAACCATTGTATCTTGAAGAAGGTCTGTCTCATCAATTGCATCAAAAATTCTATCTAAGAAAGGATGCCCTTCTTCTCTAGTCGCGTCATGAACTGCAAATGAGCCTCGTTCCTTTGACATAATCATAGAAGAAACATATGAATTAATTGCAAGCGTTTTATAGATCATTTCAGTCATTTCAATACTCTGCTGACTGCCGTACGTAACACCTAGCATTGCCAAGGTATCACCTATTCCTGTGATGCCTAGTCCTGTTCTTCGACCATTAACAGCTTGATCTCGAATAGTATTCCAAAGATTAATTTCTGGCTGCTTGGCTGCAGGTGTTTCAGGATCTGTTTCAATCTTAGCAAGAATTTTATCAATCTTTTCTATTTCTAGATCGATCATATCGTCCATCAATCGCTGTGCTTTTTGTGCAACTTCTCCAAAATGATCAAAATCAAACTCAGCGTTATCAGACCAAGCATTCTTAACAAAAGAAGTAAGATTGACTAGCATTAGACGACAGCTGTCGTAGGGTGAAAGAATAATTTCACCGCAAGGATTGGTAGAGGTTGAGCCAAAGCCTTCTGCTTTGTAGATATCAGACGGAGTCATTCTCTTCGCTGTATCCCAAAACAGAAGACCAGGCTCGGCTGACGCGTGTGCAGACTCAACAATCTCGTGCCAAAGATCTTGGGCACTAACCCACTCTTCTACAATGGGCTCTTTGGCATCTACAGGGAAACGCAGTTGTGTATCATCACCCCCTCGGACTGCGCGCATAAATTCCTCGCTTAAGCGAATTGAGATGTTTGCGCCTGTCACACGTGTCAGATCTCTTTTAATCTTAATAAAATCTCTAATTTGTGGATGGTGTACTGAGAGAGAAATCATCAGTGCACCACGTCTGCCGCCTTGTGCTACTTCACGGCATGAATTTGAAAATCGGTCTAGGAAAACTTCCAATCCAGAAGTTGTTTTTGCTGCATTAGACGTAGCAAGATTCTTTGGTCTAATATTTGAAACATCAAAACCTACGCCGCCGCGGCGCTTCATGATTTGAACTTGCTCTTGATCAGTCTTAAGAATCCCACCGTAACTGTCTTCTGGCGAAGCAATTACAAAGCAGTTTGAAATAGACTGTATCTGATAGTCATTTCCAATGCCGCTCATAGGAGAACCTTGAGGAACAACATATTTAAAGTCTTTAAACAAGCTGTAAACTTCTTCTTCGGTCATTGGATTTTCATATTTCTGCTCGATGCGAGCAAATTCTTTAGCAAGACGCTTGTGCATATCATCCGGGTCTGATTCTAGATAATTCCCTTCAGAGTCTTGCAAAGCGTATTTTCCTGCAAAAACACTTGCAGCTAATTCATCGCCTTGGAAATAGTTTGTAGATGCTTTTAAAACTTGTTCATGTGTATATGTCATAATATTCTCTCTTACTTGCTTGCAGTGATTTCTTTCCATTTAGATTTTAACATGTCTTTTGTTCCCGTATTATGAGATTCATAAATATCTACAAGTGACATCTGACTTGGATCATCAATTACTTCTATTCTTGATCTTGCTGTATCAATTCTAATTGGAAAAAGAATACCGTCTTTCCCAGCACGATTTTTTGCAACAAAAATTCTGCCCATGCCAGTGGCTTTTTCTGTGGGTTTTCTTGATATTGATACAACAATATCAGCAACCATAGCTTTTCCATAAGCTTCTGACATATTTTCAAGTCCGACAACTTCTGAATTTGAAGCGTCTCGATTGGCTTGCGATGCTGTCCAAACAGGAATATTCATTTCCATTGCAAGATTTCTAAGCTCCTCGTAAACCAACTTAAGCTCATGACGAAGTGAGTCAAATTGTCTTGTAGACCTCATAATATCCGCATAGTCAATAACTATTAGCGAAGGAATAAAGTCTTTCATTGCTAACTTTTCAATATGATTTCTAAGTGTCACAATGCTTGCAGTTCCGGTCGGGTACTGCTTAATAATTAGTCTACCGAAGTCGTTTTGTTCATAGTGTGTTAACACTTTTTCTTTATTGTCGATAATATCTGAAGAAGATATTCCTGTGAGATTACTATCGTATCTAATACCTACTGCAGTTTCTGAAAGCTCAAATGTGTAATGAATAACATTCTTTCCGCGCTTAAGTGCCTCAGCACCCATTGCAACAAGCCAGTGTGATTTACCTACACCTGTAGGCGCAACTACCACACCAATCTCGCCTCTAGAAAGACCACCGTTAAATACGTCTTTTGCATCGAGATGATGAATACCAGTAGGGCAACAGATTCTGTTAATCTTGGCAAATCTTGCTTCGTGATCTTTAAAGAACTCGTGACCAACAGAAGAACCACTACCTTTTGATACAGCATCTTTCATAATATTTAAGACGCCTTCGTAGTTTTCTGCCTGAATAGCTTTGACACTTTCTTCGAGTGCCTGTTGCAAGACTTGCTTTTTGCAGAAATCAAGTGTTTTTTCTTTTACATACTCTAAATCACCTAACTCAGGAGAAGACTTAATTCTAGAAAGAAACTCAATGACTTGACCTTTTAGAATTACATCGTCGCCTTCAGTTAATTCATCTTTAATAATAGAGACAAGAATATTCATAGTAGGAAAGCTTTTGTACTTCAAGTAAAAGCCAAAAAATCTGTCACACAAATACTGAAGATATTTTAATTCAAAATAATCGTGTGTCATTACTTCAACCATTTGAGTTGCCCATTGCTGGTCTCTCATCAGTGATTGAAAGATTTTTTCTTGAAAGTCTTTTCCGTACTTAGAAAAGTGATTTTCATAACTCATTTAATTGTGCCCTTTTTAAGATTTTTTAGAAGATAACTCCATCTTTGGATATCAATTGAAGTAATAGTTGATTCCTTTAAGATTTTGTGTACACCTATATTATCCCATGCAGGAGCAAAATTTTCAATATCACTTTCAATCTTTTGAATCTGAGAAATGCTTAAATTGTTAGAGTCTAGCAGCACAAGCTGTATGTTTCTTTTAATGAGCTTTTCTTCATTCACAATATTAGAAAATATTTTGGGACTCTTGCTTGTGATCATAGACTTTGCATCTGCGACTAAGTCTGAGAGTATGTATTCCGATCCCTCTGTGAACTTCTGAAACCTCTTAGAAAGAGACTTATATCCTACACCTTTAATACCGGGAATGTTATCTGAAGTATCTCCTGCAATGCTTTTTGCCAAGTAAAAATTAGCAGGATGAATTCCAAATCTCTCAATTACTTTTTGCTCATTAACAAAATTCTTTAAAGTTGGAGACCATATAATAGTCTTTTCATCAATCAGTTGATAGAAGTCATGATCTGAAGAAATGATGATCTTATTTTTATCTTTTAGCAGATACTTGCACATATATCCGATGGCATCATCAGCTTCGGCACCCTCAATATAAGTCTGACAAACTGGCGTTTTAGAAAGTAGATTGATGAGAGTTTTTAGTTGATAGTTTCTGTTTTGATAAGTCGAAGGAATATCGTCTTCGTAGTATCTGTTCAAATTTTGAGGTTTTGATTTTTGCTTATAATCTTTGTAAAGACCTCGCTTTTTTACAGACCCACCCCCTTCCCAAACTACAACAATTCCTTCAGGCTTACATTTTTCTACAAGGCGCATCATAGCATTAAAAAATCCCACAACTCCTCCAACGTGCTCACCGTTTTCAGACATTGCAGGATTTGCCATAAAGTGCCTTGTAAACAGATTTA
>Ga0181577_10001040_pt1 | contig 22466 bp, 21 predicted proteins | sample 101ome_21_FD_132468 | JGI IMG/M metagenome (GOLD analysis project Ga0181577, IMG submission 132468) | Coastal salt marsh microbial communities from the Groves Creek Marsh, Skidaway Island, Georgia - 101413BT metaG (megahit assembly) | ecosystem: Environmental > Aquatic > Marine > Intertidal...
ATACCAATAGAGCATTAGATGGAGATAGAGCATTGGTTCATAGAGTAAAAAAGAGAAAAAACGGAAAACAGGAAGGGGAAGTGGTCGAGATCACTCAAAGATCGAAAAAGGATCATGTAGGAATTCTGGACAAAAAGAAAGATTTTGCTTTTGTCAGCACCCGAGGATCGAGAATGCAAACAGATTTTTTTATAGAAAAGAAAGAAATAGAACACTATGAGAATGGTGATAAGGTAGTCGTTCGATTTAAAGATTGGCCTAAAAAAGCATCTTCTCCTTTTGGAACTTTGATTAGAAGTCTAGGAAAGCCAGGAGCGCTCAATACAGAAATGCATGCCATAATGTACGACTATGGCTTTCCAGAAACTTTTCCTGAAGATGTTGCAACCTACGCTCAAAAAATGGATGTAGGAATGAGTGACAAAGAAATAGCAGCGAGAAAGGACTTTAGAACAAAAACTACCTTTACGATTGATCCAATAAATGCAAAAGATTTTGATGATGCCCTTTCTGTGACCCCTTTGGGAAATGGAAAAACGGAAATAGCGATTCATATTGCAGATGTTTCTCACTATGTTAAAGCCAATAGCATTCTGGACCAAGAGGCCTATGATCGAGCGACCTCTGTCTATCTGGTGGACCGGGTGGTTCCCATGCTTCCCGAAATACTCTCCAATGGAGCGTGTTCGCTCCGTCCCCATGAGGAAAAGTACACCTTTTCCGCAGTATTTACAGTCAATGAAAAAATGGAAATTCAAAAGGAATGGTTTGGTAAAACCGTCATTTTATCAGATCATCGATTTTCCTATGAGGAGGTACAATACCTCTTGGAGACCGAAAGCAAAAACGTATCAGAAGAGGTGGCATTGCAAGGAAAAGCATACACGGTATCAACCGAAATTTATGAGGCGATTCGGCAACTGGACACATTTGCAAAAATACTTAGGGAAAAAAGAATGTCAATGGGGGCCCTCTCTTTTGATAGAGTTGAGATAAAATTTAATTTAGATAAAGAAAAAAATCCCCAAAGTGTTTACTTCAAAAGTTCAAAAGATGCTCATAAACTAGTGGAGGAGTTTATGCTTTTGGCCAACAGAAGGGTAGCAGAATTCATTGGTAAATCAAAAAACAAGAAGCCCTTTGTTTACAGAGTCCACGATTTACCCGATGAAGAAAAACTACAAAATCTAAAAACCATTGCAAACAATCTAGGCTATCAGCTCCATCTGGACTCCTCTAAGGTAAATCAATCACTCAATCTTTTATTAAGAGAATCCAACGGGAAAAAGGAACAACACCTCATCGATACCCTTACCATTAGAAGCATGAGTAAAGCCGTATACACGACAAAAAATATAGGGCATTATGGATTGGCATTTGATCACTATACTCACTTTACCTCCCCCATCAGGAGGTATCCAGATATTTTGGTTCATAGACTGCTGGAATCCTATCTCAAAGGACACGATAAAATTAATACAGAAGCCCTGGAGGAAGCCTGTATTCATTCTTCGAATAGAGAACAATTGGCAACCAAAGCCGAGCGAGACTCCATTAAATATATGCAAGTAAAATTCATGGAAGACAAAGTCGACCAACCCTTTGATGGAATCATTTCTGGGGTAACCGAAAGGGGGATTTACGTAGAGTTGATAGAAAACAAATGTGAGGGATTGGTGAAAATATCAGAAATAAAAGGAGACTATTATATTTTTGATCAAGCGGCTCATTGTTTGGTTGGGGAAAGAACCAAAAAGAGGTATCAACTGGGAGACACCCTCTCCGTAATTGTTAAAAAAGCAGATATTATAAGAAGACAAATAGATTTTGTTATTGATGAAAGAAAAGAATAATTAAGTAATTTAGATTCACCTAAAATTTGACTTATGTTTCGTTCTTATATGTACACCGGCCTCTTTATCCTTTTCTTATGTACTCTTCAAGCGCAAGAAAATGAAAGCGAGTCAATATCAGGCTCAGAGTTTGAACGACAGCTCAATGTTGGCGAATTCATCAACATTAAAGTTTATTCTGGCATCGAGCTAAAGCTAATCCCATCTGAGGAAAACAAACTGGTGATCAGTGGGGAAGACCGAAAGGATGTGGTGGCTAAAATCAAAGGCCAAACCCTTAAAATAAGACACAGTCTTGAACACATATTCAACCCAACATTTACTTATGTTGAGGTTTATCACAGCGAAGAGCTGGATTATATTTCTTTGTATCAAGGGGCAAAACTAAAAGCAGATAGCGTTTACAAACAAACCAGCATCTCTCTAAAAATCCAGGAGGGCTCGGAAGCAGAGTTTATATTTGAGGGTGAGAAGTTAACCTCAATAGTAAATACTGGGGGAAAGCTTTTTTTGTCAGGAAAAGCAACCACTCACCATTCGTCTGTTACGAGCGGGGGTTCCTGCGAAGGAGAAACGTTTGAAACTGAGCAAAGTAAGGTAAACGTTACTGCGGGAGGCATGTCCTATATCCATGCTACGGAACTCGTAGAAGCTAAGGTCACGGCGGGTGGAACTATTCGCATCTATGGTAATCCTAAAAAAATGATTACCAAAAAATCCATTGGCGGACAAATTTTCGAAATGAAATAAGTGCTTTTCTTTTGATGAATAAGAGGCATCGAGCGGATTCGAACCGCTGTACAAGCTTTTGCAGAGCTCTGCCTAGCCACTCGGCCACGATGCCATGCCTCAAAAGTACTAAAATTTAAGCTTTCTAGACATCAACGTTCCTCTTTTAGTCGAATACAAACCTCGTCCATATCACCACCTATCGGCGGGTTCTGTTTGGCCACAGAAACCTCGACGGATTCAACTTCGTCAAATTGCCCCATGATCTTATCGACGATCCTCTGGGCCACATGCTCTAAGAGTTTAGAACGAACAGCCATTTCCTCTTTTACGATAGCATTTAAACTTACATAATCTACTGCATCTTCAAGCTCATCTGTCCTGCTGGCCACCCCCATGGGAGCATCTACTTCTAGATTCAGAATATAATCGCTTCCGATTTTTTCTTCTTCCTCCATGCATCCATGAAATGCATATATCCTGATGTTTTTTAAAATAACTTTTCCCATAGGTTTGTTTAAGGCAAATATAATAACAGCCCAATTTATATTCATAGCCACGAGCTTTTAATATCTTTGCCAAAATTAAAGATGGCGGAAAAGAGGCTAAATTTTATTGAACACATTATTGAAGAGGATCTTAGGTCAGGCCTCTCTCCTGACGTATTGAGATTTCGTTTTCCTCCTGAACCTAACGGTCATCTTCATATAGGTCACGTCAAAGCGATCTGTCTGAACTTTAATTTGGGTCATCGATACAACGCGCCTGTTAACCTAAGGTTTGATGACACCAACCCTGCCAAAGAAGAGGCCCAATATGTAGAAGCGATAAAAAATGATATCCAATGGCTGGGTTTCCGTTGGGACAAAGAATGTTATGCTTCAGATTACTTCTCTCAACTTTACGAGTGGGCAAAGTTGTTGATAAACAAAGGTTTGGCCTATGTAGATTCCCAAAGCTCAGAGCAGATTTCCGAACAAAAAGGCACCCCAAACGCGCCGGGTACCAATAGCCCCTACAGGAGCCGCTCTATAGAAGAAAACCTCAAACTTTTTGAGGAAATGAAAGAAGGCAAACACCAAGAAGGCGCCCATGTTCTTAGAGCTAAAATTGATATGGCTGCCCCCAATATGCTTTTAAGGGATCCGGTCATTTATAGAATCCTATTTCAGCCGCACCATCGCACGGGTAATGACTGGTGCATCTATCCTATGTACGATTGGACACATGGAGAGTCAGACTATATAGAACAAATATCCCATTCACTTTGTTCGTTGGAGTTCAAACCTCATCGTGACCTCTATGATTGGTTTCTAGACGCCCTCTCCCCTCTGAAGGGAACACGTCCCAAGCAAAGAGAATTTGCCCGATTGAATCTGTCCTACACTGTAATGAGCAAAAGAAAACTAAAGGCCCTGATCGATCAAGGCCATGTTGCCGGTTGGGACGATCCAAGGATGCCTACCATCAGCGGACTGAGAAAAAGGGGATATACCCCCGAAGCCTTGCAAAATTTTGTCAATACCGCTGATGTTGCTAAAAGAGACAATATTATCGACGTTTCCCTTTTAGAGTTTTGTGCGAGAGAACACCTAAATAAGATAGCACCCAGAGTCATGGCGGTGCTTAATCCTGTTAAATTGACCATTCAAAACTATCCATCAGGACAAACGGAGTGGCTTAATGCTGAAAACAATCCTGAAAATGAAGAAGCGGGAGAAAGAGAGATTCCTTTTTCTGGCAACTTATACATCGAAAGAGAGGACTTTAAAGAGGAAGCCAACCGTAAGTTTTTTAGACTAAGCCTAGGAAAAGAGGTACGACTTAAAAATGCCTATATCATTAAAGGGGAAGAGGTCATCAAGGATAATCAGGGCAACATAACAGAAATCATCTGCAGTTACGATCCCTTAAGTAAAAGTGGGTCCGGTACCGAAGAAAGCCAAAGGAAAGTCAAAGGAACTCTTCATTGGGTATCCGCGGAACACGCCCTCCCCATAAAGGTGAATCTATACGACCGCTTGTTTTCTGTAGAAGAACCCGATAAAGACAAGGAAAGTGATCCCGAAGAATTTATTAACCCGCATTCTCTTGAGCGAGTGAATGGCCATATTGAACCCACTGTATCAAACGCGACTAAGGGAGAAAAATTTCAGTTTCAACGCCTCGGATACTTTGTCCTTGATGAAAACAAAGACGGTAATTTGGTCTTTAATAAAACCGTGGGATTAAGAGACACTTGGAGTAAAAACTAATTTACTCCTTAGGCTTTTCGTCAGTTTTATTTCCGTTTTTCTTTTTCTGATTCCCGATCTTCATGGCCTCGCCAATTTGATTACTGGCTGTAAAGGAAGCCACCATATTATTCAACATATCGCTTCCTGCCTGAGGAGAGTTAGGTAGTAAAATCAGGTTACTGTTTGTCTCTTCCCCTATGGACTGCAAGGTGTCATAGTGCTGTGTGACCACAATAAGCGCTGAAGCCTCTTGGGAATTGATACCGACATTATTGAGCACATCTACAGATTCTTCCAAGCCTCTGGCTATTTCCCTTCTTTGGTCTGCTATTCCTTGACCCTGTAGTCGCTTACTTTCTGCCTCTGCTTTGGCCTTCTCAACGATCAAAATACGGGCAGCATCCCCCTCGTATTGAGCCGCAATCTTTTGCCGTTCCGCAGCATTGATCCTGTTCATTGCTGTTTTTACTTCACTGTCTGGATCGATATCCGTTACCAGTGCCTTGATGATATCGTAGCCATAATTGATCATGGCATCATTCAACTCTCCTTTTACGGCATTTGCTATTTCATCCTTTTTCTCAAACACGTCGTCCAAACGCATTTTCGGAACCACAGCCCTTACAACATCAAAAACATAAGAGGTAATTTGATCCTGGGGGAAGTCCAGTTTATAAAAAGCATCGTAAACGTTATCTGCAAGTATCTTGTACTGAACCGACACTTTCAGTTTTACAAAAACGTCATCTTTGGTTTTGGTTTCTACGATCACATCCAATTGGAGTATTCGCAAGCTTACCCGTCCTGCGATCTTATCGATTACGGGAACTTTAAAGTGCAGGCCAGGTTTTCGAATGGCAATGAATTTACCAAATCGTTCGACGACGGCAGAGGTTTGTTGCTTAACAATAAATAAGCCCGAGCTTAAAATAAGTACAACAACAAAAATAATGACATAAGTAGTGAGGTCCATGATTTATGAATTTAAATGTTTATAAAATTTTTCCAATCTCCTTAAAGTTATTTCTTTTCCCAATAGTTCGCAAATTTTAAACAAATCGGGGCCGGTTAAACTGCCCACCAATGCCAATCTTAAAGTTTGCATAATTACCCCAAAAGGTAATGCAGCCGTTTGATTCCAATCTTGAATATTCAATTTCCAATCCGCTGGAGGGATTTCCTGATGTACATAACCTATAAACTGATCCACAATCACTTTGGGGTTGTGTTTTCTTATTTTATCTAAAACCTTAAGATCGTATGCGCTGGGATCCTCCAAAAAAGTTTGAGATTCGATTTTGAAGTCTTCGAGTAAAAACAATCGATCCTTTAGGAGGCCATACAGGGCTTTTTTCTTTTTTTCCGACCAATCACTTGGAAAGCATTCGAAGAATTCAGGAAAACGCATCAAAACGCTTTTTTCTTCCTCAGACGCTAAAAATTTGTGATTGATCCACCTCGCTTTTTCAAAATCAAACTTGGCGCCTCCTTTTTGTATTCTCTCGGCGTCAAAAACTTCCTTCAACTTTTCCATATTCATGATCTCTTCTTCCGTTCCAGGATTCCACCCCAACAGGGATAAATAATTCATCAAGGCCTCCGGCAAAAAACCACGTTCTTTAAAACCTTTAGATTCCTCCCAAGCCAATGGAAAAACCGGAAAGCCCATTTTTTCACCATCCCTTTTGGACAGCTTCCCTTTTCCTTCGGGTTTTAAGATTAATGGCAAATGCATAAACTGGGGTGCATCCCAACCAAAGGCATCATAAATTAATTGATGTAAAGGGAGGGAAGGCAGCCATTCTTCTCCACGGATGACATGGGTAATCTTCATCAGGTGATCATCTACCACATTTGCAAAATGATAAGTAGGCATGTTGTCGGCTTTGACCAATATCTTATCGTCGATCTCTTCTCGATCAACTTGAATCAGACCTCGCACACCATCAATTACCTTTACAGGAGCTCCTTTTTCAACCTTTAATCGGATCACGTAAGGAACGGTAGCCATCAATTTTTCTGTGGCTTCTGAGGACAAGGTGAGGGAATTCCGAAACCCCATTCGGTTATGCGTTCCGTATTTAAAAGTTTTCTTTTCTTGCTCGTATTCAGATCTGATTTTAGCCAACTCTTCGGGCGTGTCGAAAGCAAAATAGGCTTTTCCTTTATTGATGAGTTCGGAGATGTATTTCTGATAGACGATCTCCCTTTCACTTTGACGATACGGTCCAAACGCCCCTTCATGTTCAGGACTTTCGTCTGGGTGTAAACCACTCCATCGCAATGCCTCCATAATATAGCGCTCTGCTCCTTCCACCATACGGTTTCGATCAGTATCTTCAATCCTTAGGACAAATGCCCCCCCCATTTTTTTGGCAAACAAATAGTTATAGAGGGCTGTTCGTAGCCCACCGATGTGAAGTGCACCAGTGGGACTTGGTGCGAACCTTACGCGAACCTTCATTTTTTTTTCTTCAAAGATAACATCATGTAACGCATGAGGGAAATTATTTGTTTTTTCTTTGTTCTATATTTGCAAAAAAAAGATTTGATCCGTTTTATACATCAAAACTACCTAAGTTTGGAGGAGAGCAAACTAAGTCAATGGCTTTCAGACATTGCTATGGAGGAGGGCTACACCATTGATGCTATGGATTTTAATTTTGTGGACGCAGCACAGCTCCTTTTGCTGAACACAGAGTTTTTAAATCACGATACGGATACTGACATTATTACTTTTGATTACACCACAGGCACCGCGGTCAGTGCTGAGGCCTTTATTTCACTTGAGGCAGTATCCAATAACGCAAAAGAATATAGTCAAACAATTGAAAATGAGCAGCTTAGGCTGATCTGTCATGCCCTTCTTCATTGTTTGGGTTATAACGACAAGTCTGATCAGGAAAAAAAGAACATGCGATCGAAGGAAGAAGAATGTATTAATTTGTTCCACGTGAAACAATCTTATGTTTGAAGGAAGATATGATGTCGTTGTAGTAGGTGGGGGTCACGCTGGAGCGGAGGCCGCCGCCGCTGCGGCCAACATGGGCTCGAAGACGCTGTTGGTGACCATGAACCTACAAACCATTGGCCAAATGTCTTGTAATCCCGCAATGGGTGGAATTGCCAAAGGTCAAATCGTTAGAGAGATTGATGCCTTGGGTGGTTATAGTGGAATAGTTTCTGACGAATCGGCCATTCAATTTAAAATGTTGAATCGTTCCAAGGGTCCAGCCATGTGGAGCCCAAGGGTACAATCCGATAGAATGCTGTTTGCCAAAAGATGGAGGGAATTACTGGAACAAACCCCCAAGCTTGATTTCTATCAAGACATGATCAAAGACATAATCGTTAAGAACGGAACCATAGAAGGGGTGATTACCTCTCTTGGCATACCCATATATTCCAAAAGTGTTGTCCTTACCAATGGAACTTTTCTAAACGGACTCATTCATATTGGAGAAAAAAATTATGGTGGTGGCAGGGCAGGAGAGAAAGCCTCGACCGGACTTACCCACAGTTTGGAAAATCTCGGATTTCAGTCGGGGAGGATGAAAACAGGAACACCCCCTCGAGTGGATGGAAGGTCATTGAATTATGATTTGATGGAAGAACAACCTGGAGATGATCATCCCTCAACATTCAGTTACCTCCATACCTCCCCCTTGACAAAACAGCGAAGCTGTTACATCACCCACACCAGTGTTGAAGTTCATGATCTTTTGCGCGAGGGGTTTGACCGATCTCCCATGTTCAACGGAAACATCCAGAGCACTGGGCCGAGATATTGTCCCTCCATAGAAGACAAAATCAATCGATTTGCAGACAAATCGCGCCACCAAATATTTGTTGAACCCGAGGGTTGGGACACCGTTGAGGTTTATGTTAACGGCTTTTCAACCTCTCTTCCAGAAGACATACAATACAAAGCCTTAAGGTCTGTCAAAGGCTTTGAAAAGGTAAAATTTTTCAGACCTGGCTATGCCATTGAGTATGACTACTTTCCACCAACGCAATTAAAAAACAGCTTAGAGACCAAATTGGTAGAAGGCTTATTTTTTGCAGGTCAAATCAACGGTACTACTGGTTATGAAGAAGCAGCCTCCCAAGGATTGATGGCTGGAATCAATGCACATCTAAAAGTGAATGAGCAGGCACCTTTTGTCCTCAAAAGAAATGAGGCTTATATCGGAGTTCTCATAGACGATTTAATTACTAAAGGCACCGAGGAGCCTTATAGAATGTTTACCTCTAGGGCTGAATACAGGACCTTGTTGCGACAAGACAATGCTGACTTGCGATTAACTCCCCTTTCCTATCAATTGGGATTGGCCAAAAAAGAACGCATGGAGGCTGTGGAGCATAAAGCGGCTCAAACCAAAGAATTGGTTCTTTTTCTAAAAACAGAAAGCTACCAACCAGATGAAATCAATCCCATTTTGGAGCAAAAGGAATCTGCCCCTGTAAAGCAATCCGATAAGCTTAGCAAGATTTTGTCACGCCCCCGAATGAGCCGTCAGGACTTGGCCACCCTATCCTCTGTCAAAAATTACCTCAAGACTCACCATGTGAGTGATGAAGTATATGAACAAGCAGAGATCCAAATAAAGTACTCTGGTTATATTGAGAAAGAAATGGCCAACGCAGAAAAGCTCAATCGTTTGGATCATATCAAAATCCCTGATGATTTTGATTATGACGTCCTTGCCTCTTTGTCACACGAGGCCAAGGAAAAGTTGAACTACATCAGGCCCACCAACCTTTCTCAAGCCACCAGAATCAGTGGAATTAATCCCAGCGACATAAGCGTTCTTTTGGTCAAACTGGGAAGGTAAGTGTTCCACGTGGAACTTATGACGAAGGCAAAAAAAAATATCATCCTCCAAACCAAAGACCATTTGGTCAGCAGAAACACCTTTGATATTCATTGGGATGAAACAAAGGGCCGGGCCTGGACAGATGTTCAACATTTGGACACACTGGATCCGTTTTATGATTCCTCGGAATATATTTCTCACCATTCAAAACCCCGCTCAGCCATACAAGGGCTTTATGGAGTTGTAAGAACATTGATGTTTCATTACAAGTATCGCTTGCTAATGAAGAACATTCCATCCCAAGGACGTTTATTGGATGTAGGCTGCGGTACGGGCGCCTTTTTGTCATTTATGAAAAAAAAAGGGCTTGACGTAAGTGGTGTTGAAAACAACGACAAAGCCAGAAAAATCTGTCATGTAAACGATTTGCCGGTACAGCCCACGACAGAAGGTTTTCCCCAAAAAAGTTTTGACCTCATCACCCTTTGGCATGTTTTAGAGCACTTACCACACCCGGAGAAACATATTGCGAGCTATAAAGACCTCCTCCAGCCCGGAGGAATTTTGGTTATTGCGGCACCTAATTTTGAAAGCCACGACCGCCACCACTATAAAGAAGATTGGGCTGCTTTGGATGTCCCGCGACACCTATGGCACTTTACCCCTAAGGGCCTTATTTCCATGGCTAAAGAAAAAGAGTTTGAGTTGATCCAAAAAAGCTTTTTACCATTTGATGTTTTTTATATCGCGTATCTCTCCGAGAAGCACAAAGGCAAGAGGATTCCCTTGCTTCGCGCTTTGGTAAAAGCAAGCTTTTTTTCCCTCAAAGCCTTGTTTACCGCCAAACATTCTTCAATCGTATATCTGTTTAGGAAACCGGCGCCTTGATGTTCAACGCACGAGTCATGGACAATGCAAAATGACTGAAGAGCATTTTAGGGTTTGCGTTGCGTTCTACATGGTATAAAGTGTCCTCAAGAAGCCTTACCATCACCGCAAGATTTCCGCTATGGACATAGGGCGCAAACTTTCGAATATCAAATGTGGAATGGATCTTCATGTCGTAAAGCGACTCCGAATGATAAGAGATCAACATCGCCTGACGAATGAATTCCAAAGCGTAGGTTAAAAAAGCTTTTTGTTCCTCCCGATTCAGTTCAGCAAGCTGGTCTGCCCATTGGATCAGTTCAATCACTATGGCCTTGTTTGATCTTGCCCTAAAGGCAGCCCGTAAGCATTGAACCCACAACTCTTCAAAGCGAAGCGACTGATCCGGTGTATTGAGCTCCAATAAAACTTTTCGCCAGCTCCCCATCATCGCATGCAGAGAAGAACTTCCCAAACTCAAATTCCGTCTCTCGAGTCCGGTGGTGATTTCTTCATTCGTCAAGGGCCTTAATTTAATCTCCTGGCATCGGGATACCAATGTGGGAAGCATCCCTTCTATTTGTTCGGTCACCAACAGAAAAAAACTGTCTTTAGGGGGTTCCTCCAAGAGTTTGAGTAATTTGTTGGAAGCCGTTGGAGACAACTTCTCCGCTCCAAATACAATCATTACTTTATTGCCTCCGTTATGTGCTTTTAATGACATTTTGTGGTGCATATCAGCCACCTCCTCTACGCCAATCATGCCCTGTTTGTTTCCTCCTTCCAAAAGCTGAATCCAATCCTGAGTAGATCCGTAAACCTGATTCGACAAGAATTCTCGCCACTGGGATTTAAAGTCAACCGAAATCGGCTTTGAGCTTCCCGAGGAAGTGTTAACCACTGGATAGACAAAGTGGAGGTTGGGATGGTCCATTAATTTTAGAGCGGGCGTTCCTTGTTCCTCCGCTGATTTCATTGCATCAAAACCAAGAAGTAAACCCAAAGCAGTGTAGAGAGAAAGCGGAAGTCCACCAAACCCTTTTTGATCAATAAATATCTGACAATGAGCAACTTGGCTGCTAATTATTGTCTGTTTCAATTGATGTTTTAATGCCGTTTGGCCTATGATATCATTTGAGTACATGCTTTTTTGGTTCCTTCAAGATCATAAAAATAACTAATCCTTTTGGATTTGTCTCCTACAAAAAATTTATGTTCCCAATGCCTCCAAATCCCTTTGTTCAACGCCATAAAAAAAGTATTTTTGGAACAAAATTAAAAGCATGCGCACCCTAACCGATCAAGACTTTTCAAACCGCAGAGTGGTCGTCAGAGTAGACTTTAATGTCCCATTAGACGAACAACTCCATGTAACAGACAGCACTAGAATTGTGGCTGCCAAGGAAACCATAACCCACATCTTGCAAAAAGGGGGAAGTTGTGTTTTGCTTTCACACTTGGGGCGTCCAAAAGGGAAATCGCCTGAGCTATCATTAATAAATATAGTAAATAATGTAGAGGAGGTCCTTGGAGTACCAGTAGCCTTTTGCCGCGATTGCATAGGGCCGGAAGCGGAGAAAGCCGCAGCCAACCTCCAGCCTGGTTCGGTTTTATTGATGGAAAACCTGCGTTTTTATGAAGAAGAAACCAGCGGTGATATGGACTTTGCAAAAGCGCTCGCCCAATTGGGAGACTGTTATGTAAACGACGCCTTTGGTACGGCCCATAGGGCGCATGCCTCCACCACCATCATCGCTCAGTTTTTTAAGGAGGACAAATTCTTTGGCAAACTATTGGAAAAGGAAGTCAATGCCATTGACAAAGTAATGAAAACCGGAGAAAAACCCGTCCTGGCCATTTTGGGAGGGGCCAAGGTATCCTCTAAAATCACCATCATCGAAAACATGTTGGACAAAATCGACCATTTGATCATTGGAGGGGGAATGGTATATACCTTTATCAAAGCACAGGGGGGCAGTGTCGGGCGCTCCATATGCGAGGACGATTATTGCAATTATGCCCTTGAGCTATTGGAAAAAGCAAAAGCAAAAGGAGTGGCGGTTCACCTCCCCACAGATGTGATCACTGCCGACGATTTTTCCAATCAGGCAAACAAAAAATCTTGTAAAGTTGATGAAATACCCCACGACTGGGAAGGATTAGATGCAGGCCCCGAAACCCTCAAAAGCTTTGAAAAAATTGTGATGGCTTCCAAAACCATCTTATGGAATGGTCCAATGGGTGTTTTTGAAATGGAAAGCTTTGCCCGAGGAACAATAACCTTGGGCGAGCACATTGCAAATAGTACGGCTGCAGGGGCTTTTTCTCTCGTTGGCGGCGGGGACTCAGTGGCCGCCGTCAAGCAGTTTGGATTTGAAGATAAAATGAGCTACATTTCTACTGGCGGCGGTGCCATGCTGGAAAGCTTGGAAGGAAAAACCTTACCGGGCATTGCCGCACTTTTAGATTAAGCCTCAGATCATGAAAAAAGCAGTAATATTTGTTTTGATTCTTTGCTTAAACGCTTGTAAAGAGTCAAAAACACCTCTCAGGTATCTTCCCGATTCCAATGCCAACATCAATCATGTCACCGTGGTGATGCCCAAAAAAAGCTGGGAAGGCCGTTTGGGAAAAACGACCAGAGATTTATTGGAGACCCCCTATGAAGGACTTCCATTCGATGAACCACAGTTTACCCTAAAATACCTTCCTCCAGAAGTTTTTACTGGCTTTGCCAGAAACAGCAGAAACATCGTTTGGTTTTTAAAGGACTCCTTGGGCAGGTTCCAGTTGAGTGAGGATTTTATGGCCAAACCCCAATTGGTGGCTCGAATTTCTGGGGAAGATGATGATGTACAAGCCTATTTACTCGAAGAAAACATCAAGCTGCTTAGAGCCACACTCACGGATAAAGAGAAAAAAGAAAAATTAAGAAGGATCAAAAAATCGCCCGCCAAAGACCGAGATTTGAAAGATCGCTTTCAGATATCATTACGCTACCCAACAGCCTACAAAACGGTAAAAGACACCACGAATTTTGTTTGGATACAAAAGGACACCCCCAAAGGACACATGAACTTGATTGCCTATAGCCTCCCACTTCAAGGCCTAAAGGGGAATGTAAAAAAGAGAATCCTTGAAATCCGAGACTCAATTGGTAAATGCTACATACCTGGGCGACTCAAAGGATCCTATATGATTACCGAAAGGGCCTACCGGCCCTATTTCTACAAAAGCTCATCAAAGGGGAAATTGACCTATATTACCAAGGGAACATGGGAAGTTGCCAATGACTTTATGGCAGGCCCCTTTGTAAATTACATGATAAAGGACACGCTAAATAAAAGGTGGATGGTCGTTGAGGGATTCACATTTGCTCCCTCATCCAGCAAAAGAGATCAGATGTTTGAACTCAACACCATTATCGATGGAATCGTCTTCGAATAGATTATTTTTCTAACGGCTTTTTGTCAGAACTTTCTTCGTCTTCCTTTGTGGCATTCTTGAATTCTTTAATACCACTTCCCAAACCTCTCATCAATTCGGGAATTTTTCTTCCTCCAAAAAGCAAAAGAACGACTACAACGATAAGAATAATTTGCGGTGCCCCGATCATACCTAAAGAATAGATTAATGAATACATGGTTTATAATTTAAACAAATGTAAATAATTATTCCTTGCGATCTAAATTTCTTTACAAAGCATGGAATTTATTTTTTATGGGTAAACACTATATTTGTTGTAGATGGGAAAAGAAGAAAAAAAGAGGCGACTTTGGATTCAAAACTTATTGAACCGATACCGTATGGTGGTCATCAATGAAACCACCCTCGAGGAACGATTTTTTGTCAGGGTTACTCAGTTCAATATTCTTTTACTGGTCAGTTTGTTCATTACCTTTATTGTCATTGGCTCCTTTTTCCTTGTAGCCTATACCCCAATCAAGGAATTCATCCCAGGATATACCAGCTCTAAACTCAGGATAGAGGCCCTTAGAAACAGCTTTTTATTAGATTCTCTCAGTAGAGAATTTCAAAAAAAAGATCAATTTATTCAATCCATAAAAAGTGCCCTTACGGGAGAAATTATTGGCGAAGATGGTACCATTACAGAACCTCCTGGAACATCGCCACAGCAATTAATCTACGAAAATGTTACTCCCGAAGCCGACTCCATTTTACGCTTGGAAGTTGTGCAAGAAGACAAATACAATGTGATTTACAACGGTTTGCAAAACATAAATTACCTTTTGTATCCACCCGCAAGGGGTCCCATTTCACAACCCTATGATCCTGACAAAAAACATTTTGCAGTGGATGTTGCCTTAAAAGAAAATGCACCGGTCATGGCCGTGGCCCATGGCATTGTTGTTTTTTCCGAGTGGACTGTTGAGACGGGCTATGTGATCATTCTCAAACACGATTTTGGTTTGTTGTCCGTTTATAAACACAACGCTTCTCTAGAAAAAGCTCAGGGCGATCTGGTAAAAGCTGGAGAAGTAATTGCAATGGCCGGCAACACTGGAGAGTTGTCAACGGGTTGGCACTTACACTTTGAATTGTGGATGAATGGCTACTCGGTTGATCCATCTTATTTTATCGATTTTTCAGAGGCTTTATGATCAAAAAAATAGGCGCAAAAATTTTCGCCAACTACATTCACAACAAGAATCAAAAATGGATCAAAGATCCACATGCTGCGCAACAAAAAACCTTTGATTACCTCATTCGAAAAGCCAAAACAACCGAGTTTGGCCGTGACCACGGATTTGATAAAATCCGCAATTATGAGGAGTTCCAGGCTTCGGTTCCCGTTCGAGATTATGAAGGAATCAGGCCTTATGTAGAGAAAATGTTGGCGGGGAACGCTTCTGTCCTTTGGCCGGGAAAACCCCTATACTACGCCAAAACCAGCGGCACTACCTCCGGCGCCAAATTCATCCCGCTGACCAAAGAATCCATGCCCACCCACATTGTCGCCGCAAGGGATGCCCTCTTGAATTACATACACGAAACCGGCAATACCGATTTTGTGAGCGGTAAACAGATTTTCCTTCAAGGAAGCCCAGTGCTCAATAAAAAACAGGGAAATGTCATCGGCAGACTTTCGGGAATCGTGGCCCACTATGTGCCTAAATATTTTCAGAAAAGCAGAATGCCCTCATGGGACACCAATTGTATAGAAGATTGGGAAACCAAGGTGGATGCGATTGTAAAAGAAACCCTAGCCGAAGACATGACCCTGATTGCAGGGATTCCCTCTTGGGTTCAAATGTATTTTGAAAAGCTCATCGAACATACCCATCAACCCATTGGTAAGATTTTCCCCAACTTTTCATTGTTTGTATATGGAGGGGTTAATTATGAGCCTTACCGACCCATGTTTGAAAAACTGATTGGCAAGAAGGTGGACAGCGTGGAGCTTTTTCCCGCCTCCGAAGGCTTTTTTGCCTATCAAGACCGACAAAAAGACAAAGGGCTATTGCTCTTGCTCAACAATGAAATTTTCTACGAATTCATCAAAGCGGATGAGTTTGGGGAAGAAAACCCCAAAAGGCATACCTTGGGAGCAGTCGAATTGGGGGTCAACTATGTTTTAATCCTTTCCACTTCAGCGGGTTTGTGGGCCTACAACATAGGAGACACCGTGTGTTTTGTATCATTGAATCCTTTCCGCTTGGTCGTCACAGGAAGGGTCAAACATTTTATTTCTGCCTTTGGAGAACATGTGATAGGGAAAGAGGTTGAAACGGCGATGCAACTGGCCTGTAAAGACAGTCAGGTTCAGGTAAAAGAATTTACAGTGGCACCACAAATTGATCCAAAAGAAGGGCTTCCCTTCCATGAATGGTTTATAGAATTTAAAAAACCACCCCAAAACATGCAGGATTTTGCTCGAAAACTCGATCAATCCATGCAGAAACAAAATGTATATTACGAAGACCTTCTAAAGGGAAGCGTTCTGAGAACGCTCGTTATCAGTACTGTTGCTGAAGGAGGCTTTCAACAATACATGAAAAGCATTGGAAAACTCGGAGGTCAAAACAAAGTACCCCGTTTGTCCAATGACAGAAAAATTGCTGATCAACTTCCCTTAAAGTAATCCATGTACGCCAATCAAGCCCATCAAAAGCGATTTCAAAAGACCCTGGCATTTCTGACCCAACACATTGAGCAGCGTTCTCACATTTTGGACTTGGGGGTTCAAAACCCAATGACTGAGTTAATGTTGGCCCAAGGCCATAAAGTGGAGAATACCCATGGAGAAGACTTGGACGAGGACCAAACGGCATTGATCAACTCCAAAGCAGAGGTAGTTACCGCATTTGAAATTTTGGAACACCTTCTTTCGCCCTATCAAGTTCTAAAAAGCATAAAGGCCAAAAAATTAGTGGTCAGTGTTCCATTAAACCTATGGTTCTCAAAGCCTTATAGAAGCTTAACAGACGTGAGAGACCGCCACTTCCACGAATTTGAAGACTGGCAGTTTGATTGGCTTTTGGAGAAAACAGGTTGGAAAATTGTAGCAAGTGAGAAGTGGATCAATCCCCCTCAATCTTTTGGCGTTCGATCCCTATTGAGGTATTTTACACCCAGACACTATATCGTTTATGCTGAAAAATTAACGCATAAATCTTGAAAATTTACATTGTCATACCGGCCCATAACGAAGAGGAAAACCTTGGGAAAACCTTGAATTCTTTGGTCAACCAGCAGTTAAAACCGACCCAATTGATTGTGGTCAATGACAATTCTACCGATCGAACCACCAACATCGTTAATGATTTTGTAAAACATCACTCCTGGATACAGTTGGTACACAAAAAATCCAGCGAAGAACACCTTCCCGGTGCCAAGGTGGTGGCTGCGTTCTATAAGGGATATAAGATTTTGGACCAAGCCTATGATATCATATGTAAGTTTGATGCCGATATGGTTTTTGAAGAGGATTACCTTAAGCGATTGTCACAACACTTCGAAAACAACCCTAGATTAGGGATGGCTGCGGGGCAGTGCTTCATTCAAAAAAACGGCCAATGGGTCTTGGAAAGCCTAAGCAAAGACGATCACATCAGGGGATCGCTCAAAGCCTACCGCAAGGCTTGTTTTCTAGAAATTGGCAAAATTGCCGAATCCATAGGCTGGGACACTTTGGATGAGTGGATGGCACGATATTACAAATGGGATATATTGGTCGACCCCTCGCTAAAGGTAAAACACCTAAAACCCACTGGCTTTAAATACAGTGCAGGTGCAGGAATGTTACAAGGTGTGGCCACCTACCGGATGAGAATGGGCATCATACTTACGGCCATCATGGGCTTGAAAAGGGCATGGAAAACAAAGCAGCCGCTCACTTTTTTCCATTATCTCAAAGGCTACAGTAAAGCCAAAAAAGACAAATCCACATTTTTGATTGATGCAGCACAAGGGGAATTTTTAAGAAAAAACAGATGGAAGGGGATTTGGCAAAGGTTTCATCCAAAATAATGTCTACTTAACTATATTTGTTGCAAATGAAAAAACGGAATATTCTGGTATTGGGAAGTGGAGGTAGAGAACATACCTTTTGTTGGAAAATGGCTCAAAGTAAAATGACCAATCAAATCTTTGCCGCCCCAGGCAATGCTGGAACAGCTGCCCTAGCCACCAATCTCAACATTGGCGTCAATGACTTTGAAGCCCTTAAAAATGCAGTGATCCTTCACAACATACACTTGGTTGTTGTGGGCCCAGAGGACCCTTTGGTCAATGGCATTCATGATTTCTTTCTTCAAGATGAGCAACTGAAAGGCATACCGGTCATTGGACCTCAAAAGCTAGGGGCGACTTTGGAAGGCAGTAAGGAATTTGCCAAGGCCTTTATGAGTCGTCACAACATACCCACGGCAAAATATGGAAGTTTTACCTCTGAAACCTTACAAGAAGGCTATGAATTTTTAGAGCAGATGACCGCTCCCTACGTACTTAAAGCAGATGGTTTAGCTGCTGGAAAAGGAGTGCTTATTATCAATGAGTTAGATAAAGCAAAAAAAGAGCTTTATAAGATGCTGATCGATCAAAAATTCGGCAAGGCCTCTTCCAGGGTAGTCATTGAGGAATTTCTGAGTGGAATTGAACTTTCGTGTTTTGTTTTGACCGATGGGGAAGCTTACCTCACCCTCCCAATGGCCAAAGACTACAAACGCATTGGCGAGGGAGACACCGGACTCAATACCGGGGGAATGGGTGCCGTTTCTCCAGTTCCTTTTGCGGATGAGAAGTTTTATAATGAAATCCAAGAAACCATTGTAAAACCGACCATTGAGGGGCTTAAAAAGGACAATATTCCCTATTTGGGGTTTGTGTTTATTGGATTGATACGGGTTGGAGACCAGCCTTATGTAATAGAATACAATGTAAGAATGGGAGACCCCGAAACACAAGTTGTGTTGCCCCGAATCAAAAATGATTTTGTAGCGATGCTCTTCGCTACAGCTAACGGCAAGCTGGATGAGGTTGAACTTTTGATTGAAGATCAAACTGTTACGACGGTTGTAGCGGTATCGGGCGGGTACCCAGAGGCCTATGAAAAAAGGAAAAAAATAGACGGACTCGACTCCCACCCCGACAAAACCATTTTCCATGCGGGAACCATTAATGCTGATGCAGATATCCTAACGAACGGGGGCAGGGTGCTGGCGGTTACTTCAATGGCAGAAAATCATCAAAAAGCCACAGCAAAGTCTTATCAAACCCTAGAGGAAATTCACTTCGAAGGCATGTATTACCGAAAAGATATCGGGTTCGACCTATAAAAAGGAATGGGCAGAGGGATCTTTATTTTCCTCACCACTTTTATCGAATTTTTGCAATTGTCTGATCCAATAAGTGGCAGCAACAGATCCAATTGACAAAAAGATAAAACTCATTCCATTGGACAACCACCAGCTAAAAGGTTCGAGTTGGGTGAGCAGTTGAAATGGAAGAAAAAGTAGTTCTTCAAATAAACTTGCAACGGCCTCGAAAAAATTTTTCATATCAGCGACTTTATTCGACACAAATTTAAGAAAATAGAATACGATATTAAATTTATTTTTGGGCTTTGATCACAAAAATTTATTTTTATGATCTTGATATCGGACCTCCCTTTATTAATTCATATCCCAGCCTACTTTATGCATATAGAATTCCCATTCTTAAGTCAAAATATTAATGATTGAATTGTATCTTCGCATCAATAAAACCCATCATATGAGCCAAAAAACCATCAGTCAAATTTCCATTCAAATTTTCAGGCAAAGTATTGACAAGTATCACCAGATAGACAAAGTTGACCAAGCGTTTGAAAATCCGTATGCTTCTGATACTTTGGATCACTTGCTTTACCGAAAAAATTGGATTGACACGGTTCAATGGCACTATGAGGATTTGATCAGGGATCCTGATATCAATCCTGCTGAAGGGATGGCCCTCAAAAGGCTGATTGATGCCTCCAATCAAGACCGAACCGACACAGTAGAATACATTGACAGCTATTTTCTCAACAAGTACAAGGAAGTAGAGGCTCAAGAAGAGGCCACTGTAAATTCCGAAAGTCCCGCTTGGGCATTGGATCGACTGTCCATTTTGGAATTAAAAATTTATCACATGGAGGAAGAAGCCCATCGCAAGGAGGCGAGTGAATCGCATCGCGAAAAATGCAATGCCAAACTTCAAGTCCTGCTGGAGCAACGAAAAGACCTCAGTGCGGCCATTGATCTTCTTTTGGAGGACATTGAAAAAGGATCAAAATACATGAAAGTTTACAAGCAAATGAAAATGTACAACGATGAGGAAACCAATCCCGTATTGTACAAAGACAAATCATAATCATTGATGAAAGATGCTCACCTGCTGTTGATTCGGTTCTCCGCTATGGGAGATGTAGCCATGACAGTACCGGTGATTCGATGCCTCTTTCAAACCTATCCGGACCTTAAAATTACATTTGTAAGCCGTCCTCACCTAGCACCCCTTTTTCATGAATTTGATCAACTTAATTTTTTCCCCACAGATTTCGATGGACGACACAAGGGGATAAAAGGCCTCTGGAGATTGTTTCAAGAGCTTAGAAAAATTCCATTCACTGCTGTTGCAGATTTGCACAGCGTATTGCGCACCCATTTGCTATTCATTTTCTTTAGTGTTTTTGGTCATAAAATCAAGTCCATTGACAAAGGCCGTTTTCAAAAAAGAGCACTCACCAGAGCGAAAAGTAAAAAGTTTCAACCCCTCACCCCGACCACCTATCGCTATGCCGATGTTTTTAGAAAACTGGGCTACCCCATATCCTTAGATCAGCACGAGTATCCCGACAAAAAAGCCCTCCCCCAAGCCCTGATTCCCATTTTTCAAGAAACCGAAAAAAAATGGATTGGCATTGCTCCTTTTGCGACTCACCTGGGGAAGACCTACCCTTTAGATTTGATGCAACAGGTCATTCATTTTTTACAGCAAGACCATCAGATTTTTTTATTTGGAGCGGGGCAAGAAGAAAAACAACGCCTCGAAGTGTGGGAAAATGCCTACGCCAATGTTTACAGTACTGTAGAAAAAATCAACCTCAAGGAACAACTCAATTTGATGCCCTATTTAGACCTCATGATTGCCATGGACTCCGCCAATGGACATTTGGCCGCCAATGCTGGAATCTCCGTCCTTACCCTTTGGGGAATGACCCATCCTTTTTGTGGATTTTCCCCTTTCGATCAGCCTTTGGATCATGCCCTAACATTGGATAGAAATCAATTTCCATTGATTCCCACCTCGGTCTATGGAAATGTCATACCCCCAGGCTATGAGGATGCATTCAGATCCATGAAACCCAAAGCCGTTATTGAAAAAGCCTTGAAAATCCTAAATCAAAAGGGCTACACATCGTCATAATCCACCGTCAAATGGCTACTGGTGGCATGGGCTTGGCAGGTCAATATCAAGCCTTCCTCGATTTCGGCATCCGTTAGGATTTGGTTACTGGCCATCTCTGCTGTGCCGGATTGGATACGGGCGATACAACTGGAACACACGCCACCTTGGCAAGAATAGGGGACATCGAGTTTGTTTTGAAGGGCAGCATCCAAAACGCTTTTGCCCTCAATACTATCGATCTTATGGCTCATTTCATCATAAATGATCTCCAGAGAAGCGCCCTCTTTTTTCGTTTCAATTTCATTGACTTCAGTGGAGGAAGTAAACAATTCATAAAGAATATTGATCGTCGCTACGCCCTCATCTACCAAAGCATCGCTAACGGAATGGATCATGGCCTCTGGCCCGCAGAGGTAAAATTTATCCGCACTTTGCCCCATACTTTTTAATGCATTTTTTACCACGGCGGTTTCTATCCGTCCGAAAAGGCTTCCTGAAACGTTGGCACGACTAAACACCCACTGAATCGTTAAACGACCCTGAAATTCCTTTTCCAAGTCCTTCAAGGCTTCATAAAACATGGTGTCTTCGGGCGTTTTGTTTCCATACACCAAATGAAACTGATGGTTGGAATGAGCGGTCAACGCAGTTTTAATAATGGACATGATGGGAGTGATACCGCTTCCAGCAGCAAAAGCCGCGAGCTGGGTCGTGTCTGCTTTGGGATCATATCGAAAGCGACCTTCTGGCGGAGCGACCAGTAGGCGGTCATTCGTTTTTAAATCCCGATTGGCAAAAGTGGAAAAAACCCCTTCAGGGACTTCTTTGATGCCCACTTGAAGACCTTCTGATGGCGCACTACAAATGGAATAAGATCGCCTTACCGCTTTTTCGTTTATTTTTGTTTCTAATGTCAGGTATTGCCCCGCTTCAAATCTAAACCTTTCTTTTTCCGATTCGGGAACCTCAAATGAAATCAATACGGCATTTGGAGTATTTCGGGTGATTTTTGAAATCACCAAAGGATACATATCTGGCATAGCTATTTTTTTGCAAATTTATTTTAAAAATAA
>Ga0181577_10001042_pt1 | contig 22428 bp, 26 predicted proteins | sample 101ome_21_FD_132468 | JGI IMG/M metagenome (GOLD analysis project Ga0181577, IMG submission 132468) | Coastal salt marsh microbial communities from the Groves Creek Marsh, Skidaway Island, Georgia - 101413BT metaG (megahit assembly) | ecosystem: Environmental > Aquatic > Marine > Intertidal...
ATCCGGCATTCTCGAAAAGAGAGTTTATTTCAGAAATTTGTAGACCATCGACTGGAACAATTCCGGCTGCTCGGCATGAAGCCAGTGACCGGCGCCGTCGACTTGCTCGATGGATGAGTTCGGGAACAACTTGCCGATCTCTTTCTCATGTTTCTTGAGAATGTAGTCGGATTTGCCGCCTTTCAGGAACAGGGTCTGCCCTTCAAAGGGGGCTTCCCCGGCCAGCCCGCTGATCAGGTCCTTGTAACCCTTGCGGATAGCATCCAGGTTCATGCGCCACGTGAAGTTGCCTTCCTCGTCCCTGATCAGGTTGGCCAGCAGGAAATCGCGCACGCTTTTTTCTGGCACATATTCCTCAACCACCTCATCAGCATCATGGCGACTGTCCAGCAGGTCCAGGTCAAGAATGCCCAGGCCTTCGAAAATGGCGTCATGATGCGGCTCATAGGCAACCGGGGCGATGTCCACAATGACCAGCTTCTTTACCAGCTTCGGCCAGGTCAGGGCCAGTTGCATGGCTGTTTTGCCACCCATGGAATGGCCGATGAAATGGGCGCTTTCGATCCGGTGCAGACGCATGGTGTCACGCACATCGGCGGCCATGGTCTGGTAGCTCATGCCGTCACTCCATTCCGAGCGGCCGTGGTTGCGATGATCCATGCCGTAAACGGTAAAAGCGTTGGAAAAGAATTTGGCATGCTGGCCCCAGTTGCCCTGGTTGCCGAACAGGCCGTGGAGAATAATGAGGGGTTCGCCGACTTCAGAGTACTGCTTGCAAAAAAGTTTCATATCCCGCAAACCTACCGTTGCTTAATGCCTGGAAAACGTCAGGAAAGATTATCCTTGATCCACTTCAGAACATCGTCGTGATGGGTTTTGGTGTTCACTTTTTCCATGATGTGACGCACCTTGCCGTCTTTGTCGATGATGAAAGTTGTGCGCTTTAGCCCCATGAATTCCCGGCCCATGAATTTTTTCAGGCCCCAGACGCCAAACTTGTCGGCAATCTGGTGATCCTCGTCCGACAGCAAGGTGAAATTGAGGTTGTCGCGTTCGGCGAATTTGCCCAGGCGAGCCCAGGGATCGATGCTCACGCCCAGCACTTTCACACCCATTTTTTTCAGAGCTTTTTCACTGTCGCGAATGCCGCAGGCCTGGACAGTACAACCCGGTGTCATGGCTTTGGGATAGAAATACAGGACCACCACACTGCCCTGGTAATCCTTGAGACTGTGTTTGTCGCCGTTCTGGTCCTGCAGGGTAAAGGCAGGGGCTTTATTACCGATTTTGGGAAGGGGGCTTTCAGAAACTGTAGCTTTAGACGGCGCCATTGACTCCTCCATGCAGCACTACTGTTGATATCGGGGCGAAGGATAACGCCCGCCACAGTCCTCGTCAAAATGGATTTTCTGGGCGTGACCAGGGCATCCAGGACGGCGTCAATATCCGTGCCAGGACAGCTTTCCGGGAACAGATTTTCCTCCATGTCGGCAGCCTCAGACTCGCCTTCCGCCCGCAAACGGGCGATTTCCTTTAACAAGGCGTCGCGGTCTTCTCGATAGGCCAATTGGCCATCCCGGATGTCACGGCGGGCAGCCTGGACGTCCTCTGAAGCCAGGGTGGCAGCATTGCCCGCTGCCTCCTCAAGCGCTGAAGCCTCCGCGGCCCCGTCATCGACCCGGATAGCCCCTTCCCGAATGGTTTCGGACTGCTGCTGGTGACGATTGACTCCCGGTGCGGGTTGGTCGGTGCCTGGCTGTTCGGTCCTGATGGAGCAGGCGCTGATCACGGCAACACCGAGGATGGTACTAATAGCAGTTGTCAGGATTTTCTTTTTCATCGTTGTCTCCTCCCTGGGAGAAAGTGTCAGGTTCCCGGCTGTAAAGGGGCGAACGATGAAAAAGGGTTAAACCGGCTGAAAAAAGTTTAGGGTGTGAAAGCTGTGAAAACAGCGATACAGAGAATCAGCTGATACGGGCTAGGATGTCTTCGGGTACAAACGGGCGGCCACGCTCATTGAGGGCCGTGGCCGTGATCTGTCCGGCCAGCATGACCTTGTTGTCGGCCGCCCGGGTGATTTCCTGCAGGAACACGATCTTGACCCGGCCTTCCAGGGTACAGCGGGTGCTGACGGTGAAACTGTCGCCACTGGTCAGGGAGGCCTTGTATTCCAGCTCTGCCCGCACCACCACCAGGTGAATGCCCTGGCGGGTAACCTCGGCAAAATCAACGCCGCGCTCCTTGAGGAATTCGTGCCGCGCATGCTCCAGGTAATTCATGTAAACCGCGTTGTTAACCACACCTTGCAGGTCGCATTCGTAATCGCGCACCTGCAGGCTGATGATATGGCGTGTACTCATGGCCACTCCGGGGAAAAGACTGGCGCATTATAGGAGGATTCAGCACACCGCCCAATGGCTGGTGCCGGGGGATTCTCGCGCAAAAATTTATCCACAGTACATCTGCACACACCATCCTGTGGATAAAACTGTGCAGAATTTTGTGGGCGGATAGCGCCCGTGTTCAAAATCAGTTCACGCCGGCCGATCCCTGTGCAGGCAGCATTAAATAAAATTCTTATTTATCAATAGGTTGTATTTCCAGCGTTTGCCGACAGGGTATTTATTAAGAACTCTTAAACAGCATTCTTACGAGAATTGCGTATGTGCATAAAACTATTGGATTTATTGTCCATGAGGGCTGATATTGAGCCAACATCAGTGTCGATATTTTGATCACTGTCAGCCCCCGATGACGGCAATAGCCCTTCAGTCTGAAAGGAAAACCCGTCATGGTTGATCCCCTCTGACAGCCGCTCACCACTTTTCAGGAGCCACCTTATGCCACTTGCCAAAAACCCGTTGATCCAGGCCACCGCCCTGCTGGCTCTTGTCCTGATTGCCACCACAGCCCGGCCGCAGGAAGCCGCCGGGGAGTTTGTCTGGGCCCCGAACTTTCCGGTCGGCGCAACCATTCCGGTGCTGGAGGCACCTGACCAGCACGGCGAGATCCAGACCCTGGCAACGCTCACCGGCAGCAAGGGCCTGATGCTGGTGTTCAACCGCTCCTTTGACTGGTGTCCCTACTGCAAGGCCCAGCTCACCGGTCTGCAGGGCGCCGTCGAAAACTTCAGGGCCGCCGGCTTCAATGTCGCCACCATCACCTACGACCCGGTCGCTACCCTGGCCATGGTAGCGGAGGATGAAGGCATCACCTTTGCCCTGCTCCACGATGACGCAATCAAGCACGTGAATGCCTTCAATATCCTCAATACTGACATGGCGCCGGACAGCTTCGGTTATGGCATTCCGCAGCCGGGTATCATGCTGATCAGTCCGGCCGGGGAAATCCTGGCCAAGTTTTTCGAAGAAAATTATCGCGTCAGGCCTGACTGGTCTGATGTGGTCGATGTCGCCCGTTCTCTTCAGAAACGGTGATCGCTCTCAGAAACTGACCGTAGCCAGCAGCGGATTGTGGTCGGAACCCTCGGCGTCGAGGGCGAGTGCAGTGCGCACTTTCAGGTCACGGACAAACATGTAGTCCAGGCAACGCTCGAACACGCGCATGCGCCGATCATCCTCGAACCCCACGCGTGCAGTCCGCGATGCGAGGCAAATTCCTCCAGCAGCATCTGGCGCTGGTTGTGCCAGGCATTGGAATCTCCCGCGAAAATCACCGGCCCGTCGTGCATGTCGATATGCATCAGGTCATGCAGCTGCTGGCGATAGGACAGCATCCCCAGCCGAAATTCACTGCGTGCAGGTTGATCACCAGCAGGGTTTCATCCATGCCGGCCAGGGGAAAGCGGGTCAGGCTGGCCGCCTTGGCGGTACGCAGCAGCGGCTCGGCATGGCGGAAGCCGGCCTCTTCGACGAAGTCAGACGTGGCCAAGGTCATAACCCCGGTGGTGCGATGCAGAACCCGAAAGCCCGGCGCAAAACTGCGGTACCAGCCATCATGAAAGTGATGCAGGTCATTGCCCTCCACGTGCAATTCCTGCAGCAGGGCAAGATCCAGTTCGCCGCAAAAGCCGGCCAGGTCAACATCGAGCTGGGGACGCGACTGTTTTTTGATATTTCAGCTGAGTACTCGGATGGCTTCGGGATTCAGCCGCTGTTCATTGGCAATAGACATTAATGACCACAACCTGGAAAGATGTTTCCAGCACTGGATTATGCCTCAGGCTCTTCTGGAATATGGCGGCAGGGAAACAGATTTCAAATCCTTAAACTTTGTTACCATGGCATCCAACATGTCCATCAAACCAGATTTCCCCGGCTGACGTCTTGCTGAAGATCAACACTTGTTACCGGCTTTGCCGCACTTCGATACTCGTTACCACGCTGTTGCTGGCCGCCTGCAGTACGCCCGAGACGCCGCGCATCAACGAGGAAGTCGCCTATGAGGTGGTCGACATGTCCGGCCATTGGGAAAAGGATTACCAGCTTAGTGATGACTTTGAAACCGAGTTCAACCTGTACCTGTACGACGTCCAGCGCCGGCTCAATCCCCAGTCTGACGGACTCAATCGCAGCGGCACTTTCATTACCGGCCCTGCTGCCGGCGCCTCCATGGAAGCGGTCGTTGGCCTGGCCCGTTTCACCGAAGAAATCACGCGCATGCCGCTGCTGGAAATCACCCAAGATCGCTCCCGCATCTCGATCGACCGCGAGGAAGACTTCGCCCTATTCTGTGAATTCTTCAACCGCCAGGTGGCCAGTACGGTAACACCGTTTGGCACTGAACAGTGCGGCTGGAACGGTGAACAGCTGCTGTTTCAGCTCAACCTGGGTGATGGCCTGAGAATTCTCTACCAGGTCACGATGTCCGGCGACGGCAGGCAGCTCAATATCACCACCACGGTGTCATCCAGCCAGGTCGCCTCGCCCATCACCATCAGTAACTACTATCGCCGCTACGAGGTTCCGGAAACCGACATCGACTGCATCCTGACACTGACCCGCAACAATGTCTGCCGCCGCAACCCGCAGCAGGTGAACAACTGATGCGCGCGTGGGTTTTCGTGGCTGCCTTGGGCCTGGCGTTGATATGCCATGCACAGCCTGCCGACAAGGCATTGCTTGATGTCAGTATCAGCGGGTTTGACATGAACCTGCCGGATGACAGTCGCGTGCAACAGGCCCAGCAGATCTTTCCGGCCGTGCGCCAGGCAGAAGCCCGCTATCTGCCCTCCTTCCTGAAACTCACCCTGGAAGACAGTGGCCGCTGGGGCGCCGTACGCCTGCTGCCAGACACGGATAGCGGCGCTGAAGTGCAGATCAGTGCCAGTATCGTTCAGTCCGACGGCAGCACTCTGGTAATGGCCCTGACAGCCATTGATGCAACCGGCAGGGTGTGGGCAGACAAAACCTACACGGGCACAGCCATGGAAAGCGTTTCCCTGAACCAGCCGGTACTGGGCACCGATCCGTTTCTGTATCTCTATGGTGAGATTGCCGATGACCTGGCGACCGTGTATGACAGCCTGGGTGCCGGGGACATCGAAGCCATCCGCAAAATAGCCACCCTGCGCTACGCCATGGCCCTGGCCCCTGATGTCTTCGCCAGCTATCTGCAACAGGATGACAGCGGCCTTTACACCCTTTTACGCTACCCGGCAGACAACGATCCGTTTCTGCAGCGAGTGTTGGAGATTCGTGAGCACGAGTACGTGTTTATCGATGTCGTCGATGAACAGTACGAAAGCTTCTTTGTTAGCATTAAACCGGTCTATGACCTGTGGCGCCGCTACCGCCGGGAACAACGCGCCAGTGAAGCCGACAAGGTCAACCGCGAAAGCCAGGACAGCGACTTCCGCCGCGGCAGTTACATGGCGTTGCGCGAGAGCTACAACAATTACCGCTGGGCCCGCATGCAGGACCAGTATCTGGCCGAAATCAACGAAGGCTTCACCAACGAAGTGTTGCCAACCGATATCACACTGGAAGATTCCCTTTACCACCTCAGCGGCACGCTGGATGAACAGTATGATGAGTGGCAGGCCATTCTGAAGGAGCTGTACCTGCTTGATGGGCCGGTGTCACCCTGACGGTGGTTCGAGGCTGAAGCCGCTCCTACCGATAAAGTTTCCTGTAGGAGCCGCTTCAGCCGCGAACAACTCAAGGGAAACAGACCAAGGCTTCAGCTAAAGACAAAAGCTGCCCGTAGGAGCGGCTTATGCCGCGAAAAACTTTAGGGAAAAGACCATGACTTCAGCCGCGAACCCCCATGCAGTACGCTGAGCCCATAATCTGAAAAACTAGAAAGGGAAACCGTATGGCCGACCACTCCACTGCAAAGCCACTCGAAGGCGTCATGGAAAACCTGTACCGCCAGATTTCACCCGTGCCCGGTTTCAAGCCCCCGGCCGTCGACAAGGAACAGTTGTACTGCCCGTTGCCTGCCCACTGCAGCATGGAAAAATAGAACGAATACCGCAGCGCGGCCGTGTTTCTGGCCTCACTAGCCAGCGAGGTCAAAGCCTGGCGCGGGCAGTTACCGCAGAATGACCAGCTTGCCGTGATGGCCATTCTCCATGGCGGCATCCAGGTCAACGTGATGAAACTGGCCCGGGTGTCCTTCATCGGCATTTGCATCGAGGGCCTGCTCCAGGGCAGCCCGGTCACCCTGTTTGCGCACCAGTCCACCGGGCAGATGCTGTGCTTTGCCATGGAAATCCAGGAACCGGAACAGCGCAATCCGATCGGGTTTATCTGGAATCATCGGGAAGAGGAAGAGGTTTAGGCAGGTTTGTTGTCGGGAAACGGGCTGCGCCCTATCCCGACCTAAAAGCCCATCAAAGTTTTGTAGGTCGGCATAGGCCCCAAAGCCGTTTGCCGACATGGTCATAATCAAAACACTGCGAACTTTCGCGTAATGCGGCAACGAATGTCCGGCTCACTTGCACACAAAGTCACGCCCCCCTGCAGCCACACAGAAGTCGCCCCATTTGCCGGTTTCGCGCCAGTAATCCACCATGCCTTTTTCCTGCAGCAGGCGGTTGAAATCCGGTAGACGTCGCATGTCGTCATACACCTTGTCCCAGACCGCGGCATCGGCTTCGCCTGCAAAAAAGTAATCCAGGGCAATTTCCGGTTGTCCCATCAGTGCTACCAGGCGTGCCACATAGCCCAGCTCCAAAGGCGACACTGACGGGTCATTGATCATGTCGATAATAGCGTCTGTTGATGTGTCGAAATCATTCAACTCGAGAATGTCGGCAAAGGTTTCCATGAACTGGCGGGAGATGATCGAGTCTTCGTTGTTTTGCCGGAATTCGAAATATTCGCGAATCAGGGCCGCCGCCTCATCCAGTTCCCCCTCACGCATGGCCACTTGCCATTCCAGGGCATGAAACAGCAACTCCTCGCTGTCCAACTCCATACCATACGCTGTCAACCGCGTGGCTTCCGGGGTCTGACCACGAACGAGCTCATGAAGCGCCAACTGATGGATAAAACGCGGAGAAAAAGGGTCGGCACGGCGGGCACGGTTGAACATGGCAATAGCCTCATTGAACTGCCCCGTGCGTGCCAGCATGTGGCCGTATTCTTCCATGGCACGCGCCATGGAATAGCCATATTGCGCAAAATATTGTTGGTACATATTTTCCGCTTCCAGGAAGCGGCCGGCATCGCGCAGTTTGCCGGCTTCCACCAGCATGAGTGCCGGCATCTGGGGTGCCTGTTGCTCAGCCTGGGCAAACGCCATGGCGGCCTGTGCCGGAAAATCCATGGCCTGACCCTGTGACAGGATCAACTGGCTTTCGTCATAGATAGTGCCAAGCATCAGCCAGGCCTGGCCAAACCGCGAATCAATCTGAACGGCCTCCTCCAGCAGGTTGATGGCACTAATTACATTGTCCGGGCTGAACTGATGGTAAAGGGCCTGGGCCTGCAGCAGGCTGTCATAGGCATCGATATCATTTGTCATACCCGATACCACAAGCTCACCTGGGTTCCGCGTGACGTTCAGGGCAGACAACACCGCGGCGACAATCTCGTCCTGTATGGCAAAAACATCCGCCAGTTCCCCCTCAAATGTCTGCGACCAAATTTCGGTACTTTCAACAATTTCATCATCGCCATCAGCCCTGACCAGTTGCGTCGTCACGCGCAGGTTATTGCCAGAACGGCTTACACTGCCACGCAACATATTAGCTACCTGCAGGGCCTCACCTATATCACTGGGCATCGCATCCCGGTCTTGGAAGTAAAAAGAGGATTCGCGTCCGGCCACTTGCATTTCAGGTATGGTAGCCAGGCGATTCATGAGGTGATGACTCAGGCCTTGCGCGAAATAAGCCTGGTCACCATTTTCACTGAGATCGCTGAAGGGCAGTACGGCAATGGACTTGTCATCGATTGGCGCTTCCGGCGCGCCTGAGACACCAGCTGCTGCCAGTGCCCGGTCAACAGCTGCAATGACTTCCTGGCTGGCAGGAACCTCCCGCGCAATGCGAGGCTCTTCCCGGGAGCACGCACCTGTCAGCAACACCAGTACCAAGAGAGTGCGGGGGCTGTGTTTTAGCAGTTTCATCAAATCCAGACGAACAGTCGTAATACCTGTGAACTCACTGTGACTGGCTGGCTGATGCAGGTTCCTGCGGCGGCATGTCGTAATCAGGCAGCAAGAAAATATCCAGCAAGACGACTGCCATCGCCAATCCCAGCATGATCGCGAGGGTAATTTCGAAACCCTTGCCTGTCTTGCCGCTGGCACGGCGTGCATCCTCGGCCTTGTCCCACCCCGAGTCCTTATGCGTGGCGTCATACGCCCAGGTCATCAACATCACAATCGGGTAACCAGGAATCAGCATGAAGATGATGCCAAAGCCAAATATTGGCGGCCAGTCGAACACCGGTGTCAACGACATGATGGTTTGCACCAACAGCCAGGCACCGGCCAGATAGAGGATACCGGCACGGTAGATGTTCTTGTATTTTTCCGATGGTTTAAAAATAGTGAATTCCTTCAAGCCATTTATTGCCGGCAAGATTATCGGCGACTGATGAACCCCGGCATTGAGTGATTGTTGGCAAGCCTGTTTCATACCTTTGCCAACTTGCCGCGACATAGGACACAGATTTTCCTGTGCTTTTTATGACTTGCTGCCCGCAAAGGAAGACATTTGCCCCCGCTTTGCTGGTGCGATTATGAGTCATTAATGCGTAAGAGAATGCGTGGTTTTTTTCAAAAATTCAAGGAGTTATGTTAATCACATCTGAGAATTTAATAATTACGGTGCGCACCGTGCTGTTGCCCTAGGCAAGATCCCTTGCGGCCAAACCACCGGCATAGCTTGTCCCCTGCACGAGATGTGCGCGACAATGATCCAAACATAAAAAAACAAGATCATGAGGGAGATATCAATGTCTGTAATCCATCGCATCACTACCGCTGTCAGTTTGCTGCTGGTTGGCTCGCTGGCGCTGGCCCAGCCGCCGGGCGTCACCATGGAAATGATCATGCGCCAGCTGCCGCTGGAAGGCGCACCACTGGCTGAGCCTGGTCCTTATGCCGTGACCTGGGAAGCGGCTGTGGCCGATTATGATGACCCCGGCTTCCTGGTCATTCGTCCGATCAGTCTGGGTGCGTTCCCGGAAGACGACAACATGCCCCTGCTGGTCTGGGGTAATGGCGGTTGCGCCATTGACGGGCGTCGTTATGGCGGCTTTCTGGAAACCATCGCCTCTCACGGCTTCATTGTCATGACCACAATTCCCATTGAACCGGCCGAAGGCGAAGAAGCCCGCCGCAATGCCGACCCGAGCGACATGCGCGCGGCGATCGACTGGGCATTTGCCGAAAACGAACGTGATGGCTCGCACCTGAAAGGCAAGATCGACCTCGAACATATCGCGCTGATGGGCCAGTCCTGTGGCGGCTTCATGTCCGCTACTGCCGGTCTCGATCCGCGCGTGGATATTGTCGGCCTGTTCAACTCCGGTTTGTCCGAACCGGGCCCGGGTGCCCAGGCCGGTCGTGCCACCACCGAGTCACTGGCTTTCCTGAATGGCCCGACCCTGTTCATCAACGGCGGCGATGTCGACTTCATGTATGAGCCCTCCCGCATGAACTTCGAACGGGTCGATCATGTGCCTACTTTCTACGGTGCCCGCGACAATGCCGGCCATACGGCCACGGTTTACCACCCCGGTGGCGGTGAATACGCCAACGTGGCTTCCAACTGGCTGCTGTATTTCTTCAAGGGTGATGAGGAAGCCGGCAAGATGTTTGTCGGTGAAGACTGCGGCCTGTGCAGCAATCCCAACTGGGAAACGGCGGCCAAGAACCTCGACTAGGAAACGGCTTATCAGGGGGTAATCTTATGGATGAGCAACTCAAGCACGGCATTGGCATTTTACTGGTGGCAGGTTTTGCTGTTTTAGGCAGTGCCTGCACGAGCCCCGGTGAAGACGGCGAGGCGGTTGCCAGCAGCGAACGCGAATGCCGGTCTTTCTCCCAGCCCGGCACCAAGATGAAGGAATCTGTGTGCCGCACCAGGGAACAGTGGGCCATGATCGATGCCGGTGAGGCCGAGCGCGCTTCTCGCGAAGACCTGACCGATGAATTCTTCCGCCGCCAGACCGAACTGGGTGCCCAGGGCCAGGGTCCTGCTTTCGACACCCCCTGATCAATCAAGGGACGCGGCCTGCTGGCCTCAGATTTCCAGCAGGTCGTGACCTACGATGACTTTACCGGCAAAGTGACGCCGGATTCCTTCCAGATACACTTCATTACCGACTTCCCTCAGATTGCCCGGCAGCAAATGATGCAGTACCAGCGTATCCACGTTTGCGGCTTCAGCAATGCGTCCGGCATCTTCGGTTTTCAGGTGGGTTTCCAGGATGTGGGTCCAGATATTTTCCGGGTTGTCCTGGTAGTTACCGGCAATCACCACTTCTTCGAACCACTGCCGCGTCAGCACCGGTTCAATCACCTCAGTGACCAGCACATCAGCGCCACGCGCTAGCGTAATCAGGTTTTCCGAGTAGGTGGTATCGCCGGAAAACACCACGGAGCGGTCAGCAGTGTCAAAACGATAGGACAGGGAACGATGCGCCATCTCTGCCTTGGCCCAGTCTGGAAAATGGCTGTTCTCGATACTGCTGACCCGAACCCGGTCGTCTTCGAAAATCACCTGTGGTGAATCCGTGGCTGCCACTACCTGCGCCTCGAAACGGGTCGGCATGCGAATGCTGCGCCCTTCATCCACAAAGCGGATGTCGGCATTGGCCGCGCCGAAAGTCATGATGCCCTCAACCACGTTGTCTGTCCCGTAGGGTCCGTGAATGCGCGTCATCTTCACCCTGCCCTGGGTCCACTGGTGACTGAGCAGTGAGGCCAGGTCAGCAATATGATCATCGTGCAGGTGAGTGAGAAAAATATCCGGTACAGTCAGGTAATTGACCCCGATTTTCTGCAGGGCTGTCATGGTGCCGTAACCGCAATCTATCAGGTAGGGACGATCATCCACCAACAGCAGGGTTGCCGTTTCGCCACGCGCCAGGTTGAAGTTGGGCCCACCCTGGGTGCCCAGCAGGATAATGCGTGTTCCGGGCTGGGCCTTGGCAACCTGCCACCCCCCAAGAAACGGCGCGGTCCAAGCACTTCCCAGGCAACGCAGAAAGTTGCGGCGATCAACCCTCTTTGACGTATTTTGTTTCATCCCCATGAATTCCCCCAGACGCTTATTTTTATTAGTAACCATATTATGTGAACACAAAGACAATATTGCCAGCCTCATCCATGCCGCATGGAAATGCCTAGAATCACGGTGGCTTTTAATGGCCTACCCCGCCCCAATGCACAGGCCAAATACGGTACTATTGCCGAAATACAGCCATTTGAATATCCAAGGGCTCGCCATGCGTAATCTTTTTTCATTGTTGCTGTTTGTCTGCTGGCTGCCAGGTGCCTATGCCCAGTCCTGTGATCGTGACTGCCTGCAGCTGCATCTGACGCATTACCTGGATGCCCAACTCAAGCATGACCCCAACCTGCTGCCACTGGCGGACTCTGTGCGCTTTACCGAGGACCATGAGCAGAAAATGCTAGGGGAAGGCCTCTGGGCAACCATCGAAGGCTATGGCACGTTTCGGCAGGATGTGCTGGATGTCAGGACCGGTATAGCCGGCACCCATGTGCTGACCATGGAAAACGGCAGTCCTGTGCTGGTGGCAATCCGACTGAAAATTGTCGACGGGCTCATCACCGAAGTGGACACCATGGTGGTGCGCAGCCGCGAAGAAGGCATGATCTTCAATCCTGTCGAGGTCATTGCCGCAAGCCCGGCCATGAACATCATTCCCCCGGAGGATCAGCGTAACACCCGCGCAGAAATGATTGAGCTGGCTCTGCGCTACCCGGAAGGATTGCGTGTCGGCAGCTTCGTGACCGCGGACGCCCGCTTTTCCCCAGACGCCTACCGCTTTGAAAATGGCCAGCTCATGGCCGGCCCGGGCTGTGCTTTCCTGCCAGGCTGCGACAACATTCGCGAGCAGCGCCTGCCTACACTGGCGGGGATCATTGCCCATGTGGCTGCTGTCGATGAACACCTGGGTATCGTCTGGCTGCGCATGAATTTCGGACCAGGTTCTCTGATGCGCGGCGAGGGCGAGCTGTCTGTCTGGGAAATGTTCAAGATTTACGATGACCGCATCCAGGCCGTGGAAGCCTTCATGGAAGAAGTCCCAGCCAACACCCCGTTTGGCTGGGACTACTAGGCAGCGTCTTTGGCTAATGCCAGTTGAACAGCTTCTGGCTCAGAGCGGCCAGATGATAAAGCCGCCCAGGTAAACCCGTTCAGCCTCCGCGCGGGATGTCACTGCCTCACCTAATCGGGCAATGTCTTCAGTCGTCAGTGTTAGCGGATGCTCATTCGGCAGATAGGTGGTTTCAATCGGGTAATCCACATCAGGCTCAGCGGTCATCTCGATATGCGTGCCCAGCACATAGGCCATATCCTTATCCATGACCCACTTATGCAACCGGTCTATGCTGGCTGGTAACCTGACCAGTCCCTGACATACAGACGTCCCGAATAAAGCGTCTCACCCGTTACCAGCAGATGGGTGGCTGGATCGTAATAAGCCAGGTCATCCACGATATGACCAGGAATAGGCAGCAACTCCAGCGGGCGATTGCCCAGATCCAGGGTCGCAGCCTGATTGGGCCAACTGCTGAAACCGAAAAGGCCTGCACGGCCTCAGCTCCGGTACCGACCAGTTCCACAGCCTCTGCTTTGGCAAACGCCTCATCACCCGCCGTATGGTCGCCATGCCCATGGGGATGCGCCACCACCAGCAGCGAGCCGGCAATGTCGCGCACCAATTGAAGACGCATCGGTCCACCCGCTTCGGTAGCACCGGTATCAATCAACAGGGATGTATCCTCACCCACGAACAAGTACACCAAAGGGGCTTCGGAGTTGGAGCATTTGTTTTGATGAAAGATAAAGGTATTGGCGGTATATGTGACCTGCTGCCATTCAACATAATCAGGCGCCGCCCTGGCAGTCTCACAATCTACTTCGCCGTGCAGCCAGTCGATACAGGCAAGACCCAGCTGAGCCATCAGTGACTGACAAGCGAGCAACCCGGCCTACAGGAAATATCCGGGGCGAGGTACAAACAAAGAAGTAAGCTTGGAAAATGGCAGTAGCGACTGCCGAGAGGAGCAGCAGAACATGGGGACTCCTGTCATGACTCCGGTATGTTGACCCTTTTGTGATCACGAATAATTACGCCCGCAGGCAGAAATCGCGGAATTCCCACATTCGCTTAATCTGAGGGTATTTTGGGCATTTTCAGGAAGGTCGTCACCGGGAATTTTCAGCACGGGCCTGACCGGAGATGTTGTTTGCAAAACCAGAGCCCAAAAAAAAAGCCCGACCATGACTGATCGAGCCTTTGATTTGGTGCCGGCACCAAGAGTCGAACTCGGGACCTACTGATTACAAGTCAGTTGCTCTACCACGGCTGAGCTATGCCGGCAAAAACTGTGCTCTATTAAATACAGATTCAATTCAGCAGTTGCTGCTTTCTATTCCACCGGCTGAGCTATGCCGGCGAAAAGCGCCGAAATGCCTGCCTGTAGGGCGGCAAGGTCTTTGTGAACCGACCATCATTTCAGGCCGCGCAGTCTACCAATGTCCACCCCTTTGATCAATATTTACGATACACTTTGATGCTCACCAAATTAGACAGGAGCCGCCGTGTCCTCGCTCACCTCCAGCCCCGAATGGCAGGCCCTGGCGGCCCATAAAACGGCCCTGGCCGATCAGTCTATCGCCGACTTTTTTGCCGACAATCCCGATCGCTTTGATGACTTCAGCCTGGAGGCGGCCGGGCTGCTGCTGGACTTCTCCAAGAATGGCGTTACCGCCGAGACCCTGGAGCTGCTGGACGCGCTGGCACAGGCGGCCGGGCTGGAGCAGGCCATTGCCGACATGTTTGACGGGGAAGAGATCAACAATACGGAACAGCGCCCTGCCCTGCATGTGGCGCTGCGCTCGCCTGACACTGGCCGGCCCTATGACCAATTGGTGCATGAGACCCTGCACAGGATGGCGGGCTTTGTGCAGGATGTCACAAGCTGGGAATGGCGCGGCTATGCCGGTGATCCCATCACCGATATCGTCAATCTGGGCATCGGTGGGTCTGACCTGGGTCCGGCGATGGTGTATACCGCCCTGGCGGATTACCACCTGGATGGCATCCAGTGCCATTTCGTTTCCAATGTTGACCCCAGCCACCTGGAACAGACCCTGGCCCGACTGGATCCCTCCACCACTCTTTTTGTAATTGCCTCCAAGTCCTTTACCACGCTCGAAACCAGCCTCAATGCCGAAGCAGCGCGGCGTTGGTTCCTGGATATCCAGCCGAACGAAGACGATCTGGCCAAGCATTTTGTGGCGGTCAGTACCAACATTGAAAAAGCGAAGGCCTTCGGCATCGCCGAGGACAATATCTTCCCTATGTGGGACTGGGTAGGTGGACGTTATTCCCTGTGGTCAGCCATCGGCATGCCGGTCGCTCTGGGGATTGGCATGGACAATTTCCGCAAGCTGCTGGCCGGGGCCAACGCCATGGATGCGCATTTTCGCAGTGCTCATCTGCAGACCAACGTGCCTGTCATGATGGCCCTGCTGGATATCTGGTACCTGAATTTCCACGGCGCGGAATCGCGCGCCATTTTGCCCTACAGCCAGTCACTGCATTTGTTTCCTGCATTTCTGCAACAGCTGGACATGGAATCCCTGGGCAAATCAGTCACCCGTGACGGTGAGCCGGTGACAACGGCTACCGGCGGTATCGTCTGGGGCAGTGCGGGCACGAACGGCCAGCATTCCTTCCACCAGCTTCTGCACCAGGGCACACACCTGATACCGGCGGATTTCATTGCGGTGGCGAAAACCGGCAGCACCAACAAGGACATGCACCAGCAACTGCTGGCCAACTGTTTTGCCCAGAGTCAGGCGCTGATGAACGGTAACAGTCTGGCAGATGCGGCAGCGGAACTGAAAGCTGCGGGACTCGATGACGCGACGGTAAAAGCCCTGGCCCCACACAAGGTGGTACCGGGTAATCGCCCGAGCAATACCCTGATGCTGGAAGCGCTGACGCCGGAAAGCCTGGGCAGCCTGATTGCTGCCTATGAGCACAAGGTATATGTCCAGAGCGTGATTCTGGGCATCAATGCGTTTGATCAGTGGGGGGTTGAACTGGGCAAGGTGCTCAGCAAGGATATTTACAACGCGCTGGTCGCGGGTGGCGAAACCACCGGATTTGACGGCTCGACCAACGCGTTGATCAATCGGTGTAAATAATCCGACCTTTGCGCAAGCATAAGCCGGATGACGGCTCTGCGAGCCTCTTCCGGCCTACCTCTCAACCTTGATGTCGGCAAACGGGCTGCGCCCTATGCCGACCTACGACTGTAATTGGTAACCCTTAAAACGTATACACCAGGCTGACCGAGGTCTGGGTGTCGGTTTTCTCGGCACCTGCCGGTACGTCGGAGTTGTTGCGTGCCTGGAAGGCGATCTTGGTGGTAATGTCGCCGATGATGTTGGTTTCAAGGCCCACCTCAAACGTGGTGATGGTGCGGGTTTCACCGATTTCAGCGGTCAGGCTGTGAGTGAGCGCCGCATTGTCACTGATCTGCCAGTCTACGGATTCACCTAACGTGAAAATCGTTTCTCCTTCTGTGCCCCCCACACTCAGGTTGTTCTGGCGATAACCGACACCGCCAAAGGCTTCTAGTTTCCAGGTATCGTTATTGATCAGGTCTCGACCATAACCGAGTGAAGCCGAAGACTGGTAATCGAAACCGCTGAAACGGTCATCACGATAAGTGAACTTGCCGTACAGGTAATGGTTATCATCCAGGTTGAAGTCTGATTTGTTTTCCAGGTAGTAGCGCTCGGCTTTGACAATACCGTCTTCATTGGCACCCAGTGCCTGGAACTTGAAGTTGTGATCCCACATTTCCTGAACGAGGGTCATCAGGTATTCCATATTGTAGGTGTCGGTTTCAGAGTTACCGGTAGTACCGACATAGCCGAGAGCAATACTCGCTTCAAAAGGTTCATTCTGAGCAAGAGCCTGGGTAGAGGTCAGGCCTGCCACGGCCAGGGTGCAAAGGCTTAAACGGAAGGCGTTCATGGTTTCTCCTTTCATAGAAAATAGAATACTCCCGGCGAATATCCATTCGCCGGTAACTGCAAGATTGAAAGATTACTGCCTGGTGAAATAGCCGATGCGATCGCCGTTGTAGGTACCGATCCAGATCTCATCGTTGACCTGCAGAGCCGAGCTCACGCCCTGCATGGCAATGCTGCCATCAAAGTTGCCAATGGTGACCGCTTCAAGGGTGTCGGCATCCACTTCGACAACGGACCAGCCACCGCCCTCAGCGTTACCGCCTGCAGTGAGCAACTTTCCGGGCACGGACGCCCAGCGCACGTTGTCCAGCACAATGTCGAGCAGGACGGACTCCTTGGCGACAGGAGTGCTGACGGTATCGAAACGCACCAGTTCGCGGCTGCCGAATGAGGCCACGAAGATGTAGCGATTGTCTTCAGACACGGCGATGCCGTTGGGACCGGTGAGCATGGTACCGTCGATCATCACCGGTTCACTGCCCGGATGCCAGACCAGCACACCGCCATTGGGTTCGGCAAACACTTCACCGATACCGCGTTCCCAGTTCATGAACTGGGTGGTAACAAAGCCGCCGTCATTTAGGATGGCAACACTGTTGTGCATGATGGCGCTGTCCAGCAGGACGCAGCCTTTCCAGGTCAGTTCGGCAAGGCCTTCGCTCAGATCCAGCTCAAACGCCTCGATGGCTTCACGACCACCATGGCTGGTGATATAGAGGTCGAAAGTGTTCGGTGCAGTTTCACGCAACGCCAGGCCATGGGAAGAGAAGTTGCTGACATCCATCGAACCCGGGCAGTTGGGAAACATGGCCGTGTCATGGTCGGCAGAATAGTTCGGGCCGGTGGTTAGCTCTTCCCAGCTGTCATCGAGTGGATTAACCAGGTACATGTGACCATTAGTGGTTTCATTCGACATGCCGGAAGTCAGGATCATGCCGGTATCACCCACCATCAACAGGTCCTCGGCATTCATCAGGCCGCAGATGTAGGTAATGCCGGGATCGGACGGGCACGGAATGGCTTCCTGGGTGGTGGCGGCCGCGCTCTGGCCCGCGGGTGCCATGGTGGTGCCACTGTCGGTGTTATCGCCGCCGCTACAGGCTACCAGGCACATGGCCAGAAGGGCTACCGTGATACTGCCGTGAAGTGATATTTTCATGTGTGTCCTTTTCCTTTATCTTCTTAATGCAGTGTGTGTAAGCAGGGTATGTAAGCAGGGTATGTAAGCAATGCATGTAGCTGAATGCATCGAATGAGAAATCTGGCTTGTCCGGCCCAGGCCACGGCCGAAAGAGCGACATCTTACACTATCAGCCGGCCAAAATAACCAAACCCGCACATTTGCCATTGCCAGCCCGGCGCGGCTTTGCCTATGCTAGGTGTGAATTGCAACAGGGGCATAACACCCGACACCATGACTGACTTTTTCATCTGGCTGGAAACCAGCACCCTGAGCATGTGGGTGCGTGGTGAAACCGGCTGGCACATGGCCTTTCCCATCACCATTGTTTTTCATGCCCTGGGCATGGGCTTCCTGGTGGGTGTGGCGCTGGCCATCAACGCACGCGTGCTTGGCATCGCACAGGGTATTCCCCTGACCGTCATGCAGCGCTTTCTGCCGGTGGCTTTTCTGGCGCTTATCGTCAATGCCATCTCAGGCATCCTGCTGCTGATCGGTTATCCCACCAAGGCCCTGACTAACCCGGTGTTCTATATCAAGCTGGCCTGTATCGCGCTGGCCTTGTGGAACCTGAAGTGGTTCAGCCGGCATGTGCTGATTGGGCCCGTCTATGACAGCGGTCCGCTGCCGCGACGGTTCAGGCAACTGGCTATCGCTTCCTCTCTGCTGTGGGCAGCGGCCATTATTGCGGGGCGTTTGCTGGCGTATACCTATAACCACCTGATGAGTATCTAGACGGAATGAACCCGACGGCACGTAACCCGACACTGCAGGCGATCAGCGATTGGCTCGAAAGCACCCGGCTTTCTGACTGGTTCATTGAACAGGGCTACTGGTCTTGGCCGATGGCGGAGTCCCTGCACTTCATGGGCCTGTGCCTGCTGATCGGTTCGGTGGGCCTGGTCGATTTGCGCATGCTGGGAATGGCCAAAGGCATTCCCCTGAAGGCGATTCACCGCCTCATTCCTTTCGGGGTGGCCGGCTTTCTGATCAACGTCAGCACCGGCACTCTGTTCGTGTTCGGTGACGCGGACCAGTACATCTTCAACGATGCCTTCCGGTTCAAGCTGCTGTTCCTGTTGGTCGCGGGCATCAACGTGCTGTTTTTCTATTCCACCGTCTTCGAGCAGGCCAGGGCGCTCGGCCCGAATGCCGACATGCCACGAAAGGTGAAGCTGATGGCGGCGGTGTCACTGCTGTGCTGGATCGGCGTCATCACCTGTGGCCGCCTGATCACCTTTTACCGGCCCTGATGGCCAGCCCCGAAGATTGCCCATGAGTTGGTGAATTTGGCCAATCGGATCCAGTCCAGTAACGCTGTAATAATTCTATCTATCTGTTATTTATAGCTTTTTTATTTCTGGCATCGTGCTTGCTCTGTATCGGGTAAATACCCGAACAGCGTAACCCCGTACCATGATGTCTTTACTGATTCACCTGCTGCTGACCAGCATCCTGATTCTCATCATTGCCCGCCAGGTCAAGGGCGTGGAAGTGGATTCGTGGTGGGCGGCCTTGTGCGGGGCCGTGGTACTCGGTCTGCTCAATGTCGTGCTACTGCCGGTCGTGACACTGGTTACCCTGCCGTTCACGCTCGTGACTTTCGGGCTGTTCCTGTTCGTGTTGCACGCCTGCAGGTTCCGCTTCTCAGCCGCGATAGTGGCCGGCTTTCGGGTCAACGGGTTTGTGCCTGCGCTCTATGGCAGTATACTCCTGACGTTGTTTGATCTTGTGATTTCAGTCTTTCTCTGAAATCAGACCAGTCATTCTCCGGGGGGACTCATGACATTACTGCCAAGGGCATTGTTTGCCCGTTTTACCACCGCGCTGCTGATTTCCGCAACTCTCACCACGGCGCTGTTTGCGCCCGCCGTGTCAGCCCAGGACTTCGCCCGCACACGTGCCGACCGTCTTGGCTTTGACCGCGACCGTCTGCAGCAGATGGATGACGTGCTACAGTCCTATATCGACAAGAACCAGATTGCCGGCAGCGTGGCACTGATTCTGAAAGACGGCCGCATCGCCTACTCATCGGCCAAGGGCATGCAGAACATCGCTGGCAACGTGCCCATGCAGGAAGACAGCCTGTTCCGTATCGCCTCCCAGACCAAGGCTATTGTCAGCACCGGCATCATGATTCTGCATGAGCGTGGTGACCTGAACATTGCTGATCCGCTGAGCCAGTTTTTCCCGGAATGGGCCAACGCCAAGGTCGGTGTCCTCGATGACAATGGCGGCTACACCCTGGAAGACCTCACCCGCCCCATCAATCTGCGCGACCTGCTGACCCACACCTCCGGTATCGGCTATGGTGAATTCGGTGCCCGCAACGCGGTGACTGATGAGTGGGTCAAGGCCGGCATCACCGGCTGGTACCTGGCCAACCGCACCGACGGCATCCAGGCTACGGTGCGCAAGATGGCCGACCTGCCCTTGCTGGCCCAACCGGGCACACAGTGGATCTATGGCTACAACATTGACATTCTCGGTGCCGTGATCGAAGTCGCCAGCGGCAAACCGCTAGACGTATTTCTCGACGAGGAAATCTTCACGCCGCTGGGCATGAACGATACCCACTTCTTCCTGCCACCGGAAAAAGCATCACGCCTGACCACGGTTTACCAGGGCCTGCGCAATGGCGGCATCGAACCGGCCCCGCCGGGCCCGGGCATGAATGCCCAGGGTGAGTATGTGAATGGCCCGCGCTTGACCTTCTCTGGCGGTGCCGGCCTGGTGTCCACGGCCAGCGACTACGCCAAATTCCTGCAGATGACCCTGAACGGCGGCACCTTTAACGGCAACCGCATCCTGGGTCCCAAAACCATTGAGCTGATGACCAGCGATCACCTGCGCAGCATCCCGTTTCAGCCGGGGACCGGCATGGGCCTGGGCTTTTCCGTACTCAAGGATGTTGGTGCCCGCGGCACCATGGGCGATGTCGGGGAATACGGCTGGGGTGGTGCCTACCACAGCACCTACTGGGTGGACCCGGAAAACGCGATTGTGGTGGTCTACCTGACCCAGATCCTGGCCCCGGCTCCCGGACTGGATGATTTCCAGAAACTACGGGCCCGCCTGTATTCAGCGCTGGTGGAATAAAGACCCTCTGTTGTCATGCCGGATGACGGCCCTGCGGGCCTCTTCCGGCTTCAGAGGTGGCGTGTAGGTCGGCATAGGCCGCAGGCCGTTTGCCGACATGGCGGCTTTCAGCCACCTGCTTCCATGGTTTTTGTTTTGACCCTTTATATGAATGTCGGCAAACGCTTCGCTATGCCGACCTGCAACGTATCGACCGCCAGCCGAACACGATCGCTTTACCCTTTTCTTGGTTTATCCCTTTATCGTGTCCAGTCTTTATCGTTTAATTGCACTTATCTTTTTTACCCCCTTTTTCTGAGGAAACTATGCAGTTAGCACAAAGCATGTCCCGGCTCGGGACCGAATCGGCCTTCAAGATTCTCGCCAAGGCCAAAGCCATGGAGGCTGCCGGCCGCGACATTATCAACCTGGGCATCGGTGCCCCGGATTTCCGCACGCCACAGAATATTGTCGAAGCGGGCAAGAAGGCCATGGATGAAGGACAGCATTTCTACACCCCGGCCAAGGGCATTCCACCCCTGCGCCAGGCTGTGGCCGATGACATCCTGAAATATCGGGGTGTCACCGTGGATCCGGAAAACGTCATGATCGTGCCCGGCGGCAAGCCCACCATGTTTTTTGCCATCATGATGTTTGGCGAGCCCGGCGCGGAAATCATGTACCCGAATCCCGGCTTTCCCATTTATGAATCCATGATCAACTACTCCGGCGCCAAGGCCGTGCCGATTGAATTGCTGGAGGAAACCGGCTTTGCTTTTGACCCGGATCGCGTGCTGTCACAGATCAACGACAACACCCGCCTGATCATCATCAACACCCCGGCCAACCCGACCGGTGGTGTGCTCGAACGCGATGTTATCGAACACTTCGTCAAGGGCCTGGAGAAATTCCCGAACGTGGTGCTGTTGTCCGACGAGATTTATGCACGCCTGCTTTACGATGGCCTGGAGCATGTCAGCTTCCTGGAATACGAGTCCATTCGCGATCGCACCATCCTGCTGGACGGCTGGAGCAAGACCTACTCCATGACAGGCTGGCGCCTGGGCTATGGCGTGTGGCCATCGAGTCTGATTGATCATGCCGAACGCCTGCAGATCAACAGCAACTCCTGTCCGTCAGCGCCCGTACAGTGGGCCGGCATCGAGGCCCTGAAAGGACCACAGGATGCGGTGGATGTGATGCATGCCACGTTTGATGAGCGCCGCAAATTGATCGTGGAGCTGCTCAATGACGTGCCGGGCTTTTCCTGCATCGTGCCGAAGGGCGCTTTCTATGCCTTTCCGAACATCACCGGTACCGGCATGAAGTCCAAGCAGCTGGAAGAACTGCTGCTGGAAGAAGTGGGCGTGGCTACCGTCTCCGGCACCAGCTTTGGCCACCTGGGGGAAGGCTATATCCGCTTCTCCTATGCCAGCAGCACGGAGAACATCAGGAATGCCCTGGCCCGCGTCAAGGATTGCATGGCCAAGCATGTGGGCTA
>Ga0181577_10001046_pt1 | contig 22399 bp, 10 predicted proteins | sample 101ome_21_FD_132468 | JGI IMG/M metagenome (GOLD analysis project Ga0181577, IMG submission 132468) | Coastal salt marsh microbial communities from the Groves Creek Marsh, Skidaway Island, Georgia - 101413BT metaG (megahit assembly) | ecosystem: Environmental > Aquatic > Marine > Intertidal...
ATTGAATTAGCACTTAATACTCCTGAAACATCTAATGCACCATTTAAATCTACTGTATCATTTAATACAATACTATTTGACCCTGCAGCTTCAAGTGTTAAGTCACCCGATACACTTTGAACTTTACTTGTGTATACTTCGTTAAATTCAGCATCTCCCCACGGTGAATCTAAATCATCATCGTCGGTTGAAATAACTTTCTTAAATACAAACCTTTCTGTTCCAGAGTTTGATGCTCCACCGTCAAAACCAAAGAAACCTTGTTTTACAGAACTTGATGCATCATCATAGTATTTAAATTTAATACCTCTATCTAATCCATCATCTGAATCTGTACCATCACCAAGTACTTGTACTGGGTCATCAATTGTTATTTCACTTGAATTAACTGATGTTGTTGTACCATTAACTGTTAGGTTACCAGCAATAGTAACAGTATCTGATGTTGAATTACCTAATACAGTATTACCATTTACTGTTAAATCGCCTGCAACTGTAACATCATCTGGTAATCCAACTGTAACTTCATTACTAGATACAGCAACTGTTGTTTCATTTGCTGTACCACTAAATGTTAATGTTTCACCATTATTAAATTCGTCTGTATTACTACCATCAGATAAAGTAAAGCTAGATGATATAGATGCTGTACCTGCTGCGGTTAACCTACCTTTATCATCTACTGTAAATGTTGGAATCTGTGTTGCAGAACCATAAGAGCCTGCAGTTACAGCTGTATCTTGTAAAGAAATTGTTGCTGTTTGAGCAGATACTGCTACTCTAATATCATTAACACTATCTGCAGAATCACCTACAATTAATAATGATTGGTTATCTAAATCAACTGTGCCCGATCCAGAGTTACCAGAAACACCTAAATCATCATCTCTATCTAAACCATCTACATAATTTTTAACAGCTGAAGCAGAAATTAATTGTGCATTCGTAGGAGAACCAGGCATTGAAGTTTCAATGCTACTTACTACTTGTCCTGTACCGCCACTAGTAGTAATTTTTAAATTAGTAACATTAATTTCATTAATGTGTTTATTACTATTTACTATTAAAGCACTATCAGCTACTAGTGTACCAGCTGTGTGATCTAACATATCGGTAAAATATACACCACCTATTACTGCTTGGGTTGGAGCAGTTCCACCACTATCATCTCCAGTACCTATATATAGCTTATCACCTCCCGTACCATTAAAGTAGGAATAAGCCATTTCCCCTGTTTTGAGTATATTATTACCGTTATTTAGCGGTACACCCGCAGTATTCGATGTTAATATCTTAATTCTTGTTTTTTGTGCCATTTCTAAAATACTCCTCCGCCTATTACTAGGTTCTCATTTTCTACAACATTTGTACTTTCAAACCTTGAATTGGTACCGTTATATTGTAACACTGCTCCATCACTTGTGTTAAGTGTACTTACATCAGCTAAATCATTAAGTGATATACTGCTTGCATTGACCTTAACGGTTTGAGCTACAATCTCCTTTTTACCATGAACATTTGTTTTAATGTTATTCTGTTGTCTTATTGACCCTTTAATTGCCATTCAATTATACCTGTGTTACTCCTGGCGTTACTTCAACTTGTCCTTCGACTATCCTGGTAACTACACTGGTAGGTGATGTTATTTCTACATCATATACATATCTTCCAGCTTTCAATCCATTTGTTGTTGTAGCTGTTAATGATATAGTTACTACACCTCCAGTTGCATTAGTAATTTCTGATTCAAATGTAGTTGCTGTTGAAGATGTATATGTTTTTCTCATTTGACCTTTTACTATATAATTGGTCAAGTTAAGAGCATCTCCATCAGCGTCTGTTACATCTATATCTACACTAAATGTTGACCCTTGGTCTATTGTTAAGTTTGAAATAATTGCCATATTATAAATCCTTAACTATTACTATTTATACTTTTGAGTTTTTCAACCTCAGCCTTTAACTCTTCGTTTTGTTGTTTTAATTCTTTTATTGATTCAATAAACAATGCTGACAGTTGGTTATAATCAACAACTTTTACTGTATCATTACCATTTAATTCTTCAACTTCATTTACTGCAGATGGTAATACCTCTTCAACATTTTGAGCAACTACACCAGCAGATGAACCTCTTTCTTTATCTTTCCAATCAAAAGTTACACCATCTAGTTTACATACAAGCTCTAGTGCATTATCAACTTTTTGTATATTCTCTTTGAGTTTTCTATCAGAAGTAGTTGTAGTTGAGAATGCAATAATATCGTTATCAGCATGGAATGTTCCACCATCACTAAAACTAAATTCTACTGTTCTGTTAGTACCATCAGAGTCTGCTCTAAAAATTTGAAGTTCATAACCAGCTGCATCATCAACAGTTTGGAATCCCATATCTGGTCCTGAAGATTGTCCATTAGGTAAAGTTAAAATTCTACCACCATCTCCACCTGTTGTGCTTCCAACTCCATCATTAGCTAATCTTAATATTTCTGCACCACCAGCATAGTGTCTGACTATACCTGGGCCAGAACCATTTGGTTGATAAATAGTATATTCGTCTGTAGCATTACCTACATATACAGAATCACTAGATGAACTTGACCTTCTATCATCTTCTAATTCAATAATAATATAATCATTTGCACTAGAAACAAAGTTTATTCCTGTTCCAGCATTGAATGTAAATGTATCTTCTTTAGCGTCAGCAACTTGAGTTGTATATAATGAACCATTATTAGAAAACTGGAATGTCTTAAATGCAAATTGGTTTTCTTCAGCTGTTGTTGATATTGTTAATGTATCACCAGTTGATGTTAAATCAATATTAGTACCTTCTTTAAATGTAAAGGTATCCTGAATTACATCGGCCACAATAGAGTTAATATAATTATCACTTGCATCAACTAAGTTAAATGTTTTATATGATACAAAGTTATTATTTAAAGAAGCTGTAATACTTCTAGAACCTACTGAACCAGTCAGCCTTAAATTTACATATGTACTATCTGCTACACCAAATGAATCATTTTGAGTTATAACTTCGTTTGTAGAGTTAGGGTCAGTGATTGTAAACTGTGTCATATCACCGGCACCAATAGCTGTTCTAACTTCTTCTCCAGTAATTCCTGTGTTTAATGTTGCATTACCGTTTGTTCCTAATATAGCAGGTACACCAGTATCAGAAATGAGTCCGTCCAGTGTTGATACTTGAGATGCTGTCATTATACCAGCAGCACTTGTTGTTGCACCACTCAATGTAGTATTATCACCATCACTTGATGTAATAGTTACAGCAGTTGTTGTTATAATCTGTCCTAAGTTTGTTACAATATTTGTATCTGCTGCATTTAAAACATTACCTGAAATAGATAAGTTACTTCCAATGTCTAACCATTCAAACTTCTGAGCTGAATCATCCCAATATGCTATCCTGTCATCATTAGGATCGACTAAATCTTCAAACCCTAAATGAGATAAATTAATTGTTTGGTTATGTTCACCTGACTCAGTAGCTAAGCTACCAGATAAACCATCTCCTGCTGAAATACTAACTCTTGTAATATCACCTGTATTAGTTGTATAACCCTTTCCTGTAATTCTTTCTTCAATTGCTGCTGATGTCATTAATGATGTATCATTATCAGCAAATGTTTCTAAACTTGTTTGAATAGCTGCACCACCAAAATCACTGACTGCTAAGTCAGGTAATCTTGCTGAGGCTAATGTACCTGAATTTATATTAGTTGCGTTAAGACTAGAGCTTGATGTTAGTTTACCGTCTAATTGTGTTTGTATATTACTTGTGACACCATCTAAATAATTAAATTCAGTTGATGTGACTCCTGTAGCATGTAAAGTATCTAAGTAGTTAAGTTCAGTAACACCACCAGTGTATCCATCTAACTTATTAATTTCAGCCGCAGTAGATGTAATACTTAAATCACTTAGACTTGAAACTGTACCTGTGTTTGTTGTAAATCCTGAAGCTGTATTATCAAATGCACTTAAGTTAACATTTGAGAATGCAATCTTTTTCTGTGTTCCGTTATCGATATAAACAAGATGGTCAGTCCCTGCAACATCTGCAGTTTCTAAAGTAAGCTCTGTTAAATCAACATCAACATTAATTGTTTGAGCACCACTTTGGTTAAGTGTAAAGTTATTATCAGCACTTACATCTATAAGAGCTCCAGCTCCAATTGTAATTTGTGAGTCATTTACTGTTGCTTGTGTTGAAGCAATTGTAATTGTATCACCACTAGGTGTAAGCGTTATATTACTTCCAGCTTCTAAAGTAATATCATCAGTACCTGAACCACTCCCTCCAGCAGTTAATCTAATAATTGCATTATCACCACTATCTACTGCACTAATATCATAAGTTGTATTAGTATCTGTAAATGATATTGTTGACCATTCTAATCCACCACCTGATGAATATGTTATTGCTTTACCTACACTAGGTGAGCCTGATACATTTAGTTCTGCAACATCAACTGTGTTTTCATCAATAGATGCAACTAAATTAACTGCACCTGAACCATTAAACGATACTGCATTAGCTGTAATGTCTCCACTAATTTCGAAGTTTCTAGCAGTTGCTAATGTTGTTGCTGTATCAGCATTACCTGTTAAGTCACCAGTTACATTACCTGTTATGTTTGAAGTAATAGTTGCTGGTAATCTATCATCTGAAATAGTTCCACTTGAAATATTAGAAGCATTTAATGCTGTAAGGTTTGTACCTACACCGTTGAATCCAACTGATGAATGGAATTCTTTATTGACTGTTAATCTTGTATTTGCATTATCCCATAATAGTGTTGGCTTACCTGCATTATTACCAAATTCAATTCCAGCTCCATTAGTATCTGCAAGAGTATTTGCATTATTACCAATTTGAATTGTTTTATCTTCGATTGATAATTCAGCTGTATTAATTGTAGTTGTTGTACCTTGTACTGTTAAGTCACCAGCAATAGTTACATCATTTGGTAACCCTACTGTAAATGTATTCCCATTTTCTACAACTTCGATTTCATCACTTGTTCCTTGAATTGTAAGTGTTTCACCTAAGTCAAGTACTGTTGAGTTTGTTCCATCAGTAACAGTAACACCTGGATTTGCTAACTTATTATTAGCAATTGTAGCATTTGCTATTTTAGCATTTGTTACTGCTGATGATGCAATCTTTCCTGTTGTGACTGCACTTGATGCAAGCTTACTTGCAGTAATACCATTGTTCTTTAATTGTAAATTACCTGAGCTAATTTCTATTGTACTATCATCTACACTAACACTAAAGTCATATCTATTGTTAGTATCATCAAACGCTACACTGATACCAGTCTCTGTACCTGATATTAAATTCCTAGCATTTTCAAATGTTACTAGTGATGATGTTATATTTCCACCATCATCTGCTGCATTTGGATATACAACTTCCCAACCTAAAGCTTGGTCAGATATACCTTCGTTCCATCTAAGTTGAGCATCAGCTGCACCATTACTTACTCCAGTAATACTTTCACGTTTTATTTTAAGACCTTGTTGGTTTGCATCTACATCTAATTCAATAAATGCTGTATTAAAATTAAGTGTACTTCCACCTCCACCAAGTGTAAGTGTAGCTGCTGATAAATCAAGAGTAGTACCTGACGCAAATGTCATGGTCTTACCACTACCAGTAAAAGATATATTTGAATTAATTGTTTGAGAACTTCCAGATGATAAACTTAACTTACCAGTTTGTAAATTACCAATATCTGTATCGTTTGAATTAATCTCACCATGTAATTCGTTTATTGCTGTTACTAAACTTGTAGCTGAAGTACCTAGGTTACCAATAGTTCCTATATTAGTATTTGTTGTTGTTTGGAATGTTTGTAATGCATCTACTTCATCTTCTACTGAATTAATAGCATTCACAATAGAACTTGTAACTGATGTTGTTAAACTTCCAAGTGAACCAATGTTTGTGTTTATTGTAGCGATGTCTGTATCATTACTTGAAATGTTAGATGCATTAGCATTTACTTCAGTATGTAATTCATTAACAGCGGCTACTAGATTTCCTGCAGATGTTGCAAGTGAACCTATAGTTCCTATATTTGTTTGTGCAGTAGCAATAGCTCCGGTTACATCTGAACCTGTATAACTTGTATTTCCAATCTCTGCATCAATTGCATTAATAGCTGAAGTTAAATTTGTTGGGTTAGCAGCATCTGCTGGACCACCTGATACAAATGCTATAGCACCTGCTTCAGATGCCAATTCTCTAACTGCTCCAGATAAGTCAGTAGCAGTTACTCCTGTTAGAGTCATATTACCGATATCAGTTTCATGTTCAGCAATAGCACCTTTAACATGTTGTGAGCTTGTAGCTAGTGTACCAATTGTTAAGTTACCTGAAATATCAGCAACACCGTTTATATCAAGAGAACCTGACTGCATCTCTCCGGATATTGTAATATTTCGTCCACCTGATATATCTTTATTAGAATCTGTAATGATAGCTTTACTTGCTATTACTGTTCCGTTTGTTATACCATCAATTAAATTAATATCAGCTGCACTTGCAGTTACTCCATCAAGAATATTAAGTTCATTTGTAGTTGCAGTGACACCATCAAGTAGATTTAATTCTGCTGTACTTAATGTAGCACCATCTAAAATGTTGAGTTCATTAACATCTAGTGTAGCACCATCTAAAATATTTAGTTCTGCCGCAGTAGAAGATACGGTTGTTCCGTTAATTGATAGAGCATCTGTTTCAAGAGAACCATCAACATCAACATTACCTGATATATCTAAGTTTACAAATGATGATGTTCCTACTGCAATAATTGAATCATTAAATGTTGCTCTACCATCGTTTGACATATCAAGTGTAAGAGCTGTAACACCAGCTGGCCCTGATTTTAATCCTCTGAATACTAAATCACCATCAGCTAAGTTAGATAGCAATTGTAAATCGTTATTATTTTTTCTAATAGAACCAAAGTGAGTACCGCCATCTTTAAACTGAATGTCTTGTCCGTTAGCATCTAATATTATATCACCTTCTACATCTAATGTAAAATCTGGAGTTGATACAATTCTTTTAGCCGATGCATCAAAGACAGCCTCAATTTCGTTTACAGCTGCAGTTAAATCAGTTGCTGAAGTATTTAAACTAAGATCACCAACTTCTCCATGTAATTGAACCAATGCACCTGTAATACTATTATTACCTGAAGCAATACTATTAATATTAATATTACCTATTTGTGATTCGTGTTCGGCTATGGCACCACTGACTGTTGACGCAGTAGTACCCATAGCTCCTGCAGTGATAGTACCCAGTTCAGCATCGTGTTCGTTTATCGCACCTTGTAGCGTTGTTGCTGTTGTGGTTAGACTTTCTACTGAACCTATATCACCTTGTAATTCATTTAGTGCATCAACTAAATTTGCACTAAATATTTTGATGTCATCATTCGCCGCAGCTGGAGTATTAAGTTCGATGGCATTTCCATAGGCTGTATCGTATGAGACTATTGCACCTGTTTGTGCAGCTGTTAAAACGGTTGTGTTATTAATATTATCATCAGGATGGTTCCTGATTGTTAAAACTTGGTTTGTTTGGAATGTACCAGTGACTGCTTTAAATAATACTTGAGATGATGAAGCATATAATACTGTACCACTAAATCCACCAGTCTGATTAATAATAGAGCCTTCTGTTATTTCAGAAACATCTGGTGAACCTGTCAATGGTAATCTAGCTGCTAGTGAAGCAACATGGAATTCATTAGCTCCCATGCCTTGATTAATTTCTGTATTATTTTTATATACTCTTACTACACCAACTGAGAATCCTTCAGAATGTACTCTATCATGGTTAGCTGCAGCAATAGTATTAGCACTATTATCTGTTATGTCTTGGTCAGTATTATATGTACCACTAGTATTTGTTAAAAGAATCTTTTCAGTTGTACTTGAAACAACTGTACCACTAAATCCACCGCTTTGTGATATTGTTGCACCAGCGGCAAATCCAGTTAATGAAGAAACATCATTTAGTATTAAATAACCAGCAGTGTTATCTAAAGATTCTTCTGGTTTAATTTCAAATCTAATTGTTTTAGAATTATCATCATTCCCAAAGAACCTTAATGAACCGGCTGATACATCTACAAAGTCATATACCTTATCAGTAAACTGACCACCTAGTTGTTCATTATCACCTAAGTGTAAAGAAATCTCATTAGACTTTTGTCTAAACTGTTCTAGTGTATTACTTTTTAAAATTCTTGTTTCTTTATTAGCTGCCATTATCCTTTACTCAGTCCTTTTACTAGTTTCTTTAATTCATCAATATCATTTTGCATCTTAGCAATTTGATCATCTTTATCTTTTAATAATTGCTTTTGAATTCTTCGAGCTTCAAATACATTACTATTAGTATTTATAATAGCTTTAGTATTTGTATCTTTTTCAAACCCTTCTAATTCTTTTATTTTTTTCTTTGCCATTTATTATCCTATGTAGCACATATTGCTCTGAAGTCCTTAATCCTTGGTACTAAACTTGAATTAGTAGACATAAGAACTATCTTAAACTGAATAGTACTAAAACTCTTATTACTTAATGTAGATTCCACAACATCGTATCTAACTTCACTGAATCCACTTTCATTTACTGGAATAGGATCAACAGGAGTTGCTTCAATAAATGCTTTATCATTTATATCTCCACTTTCACCACCTTCTAAAATTCTATAGAATAATTTTATATCTCCAGCAGCAGGTTTATTAGCATCAAAGAATACTGTAAATGAATCTGCTTCTTCTGCCAACTCTACTTTTCTTGTAATATATCTACATAACTCTGAACCACCTCTTGCTGATAATTCTGATACACTATTTGACTTACCAATAATATTTTGTATTGTATGTAATGATAATCTATTCATATCAATAACAGGTGATAATGCTTCATTAGTAGAAGTCATTGTTGCAGTAATCTCTACAGACCCTGCAGTAAGCTCTGAAATATTACCTTCATTTAATGGTGAAGCAATTAACTTTGGTGATCTAAAGAAATAGTTTCTATTAGGTAACATTGGGAATGCATCAGATGCAGTAGCTCCACCGTAAGCAGATTCTGAACCATCAACACTTGTACCGTTTATCATTCTAGTAGAGAATGTAACCTGTGTCCCTGGTAATTGTAAATTTTGAATTACTGGGTACATAACATTTACTAATCTATTCTCACTTGCTGTTACTGTTAAACCACCACCAGCACCAGTTGCTGATGCAGTATCGGAATTCTTTGCAGTAATTTGATAACTATTATGTGTTACATTACTAATAGCAAAGTTACCTTCTAAGTTAGCATGTGCAATACCATTTACATCTCCACTACCACTTAATGCTAATGTTACGTCATCTCCTGTAGCATACATACCATGATTAGGATGATTAACAGTTACTACTCCACTACCATTTGTTGTTGTAAATGGATTACTTGGTAGTTGTCTTACAGGTACTGCATCATTTATAAATGTTATTGTATTTGTTTGTCCTGTCTTAAATGATGCTCTATGTATTTTAAATTTTAAATCTTTACTTTGTTCTGGAGTCCATGTTGAAGCATTTTGAGAACTAAAGAATACACCACCATAAGGTTGTTTTGCAATAGTAAAGTTTGCATTAGTTAAATCTTGTCCACCCATTTCAGCAACATATACTTCATAGTTATCACATTGTGAAGTAATAACAATTGCATATTCTGTATCTTGTGGTAAATATACAGGATGATCAAATGCGAAGTTTGTTGCAACATTAGCATTACCTAAACCATTATTTGCACTAGCATCAGATGGTAGGTTAACATCAGCTGGATATAAAATCTTATCAGCACCAGGTACAATCTTTTGAGTAGGTATACCATTTTCTACAGACCTTATACTCACTCTTACAGGAATGTTATCATCTTTCTTTCTAAAGAATAAATCTACTGACTTGACGAATATACCACCATCTTTATCAACTAAGAATGTTTCAGCAAGTGGATCTACCCATGTAGTTGTATTTACTGTTCTGTCTTCAATTAATTCTGTCTGAACTAATCTCGGTACTTTAGTTGATATAATTGTTTCTTCTACTGATTCAATTAAACCTTGAGCTGCGTATTGAGCTTCAGCAAATGTTGTTTCTGTTTGTTTATTATTTGTTGAACTATCAGATAATCTAAATTCTCTTGTACCTGTTGCAAACTTCAATACATCATTCCTTGGTATTACAAAAGAACCATTTACAACACCAGCTGAATCAGTTGTCAGTGTTGCAGATGTACTTGGATGACTTGTTGCGCCTTCATGAGTTACTACACCTGTTTGGTCAGAGAATTCAAATGGATTTGAATTACTAAATGTTTCGTCTCTTACATAATCAGATACATCAACACCATCAAAGAATGGAAATACTCTAGTGTTAGGCTTCATTAATTGAGCCTTAAAGTTAATTTCTCTTGACCTAATAAATGGTACAAAGTTAATTTCAACAACTCTTTGACCTGTTGACCTTTCTACTGTATCAAAAGTTAATTCTGTGTTAAGACCTGTTCTTGACTGATGTTGTGTTTCGGTAATAGTTCTTGCGTTTCTATTAAAGTTACCAAAACGTCTCCACCATATATCTTCATCTTCAACATCTCTGATTCCTCTTTCGTTTATTTCAGAACCTGTCCAGTTTGTTTGCCACTCATTCCATACAGTACCAAGAATTCCTTGTTCTTCTACCAATTCTCTAAATTGGTCGTATGCATCTGAATCATCTACAATGATTTGTGGTCTTACATCTGTTTCTTTCCATTCATCTGAATCTGGAGAAAGCTCTATCATACCACCCCATGTAAATACATTATAAGGGTTTACATTAGAAGCAAAAGATGAATATGGTTGGTCAACAAATACTTTATCAGTACTTTCCATTTCCATAGTAACTATTGAACCGTTCTTTACACAGTTTCCAGAGTCACCAGCTTTTCTAATTAAGTTAACATTTCTTTCATCAAACTTTGGTCTTAATAAACCATTTGCTTTATCAATAGATGCAGCATAATCTGGATTAGATACATCTACAACTCCATGACCTCTAAAGCCATCAACTATAAATCCGTTTTTACTTCTGAGATTGGCACCATCAAATAATGGTACGTCTGCTGCTGATTGTTCTAATAGAGATAGTGATGTATAATACTCTAAGTTTTTAATTCTTTTATCAAGATGACCGATATCTTTCATAGTGTATCTTCTATTATCGATAATCTCTGGTTTAATTTCTTTTAAGTCAGAAACATATGCACCCAGTTTTAAATCATATATACCCATACTATCATTTGGTGTTTGTGGTGCTTTAGGATTTAAATCTGATATACCCTTTTCAATTTTATATTCGCCTTCTCTAGTTACATATAGCTTGTCAATTCTTGGCATATAATGAGTAAGCTGAGAAGTTGTAGCTGAATTAGGTTTAGGTGGTCTAGCATTTCTACCACCAGTACTTGTAAAGTCATTGGCAGCATCAGCCTTTCTTGGTCTAAAGTCTATTGCATCTCTTAGCTTAATTGGACCGTAAGCAGAATTAAATGTTGGTATTTCATCATATGTAGTACCAGGAGTATTACCAGAATCATTTCTATACGAGTTAACTGTAAAATAATCTCCATTACCATGTTCCCAATATTTAAATGTTACTGTGATATTACCAGGGTCTGCGAATCCAGGTTTTAAAATAATTCTACCTACATCATAAAAGTTATCCCTTTGACCGTTATCTAAAGTAAACCTATCTGTAATATCAACACTGTTAGCATCTAGTACTTGAGTAAGTTCTGCAATATCTGCTTTACCCAAACTACGGATTCCATTTGTTAATCCACCTGCTGATAGTGTTCCATTCGTTTTTTCTTTACTATTAGGAGCTAAGTTAACTTGAACATCAGCCATCACTTTTAATCTAGTAGATCCTGGAGCAGAGCCACCTACATCTGTAAATGTTAAACTTGTTGCACCATCTGTACCTGTAATTGTTGGAGTAACATCGATTGCACCTGTACCTAGAGAAGCTGTAATACTAGAAACGTTTACAAAAGTTTCATTAGTAGTATCATCTACTTCTATTTGTCCACTATTATTTACTTCAAATTTTTGTTTTACAATATATGATATATCATATGTACTAGTTTCCTGTTGAGTACCAGTATTAAATGCTTTAAGTGTATATATTGCTTCAGCTGGAAGTTTAAATACTAATCCATTATTACCTACATCAAATAAATTACCAGCACTTGCTAAATCACCAACAAAGTTTTGAGTTGTTCCTGATTGGTCTACTGAACGAACAGAACTAAATACATTACTACCTGACATACTAATATCGAATAAGTATAATCTTAATTCACCACTTACATATTCTAATGACCTAGCTCTTGCAGTACCTATAACACTACCACCTTGTCCAGTAGCACTATGTAGATTTAAAGTTGCGAATTCATTAACATCTGGCATACCTTTTACTGTTGATGCATCAAGCTTGACATAATTACCTACAGGTAAACTCGTTGTTGCATTCGCAATAGTAGCCACATCTCCAGCTAGACTTCTTGGCTTCTCTACTGTAACAGCTCTAATAATATTTGTTTTAACTCTGTTACCTTTTACATATGCTGTATTACCTTCAATTAAAACAACTAGTCTATCTTTACCAAATGTTGTAGCTCCATCTGTATCAGAAGCATCACCATCTGCAATAATTTGTGCAGTAGTTTTATAACCATTATTTGTATTATCGTTTAAGTATTCTTTAATAGTAATTTGATATGGCTCAACACTGTAGTCTCCGCTTTCTTCAAATGTTCTTTGTGCTAATCTCTTTGTTAATTCTGTATCAAGTGTTTTATCTGTTTCATCAACTATAGCTAATCCATCTTGTACAATTAATAAAGTAACATAAGATGCTACACCATCTGATCCTGCCTTTGCAACCAAACCTGCAGGGTCAGCATCTGTGATAGCTTGTTTAATTAATGTAGTACCAATCTTGTATCGTTGTGCACCAGGCGCAGCCTCATTTGGAGTACCAGATGCGTTATCTAACAATGAAGTATCAGACGATGAATTGATAATCGATTCAGTTACTTCTAATGCAACAATGTAATCATTATGAGTTTGATATTTATCTAATATTAATGATTGACCTTGAACATATACAAAGTTACCTGCAATAAAATAAACACCTTCTTCAATATTAACTACAACACCTTGACCTGTTGGAGTATCTGATGTTGGTTTTACTTTACCATATAATACTGTACCTGATGTAGTTCTTATTTCTTCTGCACCAGTAAATGTTTTAATTGTATTAGCATCTGCACCTGAACCACCAGAATTAATATATTTAATATAAAGAGTTGCAGGGTCACTACCCGATGCAGCTTCAACAGCTTGGACAGTGGCTTGAACTCCAGATGTATCACCTACTATTGTTTTACCAACATAGTTAGCTAAATCATTGTCTGTATTTTGAGAACCTTGTGAGCTATGAGTAAAAGTAGATTCTAATTTTAAAAACTCATATTGGTTATTAAGTGTAACTTTACCATCGACAACTCTTGAACCATCTTTAAAATTGTATTGACCAAATCTATCTAGTTGAGCTTGTAATAATGTTTGTAACTGAGTTAGCTCTCTTGCCTGAACAGCATGTCCTGGTCTAAATAATATACGATGAAAGTTTTTTGATTCGACAAAATCGTCAAATCCCCCGGTCACATCGCTTTTATGATATATGTTTGTCGTTGCCATAAATATTTCCTATTATTATTAAAATTCTATAATAACTTTAATGTCTTCAATCTGTGTTGCACTTCTACTAATTGGCGCTCTATTCTCTAAGAATAAGAGTTCTCCCGATCTTCTATCAACACCGGTACCTGATACAACATTTGCATTTGATGATTCTAATACTAAAGATGTACTAGATGTCTGACCCTGAATTGTTTCGCCGTCATCAAATACTTCGAATCCTGTCTTATCATTCTGATGATAATATACAATACCATTAGTTGTATCTACTTCTGTTACAAATGCAGTAGGTGTATTGGCACTATTACCAACAATCACTTCGTCTACTTGTAGGTTAGCAATTGTACCTGATGCTATATCTAAACCACTCATTGGTTTAATTACATCTGCAGTAGCTGCATTACCACCATAAGCATTTGAGTCATGTACTTGTGGATCTTTTAGTAATAGAACTTGTCTAAAATCATTACCTGTAGTAATATCATCACCTGATGAATTATCAAGTTTAGTATTTAATGATATAAAGAAAGAACCTAATTCTCTAACAGGATCAACACCATGTCCTTGCTTAGGCGCAAGAATTACACTTGCTTCAGCAACTGTATCTGGAGTACCGCCTGAGAAACTAACCTTGGCTACTCTATAATCTGTTCCTTTTGCTGTAACAGTAATCGATGAAACCGTTTGTGTTCCGCCTGACCCAGCCATAACAGCTGTAGCTGTAGCACCACTACCATCACCAGATATAGTAACAGTAGGAGTTGAATCATACCCACTACCTGATTGGGTTACATGAATTCTTTCAATACCTCCAGCATTAGCATGGTCTCTTGATGCTTTTTGATTTAAGTACTGAGCGTAATCACCTTCTGACAATGCAGCTTCTGCAGCATCATCATCTGCATAGTCTAGGGAAACTGTCTTAACAGGCATATAAGATGTTGTGAGAAACTTTTCAGCGTCTGCTGTTGATATAGTGTACATGTACTTCCAGATATATCCATCAGACTCTGCTGTTGGAGCTGTAAGTGTTTGTACAGGTTGTATTGTTGATGAAGTGCCAGGAGAGTATATACATTTATATACTTTAAACTCTGATGTTAATATATAGAATACTTTATCAAAGATATCAGGATCACTTGAATCCCAATCATCGTATGTTGTTCCTGATGCCCAGTTATGTCTGGTTACTACGTGTGATATATCACTTGCTGCGACTTTCTTTAATGCAAGTAGGTTAGCTCTTGCCTGACCTTCATCGTCCAAATGATCATTTGGTAGATATAATGGTGAGACAGGATCATCTGTTACGTCTGATGTACTAGGTGACCATGCATCTGCTTTACCTATACCAACGTATACTTTATCCGTACCTACATCTGCCTTAAAGTTTTCTGCATTTAAAACTCTAAAATTTGATGTTACTATTGCTGCCATAATTGTTTCCCTTCTTATTCAATGTCTATAAAAGTAGACGTGTTATATTTATTTATATTAGTTGAGTCTATAGTTTGAAGAGTATTGCTCCCTAAAAACTCAATTGTTTGGTTACTATCAAACAATCTAGACGATGTGAAGAAGTTAGTTGTACCCCTTCTTTGTTTATATCCATTATTTATAATGGTTCTAAAATTATTATTTCTTAACTTAACTTCATGTGCTGGTAATTCTTTTGTATTGCCAGTTGATTCCTGAGTCACTGTCCAGTTTTGTCCTGAGGTTAATACACCAATTTTTAATAATCCACCATTATATAATGTTCTTGCTCTAACAGAACCTGGTCCTGTTGGATTAGTTTGTTTACCTGAATATGGTTTTTGGTCTGTATGGTTTAATTGTAATAAAATAGTTTCAGGAGTTTCTTTTACCCTATTCTCATTCATTGATGAGCTATTGATTCTCAATCCAGGATCTAGGATATAACCATTACCTACATTTGTTATATTAACAGAAGATATTTCCCCTTCAGCATCTAAAGTAAATGTACCAGTAGCTTGAACATTACTTGTTAATAAATTACCATCTGAATCTTTAGCTGTAGGAGCATCTAGTACAATAGTAGGTGCAGATGAATATGTTTTATTAGCTTTGCCTATCATTTCTAATGTAGATATTTTGCCAGCATTTGTATTAGCTGCGACTGAAGCAAATAGCGATTGCCAACCACTACCTCCACTACTTATTGTAATATTATCTTCTTGTAATCTACCCTTACTATCTACTGTTATACTTATATTTGGATTTACTCCCGTCTGACCTGTCTTAGGTGTTCCATTAAATGTAATTGATGGATCTGATGCATAACCATATCCAGGATTTAATATATCAACTGCTGTGACTGCACCAGAAGTATTAAGTGTTAAAGATATCTGAGCAGAGCGATGTATCTTGGCCTCTACATTAGGTAAGTATTGAGAAGCAAAAGCCTCTATGATTAATGGTATATCTTCTGGTCCAACAATACCTGGTTGATTATCTGGCATTCTACTAAATAGATTAGTAATAGCTCCTTGAATAAACTCTAAGAATATTAATATCTCTGAGAAATATATAAACCCAGATGGATGAACTAATCTATCAAAAGAATATTCCCAATCAGATACATTAATACCTGACTTAATTAAATAACTAAACTTTTGATACCTATGACTGTCATGTAATTTAATTCTATCAGATAAGAAACCTTTACTGTCTAAATATTGTCCACCTTTTGGTAAAGATGAATTAACATCCCATGCACCAGATGATGGTATTAATGTATAGTCATAAGGAAATTCTACTTCAGCAGTATCATTAAATAATAATCTAAAAAAGATTTCAATAGATTCTCTTGATCCTCTAAGTTTATAAAAATCAATTATTTGTTTATAAAGATTTCTTTTATTAACTGTTACTGCCCTTGGAACCGTAGCTGCTATTTCTTTTTGCATTAGTTCCAAATAATTTAAACCATTCCTATCAATGTCCATTGCTTCTTCAATAGTATTCATAACATATGATGGTCCTGGACCAACCCAGTTAGTAATTGGAGTTACTAATGTCGCAATCTGTCCTTCATACTTTGGAGTTTCAGCTGTATTAGGATCTTGGTCACCAGGGTGTGTATCACCTAACTTTATACCGTTCACAGATGTATTTAGAATAGTTAATGTTTTACCTGTTTGGTTTGTTGTACCTTTCAATGAACCTGGTAATTCATTACCGTTTGATATCCTTACGTTCCTTGAACTTAATGGAATAGTATCTATATTACCAGTGACAACGTTTGTTACTTTAAGTACTGAGTCAGCACCAGTAGGATCATTAAAGAATTTATTATTTTCATTCTTAGGGTCTGCTACTCTAAACCTTACTTGACCATTTGCAACTCTATCTGTAAATGTTTCATTCTCTGTGAATATGAATTCGTCCATATTCATAAATGTATAATAAGCTTCTAAAAATTTCTTTAGCTTCTCATTATCATTAACTATATTCTCTGGTAATAATTGGTCAAGACGAATATCTTCTTTAGTACCTTCAAGCGTAGAAGTATTACTTTCTAAAACGCCTGGAGAATATGTCTTTCTATATGGCATTATTTAATTCTCGATGTTGTTGTATAATCAATAGAACCTGATGAACCACCGACTGCAATAGTATCAACTTGTGGACTAATTATAACTTTATCATTTATTATTGATAATAATTGATTTCTTTTTGGTGCTATGTCTAAACTATTAGGAACGACTGTAATAGTAATTGCTGTATTATCATCTGGTGTAAAACTATTTAAAACGATAGTACCTTTCTCTGGATCCAATTCACCCGCGTTTGGTATTAATGTAATGTTCTCACCGTCAAGTTGTTTATAAACTATTACTTGACGTTTAGTACTTCCTGAAATAGGTATGTCACCAAAGTAATGCTTTACACCACCAATGTTAAATCCTGTTGAAGATAAAATCATTTTAGTTGATTGTCCTGACAAATAAAATGGAGCTGCAAATTTTAATTCTTTTGAATTAATTTCATTTGCTGTTGGTGTAAATGTTTGATACATTCTTGGACGTAATGTTGAGTTAATAATTGATGGGTCAGCATTATCAATTGCTTTTGTTAATTGTGAGTATCTAAATACACCATCAAATTTATTTAAGTTATCAAAATTATAATCCGTAATAGTATCTCTTACAACTGATTCTAAATCAACCGGAGCTCTATCTGTAAGGTTTGGATTATATTTAAAGAACACATCTAATTCTAAATATGTAAACTCTGGATCTATAATCTCTGGTATAATTGAAACAATATTCTTACCTTTTAATATTGTATCTTTAATTGTGTTCTTTTCTGAATCAGTTAAACTTGTTGCTAATAATGGTTTAATAGATATATAAACTTTACCATAATCAGGTGGATCATTATCTTCACCACCCCATGTAGATATACTATCAACATTAGCAAAGTTCTTTTTAATTATAGAAGCATAGTCCTCTGAAGTAACAGCTCTGTTCTGAGTAATGAATGTGAGTGGAGCATTGAATCGAATACTCTCTGTTGTCTCTTTTTCAACTCCACCGATTGAAGCACTTACAGTTGATGGAGTATCTGCAGTAAATCCTGCAACAGAATCAATCATTGAGAATGTTGTAGCACCATTACTTTCAGCACCACTTGTGATAACATAATCAATAGTTACAACTTCGTTATTAGTTGGCTTACGTCCAGTAACACCATCACCGAAGTATATCTCATAGAACCCTGATGGATTCTCCTGTAAGTAATATACTTTTGAATCAGAATCAACTTTATCTAATGATTCAAATTGAGTATAGATGTCAAAGCTATTACTGTTTTCGTTTGTTTGTACTCTGACTCTTAAAGTAGAAGTATCTGCATTCACATCAGATAATTGAAACTTCTGGTTTTCAATATCGTTATCTACTCGATACTTGAGTTCTCTTAACTCACCTTCTACTAAAGTAACATTATTAAAAATATATTGTTCACCAATATCATTTACTGTATTATTATTGAGAACAAGATATTTGTATTCTTCACCATCAGGTAATACTGTTCTTAACTTAGTACCTCTTGTAAGTGTTAAAGGATTATCAAAGTTATGGCCTTCACCTGCAGAACCTGTTAAGTCTACTGTAATATTAACAACAGCACGAGGAGATAATACTGAACGAGGTATATACCCTAATAGTTTCGCACGGGTAACTACATTACCTCTGATCTGAGCAGAATCCAAAAAGGATTCGTTTAAACTGAAATGAGCATTAAGCGCATTGTAATGAGTATTATATGCGAGTACATCTAATAATATATTGAGACCAGAACCTTCAAAGTCATAACTACTAAATTCGTTTTGACGTTTCAGAAAGTTCTTTAAATTATTTTTAATATCATCGAAATCTAATTCTGTTACTTTTAAATTGGTTGCCATAATTTTACCTTAATCTTCTGAGTACGATATCCACTGATTCGTCTGTATCATTTTCTTTTATACGAAAATTGACTATTACTTTATATGAATTATTGTCTGGCATATCTTTAATATCCACTCCTAATAAATCTACACGAGGCTCAAACCTTCGTATCACTCGCTTAATATTATCACGCATTGAGATTTTTGTAAATGCATCAGCAGGCTCAAACAATAACGAACGAAGGTTAGCACCTTTTGTTACTGCGAACGGCCTTTCGTAAAAATTAGACACGAGCAAATTTTTCAGAGCATTACCTATTGCTACATCATCACGTAAAGGTACAATATCTTTACGGATTGGATGGATAGTTAAAGATAAATCTAAATCAGTCCACTGCCTTTTTCGCGAATCGACTTTCGCCTTTCTATAATTATCATTTACTTGTTTATCTGATAGGTTTGCCATATAGTTATTTATAATGTTTATACTCGAGTTTTAATCTAATATAAAAATTGTATCTCCTTCGTTTGTTCCCGCAGATATAATAATACTATTATCCTGATAAAGCACTTCAGAACTCGGAATTACTCCAGGGATTTTTTTTCTGCCATTTATGAATACAAAGCTTGGACTATTATTTAAACCGCTATTGCCATGGATATCTGGACCACTGAATGTTGTTTGCCCCTGTGTTGCGATATATTTTAACGAACCGCTACGGTCTACAGTTATATTTGATATGGTTGGTAAAGACGCAACGGACGAATTAGTTAGCGGCGCAATTTCTAAAACAGTCTCCAGCGTAATGGATTTTGGCATTCCGATGAGCTCCAGGAAGTCGCAGAAGTCGAATGTAATAAACTCTAATACCTTGCCAAGGCCAATCGCATCCAGGAACTTCGCTATGGATTCCATATATTGTTTATAGAGAAAGGTTGGATATTCCTGCAGAAAGTCCTGTAGCTTCTCTAATAAACGAGACATATCGCGTTCTGCGATATCGATTGCAGTATCGAACTCACCGCCTAAGGCATCTAATAGAGAGAAAGGGCCTATGGATATATTCTTTAACGCGTCGAGTTTATCTTGTATACTCTTCTTTTCATCATCGAGGATAGCCTGAACCAGAGAGGTAGGGTCTATATCATTAGGGAAACCGGCAAACGAGTCACCGCCTATCTCGTCCCATATCTCTTCAAAGACATCGATAGCGCCAGAGATACCGCTCATAATTAACCCCAAGATACCGCCATTGAGTTGACTCATTATATACGAAAAAGCCACTTCACATTGTAATTCTTTCGAATCTAATCCATATCGACCATCATATGTTTTATATTGGTCTGGTACCAAAGCGTATATGGAGTCAATATTTTCGCAGGTAATTTTTTTTATAGATTTTAGATATAAAGGATCGCTCCATATTTTTAATATGTCTATTTTCAATCCACCGATAACAGGTAGTTCAAACCAACCATCGTCAAAGGGTATTACACTATCAATAATCTCTAATATACGAGTACCAACATATGTATGGTATTCCTGTACCATTGCATGTATTCGCTTCTCCCATTCAATCTCTGGTATATCTAATTCGTTAAATAGTGGACGAGGAACCGATACAGGAAAGTTACCAAGGAGTTTATCGATATCATCTAGCGCCTCTTTTACTTCGTCGTATGGAGAGTTAACAAGTTGTATAAAGATGTTCGTTAATTCTGCCTTAGTTGGAAGAATGACAGATGAGCATGGGATATTAATAGTGGCCATTATATATCAGAAGCTTGAACCTGGATTTAAACCCACTTTTTTCGAGGGTGCTGAACGTACCTCTATATCTCCATCTGAGTGCATCTTGATATATGATCCCGAGGGGTGTTTGATCTCAAGTGATTCCTTATCATCTGTATCTATTATATGGAGTGTCAGTCCTCCTTTCGTGGTATATATTTTATTATCCCTATCGGCACCTGAGGGAATGTCTGGTGTGTCCTGTGTCTGTGTTCCAAGTGATCCTAAGATAATAGGATCTTGACAAGCTGGGGCGTCTCTAAAGAATCCTATCACAAAGCTTCCTGGAATTCCTTTCTCTTTATCCGCTGGGATTAATTGATGATTCCCTCCTATTCCCTTATATTGTGCTAAAGTATTAGGCATCATCACGGAAGCCCATGGAAGATAATCATTGGATACATCTTTATTATAATATGAGAATGGAAGTACCTTAACTCTATTCAATCCTTCTGGATCATCTATATCTCGAACTTCCCCTATAAACCAACTGAATTCCTGTCCCTTCATTTCACTTTCCCTTTCTCCTTATCCACTTGTATACGTTTTTTATCTGTATCGAATATAAATGAATCTTTTTTAATTGTCATTTCTGTTTGATAATCACTTTCGAATCTATGGATAATATCTGTTATTATATATCGGCCTGTAAAATATCCATCGAAATAATCAGACTTATCTTGTATTCCTGTCGGTGGAATAATAAGAGATATAATATTACCTACAGATACATTTAGATTTCCATAAGTGATAATACGTGCCATGTGCGTATTCAGATCGTGTTTATATGATTCTTTTAAAGCGATAGCATTATTAAATCTATGGATATTTTCTTTCTTATTATAAGCTCCGCTATTAGATGAAGTATTATATCTTCTTGATTGTGGTTCATCTTCGAAATTGAATATCACATTATTTTTTGAAACAGATCCGTGATCATTGATAAGGTCCTTTATAAAGCCTCTCAGAGGGGTTGTTTTATGTTCTTTGGTGTATATATCTAGATCAAATATTTCAGAGGAATAGACACCATTAGAGGAGGCCTTTAATTTTGAGATATCTAGATTAGATGAGAATTTAATAATTTTCTCCTGCTGTTCTAAATAATTCTCTTCCGTTCCTATAGGGTGAACATAGAATGGCGCTGTGGTATATATTCCAATAGAATCTTTTTTAATTAAATCTGTATGAGAATGTAGGTGTTTAATTCCCTTCAGATCCTCATAGAAATATAGATAATCTGAAGAAGAATTCATTTGAAAACGTATTCCATCGATAGGTTTGAGAGAAGGATATACACCTTTGACGGATCCATATCCTGTATCTATATCTAATTGA
>Ga0181577_10001054_pt1 | contig 22329 bp, 24 predicted proteins | sample 101ome_21_FD_132468 | JGI IMG/M metagenome (GOLD analysis project Ga0181577, IMG submission 132468) | Coastal salt marsh microbial communities from the Groves Creek Marsh, Skidaway Island, Georgia - 101413BT metaG (megahit assembly) | ecosystem: Environmental > Aquatic > Marine > Intertidal...
AGCCGCAACCCGCGCTCCCCCGGCGGCGTAAGCACTCTGTATCGCAGCGACATCGTCTTCGAATCCAACCCTCGAAGCTGCAGCCGCATAGGGGCTTGCACTCGGGCCGTAATACGTCGCGATGGCGACCCGTTCCCGCTGCTTCGCATCCTCATCTTCGAGACAGACGGAATAGGTCGGGGCGACGACGATTGCGTCGCGTCGTCGACCCGCCAGGGCGGATCCTTGAGCGATTCGTTCCCGAGCCCACGCCAGATGCTCAACCGGCATCAAACCCGGCATCCACCCATCGAAGAGCTCACCGGTGAGAGTGAGGCTCGAATCGAGGAGCGATCCAGACCAGATGGGTGCTGCACCGAACTTCGGCTCGAACGCGAGCTTCACCCCGGCGGCACGGAAGATCTGCCCTTCGTACAGCGTGTCGTCTCGGGCCCAGACCCTGTGGCACATTTCGACCGTTTCGCGGAGTCGCTGGAGCGGCCGGTCGAACGGCAACCCGTGCCAACCCTCGACGAGGTTCGCCGTGCTCGCCCCGAGCCCGAGCACAAATCGCCCTCCCGAGAGGTCGTTCAATGTCGCAGCCGCCGCCGCGAGGACAGCTGGCGATCGCGAAAACGGGTTTGCCACGCCAAAACACACCTGGATCCCCGACGATGCCGCCAGGAGTCGGTCGGCGACGACGATGCCGTCGCGGCCGAACGACTCCGAAACCGTGACATGGGCAAATCCGAGATCGTCCGCAAGTCGAACGATCTCCACCAGTTCACTGAATGACGTAGACCGCTCCCAAAAGCTGAGATTGACCCCCAACGGGACCCGCAGTTCGGTTTGGAAACCCATGTTTCGGATCGAACCCTCCTGTCCGCCGATCCTCGTCCACCAACGGCCGGCGTGCCAGTTCGGGGCTATGGTCGCCCTATGAACGAGCCGACAATAGGGGACGGGCAAGAGAAGGATCTCGCGAACTACGAAGAGCTGACGTCGGCTCAACTGACAGACGAGGCAGAGCAAAGGCTGCTGCAGGCCCAGACCGAGTGTTCCTTTATCTGGGCCAACCGGGAAGGCTGGCCCGTCGGGCTCACGATGAGTTTCCTGCACACCGGCGGCCGGTTCTGGCTCACAACGAGTGGCCACCACAAGCGAGTGGCCGCAGTGCGCCGCGACCCTCGCGTCTCACTGGTCATCAGCAGCCTCGGCAGCGGACTCCCCCCAATGAAAACGGTCACCTACAAGGGCCTGTGCACCGTCCACGACGACCGAGAGGTGCTTGAGTGGTTCCTTCCGGAGTTCGCAGCCAGTCTCGGACGTGGCGGCGAGGAGTGGCAACGAGCGTTTATTGAGAAGCTCGATTCGCCCCGCCGAGTCGTGCTGGAGGTCGAGCCCCGACAGAGGATCGCGTTCGACGGCGACAAGCTCTACAAGGGCGACGTTCGTTGGGACGCCCTCGACACCTGAACCGCCTGAGCCAATCGCATAGAATCAGGCCATGACGAGCACTTACCTCATCACCGGCGGAACGCTGATCGATGGAACGGGAGCGGCGCCGGTCCCGAACACGGGAGTCCTCCTGCAGGGCGACCAGATCGCCGCCGTCGGAGGCGACCTCGTCAACGCGCCGGCCGACGTCGTCACGATCGATGCGACTGGCAAAACCGTCATGCCCGGACTGATCGACTCCCACCTGCACTGCACCTTTGATGACGTGCAGTCCAACGACCAACTCTTCTTCCACCGGAATCCCACCATGGTCGCCCTGACCACCGCCCAGAACCTCCAGAAGATCCTGCGTGCCGGCGTGACCTCCTTTGTCGACCCCGACACGCTTCACGGGGTCGGGCCTTCGATCCGCGAAGCCATCAACGCCGGCGTCATCGAAGGGCCCCGCATGAAGACCGGGGTACAGGCGCTACTGACCGCCGTGGGCGGGACGGCCGGACCCCTCATCCCCGACGAAGGTACGGTCGGCTACGCGCAGATCGTGAACTCGGTTGACGAGGTCATCCTGTGGACCCGACGCCACGTAAAGCAGGGTGCCGACTGGATCAAGATCCACGCTACGGGAAGCACCCCCACCCAGCGAGGCGAACTCCTCGTCTGGAGCTACGACGAGTTGAAAGCCTCCTGCGATACCGCCCACGAACTCGGCGTTCCGGTGATGGCACATTGCCGCAACGCTGAGAGCGTCCGGGTATCGGCGTTGGCAGGAGTCGACCTCATACTGCACGGATCCTTCATCGACGAAGCGGCGCTCGACGCGGTCATATCCTCAGGCGCGGCAATGTGCCCGACGTTCACCTTCCTCGCAAACCTGGCCGACTTCGGCGCCGTGGTGGGAGCGAGCCCGGGGATGGAAGATGTGTTCCGCAACGAAATCTCGGCGACGGCCAAGATGATGCGGGAGGCCTACGACGCCGGAGTGATGCTCGTCTGTGGCTCCGAAAGCGGCTTCGCCCTGACCCCGTACGGCCACTGGCACGGCCGCGAAATGGAGATCTTCGTCACAGAGCTCGGACTCTCGCCGCTTGAGGCCATCACCACGGCCACAAAGAACGGCGCCTGGGCCATGCGGATGGAGAACGAGCTCGGCACGATTGAGGTAGGAAAGAGAGCCGACGTGCTCGTCGTTGATGGCGACCCCACCCGAGACATCACCATTCTCAACGACAAGTCAAAGCTCTCGGAGGTGATCAGCCGAGGCCAACGCGTCGCGCTTGACCGCCCATGGCCTGAGCACTCGAGAATCCCCAACTGGCAGATCGGGAGCTGGGCCTCGGAGTCGCTGACGTGGGAGCGTGCCTACGGCTCGGCAGAGTGACCGCTCCATTCAGGATCCGCGACCGAGCGGTCCAGCCGAGATCAGGCGAGTACGCCACTCTCCAAGGTCGACATAGTCCCGCACCGAGGTGAAGGCCTCCGCAGCACGAGCAACCTCAAAGACCCCGTTGCACCGCACTGCGTACTCGACGTCGTCGATCCAGAACCGATCGATCCGCTCGACCCACGCACGCCGGGTGTCATAGGCGGCGGTCACGATCTCCCATCGCACCTCGGAACTCCGCTCGAGAATCGGACCCAACATCGCCCCGATACCCTCATGCCCGACGGCCGGCGGATGGGGGACGTTCTGCCAGGTGGCGTCCGGCGCGAAAAGCGAGAGCACGCGCTCAAGCGACCTTGCCTCGATTGCCTCGAGCAACTCCTCGACCAGCGCCGCTGGTGGTTTCATAGCGACCAATCTAGTCTGACCGCATGCGGGGGGACGGGGGAGCCACGATCGAACTGGGCTCATGGACGCATGTGCAGGAATGCCTTCGAGCGAAGGGCCTCCGGCAAGCCGGATATACCGAAGGTGCGGCGGTAATGGCGGACTGTCTGCTCGACCTCCATGGGTCAGCGCACCGAGAACGACGCCGCGTCGAGAACCGCCTTTTTCGTCGCGAGGTTTTCACCCATTGGGAACACGAGGTCCTCGGCGAAACCATCCACCAGACCTTGGGGCCCTCCGTTACGGCCGGCGAAGGAGACCTCGCTCAGATCGGATACCGGTCGGCGATGAATCTCACTGCGACCATCGCCGGCATCGACCACGACCCAGCCGATGCCGAGGCCACCGAGTACCTGTATGAGATCGTGAAGAAGTTCAGCGAAGGCGCCACGGTCATGCATTCCACCCGCAACAAAAGCGAGGTGATGGACGAGGTCGCTGACGCGATGTGTCGGTTTGAGACCGAGGTCTACCTCGCGTCGCTCGACCGGCGCTACGACCTGGTCACCCGCTTCGGCCGCGGTGAAATCGACGAAACAGCCCTTCCCCGCGACGTACTCACCACTCTGCTCCTCAACCAGGACCGGCTCGACCTTCCCAACGATGTGATTATGCGCGAGATCTGCTTCTACCTTCAGGCTGGCGCCCATTCAACAGCAAACGCGTTCACCCACACTGTCGATGATCTCCTCACCCACGGGGAGATTCACACCGCCGACCTGGAACGGGCCCGGACCGACATCTCCTTCGTCCAACGAAGCGTCCACGAGTCACTGCGCCTAAACCCTGCCAGCCCGGTCGCCTACAGAACACCGATAGCCGATGTGACGCTCACCGACGGAACCGTGCTCCCAGCCGGATCGCTCGTCATCCTTGACCTCAAAACCGCCAACCGCGACCGAGAACGCTTCGGTGACGATGCCGACCTCTTCAACCCGCATCGGGAGGTAGCCGAAGGAGTCCCCCGGTGGGGAATGAGCTTCGGCGGGGGAACGCACGCCTGTATCGGAGCCGAACTCGACGGCGGGATGGAGATCGACCCGAGCCAACCCACCCAGGATCCGCTCTTCGGAACGGTCGCGATCATGGCCCACGCATTCCTCGCAGCGGGAGGTCGCCGCGACCCGGATAATCCACCCACACTCGACCCTCGGTCGACCCGGAAGCATTTCGACCGCTACCCCGTCGTCTTCTGACCGAGGCCACAAGACCCCAACGAAAGGACTGGGACATGGCCGAGATATCCATCGACACATTTGAGGACGCGCGCGAGTGCTACCGGAACAAGAACCTCCGCCAAGCCCTGTACGACGCCGGCGAGGTGGTCATGGAAGACGTCATCATCAACCTGCACGGAGACGAACACCGGCAACGGAGGCGACTCGAAAACCGCTTGTTCCGGCGCGAGATCGCTTTCGAATTCGAACACGACCGCTTTCCAGCGATCATCGAGGCCACAATCGCTCCCTACCGCGCGACGGGGCGAGCGGAACTCGTTTCGTTCGGTCATCAGCTGATGATGAACTTGGCGGCGCTCGCCGCCGGTGTCGACCGTCCCGAAGGCACCCCCGAGGAGACCTTCCGCCTCTACGACTATCTCAACACCTTCATCCAGGGAGCCACCCTCGCCCACTACACGGGCGACAAGGAGGAGATGGCGGCACAGGTCAAGGCCAAGCTCGAAACCTTCGATGAAGAATTCCTCCGACCGGGGGTCGAACGCCGCCGAGCGTTCCTGAGCCGACTTGACGCCGGGGAGTTGACCGAGGAGGAACTCCCCCGCGATGTGTTGACAGTGCTCCTGCGCAACGAAGACAAAGTGCCGCTCTCCCCCGAAGCCATCCGTCGCGAGATTGCGTTCTATCTGCTCGCCGGTGCCCACACATCGGCCACCGCATTCACGCGCTGCATGCACAACTGCTTCAAGTGGCTCGATTCCAACCCCGGATCGGCCGACCGGCTTCGCAACGACCGCCTCTTCATCCAGCGGGCAACCCACGAAACGATCCGCCTGCAAGGCTCATCGCCCGTGTCGCAGCGATGGGCACTCGACGACATCGAGCTCAGCTCCGGCCTATCGATCGCCAAGGGCGACCGGGTCACAATCGATCTCCTCGCCGCGAACCGCAGCGAGAGCGTCTACGGCCCCGATGCCGACGTGTTCAATCCCGACCGCGAGCTCGCCAACGGAGTCGCCCCCTGGGGACTGAGCTTCGGGCAGGGCATGCACGCCTGCATCGGACAGGATCTTGCTGCCGGGCTCGTCTTCGAACCGGGCCAGGCCGAGGAGGACCATCTGTTCGGGCTCGTGCCGATCGCTGTCCAGACGATGTTCGACCACGGGTGCCGCCCCGACCCCGAGAACCCGCCCGAGATGGACGAGTCAACAACACGACCGTACTTCGGCACCTACCCCGTCATCTTCACGACCTGAGCAAGGAGCAACACGCACATGGCCGAAGAAGCCCCCCTTCTCAATGACGAAGCCGACCATCCCCAGGACATCGTCGTGGACCGCGATGGCCGCCGAGTAATCGCGATGGATTCGGCCCGATATGTGGATAGCCGGAACTTTGGCAACGACGTCGTCGTCCCGTCTTCGTACCTCGGTGTGCTGCCGGCGCGCTTAATGGCCCCCCACCGTCCGCGGGCGGTCATCGGCCACGACGGCTGCATCGGTAAGGACGGAGCCGGGATCGCCGGCCTCTGGTACCTCGAAGCCATCGGGATCCCCGCCGCCGCCGCCGCCGGCATGAGTGCCGAGCTCGGCAACGGGCTTGACCTCTACGAGACGGGGGTGATTTCCCGGATGAACATCCTGGCCGAGCGGTGTGGGGTGGTCGAGGGCATGACGGTACGGCAGGCGGCCGATCTATTGCTCACCAACGACCCTGGCGACGTGACCGCCGGAACGAAGATCCGCCGAGAATCGATGGCTCGATCCGAGTCCGGGCGCGAGATCATCGTGACCGACTCGATCGTGTTCGCTCTGCCCGAAGACACCGAGAACGTGCTCGTGACGGCCGGCCACACCGGTCGCTCGGGGGCTGCGTTCCTTCGCGAGGTCTCACCCCACGGTTTCATCTGTTCTGACGGAGGTATGAGCAAGAACAACGCTGGGATCGCCGGGCTCGAAATCACCGAGGATTGGGGTCTTGCCGGCGCCTGTTGCGACGCGTGGAGCGCGCCCGTCGGCGACGCGTTCAAAGCGTACGAAGAGGGAACAATCAGCGCCTGTAACGGGCCCGCCCGCGCCCGCGGCGTGGAGGTGGGCATGGCCGTCCGCGACGCAGCACACGCCCTGCTCACCGAGAACCACTGATGCCCGAACCGGAGCACCGCGAGAAGGCTGGCCTCACCGGTGAGTACTGGGCGGCAGTCCAACGCCACCAGCTCGTCCGGCCCGTGTGCCGCTCTTGCTCCAAGAGCCACTTTCCCCCGCAGGGCGTTTGTCCGTGGTGTCAGTCCGCTGACTGGTCCTACGAGGCCAGTTCCGGTCGCGGTCGCGTCTACAGTCACACCACCATTCACCGCCCGCCACATCCCGGCTTCGCAGCACCGTATGTCGTGGCCGACATCGACATGGACGAGGGCTGGCGACTCTTTAGTTGGATCACAAACTGCGAACCGGCCGCAGTCGATATCGGCATGCCGGTCACTGTGGCCTTCACCCGCGGTCACGTGGGCGAAAGCCTCCCCGTTTTCGAACCGGCGGAGACCGAGACGTGAACGTCGGCCTCGCCTTTGAGCGCAACGCTGTGCGCCACCCCAACGAGCCAGCGATCTTCGGTCCCGGCGCATGCAGTAATGCCGCGCTCCACAACCGGACCAACCGCATCGCGAACCATCTCCTGGCGTTGGGGATCGAGCGAGGTCAACGAGTCGCGCTCCTCGTGGCCAATCGGGCTGAAGTCGTGGAAGTGCTGGGCGGCGTCACCAAGGCCGGGCTCGTGTACGTCGGGCTGAACTTCCGGCTGGGGAGCACCGAACTCGAGCAAGTCCTTGAGAACGCCGAACCATCGCTGCTCCTCACCGACAGCGAGCACCTCGCCGAAGTGGCGGACCTCGCGGCCGCCCACGGTGTCACTACGATCGACATCGACAGCCTGCAGTGGCAGGCAGCGATCGACGCGGCTGCGGCCACGGCCCCACCGACCCTGCACGAGGTCCGGCACGACGACGATTTCTGCATCGTCTACACGAGCGGGACGACTGGGCGCCCCAAGGGCGTGGTGTTCGACCATGCCCGAGCTTTACAGCACGCGACCGTGGCTTGTCTCGAGTACGAGATCAGGCGGGGAAGTCGCTACCTCGTGCAGATCCCCCACAACTCGAGCGTCAACATCACGATCGTCCCGTGCCTTCTGATCGGTGCCGCAATCGGGTTTCGCGACAGTCGATCTTTCGAACCGGCTGCATTCGCCCGCATGGTCGAGGAGGAAGGGGTCAGCCACAGCTTCTTGGTGCCCACTCAACTCATGCGACTGCTCGATCGGCTCCCCAGCTCCAGCGATCACCAGCTCGGAGGTTTGATCACCTTGGGCTACGGCTCGTCGCCGATCTCACCCGACCGCCTCGCTGAACTCGTCGATCGGTTCGGCCCTATCTTCAACCAACTCTACGGAATGGCTGAGATCGCGTCGATCGGCACGATCCTGCGCAAGGAAGATCATGTCGCTGGGCTGGCGGACCAGCCTGAACTCTTGGCCTCCTGTGGGCAGGCCTCGTTTGCAGTCGACGTCCGAGTCGTCAACGAGGAAGGCGTCGACATCTCACCGGGCGAGCGAGGTGAGGTCGTATTCGGCGGGCCCCATGTCATGAAGGGCTACTACCGCGACGACGAGCGCACCGCCCAAGTCCTGAACGACGGCTGGATGCACTCCGGCGACATCGCAGAGGTGTCCGACGACGGCTACATCTTCATCGTCGACAGAATGAAAGACCTCATCATTCGCGGCGGGCTGAACATCGCCCCGACCGAGATCGAGAATGTCCTCTACCGCCACGAGGCGGTCCTTGAGGCCTCAGTCGTTGGTATTCCCGATGCCGAATGGGGCGAGGCGATCCTCGCGGTCGTGGCCGTAAAGGCCGGTATGGAGGTCGACGCTGCGACGCTTCGCGCCCATTGCCGGATGTCTAAACTCACCTCGATCAAGGTCCCCGAGCGCATCGAGTTCATGGAGTCGCTCCCCAAGAACGCTGTCGGCAAGATCGCCAAGAACGAGATCCGCAATCTCTTCTGGGGTGACGGGCGAAAGGTCTGAATGGGTGCGAGCGACCCGCCGGCCACGAGCCGCCATCGCTGGGATCGGCCTCACCCGCCAGGCCAAGACCCTCAACTCAACCAGCCTCGAAGTGTGTGTGGAGGCGGTCAAGCTGGCGGTCGCCGATGCGGGTATGTGCCTCGATGAAATCGATGGCATCGCAGCTCGCTGGCCCGGTCCAGGAGGCACGGTGTTGGACCCGGGCGCCTGGGACTGGACAGGGGTGTTCGCCCAACCGTTCCGTTGGATCGGAGACACCTATCCACAGGGTGTGCCCGGGGCGCTGGACGCAGCCGCAGCGGTGGCCACCGGGCAGGCCGAAGCCGTTGTGGTGGTGGGCGGTCAGGCCGGAGTGTTGGGCGGCCCTGGAGTCGCATCGTACACCCGACCCGAAAACGAGTTCGTGGCAGAGTGGGGCCTGATCACGGCCGCCCACTTTGCCCTCGTCGCCCAGGTGTACCTCCACCGGTACGGGCCCGAACGCGACCGACTCTCAGCAATCGCGGCAACGATCCGCAATGCCGGCGCAGCCAACCCAGACGCGGTGATGGCCGGGCGCGGCCCGTTCACCGCAGCCGACATCACGAACTCGCCCATGATCGCAGATCCATTTCATCTTCTTGATCTCTGCCTCGCCTCCGAGGGCGCCTCGGCCTTTGTTGTCACCACGCCGGAGCGGGCGCGCTCCTGCCCGAACATTCCCGTGCACATCGTAGGGGGCGGTTCGGAGTGGTACCGCCAGCAGTACGTCGCCCCGGCTCGCTACGACGAGGTCGGCCGGATTGGCGCCGACGCCTACGCCCGGACATTCGCGATGGCCGGCCTCGAACCGGAAGACATCGATGTCTTTGAACTCTACGACATCAACACCTGGGAGGTCGTTCGTCAAATCGAGACACTCGGCCTGTGCTCGGAGGGAGAGGGGGTCGACTTCCTTTTTGAGGCCGGCATCGGAGTCGATGGTGATGTCCCGATCAACACCGACGGCGGACTCATGTCATTCAGCCACACGGGTTACGGCGGACCTAACCTCAAGGTCGTTGAGGCGGTGCGGCAGCTCCGCGGCACCGCAGGCGCAGGGCAGGTGGCCGACGCACGGAACGTCTTCATCACCGGTGCCGGCTCGGGCGCCCAGTATCACAACGCCATGATCCTGAGTCGCTGAGCGTGAAGGACGACGACGGCTCTCGACCTCTTCGGCTGGGGGTCTCAGCCGCCGCAGGAGGCTTCTGGTTCGTTTCGCTCGCTCCGGTCATCGTGGCGGGGTCCGGCGTTCATGGTGCTGCGATGGCGTTCTGGCGATGCTGGATCGGTCTGGCCGTAGTAGGTGTCATCGCCCTCCTCCGAAAAGAGATGCGCTGGGAGCACCTCCGGATGGCCGTCCCTGCCGGTCTATGCTTCGGGGCGAGCATCGGCCTGTTCTTCTGGGCGTCGCAAATCACCAGCATTGCCAACGCCAGCCTGATCACGGTCCTGCAACCGATCGTCTTGATGGCCGGCGCCCGCCTCCGTTTCGGTGAGCTCGTCACTTCACGCGACGTGCTCTGGGCGTTCGTCGCGATTGCTGGCGCAGTCGTGCTCGTGCTCGCCGGCGACTCGACCGGCACCGGAGACATCCGGGGCGACTTGCTGGCCACCATCTCGATCGTTGTTGGCGCTGGCTATTTCATCCTCGGTAGGCGGGTACTCGAGACCGTCCCCGTTCTCGCGTTCATGACCGGGATGTTTACCTCAGCGGGTGTGCTTCTCGGCCTTGCTGTCATCGCCAGCGGGGTCGACCTGAGCCCAGCAACCGGCGCCGACTGGGCCCGGGTCGCCGGCGTGGCTTTGCTTCCAGGGATCGGTCACGTCCTGCTCAACGTCGCTCAGAACGGAGCGCCGCTGAACCTGATTGGCGTCATCCAACTCCTCGTCCCGGTGAACGCGACGCTGCTGGCGTTCTGGTTTCTCAACCAGTCCGTGACCCCGCTTCAGCTGGTGGGCATGGTGATAGTGATCACCGCCTTAACGATCCAAACGTGGCTTCGCAGCCGGGGCGCACCAGACGCAGCCCCGAACATCAAGTGATCAGCCGGGCGCTGCGCTGAATCTATCGCGGAGTTCGTCGACCCCGAGCGTGCTGCCGTCACCGGCCCCGACCTCAATCGCTGGCCAGTTCCCGTCGGCGAAGATCACCAGCACCGTGACCCCTTCCGGCCCTGCGATCAGCGGGCCATAGGCCTGGTTCGCCAATCCCACCCTGATGTCGCCCTCTCGCAGCCAGCGGCCGCTCACCTGCTGCGAACCCTTCAAGATGATCTCGGAGTAATCACATGCGTGGGTGTGGGCTTCGATTCTGCAATCGGGGGGGAACTCCACCCGAAACACCGTCGGCGACGAATCGCTACTCGGACGACCGACACGGTACTGGCTCGTCACCGCCCCTGATTGTTCGAGCCTGACCTCGCCCAGTTCCTCCCAGGATGTGTAGACGTGGCCACGGCGCTCGAGTTGGGCCTCAATCTCCTCGGCGGTGATAAACATCGTTAGCTCCGATCAGTCAGATGTGCTCGTTCGCCATCCACAGGTCGCGGAACATCTGACGGATTCCAACCGTACAGTTGAACACCTGCTTGCGGGACCAGCAGTGAGTTCATACCCCGGCACAAGTTCGATACGGACCGGAGCGCACAGCACAAATCAGTCACGGCACGTAACCATGGAATCGAATCGGGCAGCGATTCGCTGACACGAACTCAGAAGTCCTCGACGTCAAGTGTCACGACCTGACGCACGATGGCGCCAGCGACGACCGTACAGGTATCCGTCCCCGAGACCGCAGACTCCGCACCCTCGAGATGCCACCGAAACACGGCCGTGTCTTGGGAGATCACGAGATCGTCGAACTCCACCCTCGCTGACCCGAGCCGCTCCGGAACGGTGCGGAAGTAGGCGAGAATCTCCTCCCTACCGCGATGAACGTCGTCCGGACGCACGAGAACGGCGTCCGCCGCGTAGCCAGCCGCCATCGCTTCCGGGTTTCCCGAACGCACCGCAGCCAAATGCTGCTCGGCGACTTGACGCGTCCTTCTCCTCACCCCTTTAACAATACGCGACGGCACCTCATGGCGCCGGTGAAGCTCGGCTGGCTAGCGTGACGGATGTACAACCGAGGAACTGGATCATGCGTGAGATCAAAGACCTGTCCGTCCTGATAACCGGCGGAGGAAGCGGCATCGGTGAAGGGGCTGCTCGCCACTTCGCCGAGCGTGGCGCGCTCGTAACCATCTCGGGGCGACGAGAGGCACCACTCCGAGCCGTCGCCGCCGACATCGGTGAACGGTGCCAGGCCGTCGTCGGCGATGTCACCAACGCAGCCGATCGAACGCGAATGGTCCAAGCGGCGGTCGACCACGGAGGGGGTCTCGATGCTCTGCTTAGCAACGCCGGCAACATGTACCGCTGCCTCGTGACCGAACTCGAGGAGGACAGGCTGCTCGAACTGTTCAACACGAACGTCGTTAGTGGCATGATGCTCTGCCGCGAGGCCCACCCCCACTTGGCCGAACGGCGCGGCTGTGTCGTGTTCGTCGGATCGGTTCACACCCAACGAGCCTTTCCCAGCGCATCCCCGTACGCCGCAACCAAAGGGGCGCTCGAGGCCCTCACCGGCGTGCTCGCTGCAGAACTCGGTCCGGCCGGCATTCGGGTGGGGTGTGTACGACCCGGTGGGGTCCTCACCGAGATCAACGTCCGAACGTGAACGACGACACTTGAGGGACAACGCGGGCGGCTCACCGACATGGGCACCCTTCACGCACTGGGACGCATCGGTACCGTAGAGGAGGTAGCCGAGGCATTCGAGTACCTGGTCAGAGCCGAATGGACGACCGGGAACGTACTCACCGTCGATGGGGGTCTCGGCTTGGGCGTTACGTATGCCTAAATGCGCGTGAGCAACGTCAGATCAAGTGAGGTGCTCGGTCGACGAGCCGGAGGAGGCGGGCAGCATTCGCGTTGAGCGTGTCAGGCAGATCGCCGAGATGGCCGACAGTTCCTTTGTCCCAGCCACCGAAGTTCGTGCCAAACACCAACCGGTCGGTTCCGATCTGTTCCACGGCGAACGCGAACTCGGCATCACCGGTGACATGACAATCGAACCAAAGACGATCAAGGGCAGCGTCGAACGCACCCGGCTCACGAATCCACTCCGGCGATGACGGTCGGCGCTCGGCGAGTTTGCGCAGTTTGGCCCGGTGCATCATCGTCGACCCCCCACCGTGGGAGATGCAGATGTCGAGGTCGGGGTGGCGAACCGTCACACCGCCGAACACAAGGGTGGCAGTGGCGACCATCTCCTCGTAAGAGAACTCGACGACCAGGTCAAGGTCGTACTTGCGCATCCGCTCATCGCGCAGAGGACCGTCAAGCCCCGACGGCGCCGGGTGGAGAAAGAGGGGCACATCGAGCCCAACACAAGCTTCATAGAAGGGATCGAGGCGGCGATCATCGAGAGAAAGCCCGAAATCCGTACCGATATATCCGCCCAGCAGTCCGAGTTCAACGGTGCTCCGTTCCAGTTCGGCGATGGCCGCGTCGACGTCCTGCATCGGAAGCGAGGCGAACCCGAGGAAGCGGTTGGGGTGCGACCGGACGACCGAGGCGAGATCGTCGTTATGGCGCCGGCAGTAGTTGACGGCATCGGCGACCGGGATCCAGTGGAGATACGTCAACGGGTTAGGCGACAACACTTGGAGCCGAATCCCCGCCTCGTCCATCGCGTCGAGGCGCATCTCTGCCTGCATAAAAAGCGACTCGCGATACGGCACCCCTTCAAGACGCCAATCACCAACCCGGAAAAAGGGCGAGCCGTCGGGGTTGGTCCCGAGTTCTGGTCCACATGCGGGGCCTGCAGCGCCCATCGCCCCTTCGAGAACAATGTGGCCGTGAACGTCGATCAACCCCTGCATCTCATCAGCGTAGCTTTCCCGCACCGCCGAAACGGCTGGGAGTAGCCTCGCGACAACCAATGGCATATGACCTCAACGACCCTCTGATCATTCACGGCTGGCACCTCGCTCGCGAGGCGTACCGGTCCAAGCATCTGCGTCAAGGCCTCTACGACGGCGGGGTGGTGATGGACAACGTCCTCATCAACCTGCACGGCACGGAGCACCGCGACCGCCGGCGGCTTGAAAATCCTCTCTTCCGCCGTGACACGCTGTTCGAGTACGAGCGGAAGGCGTTCCCGAGCGTCCTGGCGGCCCGACTGGGGCCGCATTTGACCGAGGGCCGACTCGACTTGTTGCCGTTCGGCCACGGCGTAATGCTCGAGTTGGCGGCAGTCAACGCTGGGATCGACCTTGACATCGGGGATGCCGAGGCGACAGCCGAACTCGGCCGTCAGCTGTTGCTGTTCATAGACGGGGCAAGGATTCTCCACTACACCGGCGACAAGGCCGGCAAGGAGCGCGAAGTGGCCGATGCACTCCAAGCATTCGAGGCACGATTCGTAGAGCCGGCAATCGAGCGCCGCCGAGCTCTGATCCGCGCTCGTGATGCCGGCGAAGTCGCCGAAGCCGACGTCCCTCGCGACATTCTCCGGGTACTACTCGAAAACATCGAAGGCCTCGACCTCGACGCCTCGACCATCCTGCGCGAAACGGCTTTTTTCTTGCTCACCGGGGCGAGCACCTCCGCCGCAGCCCTATCCCTCACCCTCCACAACATCTTCGAGTGGATCGCGACCCACCCCGCTGACGAACAACGCCTCGCGAACGACGCCATGTTCGTTCAACGGTGCATCCTGGAGACACTGCGACTCGCACCGATCAGCCCTATCGCAGCCCGCTGGGCGACCAATGACTTCACCCTGAGCGACGGTACTGAGATTCGCATCGGCGACCGGGTCCACATCGACATGCAAGCCGCCAACCGCGATCCCGCCGTGTTCGGACCCGAAGCGGACCGATTCCTCCCCGACCGCAAGTTGCCTGCGGATGTACCCCGAGCTGGCGTCAGCTTCGGTCACGGCCAGCACCACTGCATAGGTCAAGAACTCGCTGTCGGAATCGAGCCCGACGAGCAAACCGGCTTCGAACACCGACTGTTCGGTCTCGTCGGCGTAGTCGTGCAGGAACTCGTACGCCTGGGCGTCCGTCCCGACCCGGGGGATCCTCCGGTGCCCGACGAGTCGAGCGAACGGCGGAATTTCATCCATTACCCGGTTCGGCTCACGAACTCCGGTTAGCAGCGTGCCTACGGCTCAGTCGAGCGGCAGCACGACATCGGGCAGCGGGTGGCGGTAGAGCTTGGCCGCATTCTCGGCACACATCATGCGCAACTCGGCTGCGGGCAGATGCCCCCACGCATCGTCGAGCACCTGCTGACAATCGGGCCACGTGCTGTCACTATGGGGATAATCCGTCTCGAACATGATGTTCTCGACGCCGATCGTGTACCGGGTATCGATCGTCGAGGGATCGTCGATCGTGCACCACCAGAAGTTCCGGCGAAGGATGTCCGAGGGCCGCTCGGGCCAGTCAGGTCCATACCCGGCTCGATCGACGATGTTGTCGAGCCGGTCGATGAGCATCGCCACCCACCCGATACCGCCTTCGGACATGGCGATCTTGAGATCGGGGAACCGCAGAGGGTATTCCGACCAGAGCCACTCGGCGCACGCCCCCATCGAAAGTTGCCCGAACAGCGTGGCGGCAAGCTCAAGGAACGGAGCACCAGGTGCTGGTGTTGCGAGGCCAGAACTGCCGACGTGGAGGCTGATAACCGTGTCGGTGTCGTTACAGGCAGTGATGATGGGGTCCCAATAGTTGCGATCCCAAAGGCTTGGGAGCCCGACCTGGTGAGGTCGCTCAGGGAACGTCACCGAGGTGAACCCCCGCTCGGCATTGCGGTAGATCTCCTTTGCCGCCTCTTCAGCGTCGCCCAGGTAGGTGATCGACATTGGGATCACCCGAGTGGGCGCCTCGAGGTACCACTCGTTGTACATCCAGTCGTTCCACGCACGCACCGCATCGATCCCGACGTCGCGGTTCTCGGCGTTGGCGAAGACGAGCCCGCAGAACCCTGTGATCTGGGATGGGAAGTTGAGCATCGCATGAATGCCGGCGACGTCCATGTCAGCGATGCGAGCGTTGACGTCGTAACAACCGGGACGCATCTGATCGAACCGGAAGGGTTCGAACTTGAGATTGTCGCGGCGGCGCCCGGCGACTGCGTTGAGCCCGACCTGAGTGAACGTCTTGCCCTCGAAGGTCCAGATCTGATGCCCGTGCTGGCTCTCCATCAAGCGAGGCCCCTGATCGCGCAGCTGCGGGGACATCCACGTCTGGAAAAGGTGAGGGGGTTCGACCACATGGTCGTCGACCGAGATGATCGTATATTTCTGCTGACGCTGCTCAGGGTCGGGCAGGAAGTACTCAGGGTCTAGGCGATCGGTGGTCACTGGGGCGAGGTCGGTGCCGCTCACCCTCGGTTCGCGAAGATCCAGATCCTCGGCTACGTCAAAGTCGGCAAGGAGATTGTCAGGGCTGGCTGATGTCATAAAGAGAGCTCCGCTTCATTTGTCCGATGCGTCATCACTATGACACACGGGGCTCGCACCGCCCATTCCGCTCTATCGACTGAAAGTATGCGGAGCTACTGCAGTCCCCGTGTCGATCCTCCGTCGACCGGAATCGACGCACCGGTAATGAATCGGGCCGACTCCGAACACAGGAAGGCGCACACCCGCCCGAAGTCATCGGGGTCGCCGACCGTTCGAGTGGGTACCTCTGCGGCAAGGTCACCAAGGCTTTCTCCGTAGACCTGATGCAGGCGCTTGGTGGCGTGATAACCCGGTTGCAGGGTGTTGACCGTAACCCCATCTGCGGCAACCTCAGTCGACATCGTCTTCAGGAACGCAGTGGCACCCGCCCGTGCGGTGTTCGAGAGGATGAGCTGGTCGATCGGTTCACGAACTGCGATCGATGTGATGGCCACGACCCGTCCCCACCTGCGCTGTTGCATGGAAGGCACCGCCGCCTTGCACATCGCTACAACAGACATCAGGTTCAGATGCACGGCGTCCTCGTACTGCTGGACCGTGACATCTCCAAAACGACCCGGTGGCGGCCCACCGGCGTTCGTGACAAGGATGTCCACACCTCCGAGCGCAGTGATGGCGTCGGCTACCAGGGCCTCGGCACCGGCTGCCGTCGAGACATCGGCGACGACGGCGGCTGAGCCGGGCACGTTCGCAGTGGCCTCAGCTAGTCGGCCCTCGTCGCGGCCCGAGATCGCGACCGAACAGCCGGCCTCGGCCAAGGCACGGGCAGCCGACAATCCAAGGCCCGACGACGACGCGGCCACCAGTGCCCGCCGCCCACTGATCCCAAGATCCATGCTTTCCCCTCACTCCTCGCTGTCGACCGACTTCTCCTCGCAGACCAGCATCATCGATGCTGACGGCTGGTGGGCATCTGACGTAGAGCAGCCGAGCGGCTAGCGTAGGTCAGATCCGAAGCGAGGACAGGAGAACGAAGTGTTTCGCCACTGCGTGCTAATGAGATTCGCCCCGAGTGCTGACGAATCTCGGCGCGCCGCCGTCGCCGAGGGCATCCGCAACCTTGCCGACACGATTCCGGAAGTTCAGGCCATCTGCGTCGGTCCCGACGCCGGAATCCGAGACGACAACTTCGACCTCGCTGCCGTTGTCGATTTCGACGACCGCGATGCCTACTCGGTGTACGCCACCCACCCGTCGCACGTCGAACTCCTGACCGATCTCGTGGCGCCGATCCTGATTGAGCGGGCCGCCGTCCAGTTCGAGATCTGAGGAGGATGACGTGCCGCTCAGGGTCGAAGTCGAACAAGACGAATGCATGAGCTCTGGCAAGTGTGTAGCCAACCATCCCGAGGTGTTCGACTTCGACGAAGAGGAACTCGTCGTCCTCACTTCGAGCGCTGCCGACGCCAGCGACGAAGTCAAGATCCGGGCAGCTCGCAATTGCCCGAGCGGCGCAATCCTACTCTTCGATGAGCGAGGCGAACCGGTCGAACCGTGACCGTGAACCATCGATCCACACAAAAGCAGGAGTACGAACTATGACCCTGTCCATCTTTGTCACCGGAGCAGCCCAGGGTATCGGCGCGGCAATTGCGCGGGAGGCCGCTAACCGGGGACAACGCGTCGGCGTTTTCGACCTGGATGGAGAAGCGGCGGCACAAACCGCAGCCGCGCTTCCCGATGCCACGGCGTTTGAGGGCTCGGTCACGAGCGAGTCTGACATCGACCGTGCCCTCGAAAAGTTCGGGGTCCCGGACACGTTCGTTAGCAACGCCGGAATCGTGAGGTTCGGACCGCTGATCGATATGAGCGAGGCCGACTGGCGCAATGTCATTGAGGTCAACCTCACAGGCACCTTCCTCGCCTCGCGGGCTGCGGCACGCCACATGATGGAACGGGGCAGCGGGGCAATCGTGAACATCACGTCGATCAACGGCGTTGCTCCCGGGCCAAACTCGGGCGCATACGCCTCGGCCAAGGCTGGCGCCGCAATGCTCACCCAGCAGATGGCGATTGAGTGGGGGCCAGCCGGGCTTCGAGTCAACAGCGTCGCCCCCGGCCTCATCGATGGTGGGATGTCAGCACCGATCTTTGCTGACGACGAGTTCCGTCGCCGCCGCGTCGGGAAGATTCCGACCCGCCGGTTGGGGTTGTGCGAAGACATCGCCCACGCGGTGATGTTCTTGGCCTCACCCGAGGCGTCCTATGTGAACGGACACCAGATCGTCGTCGACGGGGGGGTCGTCCACTCAATCATTGGGAACCTCCCACGGCCAGCATCAGTCGATGGGATCGGAATCGACTGAACTGCTCCCGGCACCCGGCCAGGGTTTCAGACCCTGATCAGACGTGGACGTAACGCTCGGCCTGACGCTTCATGAGGTCCCACGTCTGTTCGAGATACCCCGACTTTTGGTCGATCAACTCGCGCAGGTGGTCTCGAACCTCCTCCGGAAGTTCCGGAATATCGCCGCTGGCGTCGAGGGTGACATCAATCCTCGCCATGTCTTCAAGCGTGGCGTGGAGCGCAGCGGCACGCTCGACCGACGAACCGACCGTGATGGCGCCGTGCCAGGGGATCAGAATGGTCGAGGCCGAACCGATGCTCTTGCTGATCGAAGCGAACGAGTCATCAGGACTCATGACCTGATCACCGTGAAACAGCGTGCAGAGGTTATGCCGCATCTTCAGTGGACGGCCGAGACACGCAAGCGCCGTCGTCCAGGTGCCGTGGGAGTGGACAATCGCGTTTACGTCCGGACGTTGGTCGTAGATGCCAGCATGAAACTCGGCGCCGTAGCTGACAAACCGACCATCGGCGGCGTTGTTGCCGTGATAGTCGAGCTTCACAACATCGTCGGGGGTCATCTCGCCGAAGGTTCGGTCGAAGGCATTGATCCAGAACTCGCGCCGCTCGGGATCACGGACCGAGACGTGCCCGCCGATGCCCGTATCGCAGCCCCGGGAGGCGAGTGCCCGGCACGCCGTCACGATGTCGTCAACAGGATCCGCTGCCATGGGTGAAGCTCCTTACGCGCTAGCGAGCTGCCCAACTTAGTCTCGCCGGCCGGTCCATACGAATACATCGGCTGGATGGCAGGGGCATGTCAACTCGGTCTGCGAGGCAGACCGAGCAGCCGCTCGCCGACAATGTCGCGCATCACGGCAGAGGTCCCGCCCTGGATCGTGTACGCCGGCGCGTAGGCGATTGCGAGGGCAACCGTCGAGTCGGCGACAGCCGCTGGGCCGAGCACACCCGCTGCGAACGTCGCCACCCGCTGTTCGTGCTCTGTGCAATAGGCCTTCGTTGCTGCGCTGAACGCGGGCGGCGCCTGACCGAGGGCGCCTCGGTAAACCATCAACCGGCCCAACCGATAGCCCGTCTCAATCGCCGCGATCTTTTGGCGGACAAGGGGGTCGGCGACGTCGGCCCGGGCCAGAGCAAACTCGTAGAGCGGGCGGTTGGACACCAGCCGGTCAATGCCACCTCGTTCGTGCGAGAGCTGCACCATCGTCTGTTTAAACGCAGCGCCCTCGACCCCGACAAGGTTCTCAGCCGGTACCCGGACATCGGTGAAAAAGACCTCGCAGAAGTGATCGTTGCCGACCATATCGACAATCGTGCGAACTTCGATCCCAGGAAGATTCATGGGAACGATGAACTCACTGACCCCTCGGTGAGGTGGCCCGTTCGCGTCCGTTCGGCAGATCAGATAGCAGTAGTCGCTGTGTGCCGCGATCGAGGTCCAGATCTTCTGGCCATTAATCACGTAGTCGTGTCCGTCGCGGACGGCCGAAGTCTTGAGCGACGCCAGGTCCGACCCCGCATCGGGTTCGCTCATCCCGATACACCAAGTCGACTCGCCAGACAGGATCCCCGGGAGGAACTCGGCTCTTTGTTCTGGCGTCCCGTAGGTGTAAATCGAGGGCCCCATCTGGCGATCAGCGACCCAGCTGGCCGCAATCGGCGCGCCAGCACTGATCAGCTCCTCAGCCACAATGATGCGCTCGATCCCGGGGCGCCCACGACCCCCATACTCCCGAGGCCAGGTCATGCCGATCCAGCCCTCGGCCGCCAGGATCCTCGAGAACTCCTTGGAGAAGCCGTTAATCCACGAGTCATGGGTCCAGCCATGAGCGGCGACCCCCGCAGCCGCTACTTCGCGAGCACGCTCGCGCAGTTCCGTCCATTCGGCACGCATGGTGAAGTCGAGACTCACGTTTTTCTCATTCTCCGACGCCGAGCGGTGGTCGATGCGCGAGGCTCAGCCAGCGTTGCGGCCACAACATCGGCCCCGATGTGGGCCTCCACTGGCTCAGCCCCCGGCCAGCGAACCCGCAGCCGCGACGCCATCTCGGTGGGGAGGTCGGAGAGCTTCAAGACATAGAGGAACTGTGTCTTGCGACTGCGAAATAGCCACCGGCCGTCTATGCGGCGGTAGTCGTCGTAGTAGCGCAGGGCCACCATCACGGTGTCGCCGTTGATGGTCAGCTCGGCGTGGGCACAGACGAGGCCCTCCGCTCGATGGTCGTCGATCAACGCAATCTCGATCGTGTGCGGATAGTGGTACGACGCGACATAGGGCGCAGTGCGCTCTTGGTAGTAGGCCACGATCGCCTCGGTACCGACCACCGGCTCACCCACCGATTCGAAAGATGCGTCCGCCGTGAACTGGAGCGCAAGCGCTTCCCAATCGCGGTCGTCCACGGCGCGTCCGTACCGGGCGATGAGGCTTCGGATCTCCTCGCGGTCCTCCAACCGCTGCAGTCGACGCGCTAACGCTTCCATCTCCTCGCCCCCCACGACAACCCCCGGTTCACTCCTGCATTCCCGTCCGGAACGTACCACGGCGCCCCACGCGTGACCGGTGGCGCTGTGCACCGCTCGCAGGGTCAGGGTTAGGGTGACGGCCGTTCGAAGAACGAAGGAGCGGACCACCATGGGCGACGGTTCCCGGCTCGCCGAACTAGAGCGGCGGGTACAACAACTTGAGGACAAAGACGAGATCGCACAACTCGGCGTGCGATACGGCGAGGCCGTCGACGACAAAGACGCTGACGCCCTGAGAAACCTCTTCACCGACGACGCCCGGTTCCACTCGGCGAACGGCCTCATGGACGGTCGCGGCATCGACGGGGTCATGCACCACCTCGCCGGCCGCTGGGGCATCATCCGAACGAGCTTCCACAACACCCATGGCCACCTGATCGAACTCGACGCCAATGACCCTGATGTGGCCACCGGGGTGTTGTTTTCCCACGCCGAAGTCGTACGCGATGACGTACCGATGATCTCGGCGCTGCGCTATGACGACCAGTACCGTCGAGTCGACGGACGCTGGCGCTTCGCCGAACGCATGCTCTCGTTCTTCTACTACGTTGAAGCGTCTGACTATGTGGCCGATCTGAAGACCGACACGCCGGTGCGAGTTGGTGCCGCTCCAGTCGCCGCCGATCTTCCGAGGCCCGACCCGAAGGTCGCCGACCATGGCTGACGCCGCCATCCCCGACGTCTCGGACCGTCCACTCGGGGAATTGCAATCGCTGGGCGGGCGTGTCGCAGTGGTCACCGGCGGCGCCATCGGCATCGGTGAGGCGAGCTGTCGCCGACTGGGCGAAGCCGGAGCAAACGTCGTGGTGGCCGACCGCAACTTCGAGGCAGCGGCTGCTACGGCAGCGTCAATCACGAAGCACCACGGCAATGAGTGCGTGGCCGTTGCGGCCGACGTCCTCGACCGAAAGACCGTCGCCTCCGCTGCTGAGGCCGCCGTCTCTCGCTGGGGACGCCTCGACATCTGGGTCAACAACGCCGGCATCTACCCTGCCGCCAGCCTGATCGAAATGACCGACGAGCAGTGGGACCAGACTCTCGACGTGAACCTAAAGGGTACGTTCATCGGGGCGCAGGAAGCCGCCCGCACGATGATCGCCGGTGGTCGACCCGGCGTAATCGTCAACATGAGCTCGATCTCTGGACTGCGCTCCAGCCGCGGCATGCGGGGCCACTATGTGTCCTCGAAACACGGCGTCATCGGCCTGACCAAGAGCCTCGCTGTCGAGCTCGGGCCTCACCGCATCCGCGCATTGGCGGTAGCACCGGGCACGATCGTTACGCCAGGAATCGAGGCGGAGAGCGGCAACAATCCCGAACGCACCGCCGCTATCCAGGAGATGGGGCGCAGCTTCCCCCTCGGACGTCTCGGCACCAGCGACGACATCGCTCGGGTCGTGCTCTTCTGCGCATCGGACATGTC
>Ga0181577_10001062_pt1 | contig 22273 bp, 19 predicted proteins | sample 101ome_21_FD_132468 | JGI IMG/M metagenome (GOLD analysis project Ga0181577, IMG submission 132468) | Coastal salt marsh microbial communities from the Groves Creek Marsh, Skidaway Island, Georgia - 101413BT metaG (megahit assembly) | ecosystem: Environmental > Aquatic > Marine > Intertidal...
CCACGGCTTCATGCGGGCTTAGTTCACCAGTACGAATAGCGGCGGCTGTTTCAAGCGCGCCGGGCTTATCGGTCAATTTCGGATAGGCCACGCAATTCTCCCTCTCCCAGATCGCTTCTTAGGGAGTGGAAAGGGGCTGATCAAACGCGAATTGCGAGTCGTGACAATCCGCAAAGGCACAATTACCATGTTTTCCGGGTCGGCGAATCTTGGGATGGGGGCAAACTATGCGTTTGCTGGCTTTGGTAGTCGCAATATTGGGATTGGCGGCTTGCGGCGGCGAGACGCAAGAAACCATCACGCCAAACGAGAATGTTCTCAACCTCAGGGTCCAAGGGCTGAAGTTTGTCGGCCCAAGCGAAATCGAATCCGGCTGGACGACTATTCGCATCGACAATACCGGTGGCATGACCCACCACGCGCTGGTTTATCGACTGCCTGACGGGATCAAGCCTGAAATGCTTGACGAGCAGGTGGTCCGGCCAATTCAGGCGAGCCTGACGGCGACGATCGAAGGCGACCCGCAAAAGGCGGCGGCGATTGCTGCGACTATACCCGCATGGGTCGGTGAACTGGTCTGGATGGGTGGTCCTGGCATGATGTCAGACGGTGTCACTGGCGAAGCAAACATGTATCTCGAGCCGGGCAATTATGTCGTCGAATGCTATGTCAAATCCAATGGAGTGCAGCACAATTACAACCCGGTTCCAGGTGAACTTGGGATGGTGTTTCCGTTGACTGTCTTGCCTGACAATGGCGGCATGGAAGAGCCTGAGGCCAATGTCACGCTGGAACTCACCAATGGTGGCTACAAGATCGCTGATGGATCATTTCGCGCGGGCAAGAACATTGTGCGTGCGCGCTTTATCGAGCAGCAGGCTTACAATGATTTTGTCGGCCATGACGCGCATGTCTTCAGGATCGAAGCAGATACTGACATCGAAGCGGCTGCGCGGTGGCCGGATTTCTTCCCTGCTGATGGCCAGCAAACGCCTGCACCAGTAAAATTTGTCGGCGGTATCCATGACATGCCCCAAGGCACGACGGGCTATTTTGCACTCGAGCTCGAGCCGGGCGAATATGGCATCACCGCAGAAATACCCGACGCCAAGGGTAAGGGATTCTTCCAGCGGTTCAGCGTCGAATAGCCGATCCGCTAAGTGTGGATCGGCTTGCCTTGCACCGCCATCGCCGCTTCCTTCATCGCTTCGGCATGGGTTGGGTGCGCATGGCAGGTGTAGGCGATGTCTTCTGACGTTGCGCCAAACTCCATCGCGATGCCAGCTTCGGCAATCATCGTGCCGGCAACGCTGGCGATACACCACACGCCCAGAACGCGGTCGGTTTGTGCATCGGCGATGACCTTCACGAAACCGTCAGGCTCGTGATTGGTCTTCGCGCGGCTGTTTGCCATCATCGGGAACTTGCCGACCTTGACTTTGGCCTTGTCACCACCTGCCTTTTCAATGGCTTGCTCGGTTGTCAGTCCAACACCGGCGATCTCGGGCCAGGTGTAGACTACGCTCGGGATAACATCGTGGTTCACGATGCCGGTTTCATCAGCGATGTTTTCAGCCACAGCGATGCCTTCATCTTCGGCCTTATGCGCCAGCATCGGGCCGGGAATCACGTCGCCAATGGCCCACACGCCCTCGACTGATGTCCGGAAGGAGTGATCGGTTTCGATCTGACCGCGCTGGTTGGTTTCCAGACCGATATTCTCGAGGCCAAGGCCATCGGTATTGGGCTTGCGACCGATCGACACCAGCACGCAATCAGCCTCCAGCTTTTCTTCATCACCGCCCGCAGCTGGCTCAAGTGTCAGTGTCGCTTTCTTGCCTTTTACGGATACGCCAGTGACCTTGGTCGAAAGCTTGAACTCGATCCCCTGCTTCTTGAAGATCTTGTTTGCTTCCTTGCGAATGTCGCCGTCCATTCCGGGCAGGATCTGGTCGAGGAATTCTACACAAGTCACTTCTGCACCCAAACGGCGCCACACAGAGCCAAGCTCAAGCCCGATCACACCGCCGCCGATGACGACCATTTTCTTCGGAACTTTAGCGAGCTCGAGCGCACCAGTGGAATCGACCACGACTTGCTTGTCATTGTCGACCTCGACACCCGGCAGCGGAGTGACCGAAGAACCGGTGGCAATCACGATGTCCTTGGCAGTGACGGTTTCGTCGCCGACTTTTACCGTGTGCGCGTCCTGGAACGTGGCGTAGCCCTTTTTCCAGTCGACCTTGTTCTTCTTGAACAGGAACTCGATACCTTTGGTCAGACCATCGACCGCATCGATCCGCTGTTCGTGCATTTTTCCAAGGTTGAGTTTCGGGGTCACGTCAACGCCCATGCTGGCCATAGTGCCATTGGCGGCCGCATCATAGAACTCGGACGCATGCAGCATCGCTTTTGATGGGATGCAACCCACGTTCAGGCATGTTCCCCCCAGTGTGGCGCGCCCTTCCGCACAAGCCACTTTCAGGCCCAGCTGCGCCGCGCGAATTGCTGCGACATAGCCACCCGGGCCAGCGCCGATAATCAGGACATCGTAATCGTAAGAATGGTCAGCCATTGGAGGTATTCCTTAAAGGTCGATCAGCATCCGTGTCGGATCTTCGATCGCTTCCTTGATGATCTTGAGTGCGGTCACCGCTTCGCGGCCATCGATCAGGCGGTGGTCATAGCTCAGCGCGATATACATCATCGGCTTGATCACGACCTGGCCATTGACCGCGACGGGGCGGTCTTCGATCCGGTGCAGGCCCAGCACAGCGCTCTGCGGCGGATTGATGATCGGGGTCGACATCAGCGATCCGAACACGCCGCCGTTAGAGATAGTGAAGGTACCGCCCGACATGTCTTCCATCGTCAGTGTGCCATCTTTGGCGCGCTTGCCGAAGTCCGCGATGTCTTTCTCGATCTGAGCAAAGCCCTTGGCATCGCAATCGCGTACCACCGGAACGACCAGCCCGTTTGGCGCGGACACTGCGACAGAGATGTCGACATAGTCGTGATAGACGATCTCATCACCTTCGATATAGGCATTGACCGAAGGCACATCCTTCAGCGCCAGACATGCAGCTTTCGCGAAAAAGCCCATGAATCCCAGACGGATATCGTGCTTTTTTGCGAACATGTCTTTGTACTTGCTGCGCGCTTCGATCACCGCCGACATGTCGACATCATTGAACGTAGTCAGCAGCGCGGCATTGTCTTGCGCGCCTTTCAAACGCTTGGCGATGGTCTGGCGCATCCGTGTCATCTTGACGCGTTCAGTTTTGCGATCACCGCCAGCTACAGTAGCGGCAGGCGCCGGTGCCGCGGCCGGTGCAGATGCGGTCTCGCCATCGCGCTTGTTGCGCGCTGCGGCCAGAACATCTTCCTTGGTCAAGCGACCGTCTTTGCCGGTACCCTTGATCGTCGTCGGATCGACCCCGTGTTCCAGCACGGCGCGGCGCACCGCCGGCGACATGGTGATGGAATCGCTGCTGCCAGAGGTATCTTCTTTCGCTGCAGCTGGGGCAGGGGTGCTTTCCTTGCTTTCAGCCTTCTTGGCCGGTGCGCCGGAGCCTTCTTCGATGATCGCGATCACTGCGCCGACTTCAACGGTGTCGCCAACCGCAACCTTGTGCTCGCCGATCACACCCGCGACAGGCGAAGGCACGTCAACTGCGACCTTATCTGTCTCTAGCGAAACAATCGGCTCATCGGCCTCTACCGTGTCGCCCGGCTGCTTCAGCCATTCGCCAACGCTCGCTTCGGTGACTGATTCACCCAGAGTTGGTACTGTAACTTCTGTGGCCATGATGTGGTCCTTAGCCCTTAGACTTACTGGAATTGGTTTTTCTGTTCAGGCCCAGTGCTTCCGCGATTAGCGCTTCCTGCTGTTCCTGATGCCGTTTTGCGAGACCTGTTGCTGGCGAAGCGGATGCATCGCGCCCGGCATAGATCGGTCGCAAGCCGGGATGACCGGCATCGCTCAACGATTGCTCGATCAGCCGATCAACGAAGAACCATGAACCATTGTTCTTTGGCTCTTCCTGACACCAGACAACGTCCTCAAGGTTTTTCATACGCTTGAGGCGCACCGCAAGCGCATCGCCGGGGAAGGGATACAATTGCTCGATGCGGATGATCGAGACATCTTCCAGCCCTTCCTCGTCCCGCTTCTGCATCAGATCATAGGCAACCTTGCCGCTGCACAGTACCAGACGCTTCACCTTCTTGTCGGCGATATCTGTCAGGTCAGACTTGATCCGCATGAAGTGATGGTCTCCCATGAACTCGTCTGCGCTGCTCTTGGCGAGCGGATGGCGCAGCAAGCTCTTGGGCGTCATGATGATCAGCGGTTTGCGGAAATCGCGATGCATCTGGCGGCGAAGCACATGGAAGTAATTCGCCGGCGTTGTGATGTTGCACACCTGGATATTGTCATTCGCACATAGTTGAAGGAAACGCTCAAGCCGCGCAGAGCTGTGCTCTGGCCCTTGACCTTCATATCCATGCGGCAACAGCATCACGAGCCCGTTTGCGCGCAACCATTTAGCTTCGCCGCTCGCGATGAACTGGTCGATCATGATCTGTGCGCCATTCGCGAAATCGCCAAACTGCGCTTCCCAAAGGACCAGTGTTTTCGGGTCTGCCATGGCAAAGCCATATTCGAAACCGAGCACGCCATATTCGGACAGCGGGCTGTCATAGACTTCGAACTTGCCATGCGGCAGCTGACACAGCGGCAGGTATTTGTTCTCGGTCTTCTGGTCGACCCAGACTGCGTGGCGCTGGCTGAAGGTGCCGCGGCCCGAATCCTGTCCGGACAGGCGCACGCCGTATCCTTCGGTTACAAGGCTGCCGAATGCGAGCGCTTCCGCAGTCGCCCAGTCGAAACCGTCACCGTTTTCGAACATGTCTGCGCGGCCCTTGATCACGCGCTGCAGCGTGCGGTGCGCGTTCAGATCATCCGGGATCGTCGTCAATGTTCGGCCCAAACTGTCGAACAGCTTCTTCTCGATCGCCGTTTCAATGTTGCGCCGCGAACCTTCGGGGTCGGCCGGTTTGTTCAGGCCCGCCCAGCGTCCGCCGAACCAGTCGGCTTCATTGGCCTTGTAGCTTTTTGCTGCTTCAAACTCTTCGTCGAGCAATGCGGTGAAGTTGTCGCGCAATTCAGGCGTATAGCCTTTCTCGATCACGCCTTCTTCGATCAAGCGCTCTGCATAGAGATAGCTGACCTTCTTGTGCTTGCCGATCGCGTCATACATCAACGGCTGCGTGAATTTCGGTTCGTCGCCCTCGTTATGGCCGAAGCGGCGATAGCACCACATGTCGATCACGATATCGCGCTTGAAGCGCTGACGATAATCAACCGCGAGCTTGCAGGCGAAGGTCACGGCCTCTGGATCATCGCCATTTACGTGCAGGATCGGCGCCTGAACACCCTTGGCAACGTCAGACGGGTAAGGTGACCCGCGCGAGAATTTGGGCGCGGTCGTAAAACCGATCTGGTTGTTGATGATAAAGTGCAGGCAACCGCCAGTGTTGTAACCGTTGATGCCCGTAAGGCTCAGGCTTTCCCAAACCACGCCTTGCCCTGCGAATGCTGCGTCACCGTGGATCAACACTGGCAAGACTTGCTCGTGCTTGTCCAGATCGTCGCGGATCGCTTGCTGCGCGCGGGCTTTGCCCAGGACCACCGGATCAACCGCTTCAAGGTGAGACGGGTTGGGGACCAGGCTCATATGCACTTCGATCCCGTCAAATTCACGATCGGTGCTGGTGCCCAGGTGATATTTCACGTCGCCAGAGCCGCCTACGTCTTCCGGGCTGGCAGAACCGCCGGAAAATTCGTGGAAGATCACCTTGTAAGGTTTGGCCATCACATTGGCGAGCACGTTCAATCGGCCGCGGTGCGCCATGCCATAGATGATTTCGCGCACGCCGGCTTGGCCGCCATGCTTGATCACCGCCTCCAGGGCAGGGATCATCGCTTCGCCGCCATCCAGGCCGAAACGCTTGGTGCCGACGTATTTCTTGCCGAGGAAATTTTCATATTCCTCGCCGCGAACCACAGCGGCAAGGATCGCGCGTTTGCCTTCGTCGGTGAACTGGATCGTTTCGCCCGGGCTTTCGAACTTGTCCTGCAGGAAACGCCGCTCTTCGGTGTCGGCGATGTGCATGTATTCCAGCCCAACCTTGCCGCAATAGGCCGCGCGCAAAGTGTCATAGAGTTCGCGAACGGTCGTCCATTCCAGACCCAATACGCCGCCAACATAGACTTCCTGATCTTCATTGCCGGCAAGCCCGTGAAAATCGAGTGTTAGGTCGTTTGGTGTCTCATGGCTGTGCAGACCAAGTGGATCCAGATCCGCCGCCATATGGCCGCGCACACGATATAGCCGCACCAGAGTCATCGCCGCTATCGATAGGCTCGCCGCCTTTTCGACCGCTTTGGGGTCAGTTGGCTTGCCAGCCGCCGCGGCAGCTTGTTTGACCTCTGCCTTGAGCGTCGTGGGATCAAGCGCAGCTGTCAGGTCTGCGCCTGAATCCGCAACGGTTTCCAGCCAGCGCGGATTGCCCCAGCTTGGCCCCTGTTGAGGGCCTGCCTGGTCGCCCATTTCAGGCAGAAACTCGTGGTTCTCGTTACCCATTTCGGTCTCCGGGGAGGAGGAAAAGTTAAGCCAGTTCTTTCAGCAGCGCGTCGAGCGTTGTGCCAAGTTCGCTGGGGCTTGGCGATACGCGGATACCCGCAGCTTCCATCGCTGCGATCTTGTCATCCGCGCCGCCCTGGCCGCCCGATACGATTGCGCCAGCATGGCCCATCCGGCGGCCCGGAGGCGCTGTGCGGCCAGCAATAAAGCCAACCATCGGCTTTTTGCGGCCTTTCTTTGCTTCATTGGCGATGAATTCAGCGGCTTCTTCTTCCGCGCTGCCGCCGATCTCGCCGATCATGATGATCGACTTGGTTTCATCATCGTCCAGGAACATGTCGAGCACGTCGATGAAGTTGGTGCCGTTCACGGGGTCACCGCCGATGCCGACCGCGGTGGTCTGGCCAAGACCAACCATAGTTGTCTGGTGGACGGCTTCGTAAGTGAGCGTGCCGGAACGTGAGACAACGCCGACGCTGCCCTTTTTGAAGATGCTGCCCGGCATAATGCCGATCTTGCATTCGCCCGGTGTCAGAACACCCGGGCAGTTCGGGCCGATCAGGCGCGATTTGGAACCTTGCAGCGCGCGCTTCACGCGAACCATGTCGAGCACCGGAATGCCTTCGGTGATGGCAACGATCAGCTCGATCTCTGCATCGATCGCTTCAAGGATCGCGTCCGCCGCGAACGGAGGCGGCACGTAAATGCACGAAGCGGTCGCGCCGGTTGCCGCCTTCGCATCGCCAACCGTGTTGAACTGCGGAATGCCGATATGCTCGGTGCCGCCTTTGCCAGGCGTAACACCTGCCACCATCTGCGTGCCGTAAGCGACAGCTTGCTCTGTGTGGAACGTACCTGTGTTACCGGTCATCCCTTGCGTGATGACCTTGGTGTCCTTGTTGACGAGGATAGACATTCACAAAACTCCGTCTTTCTAATTCGGTTCAGCCAAGCCACACGCCACGTTCGTAGACGCGCAGAGAGTATTCATTGGTGCGCATCATCGCGCGGGTTTTGGCGCAGAGGGCAAAATGCGCCCGCGCACCATCGACAAAAGTCTTGACATCGAATGCTGTTCGATAGGGATCGTTCTGACTGGCAACAGCCAGATCGAAACACGCGCGTGCGATTTCAACATTGGCATCCGTATCGCTATCTGGCCCTTCGAGTGCGGCATAGGTGCGGATCAGGCGCGACTTGCTTTGTGCGCGCCAATTGACGCAAGCGCGGTACTCGGTTCCGTCAGCCAGCGTTACCACTTGCGTGTCAGAACAATAGACACGCCGCTCGGGCGCGACATTGGGAGCAAAAGCCTCGGCAATTTCCGCACGATGAACCTCACGTGCGGCTGCGGGGAATGCGGACAGCGCGAGGAGGCAAATAAGGGAAACCTGCTTAAGCAAGGCTGCTATCAAGCCCCTTGCACACCTCGAGCAGTTCCTCGACCGCGTTGGTGCTGACCTTGAGGTTCGCTTTCTCTTCGTCGCTGAGTTCGATCTCGATCACTTCTTCGGTGCCGCCTGCGCCGATCACTGTCGGAACGCCGACATAGAGCCCGTCGAGGCCGTATTTGCCTTCGACATAGCTCGCACACGGCAGGATGCGCTTCTGATCGCCGAGGTATGCTTCGGCCATCGCGATCGCGCTGGTGGCAGGCGCGTAATAGGCCGAGCCATTGCCGAGCAGCTGGACGATTTCGCCGCCGCCTGCGCGCGTGCGCTTTACGATTTCAGCAATGCGGTCTGCGGGCACGCCCTTGATCTTAGCATAGTCATTGACCGGAATGCCGTTGATCGTGGTGTAGCTGGTGACCGGGACCATAGTGTCGCCGTGGCCGCCGAGGACGAATGCGTTGACGTCCTTGACCGAGCATCCGAATTCCCATGCGAGGAAGGTCGCAAAGCGCGCGCTGTCGAGCACGCCTGCCATGCCGACGACCTTGTTGTGCGGCAGGCCGCTGAATTCGCGCAGCGCCCAGACCATCGCATCAAGCGGGTTGGTGATGCAGATCACAAATGCGTCAGGGCAGTTGTTCTTGATGCCTTCGCCGACCGACTTCATCACCTTGAGGTTGATGCCTAGCAGATCGTCACGGCTCATGCCCGGCTTGCGCGGCACGCCAGCGGTCACGATCACTACATCTGCATCCGCGATGTCGGCATAGTCGTTCGAACCCTTGATATTCGCGTCAAAGCCTTCGATCGGGCCGCATTGCGACAGATCCAGTGCCTTGCCCTGCGGCATGCCTTCCGCGATGTCGAAGAGGACGATATCGCCCATTTCCTTCTTCGCCGCGAGGTGGGCGAGCGTGCCGCCGATCATGCCGGCGCCGATGAGCGCGATCTTTTTACGAGCCATGGTGAGGGGAAATCCTTTCCGCGAATAATGCATCAGACGCATAAAAACTGCCTAGCCACATTGGCACGTTTCCCCTGCGTCCGGGGGGATTTCGCACCGGGACACTTGCCAGAGGCCTAGGCGGCTACGCGCGCGAAAGCAACCGCGAAAAGCATGCAACTCGATTGAATATTTGATAACTATTCGCAATAGCAATAAGCGCTATCAAAATTGTTGAATTTGCGCTGTTTTGCAAGAAGTGCCCGCAAAGGCGAAGTGTGTCAGGCCTGCGCGCGCGCAGGCTTATCGTCATCGCTTTCCTGCGTAAGCAGCATAGCCGCAAGATAATCTGGGACAGCGCGGCTGAAGTAATAACCTTGCCCCAGCGTACATCCGGCTTCGCGAACGGCATGGACCTGATCGATCGTCTCGATGCCTTCGGCGACAATATCCATGTCGAGTTGCGAGCCAAGCTCGGCCACTGCGCGAATAATCGCATCGGTCTTCTTGCCAACATTGGGGCCAGACACAAAGCTGCGGTCGACCTTGATCTTCGAGAATGGGAAGCTGTTGATATAGCCCAGCGAAGAATACCCCGTGCCGAAGTCATCAAGCGCGAAACGGACGCCGCGGCTCGAGAGCTCTTCGATAAATGCCGCAGTGGCATGATTGTCATGCACGAACAGGCTCTCTGTGACTTCAAGTTCGAGCCGGTGCGGGTCAAGATTTGCTTCGCGCAAGGCGTTGATGATGCCCAGAGCTGCCCCCGGAGCGCGGATCTGCATAGGCGAGAGGTTTACCGCAACGCTGACATGCTCCGGCCATTGCACGCAAGCTTTGGCGGCTTGCGCGGTAATCCAATTACCCAGTGTAACAATAACGCCGGTTTCTTCAGCTACGGGAATGAACTCGTCCGGGCGCAGCTCACCTTTTTCAGGATGGAACCAGCGTACCAGCGCTTCGAAGGTGTGGATCTTGCCTGTATCCAGATGAATGATCGGCTGGAAGTAGATCGACAGTTCGTCCCGCATGATTGCACTGCGCAACTCGTCTTCGATCTCACGGCGGCGCACCAGATCGCGCGTCATCTTCGGGTTGAAGAAGCTGGTCTGCGAACGGCCGGCGACCTTGGCATGATAGAGTGCGAGGTCGGAACGCTGCATCAACGTGTCGATGTCTTTTGCATCATCGGGCATCAGCGCAACGCCGAGCGAGACCCGCACATCCAGCGATCTTCCGTCAACCCTTAGTGGGCGCATGACTTCGATATGAATTTCGCTGGCCAGCCGCTCGGCTTCCCTCCGGTCTTCGACCGGGCCGTAGAGGACGAATTCATCGCCGCCGAAGCGCGCTACGGTTGCACCTTCAGGCACGACTTCGCGCAGGCGATTGGCCACTTCTACCAACACTTTGTCGCCGATCGGGTGGCCCAGCAAATCATTCACTTCCTTGAATCGATCCAGGTCGATCCAGATCAATGCCATCTGCTGGTCGCCCTTCAGGCCCATCATGCTTTCGACCATCACATGGTTGAGGCCCGCACGATTCGCGAGTCCTGTAACAACATCGGTACGAGCAAGGATCTGCATCTTGTCGGCCATGCGTGCACTGGTTTCCGCTGAAGCGATGGAATCGCGCAGAACCTTGAACACATTCAAAGTGATTGAAGCCATCGCCGGGATCAGCAGCAACATGTTCACGAAAAGTGCGAGCAGGGCGAGCGAGCCGATGTAAAGCGCCGCGGCCATGATGGGAAAACAGACCAGACAAAGCTGGCCCATCGCGATTGTTGGACGGCCTGCATTGCGTGCGCAAATGCCAACACCGTAGCAGGTGGCGTTGGCGATCATCAGCACTTCGACCGAAGCGGTGGTTTGCAGCGCAATGGTCAAGGCGGCAATTCCGCCAAGCACAAAGGCGTAGCTGAACGCACCGACTTCGTACACCAGCTCGAGCTTCTGCGTGCTGGTATGCGTTTGATCAGGGGAAAGACCAAGCGAGGCAACCACGCGTGCCATCGCGATCACCGTCAGCAGGATACATCCGATATACAGGATATGCTCACCGGAGACCCACGCTGCAATCGCGGTAGAGGCCACCCCATTGAACGCGCCGATCGCAAGGCTGGCTGGTTGGGTATAAAGGGTCGATACGAGGGTTCGCCGCACGCGCGCAGACAATGTGTCCTGGCTCGAACGGACAGATAGGCGGCTTTTGATGGCGTTGATTGTCGCTGACATTCCCATTACCGCTCGGGATTAACCCAAACTTGTCAATGACAGGTTAACAAGGTGCTTACCAAAAAGACGGAGGGTTTCTGCGGCTTGGCGGGCGCATTCTATGTTGCAGGGAGATTAGGGGATCAGGCCTGAAGTTTGCGCGCCGCAATTACTGCCATGCGCCGGTCCAGCTGACGGCAAATCTCCAGCCACCAGCGATATTCCGGCTGCTTGTCCGCAAAGAAGGCTTGTTCCGCACGGTGGCGCGCCGCGCGGGCAGCACCAAGCTCATGCTCTGCGAAATGGCGCAAAGCCGCTTCGACAATCGCAGGGTCGGTAGATTTTACTGCGCCATTATCATTTGCGGCAACCACGCGCGCCGGCACGAACAGCAATCGCGACATTGCGCCGCGATTGGTAGAATACGCAATATTTGAATGACTTGGCATGGTGCGACCCCGACCTGTGTGTTAAGCCGTCCCGTCTAGTGCATGGGTGCTAACGTCGCGTTCAGGGACAGGGTTAACGCCGGATTGACAACGATATTTCGCCTAAGGCTTTCCGGTGCTTGCAGGCAAAGGGGCACGTCCCTATCGCGTGAATGATGGGGAGTTTTCGCACATCAATGGCTATCGGTAGCCGGCTTGCCTTAACCGCGGCACTAACGGCCGGCTTGGCCGCCTGCGCGCCTGCGGAGGTTGGCGAAAAGGCCGGCGATGACGGCGCGCCGCGCGTCGTCAGTCTCAACCCTTGCCTTGATGCGATAGTGGTCGAAGTAGCCCACCCCGATCAAATTCTCGCACTGTCACACTATAACGCCAACCCGCAATCCAGCTCTATCCCGCAAGAAATCGCGCGGCGTTATGACGTCACGGGCGGAACGGTGGAGGAAATTGTCGCGTTGCAACCTGACATTGTACTGGCGAGCACATTTATGGCGCCCGCCACCCGCGCTGCCTTCGATAAGCTGGGCGTGCGAGTGGAGGCTTTTGACAGCCCGATGTCGGTCGAAGAAAGCATTGATCAGGTGGGCAGACTTGCACAGCTGATAGACCGCAAGACTTCCGGCGAAGCGCTAGCTGCAGACATTCGCAATTCCGTCTCAATTGTTGGAGCTGGAGAACAGAGGTCCGCGGTTTTGTGGCAACCGGGCGGGATTGTCCCGGGCGAACAGCAATTGATCAGCGAATTGTTGCGAGCATCCGGATTTGCCAGCCATTCTGCCCGATTGGGGCTAGGGCAAGCAGACTATCTTTCGCTTGAGCAAGTTGTCGAGTCACCGCCAGATGTGCTGATAGTGGCCGGGCAAAGTCGTGCACAGCAGCATCCTGCGTTAGCCCGAACCGATACATTGATCGCCCAATTCGATCCTACGCTTCTTTATTGCGGCGGTCCGACGATACCGCGCGCGATGCAGCGGCTGCGCCAGATACGTGAGCAGATATCATGAACCGAGCCGCGCTCTTGTTTGCTGCTCTTCTTGTGATCTTGCTCCCGCTGTCATTGCTTGCCGGGCGCGTGTGGCTCGATCCCTTTACCGATCCGCGTGCGTCTCTGATCCTTATGGAGCTGCGCTTGCCGCGTGCGTTGCTGGCGATTGTGATCGGTGCGGGGTTGGGCGCGGCAGGCGCTGCGATGCAAGGCTATTTGCGCAATCCGTTGGCGGATCCCGGCCTGTTCGGTATCGCGCCGATGGCGGCGTTGGGCGCTGTGGCCAGCCTGTGGCTGGGTGTTTCAGCCAGCCAATGGACATTGCCGGTGATGGCTTTGGCCGGAGCGGCACTGGGCATGGCGCTGCTCGCGATTATTGCGGGTCGCACTGGCGGAATTGCGCTATTCACACTGGCGGGCCTGATGATCGCGAGCCTAGCGGGCGCGCTGACCGCGCTCGCCATCACCTTGGCGCCCAGCGCCTTTGCCATGAGCGAGATTGTGATGTGGCTGAATGGCGCGCTGACCGACCGCAGCTGGCGCGATGTCTATCTGGCTGCACCGCTGGTGCTTGCGGGAATTGCATTGCTTGGCATTAAGGCGCGCTCGCTTGATGCTTTGACACTGGGCGAAGTGGCGGCCCGGTCCATGGGCGCGCGCGCGGATCTGTTGCTCGCATTGCTGGTCGGCGGAGTGGGGCTGACTGTAGGTGCGAGCGTAGCTGTCGCGGGAATTATCGGATTTGTCGGCTTGATTGTGCCGCATCTGGTGCGTCCATTGACTGACCGCTTGCCCTCCAGCCTGATCCTGCCAAGCGCACTTGCGGGCGCGTGCCTGGTCCTGGCAGCCGACAGCGTGGTGCGCATCTTGCCGCTGGTCACAGAGCTGAGACTTGGCATCGCTTTGAGCCTGCTCGGCGCGCCGTTCTTCCTCTGGTTGTTGCTCAAGATGCGGCGGGGGCGGCTATGATCCTCTGCGCAGACAATATTTCGCTTTCTCGCGGGGCAAGGCTCGTTTTGGACCAGGTTTCGGTCAGGCTGGAACCCGGCAAGATCACAGCCATTTGTGGCGCTAATGGCGCAGGTAAGTCCTCGCTCTTGATGGCGCTGGCCGGACTGCTCGAAACGAAGGCAGGGTGCGTTTTGCTCGCTGAGAACGAGCTGTCTGGGTTGCATCCTCAAATACGCGCGCAACGCATTGGATATCTTCCGCAAGAGGCCGAAATTGCGTGGGATGTCGCGGTTGAGAACCTCGTACGGCTGGGGCGTATGCCCTATCGCGATCGCGGTGATGCGGCGGTAGAAGCGGCCATCGCTGCGCTCGATCTCGAAGGATTGCGGCACCGGCCAGCCTCTCAACTTTCCGGCGGTGAGAAAGCGCGCGCGTTGCTTGCCCGCGTGCTGGCGGGCGAACCACAATGGATCCTGGCGGACGAGCCGCTTGCCGCGCTTGATCTGGCGCATCAGCAGACCCTGCTGAGCCACTTGCGAAAGGCTGCGAATGCTGGTGCCGGCGTGGTAATCGTGATGCACGATCTTGCCACTGCGATGAATCATGCGGACAGAGTAATCGTTCTGAGTGAAGACGAATTTGCGGGACACGTTGCTGCCGATGGCGCGCCAGAGGAAGCGCTATCGGCCCATAACATCAAGCGTGTGTGGGGCGTGGATGCGCGGTGGATTGGCGAGCCGGGCGCACGCGCGCTTATCACATATTAAAAGGGCGACCCGAAGGCCGCCCTCTCATATCTGCATTCCCCGAAGAGCTTACTCTTCAAACAGCCCGCGGCTGATCAGCATCGGCTGCACGTCCGGCTGGCGACCGGCAAAGTTTTCGAACATCTGGAAATAATCCATCGTTCCGCCACGGCTGAGCACGGTCTGGCGATAGTGATCGCCATTCTCGCGGCTCAAACCGCCGTTGTCGAGGAACCACTTGCGGCTGTCCTTGTCGAGCATCTCGGTCCATAGATAGCTGTAATAGCCAGCCGAATATCCCGCAGGGTCCGAGAAGATGTGGTTGAAGTAGTTCGACCGGTAGCGTGGCGGCACCAGATCGATTTCCAGACCCAGGGCCAACAGCGAGTTACGTTCAAACGCATCAACCTTTTCCGGTGTATCGATCGCTGCGGCTTCTTCCGGTGAAAGCGCGTGCCATTTCATGTCGAGCAGCGCGGCTGTCACCACTTCACCAAAGTCGTAACCCTGGTTGAATTTGGACGCGGCCTGGACCTTCTCCACCAGTTCCATCGGAATGGTTTCGCCCGTTTCATAGTGCTTGGTGTAATTCTGCAGCACTTCCGGGTAGGTCACCCACATCTCGTGAACCTGGCTGGGGTATTCGACAAAGTCGCGCGCGGTAGCGGTGCCTGATAATGTCTCGTACTTCTGATCCGCGAAGAAGCCGTGCAGCGCATGTCCAAACTCGTGGAAAGTGGTTTCTACCCAGTCAAAGCTGACCAGCTGCGGCTCGCCATCGGCGGCCTTCGGGATGTTGAGCACGTTGTAGATCACCGGCTTGTTGCCTGTCTCATAGCTTTGATCGACGAAGTTGCTCATCCACGCGCCACCCCGTTTTGACGGGCGCTGGAACGGGTCAAAATAGAACAGGCCCAGTTCGCTGCCGTCAGCGTCGAACACTGTGTAGACCCACACATCCGGATGGTAGACGGGGATGTCGTCACGCGTTTCGAAAGTAAGGCCGTAAAGCTTTTCGGCCATGAAGAACACGCCGTCCTCAAGCACCCGCTCGAGTTCGAAATACTTCATCACTTCGCTTTCGTCATACGCGAATTGTTCAGCTTTCACCTTCTCGGCAAAGCGATACCAATCCCACGGCTGGACTTCGAAATCGAGCCCGTCGGCGGCGATCCGCTTTTTAAGCATTGCGGCATCGCTACGCTGTGTGGCGGCAAGGGCCGGTACCATATCTTCCATGAAGCCCAATGCGGTGGCCGGTTCCTTCGCCATGCGATCATACATGGTGTAGGTCGCCCAGTCGGGTTTGCCGAAAATCTCGGCTTTCTCGGCGCGCAATGTAGCGATTTTCGCCAGCAGAAGCCGTGTATCGTTATCGCCGCCTTGATCCGCGCGGTATGCGCTGGCCTTGAACAGACGCTCACGCACTTCGCGGTTTTCCAGCGCGGGCAGCAACGGCTGCTGCGTGGTGTTCTGCAAAGCGAGTGCAAACTTGCCTTCCATGCCCTTTTCCGCTGCCAGCGTTGCGGCCGCATCAATGTCGGAATCTGACAGACCGGCCAGTTCGTCGCGCGTGTCAACGATCACTGCGCCGTCCACGGTCGCCTCGCGCACCTTCTGGCCGAACTCGGTCGTCAGTTTGGATAGCTGGCTGTTGATTGCCTTCACTTGCTCGCGCTGGTCTTCGTCCAGCAGCGCGCCAGCCTGCACCATGTCTGCATAGGTTTTTTCCAGCAGCACCGCATCTTCGGGTTCCATCGTCATTGCTGCGCGATTGTCATAGATGGTCTTCACGCGCGCAAAGAGGCCCGGATCCAGGTTGATCGCGTCATAATGCGCGGTCAGCAGCGGGCTGACTTCGGTATCAATCTCGTCAAGGCGGTCCGTTGTGTTCGCGCCCGTCAGAGCGGAGAAAACATAGCTGACCCGGCCCAGCATCAGGCCCGATTTTTCCAGCGCGACGATGGTATTCTCGAAAGTCGGCGCTTCAGGATTGTTCACAATTGAAGCGACTTCGGCCTTCTGGATCGCCATGCCCTGTTCAAAGGCGGGCATGTAATCGTCTTCACTGATTGCGTTGAAATCGGGTGCATGGAACGGCAGCGTGCTTTCTGAAGCGAAGTATCCGGTGCCTTGCGGGATGGATTTAATGCCAGCGAAAATCTCGTCACTGCTGTAGATCTCAGCAGGGGTCATGTTGCAACCGCCCAATACGGCAGCGGCCAATGCGATAGGTGCAACGCGGGCCAAAATTCGGGCCTTCATTCGTAATTCTCCAGTCCAATAGATTTGCCGGGCTGCGCGTGCGCGATTCCGGTGATGCGACCAAACGGCATCTCTAATGCCGTTCGGCGCTTGAACCTCAGATTGATAACATTTGCAACCAGTCTGCCGTCGCATGTCGGGAGACATATGTCGCTGGTCGAGTATTGGCGCAAATGAACCGGGCAAGCGGGGAGCCCTCTTGCCCGGTTCGCCGTGCGACCCTTTGAGGAGAAATCGCCGCATAATCCCCTTGGTGCGACCCGAAGGGCTTGGGGTTTGACTCCGCAAAGAGAGGTATTCTTTCGGCTACTGGCGGCACGTTTTCGACCTGACGTTTCCTGTAGGTCGCACCGCGCGTGTAGTCTCAACCAAAACATAAAGTGACGTATAGGTATAGCATAAGGGGCGGCAGTTGATTGCGAAAGCCTTGCGAGCACGCGATTATCGCCTAAGCTGCTCTCGGGTCGCCGCTTCGGGCTGAAAGCATTGGATTGTTGCGCTCGGACGCCTGCGGGGTTGCAATGGCTGAATACACTTACAAGGCTTTCATCAGTTATAGCTGGGCCGATACCAAATGGTGCAAATGGCTTCAGCAAGCCGTTGAGACCTATCGCACGCCCAAGGCACTGATCGAAAAGCACGCCGGGATGCGCGGAACCTTCTTCGCCGCCTTGCCCTCACTCCATTCACAACCAATATCCACCGCCAGCGAGCCGCGGCTTGACAGCGTGAACATTACCGGAACATAGAGCCTGCATGTCCCTGACCAAAATTTCTGTACGCGGTGCGCGTGAGCACAACCTCAAAGGCATCGATATCGATCTGCCGCGCGATGCGCTGATCGTGGTGACGGGCCTTTCGGGCAGCGGGAAAAGCTCGCTCGCATTCGATACGATCTATGCCGAGGGTCAGCGGCGCTATGTGGAATCGCTCAGCGCCTATGCTCGGCAATTCCTCGAAATGATGCACAAGCCCGATGTCGAGCATATCGACGGGCTTTCTCCCGCAATCTCGATCGAGCAAAAGACGACGAGCCGCAATCCGCGCTCCACCGTGGCGACGGTGACCGAGATCTACGACTATATGCGGTTGTTGTGGGCGAGGGTGGGCGTGCCTTATTCACCCGCTACGGGAAAACCGATCAGCGCGCAGACCGTCAGCCAGATGGTCGACCGGGTGATGGAATTACCCGAAGGCACTCGGCTCTATCTACTTGCGCCGGTGGTGCGCGGGCGCAAGGTCGAATACCGCAAGGAGCTAGCCGAATGGCAGAAGGCGGGCTTCACCCGCGTTCGCATCGATGGCGAGATTTACGCGATCGAGGAAGCGCCCGCGCTCGACAAGAAATACAAGCATGATATCGAAGTGGTGGTTGACCGGCTGGCGGTGAAGACCGGCCTTGAAACCCGCCTCGCGGACAGTTTTGAAACCGCGCTGAAGCTGACCGAAGGGTTGGCCTATGTCGATCTGGCGGATGGCGTTGTGCCCGGGCGCGAGGATGAAGGCGAGACTGGCGGCGCGATGAAGGGTGTGGGCATCCCTGCCAACCGCATCGTGTTTAGCGAGAAATTCGCCTGCCCGGTCAGCGGCTTCACCATCGAGGAGATCGAACCACGCCTGTTTTCATTCAACGCGCCGCAGGGGGCCTGCGCGACGTGCGACGGGATCGGCGAAAAACTGTTATTCGATCCGCAGCTGGTCGTGCCGAACGAAAGCCTGACGTTGAAACAAGGCGCGGTGGTGCCCTGGGCGAAGAGCAATCCCCCGTCACCTTATTACATGCAAGTGCTGACCAGCCTTGCGAAGGCGTATGACTTTGACATCACCACGCCTTGGAACGAGCTGGAGCCGGATCAGCGGATGATCATCCTGCACGGCACGGGCGGCATGCCGGTCGAGCTGACCTTTAAGGACGGGCGCAAGGAATATACCGTGCGCAAGCCGTTCGAAGGCGTGATCGGCAATCTCAACCGCCGATTGCTTCAGACCGAAAGCGCGTGGATGCGCGAGGAGCTGAGCAAGTTCCAGACCGCGCAGCCGTGCGAAAGCTGCCTTGGCAAGCGCCTGAATGAGAAAGCGCTGGCGGTGCGCGTCGCGGGCACCGATATTGCCGATCCGGTCAGGATGAGCGTTTCCGATGCCAAGGAATGGTTCCTTGGCCTTGAAGCCCAGCTCAATGAAACGCAGCAACAGATTGCGCGCGCCATCCTGAAGGAAATCAACGAGCGGCTGGGCTTCCTCGACAATGTCGGCCTAGACTACCTCAACCTCGACCGTACATCCGGCACGCTGTCAGGTGGGGAGAGCCAACGTATCCGGCTCGCCAGCCAGATCGGCAGCGGGCTTTCCGGCGTGCTCTACGTACTCGACGAGCCCAGCATCGGCCTGCACCAGCGCGACAATGATCGCCTGCTGGAGACATTGAAGCGGCTGCGCGATCTCGGCAATACCGTGATCGTGGTAGAGCATGACGAAGACGCGATCCGGCAGGCGGATCATATCGTCGATCTGGGCCCCGGCGCGGGTGTGCGCGGCGGCGAAGTGGTGGCGCAAGGCACGCTGAAACAGATCATGAAGGCCAAGAATTCGATGACCGCCGATTATCTGAGCGGGCGGCGCGAGATCGCGGTTCCGGCCACGCGGCGCAAGGGCAATGGCCACAAGCTGACGGTGAAGGGCGCGCGGGCGAACAATCTGAAAGACGTCACTGCCAGCATCCCGCTCGGCACATTCACTTGCATCACCGGCGTATCGGGCAGCGGCAAGTCCAGCTTCACGATCGACACGCTCTATGCCGCCGCCGCGCGCACATTGAACGGCGCGCGCGTGATTGCGGGCGCGCATGACAAGGTTACGGGGCTGGAGTTTTGCGACAAGGTGATCGAGATTGACCAGTCGCCGATCGGTCGTACCCCACGGAGCAACCCTGCCACCTACACCGGCGCCTTCACAAATATCCGGGACTGGTTCGCCGGCCTGCCAGAGGCGCAGGCGCGCGGCTACAAACCCGGGCGCTTTTCGTTCAACGTCAAGGGTGGCCGATGCGAGGCCTGCACCGGCGACGGGTTGATCAAGATCGAAATGCACTTCCTGCCCGATGTCTATGTGACGTGCGAGGAATGCGGCGGGCGTCGCTACAACCGTGAAACGCTGGAGGTGAAGTTCAAGGGGCTTTCCATCGCCGACGTGCTCGACATGACGATCGAGGATGCGGAGGAGTTCTTCAAGGCCGTGCCCCCCATCCGCGACAAGATGCATATGCTGAATGAAGTGGGGCTGGGCTACGTCAAAGTGGGCCAGCAAGCGACCACGCTGTCAGGCGGCGAGGCGCAGCGGGTGAAACTGGCGAAGGAACTCAGCAAACGCAGCACCGGGCAAACACTCTACATTCTGGACGAGCCGACCACGGGCCTGCATTTCGAGGATGTGCGCAAGCTCTTGGAAGTGCTGCACAGGCTGGTCGGCGAGGGCAATTCGGTGGTGGTGATCGAGCACAATCTGGATGTGATCAAAACCGCGGACCATATCCTCGACCTTGGCCCTGATGGCGGCGTGCGTGGGGGAGAGATCGTGGCGCAGGGGACGCCCGAAGAAGTGGCGCACGAACCGCGCTCTTTCACGGGGCAGTATCTTGCGAACATGCTGGAAAAATCGAGGCAGGCGGCGGAATAAACCCCTCTACCAAGGGTGGTGACACATGGAATTGGAAGCGTTCTTTCTGACGACGGCGGAGATTTCCGTCGTGCTGATCGGGTTTGTTACGATCTTCCTGACCTTCGTGATGAGCGGGCGAGAGATCGGCAAGGCAGACCGGATGCACAGCCGTGCGTTGCTGACCGGGGCCTACCCCTTGCTATTCGTACCCTTCGTGCCGGTCGCGGCCAATGCCTATGGCGCGAGCGAGGCGACCGCACTGCTCAGTTTCCACCTTGCCGGAGGGCTCGCAAGCGTCATGATCGGTATCGTGATGACGGGCTACTATTCGCGGCTGAGCCGGGCCGAAGTCAGGTAAGTCGGCTGGATATACACCTTGGTGTCATTCACACTGGGCTGGGGTGCCGGGGGTTTTTTCTGGGCAGACGCGCTCGGTTTTGCGCCCGCGGGCAATGCGGTGGTGGCGGTTATTTTGAGCTTCCTGCTGACGGGAACCGTGCTGTTCAGCTTTGCCGCGCAGTAGATGAAGCTGTTCGACTGGAAGAACCCGTGAGTGGGAGTTGTGGGGCAAGGCACTCCGGAGGAGGTGGCTGACGACGCGCTGGATGCGGGGCTTGTTGCCATGGAGGGCGAGGGGCTGAGCGAGGAGCTGGTTATGGGGCATCAGGGGGCAGGGGGCCGCTAGCATCCGATTCCGCTTCCACGACTCGCCTGGCAGGAGTAAAATGGAGGCTTCGGGGGCCGGTTACCCCTTATGGAGAATGGACATGAAGTTCGGGACTGGTATGATTGGTGCTGCGGCGGTTTCAATGGTGGTTGCGAGCGCCTCGTTGGCGCAGGACGAAGGCGATTACAGCTATGTCGGGACAAGCCTATTCGGTGAATATGAGGTCGACCACGAAGGTGCGGGCGAGGACGCCAGCGGAGACTTTACCGCAGAGCTGGATATTGCGGGCGGGCGCATGTGCTATCTGCTCGAAGTCGAAGGGCTTGATAGTGTGACCGCGGCGCATATCCACCAGGGGGCCAGTGACCGCAACGGCCCGCCGGTTGTGTCGCTGGAGCTGGTTGGCGAAGACGGCGATGACGTGTGCGTGGATGTTGATCCGGATCTGCTCAAGAAGATCGTACGCAATCCCTCTGGCTTTTACGTGAATGTGCACTCAGAGGCGTTTCCGGCCGGTGCAATCCGCGGACAGTTGGACGAATAGACTGAACCCGCGGGGTGCGGGCGGGGGCGGTTAGCGCCCCGTAGCGGCCATCAGCGCGGCCAGGCCTTCGCTCTCTTCGCTGGTGAGCTCGAGCGGGGCGCCGCAGCGCGGATCGGTCTTCTGAAGTGCGCGGATCATCGCGTCATTGATCGGGATCGGGTCACAGCCATTGTCCGTGCTGCAGATCATGTCGAACTCGGGCCGCGCCTTCTCATGGCATTCCAGGCAATTGCCGTCGAACCGGTTGACGACGTCGACATGTCCCCGCTTGCGGATCGCGGTGCCTTCAGGAGAAACTTCGAATTCGAAGAACTCCCAATCCTTGGTGTCCGCATTGAAACCGTTTGCGCGTTTGACCATCGCTTCGCCCGGAACAAGCTGGACGACCGAACCAACCGGAAAGACGCTGCCGTCCTCGGACGACGCAACTGCAACGGTCGCTTCCAGGTCGCCATCAAGGTTGCCGACGAAGAAACGGTCAACCTGGGTCAGATCGCGGATGCAGCCGAAGCTGGCCGCTGTCATGTTCTCGGTCGCTGACGCCGCAGTGTCCGGCGCTTGCTCGGCCGGCTCTGCACAAGCCGAGAGTGTCAGCGCGATGACGGATACGAAAGCGATGTTTGCGAAGTTGCGTGTCATGGAAACCACCCCCGGTTTGCGAGCGGGAGACTGAGGTGCTGGGGCGCTCAAGTCAAATGCGAAATTGGTGCAAGATCAACTCGCCAACAGTTCTATACGTACTTCGCCCACTCCACGTCGGACCAGGCCGATTTCCTCTGCGGCGGCGCGGCTTAGGTCAATCGCGCGATTAG
>Ga0181577_10001071_pt1 | contig 22194 bp, 15 predicted proteins | sample 101ome_21_FD_132468 | JGI IMG/M metagenome (GOLD analysis project Ga0181577, IMG submission 132468) | Coastal salt marsh microbial communities from the Groves Creek Marsh, Skidaway Island, Georgia - 101413BT metaG (megahit assembly) | ecosystem: Environmental > Aquatic > Marine > Intertidal...
ATAACGAGATGCTGGCCAAGTTGGAGGAGAGTCGCATGGAGTTAGCCAAAAGCGAACGCGAGTCGGCGTGGCGCGAGATGGCCCGGCAGGTAGCCCACGAGATAAAGAACCCACTCACTCCGATCAAGTTGAGCGTCCAGCACCTACAGGCGACCGCAGCTTATGAGGATCCTCAATGGCGCGAGAAGTTCAAACGCACCATGGACACCATCATTCAGCAGATCGAATCGTTGAGCAACATTGCTACCGAGTTTTCTGACTTCGCTAAAATGCCCAAGGGCAATGCCGAGGTGATCGATCTACGCAAGGTCATGGAGGATGCCGCCCAATTGTTTTCGGATGTTCCTTTCGACCTGCAGCTCGAACTTCCGGATCAGCATGTAAGTGTGCTCATCGATACAGAGCAGTTTGGACGGGTACTCAATAACTTGTTGAAGAACGCGAAACATGCGGTTGCAGATAAAGAAGATCCCCGCGTGATCCTTTCTTTGGAGAAAGAAGGCAGCACCGCCCTGCTTAGTATCGAAGACAATGGTGCGGGGATCCCTGAAGCCGTGCGCGAACGGATCTTTGAACCCAACTTCACTACCAAGTCCAGCGGAACAGGTCTCGGGCTTTCCATTTGCAAGCAGATCGTAGAATCTGCCGGTGGAGAAATCGATTTTGAAAGTGCTGAGGGGGTGTTCACGCGCTTTAGCGTGCGACTTCCCTTGGCATAGGTTGAGGCTTTTATTGCTGCCTCGGTACGATTACCTTCGCTGCAAACTTTTACACCCATGGCATTTCAACACCTTTTGGTAGCTCGAGACGGAAAGATCGCAGAAGTAACCATCAATCGGCCTGACAAACTCAACGCTCTCAATCAAGAGGTGATCGCGGAGTTGAGTACCTGCATGAAGGAGCTCGATGGAGACAAGGAGATACGTTGTGTCATCCTTACCGGTGCAGGTGAAAAGGCATTTGTTGCCGGGGCGGATATCAGTGAGTTTGCCCACTTCAGCGTGGAGCAAGGCAGAGACCTCAGCGCTAAAGGACACAGCTCTCTTTTCGATCTCGTCGAAGAGATGAACACTCCCGTAATCGCAGCTGTGAATGGATTTGCTCTAGGAGGTGGTTTGGAGCTGGCGATGAGTTGTCATATGCGCGTAGCTTCTGAGAATGCTAGAATGGGTCTACCTGAAGTTTCGTTGGGCGTGATTCCTGGGTATGGAGGAACTCAGCGTCTTCCGAGATTGGTTGGAAAAGGCCGAGCGATGGAGATGATCACCACAGCAGGAATGATCGACGCAAATACAGCCCTCAGCTACGGCTTAGTGAATCACGTGGTGTCCTCCTTGGGTGCTTTGATGGAGAAATGCCGTGAGATCGCCTCTAAAGTGGTCAAGAACTCACCTGCGGCCATCGGGTATGCTATCGCTGCGATCAATGCGGGCGACGAAGGTGGGATCGATGGATTCGAAGAGGAGATCCATCTCTTCGGCGAGGCCTTTGGTACACAAGATTTCAAGGAGGGAACCACAGCGTTCCTCGAGAAGCGCAAGCCGGATTTTAAGGGGAGTTGATATGCATAGTATTGGGGCCTTTTTTTCTTAGCATGATTCTGGGCGGTATTGCCTGGTCAAATACGGATACGGTCTATGTGAGTTTTCACAATATCACCTTGACCGACACCCTACCATTTGCGATCGAAACAATTCTGGATCGGACTTCCCAGGATATCTATGGATATGCGAGGGATTACATGCGAGAGAATGATGCGCCAATCGTACTTAAGCCGGGCCTCAGCGAATATCTCTCTCAGTCAACGGAAGGACTTACTCAGGACGTGGGCCGCTCATATACTATCCGATTAAACCGGATTTGGATGGATGAGGTACACCAGCATAAGCTATCGATGGCTGTGGTAGAAATGAACCTTTCATTTATCGACTCTTCCGGAAACGAGGTCTTCCAGTCAGCAACCGTTCAAGAGTTTTCAGCGGCCAACCCAACCGAAGCCTTCAAGTATGCCCTCAACTCGACCTACCTCCGGATATTGAGGGAATTTCGAGATCGACAGATGGGTGGAAAGCTGTACGAAAGGCCTCTGGCGGTTAATCTGTCGCCTCGCGAGGTGTATATGGAAGTAGACGTCAAAGCCTTGAAAGATGGAGTGTATGAGAACTACTATGATCTTCGGGATGGGTTTCCAAAGGCGGATACGATTGCGGGTCTTAGCAAGAAATATCGGCTTAACAATGACATTCGAAAGTGGGTAGTTCCCAAGGGCGAGGACATTGAATTACCATGGGCCTATGTGTACAAAGGAAAAGTGTTTATGCGTTTTGGTGAGGAGTTGTTCCCCATTGAAAAGTATGGCAATTACTTGCAATATGTAGAAGAAGAAGTGGATCCGATGGCTGTTCCGGTGGGTATGGCATTTGGACTTGTGGGAAGCGCCATCTACTATGGGATCTCGACGAGCAGAAAGGGGAAAACCGAATTATCCGCAGGCACGTACCGCTTGGATGCAGCCAATGGCAGGTTGACTCCGATCGAAGTATGGACCCGAACCCATACTCCTTATTCCGTGATAGTTCGCGGTTCTTCGTTCATTCATAAACAGGACTCGGTTACCGTATCGGTCGAGGGGAGCTCTTGCGTCTTGAAGAGGGACGAAATGGTCCTGTTTGACCTAGAGCCGTCGGATGCATGGCGTCAAGTTTGTCTACTTCAAAAAGAAAAGGAGTGCATGGAAGTGTCCGGAACTTTTGGAGGTTATGAGGTCTTAGTGGTAGCTAAACGCAGCCGCAAAAAATCAGCTGAATTCACCAAGCAGTCCGAAGAAGAGAAGGTGAGTATCTACAATGAATGGGTGAGAAAACGTACTGAAGTTACTTGCCATCAGAAGGTTAGGTGATAGAGAGAGGCTATTTCAACTCTACCACGCTCGCAGAAGCATCCCGTACCTCAAAACTTCCCTTCCCCTTATTCCAGATGTAGACCTTGAGTCGATCACCTTGGTTGATGTCTAGGCCTAGGTTGTATTGATAGTCGAAGTGTTCCGTTTCATCCAGAGGCATTCCGGGGTGGTCGTCCAATCGGAAAGCGTCGTACAGCTTATTCTCACCTTCGACATCCTTTACCTCGATGACCAAATAAGCGTTGGTCCCTGCATTCTCTGAAAAAGAAATTCGGTCTAGCGAATACTGCAAGAGCAGCTTTCCCTCAGGAGTGTCGGAAAAGGCGTAGCTGAATCCAAGGTTGAATTCTTTTTCAGAATCGAAAACTGCCTGTCCTTGATCGCCCCGGTGCTTTGCTTGCCAGTGACCATCGTGGCTTTCCAGTGAGCCTTGGTACAGCACTGTTTTCGTCTTGTGGTAGGGCGGAGTGTCGATGCGACCTCCGAGTTGGTTGGCATGCTTTTGCGGATCAAGTTTACCTATACTCCATAAGTACTTGCTTGCATTCATGTGCCAGGGGGAAAGGATGCCTGTATTCATCTGATGTACCTGCAAAGTCGTAAGTAGAACGCAACCTAAACCGATGACCGCCATGAACGCATTGCGATGCTTGAAGTGCACCTTCGAAGCTGCCCAAGCAATCGGTAAGACCAAGAGAGCATAGAAGTCGATCATCGGTCGGGACCCGTACGAACCTCCATAATGCCAAGACCACCAAGAGCTAAGGATATAGACCGTCACAAGGAAAAAGGCAGTCCACCAAGCGGCTCTCCAACGATCGAGTTTCCACAGAAAGACCACTGCTGGGATCAACAGGAAGAACAAGGGGCTGTAAATGAACCACCCTCGTTCAAAGCTGAACAGGAAGCGCCAAAAGGAGGGGTTTGAAAAGTAAAACCCTTCGTTCGCATAACTCCACACCATCCAGTAGCCGGTCTGCACCTTGTACATAATCAGCTGAACCATTCCAATCCCGACCAAAATGACCACCCCGCCTATCCAAACGACCGTGCGTGACCAAAGGCTGCGTAGTTGGCCTTTGAACAGGTTGGCGTTACCGGCGAGAAAAGGAAGCGTCAGTACGACGAGTCCGTTCACCGGGCGAATCAAGAGGGTCAGCCCAAAAGCCACCGTTGCCAAGATGAAGGACCGCGGACGTCCTTTCTGAAAAAAGTGTCGAGCATACCAGGCGAAAGCAGCAATGACAAAAAAGGAGTAGACATGTGAAGCGGTCACATCTGCGGCACTGTAGTAGAGCATGTTCGTCCCAAAAAGCAGAGCGACGATCACCCATTGAGCTATGAACCTGGGAAACCAAAAAGAGAGAAGGAGGCGCCGGAGGTAGTAGAGTCCAAGCAGCGCGTATACCAGTGCTGAGAACACCATCGTCCATTGGAATGGCGGACTGAATCCATCGAGAGGGGCTCCGGCTAAAGCGGCTATAACCAGGCCTATAAGAAAGAAGGGTAGCATGAGAAAGGCGGTGCCTGAGAAGTACTTGTTCAAACCCTTGCCTTCGTGATCCACAATGAATCGTCCGTTGATCGGTTGATCGCTCAGGTCGTGGTCGATGAAGATCGATGTGAGGTAGTCGTAGTAGCCGCGACCATCACCGGTGATCACGTCAACATCGGCGAGTCGGCTACTTTCCGGGGTTAGATAGAATAGCTGAAACAGGAGTAGAGCCAAACCTAGCCAAACAAGAAAGGGGATGTTCTTTTTTCCGCGCATCGAAAGGCGAAGTTCAGCAAAACTCGGTTTGCATCACTCATCCTCGACCACCAGTCGAAGGTTGAAATCTTTAACAACGCGACTAAAATCCCTGCCTCGACTGGCGTTTCTTTGTGTACACTCATGGCATCTCCGCTCAAGCGACTCGCAGGTCAAACTGCCATTTACGGACTCAGCAGCATTCTGGGTAGGTTCTTGAATTACCTTCTTACGCCACTGTATACCAGCGAATCTGTCTTTTCTCCAGATCAATTCGGGATCATCACAGAGATGTATGCCTACGTGGCATTTCTGGTGGTGCTGTTGACCTACGGAATGGAGACCGCCTTCTTCCGCTACTTCTCTGCCCAAAAGGAAAATGGAGACACGAAGGTCTTTTCTACCGCACTGATCTCATTGTTGATGACCTCGTTCGCCTTTATCGCGATCGTCTCGGTCTTTGCGCAGCCCATCGCGGAAACCCTCGGTTACCCGAATGACAAAGAGTACATCTTTTGGTTCGGCATCATCGTCGGGCTCGACGCTTTGGTGGCAGTTCCTTTAGCGAAGCTGCGGGCCGAGAATAAAGCCCTGCGCTTTTCGCTGATCAACTTCGTTTTCATCGGGCTCAACATTGGATTGAACCTTTTCTTTCTGGCGTATTGCTTGCCGAAGTACAAAGCCGGGGACATCAACTGGCTCGTCGAAACCTTCTACGATCCGGAAACAGGAGTCGGCTATGTCTTCATTGCTAACCTCATCGCCAGTGCCGGAAGGTTCTTGATGATGATGCCCGAATTTCTGCGTACGCGATTCCAGTTTGACCGTCAACTCTGGCGACAAATGGTCACCTACGGATTGCCTCTTTTGGTCGCCGGACTGGCCGGAATCGTGAACGAAACCTTGGACCGAGCCATCCTCAAGTGGATGCTTTGGGAGGATCACGGAGAGTTGTACACGATGACCCAATTGGGAATCTACGGAGCCTGCTACAAGCTTTCGATCATCATCACGCTGGGCTTGCAAGCGTATCGCTATGCGGCGGAGCCGTTCTTTTTCGACCAGCAGAAGCAGACCGACGCCAAGTTGACCTATGCACGGATGCTGCATCTCTTCTTCGCCTTTGTCATGTTGATGTTCTTGGTGGTGATCTTGTACCTCGATATCTTCAAATACTTCATTCCGAATGACGCCTATTGGGTAGGACTGGACATCGTGCCTGTTCTGTTACTGGCGAATGTTTTCCTCGGGGTCTATTACAACCTGAGCGTTTGGTACAAGTTGACCGACAACACGAAGTACGGTTCTTACATCGCGACGGGCGGAGCCATAATGACCATTGCGCTGAACCTTGCCCTTGTGCCTGTCTTAGGATTCCGAGGGTCGGCTTGGGCCACGTTGGCCTGCTATTTCTCCATGGCGGCGGCGAGCTACCTTCTCGGACGGAAATTCTATCCGGTGCCTTATGACCTCAAGCGGATTGGAGGCTACTTCTTCCTCGCGCTGCTCATGTTCTTTGCCAATAGCCAATTGCCGGAGTGGAATGAGGTCGGATTGTACTCAGTCAGGACGCTCATGATCGCTTTCTTCGCGGTAGTAGTTCTCTATTTTGAATTTGTAAAACCCAAACAGCATGTCTCTCGAAGTTGAGATCGTCAATAACGGTCATCACGACCTTCCTCACTATGCCACCGAACTTTCGGCGGGAATGGATCTGCGGGCCTATCTGCCAAATGGCTCCATCATTCTCCAGCCGGGTCAGCGACACCTTATCCCTACCGGATTGCAAATTGCCTTGCCGAAAGGGTTCGAGGCGCAGGTTAGGCCGAGGTCAGGATTGGCTTACAAGAAGGGGGTTACCGTGCTCAACTCACCGGGCACGATCGACGCAGACTACCGGGGAGATATCGGCGTGATCCTGATCAACCACGGTCAGGAAGCCTTCGAGGTTACCGACGGTGAGCGCGTGGCGCAACTGGTCATTGCGCGTTATGAAACAGTAGCATGGAAGGCCGTGGATACCCTTTCAGAAACAGAAAGAGGCGCAGGCGGATTTGGAAGTACCGGCGTCAAATAGAACAGATTTAAGGCTTATTCTCAAAGGCTTAATCTAGGCCTAGTCAGGTTTTCGCATTTTTGCGCACCAAAGAATTGTAATCGATGAATTTGATCATTCCCATGGCAGGTAAGGGCAAGCGTATGCGCCCTCACACACTTCACACTCCAAAACCTCTCATTCCCGTTGGCGGCAAGCCCATCGTGCAGCGCCTCGTGGAAGACATCGCGGCAATGATCGACGAGCCGATCAACGAGATCGGGTTCATCATCGGAGACTTTGGCGATGAGGTGGAGAAGGAGTTGTTGGATATCGCCACGAGCTTAGGAGCCACGGGTAAGATCTACTATCAAGACGTAGCATTGGGAACAGGTCATGCGATCTACTGCGCAGAGCCTTCCTTGACAGGTCCAGTGATCGTTGCTTTCGCTGATACCCTCTTTCGAGCCGACTTCAAGATCGATTCCTCTCAGGATGGAATGATCTGGGTAAAGCAGATCGAAGACCCAAGTCAGTTTGGTGTGGTCAAGGTGAATGAAACGGGGGTGATCACCGACTTTGTGGAGAAGCCCAAAGACTACGTGAGTGACCTGGCCATCATCGGCATTTACTTTTTCAAGGATGGAGATCACTTGAAGAAAGAATTGAAGTATTTGATGGACAACAATGTGGTCAAAGGAGGGGAGTATCAGCTCACTGACGCCTTGGAGAACATGAAGCAACAGGGAGTGGAGTTCCGTCCGGGCACGGTAGACCATTGGATGGATTGTGGTAACAAGAACGCCACGGTCGACACGAACCACATGATCCTGGAGTTCGAAAAAGATATGGACCTGGTCTCGGCCAAAGCCATTATCGGGAATAGTACGTTGATCCCTCCCGTTCTCGTTGCCGACGGAGCGGTGATCGAGAACAGTGTGGTCGGACCTCACGTAAGCGTCGGTGCGAATTCGGTCATTCGAAATGCACGCGTTTCGGACAGTATTGTTCGTCATGATACGACCATCGAAAATGCGGTGATCGATCATTCTCTCATTGGCTCGAATGCTGAAGTCAAGCGCAGCGCCATGGACCTGAGCCTTGGAGACTTCTCAACCCTCAACGATTGATCAAGACCCTGAAATACATGCTCTTGACGGTTGCTTTTTTGAGCAGCACAGGATGGGTATGGGCCCAGGGAGAGTATCCCTCCGATACGGAGATCGAGTTTGCCGAACGATTCATTAACGCAGAGAAAGAACTGCAGTTGGGGAATTATGAAGCTGCCTTGGTGCAGTATGACAAGTGTCTTGAGCTGAAAGGAGATCACGATGCCGTTTGGTTTGGCAAGGGAAAGGTCTATTTAGAGACACAGCAATTGGCTCTTTCAGAGGCAGCCTTCCAAAAGGCTTACGAACTTGACCCTCAAAACAAGTGGTATGCGCTGAGCTACGCACAGTCGCTCATCGAGCAACTTCAGTTCAAGGAGGCTTCCAAGATCTACAAGGGCCTGAGTGAGAAGTACGTTGAGGATACCGACCTCCACATAGATTACGCCAACACCCTGCTCTTTGCAGGAAAGGCTAAGGCGGCGATGAAGATCTATGACGAGATCGAGGAGAAGACGGGTCCCACCCACGAGATCACGCAACGCAAGTATGAGTACTTCATCGGCGAGCGGGAGTACGATAAGGCAGCAGATGTTATAAAACGATTGATCGATGTTTACCCAGATGACACTCAGCTATACTCAATGCTGTCAGAGCTTTACAAAGTGCAGGGCAAGGTGGATGAAGCGATCGAGGTGTATAAACAAGCCCTGGACGCAGATCCAACGAATCCAATCTTTCAGCTATCCTTGGCAGAGTACTACGACAGAGCAGGGCAGATCGATACAGCCTTCAGGTACTTGAGGCAAGCTTTTGGTAACCCCAATCTCGACATCGATCGAAAGGTGACGGTTTTGCTGCGTATGTATGGTGAAGCAGAGGTTGATCTAGGAACCCGTCGCAGGGTGATGGAGCTATGCAGAGACGTAGTCGACACCCATCCCGATGAGGCTAAGGCCTTTTCCATCTATGGCGATTTTTTGAATTTGGATGGGAGGATTGAGGAGGCGCTCGTTCAGTTTCACCGAGCTATAGATATCGACCCGTCGAGGTTTGCGATTTGGTCGCAGGTGTTGCTGATCGAGTCGGAGCTTAACATGACCAAGGAGTTGGCCCGTGATAGTAAGCGAGCGATCGAACTCTTTCCTGCACAGCCCACGGTTTACTTTTTCAATGGCATAGCCAATTCTCAACTAGAACAATGGGATGAAGCTGTACGAAGCCTGCGTGTGGGATCTCAAATGGTCATTGGCAACAGTGCCTTATCTGCTCAAATGCTGGCTAGCTTAGGCGATGCTTACCACGAGATTGGACGTTTTCATTCTTCAGACAGTGCGTACGAGGAGGCCTTGAGTTTTGAGCCGCGCAATGCCTATGTCTTGAACAACTACAGTTATTTCCTCGCACTTAGGGGAGACAAGTTGGAAAAGGCAAAGGAAATGTCTGCTCTTTCGTTGGAAGTGGAGCCTACGAACGCTTCGTATTTAGACACTTACGGTTGGATCCTTTATCAGAACGGGGAGTATGAAGATGCGGCAAGCTATTTGAAGAAGGCGATGGGCAATGGGGCGGATGGTTCTTCTGAAGTGCTAGAGCACTATGGCGATACCATGTTTCGCCTAAACAAGTTGGACGAATCGAAGGTTTATTGGCAAAGAGCGGTCGACGCAGGAGGTTCAAGCCCTGAGTTGAATAAGAAGTTGGAGACAGGATCCATTAATGAATAAGCTACTCACATACGCGGCTATGGCCCTTGTTGTGGTCATGGTTTTCTCGGGCTGTAAGTCCAACAAGGAAGCCACGGCTGATCGGTCGGTGCCGAGTAGAAAGACCGATGAGATCCTCGCCATGATGAAGAAGCAAGAGTTCGCCTGTGACTGGGTCAACCTGAAGTACGACGTGGAGATCGATGCTCCTGAATTCGAGGACAGCTTCAAGATGTACGTGCGACTCAAGCAAGACAGCGCCATCTGGGTTTCGGCAACTTACTATGCCGTAGAGGTAGCCAGGTTCCTGTTTCTTCCGGATACGCTAAAATTCATGGATCGAAAGAACAACCAGTTCTATATCGGCGAATACGATTACATCAAGGACCGCTTTGACGTTGACTTGAGCTTTGAGGTATTGGAGTCGCTGATCCTCTCCAATAGCGTGAAGCTTTTGGAGATGGAGGCGGAGGAAGGAAAGATCAGGTCTTCGAAGGAAGACGGCAGTTATTTCTTGACTTTCCTGAGAAAAGGACAATTACGCCGAGCCTTGCGTGGCGAGGGTGAACGCCTCGGCGTAGACCTGAATATAGGTCTTTGGGTCAACCCGGAGGGCTTCCGATTGGAGAAGACCTCTATCGATGATTTTGAATCTGAGCGAACGCTCACGGCTGAATACACTGATTACAAAGAGGTTTGTAATTCTTCCTTCCCTTACGTGACAGATTACACCTTGCAGACAGCGAATGAACAAGTAAAGGTGAAAACATCCGTTATGAAGCTAGCGACGGGTAAAGAACTTAGCCTTTCCTTTACCATTCCTGATAAGTATGAAGCATTGGTTCCATAGTCTGATCTTGGTCTTGTTCACGGTCCTCTCCGGATACGCGCAGACTAGTGATGAACTAAAACAGAAGCAACAGAAGCTTCGCGATGCGATCAAGTACAAGGAGAAGCTCCTCAAGCAGATCGAGGCGGACAGCAAGAGTTCGAGTACCAAGATCGTTCTGATCAACAAGAAGATCAATGAGCGTGAAGAGCTCATTTCCTCCATCCGAGATGAGATCAAGTATTTGGATAGGAAGATGGGAGAGAACCAGGACCTCATCGAATCCTTGGAAGAAGACATCACTCGCCTCAAAGAAGAGTATGCCAAGATGGTGGTGCAGGCTTACAAGACAAGAAATACCAGTGAAAAGCTGATGTACGTCTTTGCCAGTGACGACTTTGGGCAAGCGTATCGCAGACTAAAATACCTGCAGCAACTCAGCGAGTATCGACAAAGACAGGCGCAGGCTATCCTTGCGGCTCAGGCCAGTTTGGAGAAGAAGCAGGCTTTACTCGAGGAACAGCGTCAAGAGAAGAACGAGGTGCTCAGTAGTCAGAATCGAGAGAAACTCACCCTAAACCGGGAAAAGCAGGAGAAGGAGAAGGAGTTGAAGGCGTTATCCTCGAAAGAGGCACAGTACAAGAAAGAGCTGGCCGAAGCTGAAAAAGCAGCGTCGGAACTGCGGGCCGCCATTACCGCTGCCATCAAGCGAGAGATGGAAGCCGCTGCCGCTGCAGCTGGAAACAAGGGAGGTGGGAGCACTTTCCAACTCACACCTGAGGCTCGAGAACTCGGGAACAATTTTGTTGCGAACAAGGGAAAACTGCCGTGGCCGGTAGATAAGGGTGAGATCACTGCAAAATTTGGAGAACAACCACATCCATTCTTGAAAGGCATCGTGGTGAAGAAGGATGGCTTGACCATTTCTACCACGGAGAACACTCGTGCTCGTGCGGTATTTGATGGGGAGGTCTCTCGCATCATTATTTTGCCAGGAGCAGGAAAGGTGGTTATGATTCGTCATGGCGAATACATTTCCATCTACACGAACCTCAAGGAGACTTTCGTCAATACCGGAGACAAGGTCAAGACCAAGGAAGAGATCGGCATCATTCTCACCGACAAGGGTAAGACCGAGACTGAATTCCAGCTTTGGAAAGGAGTCGATCTACTCGATCCGAGCTACTGGATCTTCAAAGCGCGGGAATAAAAAAGCCTTCCCAAAACTGAGAAGGCCTTATACATTTTTCTGAAGCAGTCGATCAGCAGTATTCTGCAAATGCTGCCTTCAAATTCTCTGCGATCAATTCAGCTGGCCGTCCTTCAATGTGATGGCGCTCGATGAAGTGCACCAATTTTCCATCCTTCATCAGAGCGATGCTCGGAGAAGAAGGAGGATAAGGAAGGAAGTATTTGCGAGCTTGGGCTACTGCCTCCTGATCAACCCCTGCAAAGACAGTGGTCAAATGATCAGGCTTCTTATCGTTGTCCAGGGACATCCGTACTGCAGGACGAGCGTTGGCAGCGGCGCATCCACATACGCTGTTTACCATGACAAGGGCAGTTCCTGACATGTTGTTCATCAGTTCGTCCACCTGCTCTGCGGTCAACAACTCATCGAAACCGACCTCGGTCAGTTCCGCCTTCATCGGCGCTACGATTTCTTCTGGGTACATAAATTCAAAATTTTATTCAAAGGTAACATCTTGTGAAGCAATAGGTTCACTTGTCCTTGCGGCGTTCTCTAAAGAATTGTTGTATCAACTCCCGTGCCTCTGCCTCCATCACTCCGCCGGTCCACTCCGTCTTTGGGTGAAGCATCCCATCTGAAACAGATCTGAATCCTCGTTTTTCATCGTGGGCACCATAAACCACCTTTCCGGTCTGCGACCAATACAATGCGCCGGCGCACATGGCACAAGGCTCAAGGGTTACGTAGAGGGTGCATTTGTTCAAGTATTTACCACTCAGGTGATTCGCCGCCGCCGTGATGGCTTGCATTTCAGCGTGAGCGGTGACATCGTTTAGCTGTTCCGTAAGATTGTGCGCTCGGGCAATGATCTTTCCCCTTGAAACCACAACGGCTCCAACCGGAACCTCCCCTTTTTCATAAGCCTGTTGAGCTTCCATTAAGGCGAGCTTCATAAAATGTTCATCGGAAAGTACACTGAGTTCCATGGTTGAAATGAGTGATTTGCTGGTCTGACCGAGTATTTGGTTTTGCGGGTAACGTATTAACGGGTAGTTTTGCGAGTTTACAGTAAAAATCTAATTATGGCGAGAATATCTACACTCCTTGTTTTGTTGGCACTTAGCCTATCTTCTTTTGCTCAGCTTTCTGTTACGCTGGAAGACAGCACCATGTGCCCTGGAGATACTCTTTGGTTCAAAGCATCAGGCATGACCCTTTATGCATGGAGTGACACCGTGAATCTGGATACGGCACTGCTCGTAGACTCGGTGAACTTCAGCACCACGACTCCCGGTATGTATACCATTACGGTTCTTGGTTACAACGTATTTCCAGTAGATACGGACACGGTTTCTTTCTCGATCACCGTTTTCGACAACCCGTCAGTCTCGATCACTTCAAGTGCGGGCAACTCTTTCTGTGTTGGTTCAAGTACCGAGCTTGTGGCAACCGCCGGATTGAGCTCGTACATGTGGATGCCAACAGCTAACTTGAGCGATTCTACCGACGACACGGTGATCGCAACCCCTACCGGCGCGACCACCTATTTCGTTTATGTAACAGATAGCAACGGCTGTATGGGCATGGATAGCATCGACCTTGATGTGACTGCTGGTCCTTCTGTGACCATCAGTAGCACCACGGACGCAACGAATGGTTATCTATGCTTGGGAAGCACGGCGACGCTTACTGCAAATGCTGCCGGTATCGCTAGCTATGAGTGGTCACCTGTAGGTAGTTTGAATGATTCTACCGGAATGAGCGTTCAGGCAACACCAACTACAACTACTGCCTATACCGTGGTGGTTACGGATACCAATGGATGTACTGGCTCGGAGTCGATCTTGGTTCAAGTGAACACTACTGCTACATCTCTAACGGTGAATGTGGAAGATGATACGATCTGTTTGGGAGCTAGCACGCGCATTACCCTTCAGACCAATGCTCAAACCTTCGTTTGGACTCCTGGCGCAACGTTGAACAACCCAAACAATAAGGATGTAACGGCAACACCAACTACCACTACAACTTACACGGTGACGGCTACTCGTAATGGTTGCAGCACAGTGGGTAGCGCAATGATCCACGTTTTACCAGCTCCATCGATGAGCGTATCCCAGTCTTCAGGTGGTCAGAACATCTGCTTAGACGAAACTGACGTGATCACCGTAGATTGCCCTACATGTGTTTCCTACAAGTGGGTGTTCCCTAACTCTACTTTGACCACTTCGAATACATCGCAGACGGTTTCTCCAAACATTGCAGGTGCCATTAATATTGGAATCACAGGTTATGATGACAATGCTTGTAGTACAAATGAGTCAGTAACCGTGAATGTGGATAGCTGCTTCGTTGGAACACCTTTCAGTGTTGGAAAATTTAACAAGACAGACATTCAGCTTTTCACACGTGAAGGCCAGATCGAGTTTATGGCGGAAGGCCAGATCACTAATCTGAGACTTTTCAACTTGTTGGGCGAGGAGGTAGCAAACCTTCAGAATCGTGACAACAGTGTAGTGGTATCTTCTTCTAACCTCGCTAGCGGGGTCTATGTGGCTCGCCTCGTGGTAGAAGGTCAAGAAGTAGTAAAGAAGGTCTACTTGAAATAAGAAAGGTAGAGGTCAACAACCTCCCATGATATCTCAAAGGCTCGCAGTTTCTGCGGGTCTTTTTTGTTCCTCATTGTGAAGGGATGTGTCGAGTAGAGTCAGGAAGGAACCTAAATGCTCAGTCAAATAAAAAGGGGCTTACAAGCCGCCCCTTCTTCATGAAATCTTAACCCTTGTACCTTATTGGATCACCACGGTGTGCGTTAGTGTGATCGCCTCCAAGCCAATGTGCAAAATATAGCTCCCTGAGGCTAGATCATCTGTTCTCAGCTTTCCTTGCCCGAAAGAGGTGACATCGTCTATTAGAATGCGCCCCTGCAGGTCGTAGAGTCGAATTTGTGCTTGGGCTATTCCTTCAGGCAGTACAATGTTCAAATATTCACGCGCCGGATTCGGATATACCTGGATCGCGAGGGCGTTGTTTTCAGCTACACCCACGAAGATGATCGTGACTTCTAGCGAGTCGCTTCCGATGCATCCGTTGATGTCTGTTTCTGTGACGTAGAGAGTCCCATTTGGTCCGGCGTTCCACTGAACACTTGCTGCGTTGGACGCGGCAGTATTGATCAATCCTCCGGAGATCGTCCAATCGAACGCAGAGCCGCTGGTGATCGGAACATTGTAGTTGTAGCTTGTGAAAGCCTGAACGGAAGCTGGTCCAGAGATCGGACCGACCACGGGATCAGGATGGATCGGGTTGGAACCGATCGAGTCCGTGAGGGTAGCCGTTTGAGCTGCGCTATCCGTAACTGTTACCGTGTAGACTCCAACGGCGAGACCGCTAATGTCTTCCGAGGTGGCTCCATTACTCCAGTTGAATGTGAAGGGCGGAACCCCACCAACAACCGTAAGGTCGATAGCACCGTTATTGGAGTTGATGCAGGTCACGTCGGTGGACGTGCTCACCAAGCTCAAGCCTACGATGGTGTCAACAAAGAAGCTCTGAGTACCGATACAGCCGGTGGTATCAGTGATCGTGACGCTGTAGTTGCCGATACCCAAGCCAGAAATGTCTTCTGAAGTAGCCGCATTGCTCCATGCGAAACTGTAAGGAGTCGTGCCTCCGGTTACCGTGATGTCGATCGCGCCGTCATTTGACGTCCCGTTCGTCGGCGGAGTGATCACGCCCGAGATCAAGATCTCATCCGGCGAATCAACCACGAAGCTATCGATGAAGGTAGCGGTGTCGTTATCACTGATGGTCACGGTGTAAGTTCCGCCGTTGACCCCAGTAAGATCTTCTGTAGTAGCTCCATTGCTCCACGAGTAAGAATAAGGAGGAATACCGCCTGTGACCGTGAGGTCAATGCTTCCTGTGCTATCTCCGAAACAGGTGAGGTCAGTAATCACAGCGACGACGGAAAGCGGACTTGGAACGAAGGTCGAGTCAACAAAGAAGCAGATGGAATCCTCGCAACCTATGCTGTCGATGATGGTCACGCAGTAGGTCCCGGTCATTAAGCTGTCGATGTCTTCTGTAGTAGCCCCATTGGACCAAACAAAACTGTATCCAGGCGTTCCACCGGATACGGTGATATCAATGGAGCCATTATTGGCTGAAGAGCCAGAGGCGTCGATGATCACCGCAGTCACATCCAAGGAATCAGGAGCCCCAACTACGATGGTGTCGACCCAAGTATTCCCGGCTGAGTCGGTGAGGGTGTAGGTATAGGAGCCTCCGAAAAGGCCTGATACCATGATCGTGGTATCTGCGATACCGCACAGGGCTTCGTTGGTTACAAGTACGTCTTGGTTGGCCTGGGCGATAAGTCCAGATTGGTAGGCCGAACAGTCCGCACGGAAAGCGCCGGCGCAGTGGAGGCGATCGTCAGGACCGATGTTCACAGAATTGAAGGCATCATTCTGACCACCTCCCAAGTTCTTCATCCAAACCTCATTCATCCCTGGCCCGATCTGGCCTACGAAAGCATCATAGTTTCCATTGGAAGAGAAAGTAGAGTCTGCATAGGTCAGGTCTCCGGCATAATCACCGGTGAAGACCAAGTAGTCCTCCCCGCTGCATCGCAGGTCGAAGATCCGGTCAGGACCATTGCCACTCAGCACGTAAACCGTGTCCAGGGCGCCGGCCGTATCCAAGTATCCGATGAAACCATCGTAATTCACCGCTGAAGTGTAGAGCTGACCTCCAAAGATCATGGAGCCTGTCCAGCGTCCGCCAGCGTATAGCTTATCACCATTGGGGCTGATGTCTATCGTTGTGCAGAAATCAGCGGCCGTAGACCCGCCTTGGGTAGCCCATCCGAAGTTTCCATTGGTGTCGATCGAGATCACGTAGAAGTCTTCCGCCCCGGAGGAAGAAAGCGTATTGCCTCCGAAGTTCACGGTTCCTTGAAACTCACCGGTCACGAACACCTTTTCGACCGTTCCGGCATTGTCATATGCTACCACATCCGTGAACACGTCAAAGGCAGTTCCTCCACCTGCAGCTGACCAGTATTGGGTGGCAAGGGTGGTATCCAAGACCAAGATGAACGCATCTGAGTTTCCGGCTGATGTGTAGCTATTACCAGCCAAGGTGATGGATCCCTGATAGTCTCCAACGAGGTAGATCCTTCCTGCTGCATAATGAATATTGAATCCTTCGTCAATTCCTGCTCCACCCACTTGGATGATCGTGTCCACGTCACCCGTTGGCAGATCGAATTTCGCCACGAAACCTTGGTAACTACCCGAAGAGGTGATGGCCGTGCCACCGATGTTGCAAGAGCCGTTGAAATATCCGGTTACGTAAGCCTTATCGCCCGCACCTGTTACACCATACCCCGCCGTGTAGTCGCCGGAAGTTCCACCGCTCTTGGCCCACATCACTTCGCTGGTGGTTGCGTCAAAGCAAGCCACGAACATGTCCTGAAGGCCCGTGGCATAAATGGTCAGTGAGTCGTCAAATGTGATCGAGTCTGAGAAGATACCCGTGGTGATATAGATCGGACCCGCAGAGGTTGAACCCGCCCAAACGGAATAGGAAATATCGGTTCCCGGACCTGCACCTTGGTTAATGAAGGCATAGCCGTTGTTTTGAAGCTGTGAGAACGTATACGACGTGGAGTCGATCGATAGTGTCAGAGGAGCAAAGCAGCCCTGGATTTGCTCGATGGTGTAGCTACCATCATTGGTGTTCCAACAGCTAGCGTCTTGTACGCTAACGGAAGTATTGAACTGTGCCTGGACTTGGATACTCATCCAAACGGTCAACACGAGAAGTAAAAGTCGCTTCATCACGAACGGGTTTCGGGTTTAGATAACGAAGGTAGTTACGTTCCATCCTCATACGAGGGTTGGGTCGAAAAAGTATTAAGACCGGCTTGCTAGCAGCGCGAATAATTCAGCCTCTGATGGGATCTCTGCTGTGAGATGCGAATCTGTCAAAGACTCCAAGGCCTGACCGGTTGAAGGTCCGATCGCGACTACCGTAGCATGGTCTGCAAGCGTGTTTCCGCCATCGATGAACGCCTGCACGTTGCTCGGGCTGGTGAATACATATGCATCGTGTGAATCGATGTTCTGTGATTTCAACTGGGTCTCATAGACGGCCACTTCGGTCACCTGTTCGGCAGAGAGGTGCTCTTGAAGCGACCCGAGACTGTCTTTGGCGCTTGGAAAGAGCGCTTGGGACTCTCCGATATTGGCGGCCAATTCTTTCGCGACCACAGTCATGTCACTGTCGTGTCCTGCATAGGTGGGTGCGATGCCGAATTCGCTAAGGGTTTGCAGGGTAGCTTGTCCTGCTGTAGCAAAGCGCACATGCTTCCACTCGGAAGGCTCTTCTTGAGCGAAGAAAGCGCGGACACCATTCGAAGAGGAGAACACGACCCAATCAAAGGCGCCGGCAGATATTTCAAATGCCTTAGGCTCGATCGAAATGAGCGAAGCCGCTGTCACTGAGATGTTATGCTCTTTGCAGGCACGAACGAAAAAAGACTCATTCGTCAAGGAGCGACTGATGAATACACTCTTTGGCTTCGAAGATTGTTTGATCGATGCAAAACGATCCAATGCTTCAACGGGATCTTTAGCTGAGAATCGAACTCGACTGGGAATGTTCTCCCAGTTAGAGCCAAACGTAGCCCAGACGCTAAATCCATCTGAATTTGGACGAGCATAGACGCCAATGGGTATGTGGCATCCGCCTCCGAAGCCCTTTAGGATGCCTCGTTCTATGTGGATCGCATCCGCCACATCGGGGCGATGAAGCTGTTGTACTATTTTGATCGTTTCGGAGTCCGCTTCGCGGCATTGATATGCCAACACCCCTTGTGCAGGTGCGGGAATGAACAGACGAGGATCGAGTTTGGCTGTATGCAGGTCGCTGGTATCGAGCTGCAGACGGTGAACTCCTGCATGGGCCAGCAGGATGGCATCAAAATCACCTGAACGCAACTTGTCAATGCGCGTGGGGACATTGCCCCGAATGTCCTTGATCGTAATATCGGGTCGAAGGGCTTTCACCTGAGACTTCCTCCTGGCTGATGAAGTTCCTACGATGGCGTTTTTCTTGAATCCCAATGGAAGGGAAGGGTCAGTGCACTCCTTACGGATGAGTAAAAGCTCGGAAGGGTCTTCTCGATAAGACACGCCTGCAAGGGTGAGTCCCGGAGGGTTTTGGGTCTCAAGGTCCTTGTGGGAGTGGATGGCCACATCGACTTCACCTTGCAGAAGGGCTTCCTCGATCTCTTTGGTAAAGAATCCCTTGCCTTCGATCTTATTAAAGCTCAATTGCTGTATCCGGTCACCCTTGGTCTTGATGATGATGATCTCGGAGTCTACGCCGATCTCTTTCAGGGCATCTTGAAAGAAGTGGGCTTGCCAAAGTGCCAGGTCACTTCCACGACTACCGATACGGATCTTACTTTTCAATGACAGGGTCTTTTAGGTCTTGTTCCAACATGACCTGCTTGGCCATTTTCATCGGGATGGAAATGTATTTCTTTTCCAGGTAGTTCAACACCTTCTCCAAGATCTCTCTGCTTTCCGGATCCATCGCCTCGATCTCGCGAGCGAAGGTCTTGTCCATGGCGCGTGACTTGATCTCCTTCATCAAGGTTGGCACTTCCTGCATGGCGATCTCTAACTTGCGCGTTTTGTAGGCGGCTTCGAACTCTTCCAGGCGCTGTTCTACTAGTTCTTCACAACGAAAGACCTCTTTCTCCCTCTGTTTCAAATTCTTCTTCGCCTCATCCTTCAGGTCCTCAATGCTGATGTAGTCTACATCGAAGTGGGTGAGGACGGAGGCATCTAAGTCATTGGGAATGGCGAGGTCAACCACGGTCTTCTTCCCTTCTACTCCCATGGCTTTGAAGGTGTCTTGATCGATGATCGAACGATCAGCGCCCGTGCAGGTCACGATGATGTCAAAGTCTCCGGCTTCTTTTACTAGATCATTCAGGCCATACCCTTCGCCGCCTAATACTGCAGCTAGTTTTCGCGCTTTCTCAGTAGTTCGGTTGAATACTTTGACCGACTTGAAATCGTGCTTTTTCAAATTGCCGGCTATCGCTTCTATGGTCTGACCTGCGCCGATGTAGATGATGCGATGCTCAGAGTTCAAGTCGCGCTCGAGGAGCTTACGATAGGCTAGATTGACAACCGAAATGGGCTTGGTAGCGATCTCGGTTTCTGTGTAGATCTGCTTGGCGGTCTCAATGGCTTTCTGAATCGCGATTCGAATGAAGTCACCCGTGAAAACATTGTTCTTCGCTCGCTCGTAAGCTTGTCTTACCTGGGTGATGATCTCTCGTTCGCCGATGACCAAGGAATCTAGCGAACTGGCCACATGAAAGATATGACGGATCGCCTCTTGAGCCGTGTGGAGTCTTGCTTGTGCCGCGCCTTCTTCGATCTCCTCGTCTGCCAATTTAGGATAGCTCGCGCGGAGCAGGTCGCGCACAAATGCTTCGTTCAGAGAACGATGAGTTCGGAAGAAGAATTCGACGCGGTTACACGTCGAAAGGAACATGAATTCTTTGATGTCAAATCGCTCAAGAACGGGACGGAAACGCTCGCCTTGCTCACCGGGTTCCACATGGAATTTTCCGACGAGATCGAGTCCCAAATGACGGTGCGTCAGCGCTATGACCTTAAAGTGCTTCAACGGAGGCACGAAGGTCTAGTCCTTCCGAAATTCAATTGTCATGAAATTGTCAAGGTGCGAGATGGAAGATATCGACTCTACGGCGCTCCAATCGCTGCCCGTAGGTGAGGGGTTCATCCGGCGCACCGATACCCTCGATGATGATCATTTCTGGTTCCATACCTAGGTTGACCAGATACTTTTTCACCATCTCGGCTCTCAGTTTGGAAACTTGAGCCGCAGTGCGGGGATCACCCACATCGCACGAGTATCCCACGATCAAGATGGGCTGTGCCGATTGTCTGATCTTCGGAACCACATTGTGGTTCAGACGATATCGATCATTGTTGCTAAGGCGCACGCTATTAAAGTTGAAGAAGAGCGTTTGCAGCTTGAGGTCGCCTCGCTCGATGTCACTTGTAAAGGTTTCTTCCTTCGGCTTCTCTCCCTCCTTCTTTGGCGCAGCTGAGTTCAGTTCTTTCGGGATGAATTTCGATATATCCATCTGCGGATTTTCCGTCAATCGAATGCCAGCAATGCTGCCATCATCCCTGGCCAAGGTCACAAACTTGAATCCGTCTTTGGTTTGTCCCGCTTGTACAAGTTCTTCGTTCTCTTCGTTTTCGAATACAAACTGCGCCTCGTCCAATAGTCCGGCATCGTTCTCGGCCCATCTTACCATGTACTCTGATTCTTTTGCCAATCTGCTGAAGATGAAGTCTCCATTTTCGTCAGTGAGCACCGTCTCGATCACCTTGCCGAACTCATCCAAAAGCTGGATCTCAACCCCTCCCTTTGGAAGGTTTTGATAATTGAACTTACCAATCACGTCCTTGAAACTCTCGTCCACGATCATCGAAGCTTCGTCCGCGTTGATCTGCGAGATATTGAAGAAGTAGTCATTGCTTAGTTGCTCGAAGGAGTAGTATTTGTCAGGATCGATCATCGCCGTGCTGACGTTTCCGAGGTTGTCTACGAAGTATAGCTGGGTCTCGTCCATTTCTTCGTCTGAAACTCCTACTACTTGCACCCGGTACTTCTGATCAGGCTTCAACATGGAGAACACAAAGTGTCCACTCGCGTCTGTGGTCACCGTTTCCACGATATTGTCATTCTCGTCAAGTAGGTTCAAACGGATTCCGTCCTTGGGCAGGCTTTTGTACTTGTAAAGACCGATCGTGAAAACAAAGTTTTGATCGAGGCGATCATCATCGTAATCCTCCCGGAGCAGTTGAAGTCCTTGAATGATCTCAGGCCTCAGCGCTTCGAATCGAAAATCATCTCCTGATCCTTCGAGACTCATTCGGTTGCCGTTGTCATCTAAAAAGGCGAGATCGCCAGCGGCTAATCCACCATCCGCCGGACGAATGCTGAAATTCTGGTCGGCTCTCAATTTGGTGAACTGGAACTCACCCGACTGATTGGTCACAACCTCTTCAACCAAGTTGCCGGCGTCGTCATAGAGTTGCAGTGTAACGCCTTCTTGTGGTAGGTTTTCATAGGAGAACACGCCCTTACTCGCTGAGGTAGACGCTTTCATAGCGCTGTTGTCGTTGGCCAGCATCTTCAAACGCGCCATTTCTTGGGCTTCCAGCTTTTGGTAGGCGAACTGACCATTTTCGTCAACCACGCTCTTGAAGAGGCGATTTCCAAGGTCGTCGGTATAGTAGATCGTACCGTTCTTCTTGATGTATTCGAGCTCTGTAACGATCTGGATCTTGAGCTTCTGATCATCGGGTGTTTCGGCGAATTTGAATTTTCCACCGGATTGGGTCGAAGTATATTGTTGGACTTCACCATTCTCATCCACCAGAGCCAAGACAATTCCGGAAATAGGGGTACGGTCTACCTCAAAGATCCCTTGCATTCCCGGCTTCATTGGTTCCTGTTGAATGGCAGGCATTGCCGCGAGATCTTCTTCTAATCGGGGAGTGAACAAGACGCTACCATCCTCACTGAAAGAAAGTTCTTCCA
>Ga0181577_10001072_pt1 | contig 22185 bp, 22 predicted proteins | sample 101ome_21_FD_132468 | JGI IMG/M metagenome (GOLD analysis project Ga0181577, IMG submission 132468) | Coastal salt marsh microbial communities from the Groves Creek Marsh, Skidaway Island, Georgia - 101413BT metaG (megahit assembly) | ecosystem: Environmental > Aquatic > Marine > Intertidal...
ATTTTCAACAACGAACTTGAACCGATTTTGAGCGAAGCCAAGGTCACCTTGGTTGAAGCCAATAGGCAGTTGCAACGCGTTGACAAGATCACCTCAGATGTTGAGCAGGTAACCACCAACATCAACTCTCTGGTTGCCGTTGTGACCTCGGCCGTGGGTGGACCGGTTACTAAACTTGCAGGTGTTGTGCAGGGTCTTTTGAAGGTCTTTGGTTCACGGAGGTAACGATGTCTAAGCTCGGTTGGTTTCTAGTAGGTATCGGCGTTGGCGCATACGCCCTGAAAGAGCTTCGCGACAACCCGAAGGCCCAGCAGGCCGTCGATGACATCTATGTTGCCGCTAAGGACTTCGGGTCCTCGGTTCTAGATGGCTACCGCGAGCGTGAGGATGAGCTAACCAAGCCTGCCGCCAAGCGTACCCCTGCCAAGTCAAGTGCCAAGAAGAGCTAAATGAAAACTGCCGAAATCAAACGGCGCTGGCTCGATTTTTTTGAAAAGAAGAATCACACCGTAGTACCCAGCGCTCCGCTTATCTCTCAAGACCCGACCTTGATGTTCGTGGTCGCCGGAATGGTGCCATTCATTCCCTACATGACCGGTTTGGAGCCCGCTCCCTACGCGCGCGCCACCTCTGTGCAAAAGTGCGTGAGGACGCTCGATATTGACGAGGTTGGCAAGACCACTCGCCACGGCACTTTCTTCCAAATGAACGGAAACTTCTCCTTTGGCGATTACTTCAAGAAAGAAGCAATCGCCTTTGCGTGGGAGCTGCTTACATCATCTGTTGATGCGGGTGGGTACGGATTCGATCCGGAGCTACTCTGGGTCACCGTATACGAGGACGACGAAGAATCAATCGAGTACTGGCTCGAGCAGACCTCAATTCCGCGTGAGCGAATTCAGAAGCGCGGCATGGCGGACAACTACTGGTCAACCGGGCAGCGTGGTCCAGCTGGCCCCTGTTCAGAGATCTACTTTGATCGCGGTCCCGATTATGGGGTAGAGGGCGGCCCGGAGGCCGATGAGGACCGCTACATAGAAATCTGGAACCTCGTGTTCATGCAATACGAGAGGGCAGACGGCGGGACAAAGGATCACTTCGATATCCTGGGTGAGCTTCCGAAAAAGAACATAGACACCGGCATGGGCCTTGAGCGAGTGGCCTTTCTGCTGCAGGGCGTTGAAAACATCTACGAGATAGACCAGGTAAAGCCCCTGATTGACCTGGCCAGCGAGCTCAGTGGTAGGCAGTACGGAGCCGAAGAGTCAGACGACGTAAAAATGCGCGTAATTGCTGACCACATTCGCTCCGCACTGATGCTAATGAGCGACGGCGTTACTCCTTCAAACGAGGGGCGTGGCTATATTTTGCGCCGGCTGCTTCGTCGATCTATTCGGGCACTGAGACTGCTTGGAGTTGCTCAGCCAAGCTTTGAGCTGCTCTTCACCGCAAGCAAAGATGCAATGGTTGAGGCTTATCCTGAGCTGGATGAGAACTTCGAGCGCGTTTTGCGGTCTGCGCTTGCGGAGGAAGCCGGCTTCCGGCGAACTCTAGATTCCGGCAGCCTGGTTCTGGAGGAAGAAATAGCAAAGGCGGATGGGCAGCTGTCGGGTGAGGTGGCATTCCTGCTGCACGATACCTACGGCTTCCCAATTGACCTAACCGTTGAAATCGCTGAGGAGAATGGCCTGGGTGTCGACCGCGACACCTTCCAGTCCCTGATGGAGCAGCAGCGCAGTCGAGCCAAGGCCGATGCCCAAGCCAAGAAGTCAGGCGGGGCTGCCCTGCAGGTATACAGCGATCTTCGATCCCTTGGAGAGACCGATTTCACCGGATACGAAGGGCTAAGCGCGGAGGCAACGGTTGTTGGCCTGATTCGTGATGGCGAACGGGTGGGCGAGGTTACAGCAGGTCAAATTGCCGAAATCGTGTTGGACCGCACCAGTCTGTACGCGGAGTCGGGCGGTCAGGCAGCAGATGCTGGTGTCATCACTTCCGAAGGCGCAGTTGCAGATGTGCTCGATGTGCAAAAGCCGGTGCGTGGGCTTTTCGCCCACAAGGTTCTAATCAAGAGTGGGGCTATCCAAATCGGTGACAAGGTGCAGACCGAGGTCGATGCAGACTGGCGACTTGGCGCATGCCAGGCCCACAGCGCAACCCACGTGGTTCACGCAGCCCTGCGCCAGGTTCTTGGGCCGCAGGCTCTCCAATCAGGCTCTTTCAACAAGCCCGGCTACATGAGACTGGACTTTGCCTGGTCGGAATCGCTCAGCGATACCACCAAGAGCGAGATCGAAGAGGTTTCCAATCTTGCCATTAGGTCAGATTTGGTGGTGAGCGCGCAATACATGTCACTTCCCGAGGCTCGTGACTGGGGTGCACTCGCACTATTTGGTGAGACCTACGACGAACGAGTACGAGTCGTCCAGGTTGGTGGGCCATGGTCGCGCGAACTCTGTGGTGGAACCCACGTGCGGCGAACGTCGCAAATTGGCCTAGTTTCAATCACTGGAGAGTCGTCAGTGGGAAGCGGGGCGCGCAGGATTGAGGCAGAGGTCGGCATCGATGCGCTTCACTCACTGCTTGCAGACAGGTCTCTAGTGCGCAGGCTTAGCCAAGAAGTTAAGGCACCTGTGGCCGAACTCGAGGCCCGGATTCAGGATGCATTTGAGGAGCAGCGAAAGCTAACTAAGCAGCTGGCTGACATCCGGGCCAAAGCCGCGCTTGCAAAGGTTGGGGAGCTATGCGCGAGCGCCAGTGAAGTCAATGGACTCAAGATTGTTGCCACATCGCTTGAGGACGGACTCGCACCAGACGTCCTGAGGCAGCTAGCGCTGGCCGTTCGTGAGCAGTTGGGCGAGAGCGGCGTGGCAATTCTTGGTTCGGTCAATGACGGCAAGCCAGCGGTAATTGCTGCTGTGGCTTCCGGCGCTCAGAATGCAGGCTGCAAGGCGGGGGAGCTGGTGAAGATCGCAGCGGCCGCTATGGGCGGAGGCGGCGGCGGTAAGCCTGATCTGGCTCAGGGTGGAGGCTCTCAGGTTGAGAACTTGCCAAGCGCCATTGCAGCTGCCAAGGACTCGCTTAGTTGATAGCCATTGGCATTGATGTCGGCACCGCTCGAATTGGTGTTGCATTCAATCACGGAGAGCTGATTTTGGCTCATGGCATAGTGCAAAGGACAGATAGCAGTGCTGCCGAAGTGGCGGACATTGCACTCTCACGTAAGGCAGAGGCGATCTTCGTAGGGCTCCCTGTGGCGCTGAGCGGCACTGAGACCCGATCTACAGCTGATGCCGCGGCTTTCGCCCGGGAATTAAAGCAGCACACACACCTGCCAATAGGACTAGTTGACGAGCGATTGTCCACGGTTAGCGCTGCTACCAGGCTCCGCAGTGCTGGAAAAAATGGCAAACAGGCACGCAAGGTAGTTGATGCGGAGGCGGCTCGGGTAATCTTGGAGTCGGCCCTTAGCGCAGCAAAGTACACCCCCTTGGAGGAGCTAGATGCTTGATGATTTCGAGCAGGAGAGTGAGCCAAAGGCGCGCTCTAAGTCCGCACTCGCACTTACAGTCTCGCTAGCGCTCATTGCTGGGATTCTTGGTGGCGGATATCTGGTTTTTAGAGATGCCGTTCAAGGTGCTATTGACACTGTCTCAGCAAGATTCTTTACCCCTGACTACGAAGGCAACGGGGGCCCGACGACCATTATCGTGATCGAGGAAGGCGATAACGGGGAGGATGTGGCACGAAAGCTACTCGCAGCAGATGTGGTCAAGAGCTTCGATGCGATCTACCGCCCAATGCTCAACGTCGACCTGACAATCTTCCCTGGACACTTCGAGTTTCCAACTCAGATTCCAGGCGCAAAGGCGTTGGACATTTTGCTGTCGGGCGAAAATCGCGTCACGCTCTCATCAACCATTCCCGAGGGGCTGCAGCTCAGCGAGATTGTCCCAAAGCTTGCAGCAGATCTAGGCTTGAACGATGAGGCAATCTGGTCGGCAATTGACGCAAAAGCGAGTCTTTACCCCGGTCCGACTCTTGAGGGCTACTTATTTCCTGCCAGCTACGCTTTCGACCCAGGTGTCAGCGCCGCCGAGGTGGTGGAGGCGATGCTGGCCAGAACCGAGGCTGAATTTGCTAGCTACGGCATCGCCATAGAGGATGCGCACGAGCTGTTGACGCTCGCCTCAATTGTTCAGCGCGAGGGTCGCATTGAAGAAGACTTCTACAAGATAGCCAGAGTGTTTCTAAATCGAATAGAAATTGGAATGCCGCTGCAGTCCGATGTGACGGTGCTTTATTACTACGAGGGCTCCATTGATAGCTTTCAGCAGGGTATTGCCGACACACAGAACCCCTTCAACACCTTCCAATACGCAGGTCTGCCGCCAGGCCCGATCAGCGCACCTGGCGCACTCGCGATTGATGCAGCACTGAACCCAGCAGAAGGTGACTGGCTTTACTTTGTGGCGATCAATCTAAACACCGGAGAGACCATCTTCTCGGACACGCTTGCCGAACACGAGAGAGCTGCTGAAGTCTATTACCAGTGGCTCCGCGACAATCCAGGTTGGGATGACTAGGAGATTCGCGGTGCTGGGCTCACCGATAGCTCACTCGCTGTCACCTGCTCTGCATAATGCTGCCTTTGCCGCTCAGGGCCTTGAATACGAATACACGAGGTTTGAACTAGCCAATCGGCTCGCGGAATTCCTTGAAACAGAGGGTTCGAAGTTTGATGGCTTTTCGGTGACAATGCCAATGAAGGACCAGGCTTATCAATCGAGTGCGGAACTAAGCGAGCTGGCCACTCGGTCGCGGTCGGTTAACACTCTGGTGAAATCAGGGGCCGGTTGGGGCGGTTTCAATACCGATGTCTTGGGCTTTCAGGGCGTGCTTTCAGAGCTTGAGTTCGACTCCGTGTCAGTGATAGGAACCGGGGCAACCGCAAGAAGCGCCATCACCGCATTAGACGGCGAAGCTCAAGTCTGGGGCAGGTCCCTCGAGAAAACCAAGCGACTCTGCGAAGAGTACGGCAGTGACCCATCCTCTCTCTCACGGGCGCTTCAAGCAGACCTGGTGATTTCGACCCTCCCGGCTGACGCGCTTGACCCGCTGCTGGAAGAAGAGAGGTTCGCCGGAGTGCTCTTTGATGTCGTCTACCAGGGTTGGCCAACGGCAGCATCTAGAAAGTTCGCCGGGGCAGTTTCTGGGAAGAGTTTGCTTCTTCATCAGGCGATCTTCCAGCAGCGACTGTTCGTAAACGGAGACGTGGAAGCGCCACTTGAATCAGAGCTAGACGTGCTCACGGCAATGCGCGAGGCTCTGGAGATGGCAGAATAGTCGAATGCTTCGTTGGATAACTGCTGGAGAATCGCACGGCCCAGAACTCATCGGCCTTATTGAGGGCCTGCCGGCTGGCGTGCCGGTGCTAGCCGAAGAAATTCAAGAGTCGCTCGCTCGTAGGCGTCTTGGCTACGGCCGTGGTGCTCGTATGAAATTTGAGCAAGACGAAGTGACACTTTCCACCGGCGTGCGCTTTGGCTTGTCACAAGGTGGCCCGCTTGCCATACGTATTGCCAACACGGAATGGCCCAAATGGGAAACCGTCATGAGCGCCGCTCCGGTTGACGAGAGCGAGCTGACTGGTGCTCGTGCAGCGAAGCTGACTCGTCCGAGGCCGGGTCACGCGGATTTCACGGGCATGCAAAAGTATGGATTTGACGAGGCGCGTCCAGTCCTCGAACGCGCAAGCGCAAGGGAGACTGCAACTCGCGTTGCCCTCGGTCGGGTGGCCCAGAACTTCCTCGCTGAGTTAGGCATCGAACTAGTCACTCATACGGTAGCGATTGGACCCGTACAGAACAGCTCGGATCAGCTCCCAAAGCCCAAGGACGTGGCCGCGCTTGATGCGGACCCAGTTCGCTGCTTCGATGCTGAGGCGTCAGCGTCGATGATTGCGGAGATTGATGACTGCCACTCGGCAGGAGACACTATCGGGGGAGTCGTTGAGACTCTGGTCTACGGCTGCCCACCCGGACTTGGATCTTACGTGCACTGGGATCGCCGTCTCGACGCTCGCCTGTCCGCGGCTGTGATGGGCATACAGGCCATGAAATCTGTCGAGGTGGGCGATGGTCTAGAGACTACACGTCGCCGCGGCTCGGCCGCACATGATGAAATCACTCGCGAAGATGGGGAAGTTCAGCGCCTCACTGATCGGGCCGGTGGTATCGAGGGTGGGATGACGAATGGCGAAATCGTGCGCGTCAGAGCTGGCATGAAGCCCATTTCCACCGTCCCTCGAGCACTTCAGACCATTGACACTTCTTCTGGTGAGGCCGCGACCGCCCACCACCAAAGAAGTGATGTATGTGCCGTACCTGCAGCGGGAGTCGTTGTCGAGGCCATGGTTGCGCTTGTTATTGCAGACGCAGTTCTGGAAAAATTCGGTGGCGACTCGGTCGCCGAGACAAAGCGCAATCTAGACGCCTACCTAGAGGCAATTCCAGCAGTCTTGAAAAGTCGCATTGCAAGCTCAGAGTGAATAGTTCGGTCGTCCTTGTAGGGCCAATGGGTGCAGGTAAGACCACATTGGGAAAAAAGCTCGCTCGTCAACTTGGTGTTCCGTTTGTCGACACGGACAAACTTGTAAGCGCAGAGCATGGGAGCATCGAGAGCATTTTTGAGAACCAAGGCGAGGAACATTTTCGCGAACTGGAGACCAAGGCACTGGAGAAGGCGCTGACGGGCGCCGGAATTGTCGCCACTGGTGGTGGGGTGGTGATCTCGCAGCGTAATCGTGATCTGCTGAATGGCAACTTGGTTGTCTTCCTCGACACCACCCAGGAGCATGTAATCGGGTCAATCAATCTAAAGAAGAGACCGCTCTTGCGCGATAATCCTGACAGGTGGACTGAGATATACCTCGAGCGCAAACCAATCTATGAGGCCGTGAGCCAGCGTAAGGTTTTCACCGGAGGTAGGCCGATAAGGGCTCTGCTCAAGGAGCTGGAGGAGGTGATTTCTGATGTCGTATAGCGTCATAGGTCGGGGACTCTTGCATGATGTTGCACCACAAATGAAAGACGTCAGCAAGTGCCTAATCATTCATCCACGGTCCCTATCCGCAACAGCAGAGACACTGCAAGAGGAATTGCGAACGCAAAGCATTGAGGCGTTAGTAGCCGAGGTGCCGGATGGCGAAGAATCAAAGCGGATAGAGGTTGCAGCGTTTTGCTGGGGAATCATGGGGCAAGCTGATTTCCACCGCAACGATGCCGTGATTGGCCTTGGCGGGGGCGCGACAACCGATTTGGCAGGTTTTGTTGGCGCAACCTGGCTGCGTGGGGTTAGAACATTTCTAATCCCAACCACCCTGCTGGCTATGGTCGATGCCGCAATCGGAGGAAAGACCGGCATAAACACCGCAGAGGGAAAGAATCTCGTTGGGTCTTTTCATCTGCCCACGAAGGTTTTCATTGATTTGGACACACTCAAAACGCTGCCCCGCAATGACCTGATGGCCGGCATGGCGGAGGTAGTCAAGTACGGCTTTATTGCAGATCCAGAAATCTTGGACATTGTGCTGAATCAAGACGCTGCAACAGACATAGACAGTGAAGTCTTTGCCGACTTGATCGACAGGAGCGTGCGAATAAAGACCGAGATAACTTCCGAGGATTTCAAAGAATCAGGTAAGCGTGAGTTCCTCAACTATGGACACACGCTTGGCCACGCGATCGAGCACGCCGAACGCTATAAGTGGCGGCACGGAGCGGCAATATCCATAGGCATGACCTATGCGGCAGAGCTTGGGCTCCTCGCCGGAAGGCTGCGGGATTCCGATGTGGAATTACATCGCAGCGTCTTCACCAAGCTTGGGCTACCGATGAGTTACCGCGCAGACCGATGGGACCAGCTGCTGTCTACGATGCAGCGGGACAAGAAGGCGCGTTCGGGTATGTTGCGATTCATCGTTCTTGATGAAATCGGCCGGCCCGCTGTGTTAAATGCCCCTGCCAACGAGACCCTCTTCACCGCGTATCAGGCAATTGTGGAATAGCCTGTTGCAATGAAGATAAAGGTAATCAACGGCCCTAACTTAAATTTCCTGGGCAAGCGCGAGCCCGAGATCTACGGAACAGCAACGCTCGAAGACCTGCAGGCGTCCCTTGCTGCTTCAGCCGGCAGCCACGTCTTAGAGTTCCATCAATCCAACGACGAGGGCGAGCTTGTTGACCTAATCCAAGAGTGCTTCGTGAATCAGACTCCAGTGATACTCAATCCGGGTGCCTTTACTCACTACTCCTACGCACTCCGCGATGCGTGTGCGATGTTAACCTCTGCCGGCATCAAGCTCATCGAGGTGCACATCTCCAACCCACACGCCCGCGAGGAATTTCGCAGGGAGAGCGTAATCAGCCCGGTCGCATCTGGCGTTATTGCCGGAATGGGTCTTGATTCATACCGCCTAGCGCTACTGGCGCTAACCGGCGACTAGACTTCTACCGGCTTATCTAGGAGATATGAATGGCAACATCAAACGATCTTAAAAACGGCATGGTTCTGGTTATTGACGGCCAGCTGTGGAGCGTTATTGAATTTCAACACGTCAAGCCGGGCAAGGGTCCCGCCTTCGTCCGCACGAAACTTCGCAGCGTAAAGACCGACAAGGTGGTCGACAAGACCTTTAATGCCGGCGTCAAGGTGGAAACCGCCAACGTTGACCGTCGCGACATGCAGTATTTGTATAACGATGGCTCCGGCTTTGTCTTCATGGATTCATCCACCTACGACCAGCTGACCCTAGACCCTTCAATTGTTGGCGATGCCAGCAACTACCTGCTGGAAAACCAGGTAGCGACGGTCGCAATCCATGATGACAACCCGCTTTACGTTGAACTACCTCCGTCGGTGGTCTTAGAAATCACCTACACCGAACCAGGTCTTCAGGGTGATCGTTCTACCGGTGGGTCAAAGCCAGCCACCTTGGAAACTGGGCACCAGATTCAGGTTCCGCTGTTTATCGAGAACAACACCAAGGTCAAGGTAGACACTCGCACCGGTGACTACCTCGGACGCGCGAGCGAATAGGTGAGCGCTAGAACTAAGGCCAGAAAGCGCGCCCTGGATGCGCTCTACTCGGGTGAGTTGTCCAAACGAGCTCCCTCAGAAATGCTCTCGGAATCACAAGCGGAATCGTCCGGGCGTCAAAACCAAGATGCGATCTTCGACTACGCCGAAACAATTGTTTCGGGATATGTCGGCTCCAAGGCATCTATAGACGCCGCATTGGTGTCGCTGTCTGACGGCTGGACACTAGAGCGAATGCCTGCTCTGGATAGGAACATTTTGCGCATCGGCGCATGGGAAATCCTGCACAATCCAGAGGTCCCAAGCGAGGTTGCTATCGCCGAGGCTGTTGCACTAGCCAGTGAATACTCGACCGACGATTCGCCCAAATTTATCAATGGTGTGCTGGCGCGCCTGGCTAAATCATCACAGGCGCTTTAGAGCTGTTATGCTGTAACGCAAATGTCCTTTAAGTTCGTCCAGAGAGGCGAAGAAGGAGTTGCCAAATGCAACGCGTAGTCCTAGATGACGCCGAAATCGGTCGGTGCCTCAAGCGCATCAGTCACGAAATCTTAGAAAGCACCTCTGGTGCTTCAAATCTAGTAATCCTCGGAATTCCTACCAGGGGCATAAGCCTGGCTCAGCGTATAGCCGAGCAGCTTGGCCAGATAGATCCCGAGTTCGAACCTGAGAGCGGCGTCCTGGACATAACCATGTTCCGAGACGACCTCGTTGCTGCGGATCGCAAATTGGCGCCCACAGTTATTCCAGGCGGCTCGATCGATGACAAGGTCGTGATTCTGGTCGACGATGTACTCTTTTCCGGACGGAGCGTGAGAGCTGCCCTCGACGCACTCCTCGACTTTGGTCGCCCTAAAGCTGTCAAGCTTGCCGTCCTAGTGGACCGAGGTCATCGAGAGCTCCCCATTCGACCCGACTTCGTTGGCAAAAACCTTCCAACCTCCATCACGGAGCGCGTGAACGTGCACCTGACGGAACACGATGGCAACGACGAGGTTGTGATCTCTTCATGAGGCACCTCGTATCGATAGCCGACCTGAATCTTGATGAGGCCACCTACCTGCTCGACAATGCCCAGGAGCTCTCCCGGATCAACGAGAGAGAGGTTAAGAAATTACCAGCGCTTACGGGCAAGACGGTTGTGAATCTTTTCTATGAGAATTCAACCAGGACCAGAATTTCGTTTGAGATAGCTGCAACGAGGCTCTCGGCGGACCTAATCAATTTTTCCGCATCGACATCTTCCCTGTCTAAGGGGGAGTCACTAAAGGACACCGCGCAAACACTCGAGGCCCTAGGGGCAGATGCCATCGTTGTACGCCATCCAATGAGCGGTGCTGCGCACCAGCTTGCTCACCGCGGCTGGATCTCATCGAGCATCATAAACGCCGGTGACGGAGCACACGAACACCCGACCCAAGCGCTCCTAGATGCGTTGACAATTAGACAGCAGCTAGGTGCTGGCTCGGATCTTAGGGGCCTAAGGGTCCTTATTGTTGGCGATATTCGCCACTCAAGAGTCGCCCGTTCAAATGTCCTATTACTCAAGCTGCTGGGTGCAAGTGTTGAGGTGGCCGGCCCCGCGACACTGATACCCGAGGGAATAGATTGTATGGGAGCCTCTGTCTCGGACTCCTTCGATGAGTCTCTTGGTAGGAATCCAGATGTAGTGATGATGCTTCGGGTTCAACGTGAACGCATGCAGGGGCACTTCATGCCGAGCGAGCGCGAATATCAACAGATGTGGGGCCTTTCTCGCGAGCGGCTCAAGAGGGTTCGCCAGGATGCCATGATCCTTCACCCTGGCCCAATGAATCGGGGGTTTGAGATTTCGAGCGAGGCGGCGGATGACCCGCGGAGCGCTGTGCTGCAACAAGTGCAAAACGGGGTTGCTGTTCGGATGGCCGTATTGCACGAACTACTGGCAGGAGACAAATCATGACAGTTTTGAAGTCGGTAGCAATCCTTGGGGGCAGCCCTACGGACATTGTGATTGAAAAGGACACAATCGCATCAATAGGACCAACGACAAAACCCGGCGTTGATTGCTCTGGCCTTGTGGCCCTTCCTGGACTGGTTGACCTGCATACTCACCTTCGGCAGCCTGGCTTCGAGGCCAGTGAGACAGTGCTCTCTGGTAGCCGCTCGGGCGCGGCAGGAGGCTACACGGCACTATTTGCAATGGCGAACACAATGCCCGTTGCCGATACGGCGTCGGTGGTTGAGCAGGTACTAGATCTCGGCCAGCGCGCCGGCTACGTTCAGGTGCAACCAATCGGTGCGGTCACCAAAGGTCTCGCTGGCACTGAATTAGCGGCCCTTGGTTCTATGGCTCGCTCTAAGGCGGGCGTCCGAGTCTTCAGCGACGATGGCATGTGCGTGTACGATCCCGCGATCATGCTGCAGGCCCTTCAATTCGTCAAACAAATAGGCGGCGTGCTTGCCCAGCACGCCCAAGAGCCGAGACTGACCGAGGGCGCGCAGATGAATGACAGCGCCCTGGCCACGGAACTGGGGCTGACAGGCTGGCCATCGGTCGCAGAGGAGTCCATCATCGCGCGCGACGCACTCCTTGCCGAGAAGACAGGTGCTCGATTGCACATCTGCCACCTCACCACCGCCGGTGCCGTAGACGTTGTGCGCTGGGCAAAAAAGCGTGGAATTTTCATTACCGCCGAGGTGACGCCGCACCATCTTTTGCTCACCGAAGAGCTGGTTCGAAGTTACGACCCGATCTACAAGGTAAACCCTCCTTTGCGCCAGGTCGAAGATACCGTTGCTCTGCAAGAGGCCCTTGTTGATGGGACCATCGACATAGTTGGCACCGATCACGCGCCTCACTCGGAAGAGAAGAAGGATTGCGAATGGGAGAATGCTGCCTTCGGCATGGTTGGTCTGGAGAATGCGGCTAGCGTGGTGCAACAGGTAATGCTAGATCGCGGTGCGAGTTGGAACGATGTGGCTAGAGTGCTGAGCTCAAAGCCAGCCGAGATTGGTGGTCTTAGCAATCAGGGGCGCCTAGAGGTTGGGGCAGAGGCAAACATCACTCTTATTGACCCATCTGCGTCTAGGGAGATCACTCGCCAGAGCCACTCCGCCTCAACGAACAATCCATTTAACGGCTACACCCTGCCGGGACAAGTTGTCCACACCCTCTTCCGTGGGGGGTTCACCGTCCAAGACGCCAAGGTGGTTGAGCGTGACTAGAGAGATAATCGGTTTTGCGCTAGTCACCCTGGTGCTGGTTGTTGCCTTCCGCATTATTCGCGCTACCGCCAATAAGCGTGAGCAGCAGGAGAAGACTCTGCCTGAGCCACTCGGCAGTGCGGGTGGGGTTGAGTTGGGACCAGCGCTATACGTTGCAACCGTGCTGTCCAATTCGCCTTTGACGAGAATTTGGGCCTATGGCCTTGGCAGCCGAGGTAAGGCGCAGGTCTATACCTCCGATGCAGGCCTATCAATTGAACGCAAGGGCGAGCGCGACATCCTCATCCCAGCAAACTCACTGCGGGGCATAACCAGGGAGAGCGCAACAATCGACAAGGGCGTAGAGAGGGAGGGCCTGGTGGCCATTCACTGGACCTTAGGCAACAAGTCGGTTACGACCCACCTGAGGGTCATTGACAATGCAAAAGAATTTATCTCGGAGCTCAGCAGGATGACAGGAGAACAACTTGGATAAGGCTTATTTGGTACTCGAGGATGGTAGTCATTACGTGGGTGAAGCGTTCGGTGCCAGCGGATCAACCCTGGGCGAGCTCGTCTTTGCGACCGGCATGACCGGGTACCAGGAAACAATCACTGACCCCTCCTATGCCGGACAAATAGTTGTTCAGACGGCTCCTCACATCGGCATCGTGGGAATGAACGAACGAGATGAGGAATCGTCAAAGATTTGGGTGGCGGGCTATGTGGTCAAAGAGCCGAGTCGCATGCCATCGAACTGGCGTTCAGAGCGAACCATTCAGGATGAGCTAACCCAGCAAGGCATCGTTGGCATTGCAGGGGTCGACACCAGGGCCATCACACTCAAGATTCGTAACGCCGGTGCGATGCGCGCGGGGATCTTCTCAGGGCCAGAGCTAAGCATCGAGCAGATGATTGAGCAGGTTACTGCGGCACCAGAGATGACGGGTAGGTACCTCAGCGCAACTGTGACCACTGCGGAGCCATACACTGTTGCGGCTAAGGGGGAAAAGCGCGGCTCGGTTGCCATTTTGGACCTTGGAATAAAGAAGTCCACCCTGGAACATCTGAGTGAGCGCGGGGTTGAGCTCACCGTCTTTCCCTCTGACGTAGATGCCAAAACAATCCTGGAAGCGAATCCAGATGGCATCTTCTTCTCAAATGGGCCCGGTGACCCCGAGGCCTCAGAGGCCCAGGTTCTGATGTTGCGCGAGCTGCTGCGCGCGGGAAAGCCGTTCTTCGGCATCTGCTTTGGTAATCAACTCCTCGGCAGGGCTTTGGGTTTTGGAACTTACAAGCTTGCCTTTGGCCACAGAGGCATCAACCAGCCGGTCCAGAACACAGCGACAGGCCGTGTTGAGGTGACCGCTCACAACCATGGTTTTGCCGTGCAGCTTGAGGGGGAGCAGGCCGAATCACCTGAGGGCTTTGGAATGGTGCGAGTTTCTCACCGCGGCCTCAATGACGGTGTGGTTGAAGGGTTGGAATGTGTCGATATCCCGGCCTTCTCTGTCCAGTATCACCCCGAGGCTGCCGCCGGTCCGCACGACAGCCACTATCTTTTTGACAAGTTTCTAGCCGCGATCGAGAGGAACTAATGCCCAAGCGCAGCGACATAAATTCCGTTCTGGTAATAGGTTCGGGTCCGATTGTTATTGGGCAAGCCTGTGAGTTTGATTACTCCGGAACTCAGGCGTGCAGGGTGTTGCAGGAGGAGGGGATTCGAGTAATCCTCATCAACTCCAACCCAGCCACAATTATGACCGACCCCGATTTTGCCGATGCCACCTATGTGGAACCAATTACCCCCGAGGTGATTGAGGCAATCATCGAGAAGGAAAGGCCGGACGCGATTCTACCGACACTGGGCGGGCAGACTGCGCTGAACGCAGCAATGTCTCTCTACGAACGTGGCTCGCTTGAGAGGTTGAATGTTGAACTTATCGGAGCCAACGTTGACGCAATTAGAGCCGGTGAGGACAGGCAGGCTTTCAAGGAGCTGGTACTCAAGGCAGGTGCTGACGTCGCACGCAGTGCAATCGCTCATTCGATTGATGAGTGTCTAGAAATTGCGACCGAGATTGGCTACCCAATGGTGGTGCGACCAAGCTTCACCATGGGAGGCCTAGGTTCCGGATTTGCCTATAACGAGGCCGACCTGAAGCGCATAGCGGGCGCCGGCATCCAGGCATCTCCCACCAATGAGGTACTTCTCGAAGAGTCAATTCTCGGCTGGAAAGAGTATGAGCTTGAGCTGATGCGCGATAAGGCCGACAACACTGTGGTGGTCTGCTCAATCGAGAACTTCGATCCGGTCGGCGTTCACACCGGTGACTCAATCACCGTCGCACCGGCGCTAACGCTCACTGACCGCGAGTATCAGAATCTGCGCGACATTGGGATTCAAATTATTCGCGATGTGGGCGTAGACACCGGCGGTTGCAACATCCAATTTGCGGTGGATCCGAATACTGGTCGGGTAATCGTAATCGAGATGAATCCCCGCGTTTCTCGCAGCTCAGCATTGGCCTCGAAGGCCACTGGATTTCCGATCGCGAAGATTGCGGCCAAGCTTGCAGTTGGCTACACCCTGGATGAAATTCCGAACGACATTACAGGAGTGACTCCGGCAAGCTTTGAGCCAACGCTCGACTACATCGTGGTCAAGGCGCCTCGATTTGCCTTCGAGAAGTTCCCAGCTGCCGATGAGACCCTTACCACCACCATGAAGAGCGTGGGAGAGGCAATGGCTATAGGCAGAACTTTCACCCAGGCCCTTCAAAAGGCGTTGCGCTCTTTGGAGAAGCGTGGCAGCTCATTCCACTGGGGACCAACAGAGGAGACTGCCGAAGGACTCCTGCAGAAAATTGCTACACCCACTGAAAAGAGAATTGTTCAGCTACAGCAGGCGCTTCGACTTGGAGCAACGGCGGATCAGGTATTCGAAGCAACCAAGATTGACCCCTGGTTTATTGACCAGATCGTGCTAATCAATGAAATAGCCCACTGGCTCAGCTCGCTCGATGAGCTTGATGTCGATTCTCTTCGAAAGGCCAAGTCACACGGTTTCAGCGATATTCAGATAGCGCAACTTCGCAACATTTCCGAGGAAGAGGTTAGATCGCTTCGCTACGAGCTCGGCGTGCGGCCTGTCTACAAGACCGTGGACACTTGCGCGGGAGAGTTCCCAGCATTGACCCCGTACCACTACAGCAGCTACGACCTGGAGACCGAGGTCGCATCTTCGGATCGAAAGAAAGTAATCATCTTAGGTTCGGGGCCCAACAGAATCGGCCAGGGAGTCGAGTTCGACTACTCCTGCGTACACGCTGCATTCGCCCTACGGGACGCGGGCTATGAAACGGTGATGATCAACTGCAACCCGGAGACCGTCTCAACCGACTATGACACCTCAGATCGGCTCTATTTTGAACCGCTTACCCTTGAGGACGTATTGGAAGTCATTGAGGCTGAAGGCGCATCTGGAGAGCTCGCGGGGGTTATGGTGCAGCTTGGCGGACAGACTGCGCTAGGCCTGGCAGAGGGACTCAAGTCGCACGGGGTCACCATTCTCGGAACCTCGCCAGAGTCAATCGAGCTTGCCGAGGAGCGTGGGCAATTCCAGGAGATCTTGGATGGTGCCGAATTGACGGCTCCGGCAAATGGAACTGCGACAAACATGGAAGAGGCAATAAACATTGCCAACCGAATCGGCTACCCCGTTTTGGTTCGCCCAAGCTTCGTACTTGGCGGCAGGGGTATGGAAATCGTCTATGACGAAGCTTCGCTACACGATTACTTTGGGCGCATCGCAGAGCATGCCCTGGTTGACGAACGACACCCGCTCCTTGTGGACCACTTCCTAGACGATGCAATTGAAATCGATATCGATGCGATCTTCGATGGTGACCAGATTTATGTGGGCGGAGTGATGGAGCACATCGAGGAGGCAGGCATCCACTCCGGTGACTCCAGCTGCACACTTCCTCCGATAACTCTAAGCGACGCGCAGATTTCTCGAGTTGCTAAAGCCACCGAAGCGATTGCACGCGGTCTTGGCGTCCGCGGATTGATAAATGTTCAGTTCGCCCTTGCTTCAGATGTTCTCTACGTGCTTGAGGCCAACCCTCGGGCCTCAAGGACCGTTCCGTTTGTTTCCAAGGCCCTTGGAATACAGCTAGCAAAGGCGGCATCTCTGGTCATGGCTGGAGCCACCATCGGCGAGCTCATCGACGAAGGCAAGCTTCCCGCCGAGGACGGCACTTCGCTTCCCACCGGCACCCCGATCTCCGTCAAGGAAGCGGTGCTGCCATTCAAGCGATTCGCCACGGCCGACGGCAGGTTTGTCGACAGCCTGCTGGGCCCCGAGATGCGGTCCACAGGTGAGGTTATGGGAATTGACACAACCTTCCCGGTAGCGTTTGCGAAGTCACAGGCTGGATCTGGCTCGGCATTGCCGACCATTGGTTCGGTCTTCGTGTCGGTAGCAGACCGAGACAAGCCGCAAATTATTTTGCCAGTGCGGAGGCTAGCGCAGATGGGCTACCAAATTCTCGCTACCGAGGGAACCGCAAAGATGCTGCGCAAGCATGGCATTGAGGCTCAGGCCGTCGTCAAGTATTCAAAGGCTGGTGAGGGCGAGCGTTCCATCGTGGACCAGATTGCCGCCGGTGAAGTTGACGTTGTCGTGAACACCCCATCCGGTGCAGCTGCCAGAAGCGATGGATACGAAATTCGAGCTGCCACCACGGCGGCAGATAAGCCAATCTTCACAACCGTTGCGCAGCTGAGCGCGGCAATAGGCTCCTTTGAGGCCGTGCGAGATGGTCGCTTTGAAGTAAAGTCGCTGCAGCAGCACGCAATCGATCGCAAGGGGCTCATTCGTGGATAGTTTCAGCTCTCGACTTGCTGCGGCAGTTGGCGAGTATGGGCAACTGGTTGTTGGCATCGACCCCTCGGAGGCCACTCTCGGTGACTGGGGCCTGCCTGACACCGCTCAAGGGGCCAGGGACTTTGGTTATGAGCTAATCACGGCCTGCGAGGAGCGAGTTGGAATCGTGAAGCCGCAGATTGCCTATTTCGAGCGCTTCGGCTCTGCCGGTTTTCTTGCTCTCGAGGACGTCTTGGAGGCGGCCCGCGACGCAAATCTCTTCGTGATCTCAGATGCAAAGCGTGGCGACATTGGAACTACGATGCAGGGTTACGCGCAGGCCTGGTTTGGTGACGACTCTCCGCTGCGCTCAGATGCCCTGACGCTTTCGCCCTATCTCGGGCCAAGCTCACTTAGCGACACGATTGAAGCGGCGCGAGATGTGAAGTCTGGTGTCTTCATCCTCGCCGCTACATCTAACCCTGAGGCTGAGCAACTTCAACAAGCCAAGAGCAATGGCCGCAGCGTCTCGGAGCGGGTCCTACGCTTCGCAACGGAGCATTCCTCCGGAGATGTCGGGATAGTTGTCGGTGCGACGCTCGAGCTTGAACAATTCGGAATTGAACACCTCAGGGAAACGGATGTGGAAGTTCCAATCCTTGCCCCTGGCTTTGGCGCCCAGGGGGCGCAGCTGTCGGACTTGGCCGCACTCTTTGGTGCCAGCAGGCACCGAGTTCTGGCAAACGTATCTCGTTCAGTTGTTTCGCAGGGTCCGGACAAGCTTGTCTCCCAGATCGACAAGCTGAAAGAGCAGTTATGACTCTCGTTGTCTTGGTCGGGCCCGCTGGCGTGGGCAAGGGGAGTGTCGTCAAGAAGATCCTTGAGGTCAGTCGAGAGTATCGCCTGTCGGTCTCGGCCACCACCAGAGACAAGAGGCCACAGGAAGTAGACGGCGTCGATTACCACTTCGTGTCAAAGGAAGACTTCAAAGGCCTAATTTCTAGCGACGAACTCTTGGAGTGGGCTCAGGTTCACGGCCGACACTATTACGGCACTCCAGCTTCAGAGCTTGTTGCAGCGAAAGAGAGTGGCAAGCATCTGATTCTGGAGATAGACCTGCAAGGGGCGAGACAGGTGGCAGAAAAGCCAATCGACCAACTGCAGATTTTCCTACTCCCGCCTAGCTGGGAGGAGCTTGAGCGACGCCTTAGAGGCCGAGGGACCGAGACAGAAGATGAAATTGCAACTAGACTTGGAACCGCGCGGCAGGAACTAGCTGCCGCAAACGAGTTTGAACACCAGCTCGTGAACGAGACGATTGCCGATACTGCGTCGGCCATTTTAGATCTGGTGTCAGAGCACGAAAGAGAATCATGACTGAAACCCAGGGAATTACAGCCCCACCCATTGACGAGCTTCTCGAGAAGGTTGAGTCAAACTATGAGCTGGTGATCTTTGCCTCCAAGCGAGCTCGCCAGATTAACGAGTACTACTCGGCGCTGCACGAAGGCAGTCTGTTTAACTACGTTGGTCCGCTAGTGGACTCGTCCATTGACGACAAGCCTCTATCCATTGCACTGCACGAAATCCACCAGGGCAAGCTGGTCAAGAAGACCACCGACGAGTAGTCAAATTGCGCGTTCTGCTCGGCATAACCGGGGGAATAGCCGCTTATAAGGCGACAGGCCTAATAAGAGGCCTCCGTGAGCTCGGCCACGAAGTAACGGTTCTCCCTACTGAGAATGCGCTTAGGTTCATTGGCAAGCCAACCCTGGAGGCTCTATCCGGCCATGCCATCGACATCGATTTGTTCAACGATGTGGCATCCGTTCGACACGTGGAGCTAGGCCAGCAGGCAGATTTAATCATTGTGGCGCCTGCAACCGCCGCGTTTTTGGGACGGTTAGCTGGGGGGATTGCCGACGATCTTCTTATGAATGCCATTCTGGCTAGCGAAGCCGAGGTTCATGTATTTCCAGCCATGCACACTGAAATGTGGCACAACCCAGCGACTCGGGAAAATGTAGACACCCTAGAGCGACGCGGTATCAAAGTGGTTGAGCCAGCAGTCGGAAGGCTAACTGGAAGCGACTCTGGACCGGGACGACTGCCCGAAGTGAGCGAGATTCTAGAAACAGTGTTTGGAACAAGCCCGCTGGCCGGAAAATCGGTAATTGTGACAGCTGGTGGCACCCGCGAGCTAATTGATGAGGTTCGCTTCATCGGGAACCGCTCTTCTGGCCGCATGGGCGTAGAAATCGCAAAGGCCGCAAGAGATCTTGGGGCAGAGGTGACACTTGTCTCGGCCAATCTAGAAGCTGAGCCCCCCAAAGGAATCAGGAACATCGCCGTCAGCTCTGTCGACGAGCTAGAGCAGGCGATGGATCAATCGGCTGATGTCATCGTAATGGCAGCAGCTGTGAGTGATTTCCAGGTCGCTGAGCCCTATGCAGGAAAGCTGAAGCGTTCTGGTGAGATAGCGCTCAAGCTGATTGCGACCAAGGACCTCATCGCCAGCTACATGTCGAGACACCCGAATACTTTTGGAGTTGGCTTTGCTTTGGTTGATGAGCAACAGGACCTTCTAGCCGTATCCCGACAAAAGCTGTGGGATAAAGGGTTGTCCATGGTGGTGGGCAACAGGACCAGCGCACTTGGCAGCGATCAGACAAGCACTATGTTGGTTAGTGCTGCCTCGTCAGAAGAGATTGCCGGGGCAAAATCAGACGTGGCCAAACAAATAGTGCAGTCGATTGCAAAGCAAATTGCCTGAGCGTCAAAGTAGACTTTGGCACCATGATGCAACGCACTTTTACTTCTGAATCCGTAACCGAGGGTCACCCTGACAAGATCTGTGACCAAATCTCTGACACCATCCTTGACGCAATGCTCGAGCAAGATCCCGGTGCTCGCGTGGCAGTGGAGGCGCTGGTAACAACCGGTCTCGTCCACGTTGTCGGAGAGGTGACCACCGAGGGATACGTAGAGATCCCGCACCTGGTTCGGGAAAAGCTTCTCGAAATCGGCTACACGAGCAGTGAAATTGGATTCGATGGCAACTCTTGTGGAGTGATGGTCTCTATAGGGGCGCAGTCGCCTGACATAGCCGGTGGCGTCGATTTGTCGCTCGAGGCTAGATCTCAAAGTGTTGACGACCTCTCCACGCAGGGTGCCGGCGACCAGGGCATCATGTTTGGCTATGCCTCTAAGGAAACGCCAACTCTGATGCCAGCGCCGATTCAACTCTCACACAGTCTGGCGCAGCGGCTTAGCGATATAAGGCGTGAGCTTGAACCCGGGACACTTGGGCCGGACGGCAAGACCCAAGTATCAATTAGGTATGAGGGCGATAAGCCCGTTGCGGTGGAGAATGTACTCGTCTCGTCTCAGCATCATGCCGACCTGACCCAGGAAGAGCTTGCAGAGATCACCATCTCAAAGGTGATCAAGCCAGTGCTTGCAGAATCGGGCCTTGACAGCGAGGGAACGAGATATCAGATAAACCCGAGCGGGCGCTTCGTTATCGGCGGACCAAAAGGTGATGCCGGGCTTACTGGAAGAAAAATTATCGTCGATACTTACGGAGGAATGGCACGCCACGGCGGAGGAGCATTCAGTGGCAAGGATCCTTCAAAGGTAGACCGCTCCGCGGCCTACGCAATGCGATGGGTGGCGAAGAATCTAGTGGCCGCAGGGCTTGCAGAGCGCGCGGAGATTCAAATCGCATATGCCATCGGGGTCGCAGAACCCGTGTCTCTTCACGTAGAGACATTCGGCACTGAAACGATTCCCAACGAGGAAATATTGCGCGCGATAACCAAAGTTTTCGATCTCAGGCCTGCCGCAATCATCGAGGCGCTTGACCTTAGACGACCCATCTATGCCCGAACCGCTGCCTATGGCCACTTTGGCCGAGAGTTGCCGGAATTCACGTGGGAGCGTACCGATCGCGCGGCTGCGCTGATTGAAGCTGCGGGAAGCTAAATGGCTCACGCCATTGCGGTTGCCGTTGAATCGCCGCTGCTCCAACTCGATCGAGAATTTCACTATCTAGTCCCACCCGGTCTAGAGGTGGTGCCGGGTCAAAGAGTTAAATTTCCCTTTGGTCGCAACAAGAAGCTGCTTACCGGATTCGTCACTCAGCTCCTGGAGGGGAGTGAGTTTGCCTCCGCTGAAATCGTCGGGATCGTCGACCCAAAGCCGGTGTTGCGTGCCGATGTATTGCGGTTTGCTAGAGCGGTCGCGGATCGGCAGTGCGTTGCTCTAGGGGAAATACTGGCAACCGCAATTCCCGATCACATGCCGCGAGTCAAACTCCCTGAAGAGGATCCGATTCTGCCGGCGCCAGAAGCTCCACAGCAGCAGATCTATCGTCAGGCGCTCTTGGATCCTGGCCGACAGATCATCGATTCCCAGATGGCTGTTCCGGCTTGGACGTCGAAGTTTATTGAGCGCGCGGAAACGGAGCTTGCCCAAAGCAGATCCACCATCTTGGTCGTTCCCGAGACATCGGATGCGGAGCTGCTAGCAGATTTGGCAAAGCAACGAGGGGTGGCGGTTTCTCTTTGGCTGCCCGGGGTCAAACGCTCTGAGCGCTTTAAGGCTTTTCACGGGGCGCTGGACCGCGTCTGCGTCGTTGTCGGCACGCGATCGGCTATCTACGCGCCGGTGGCCAATCTAGGCCTAGTCGCGGTGGCAGATGACCTGGATGACAGCTATCGGGAGGTGGGCTCGCCCCACACAAACCTAAGAGAGCTCGCGTTGATGCGAGCGGGGGAGTCTGCAAGCATTCTCTTCGCAAGTCCGTATCGATCCGTCGAAATCCAGCGTCTCGTCGAGATTGGATACCTGACCGAAGCGGAGAGCCCAGTGGCACCCCCGCGCATATCATTCACAGAACCAGGGCTTCGGATAGACGAAGCGTCATTCGCTTTGGTTCGCACCTCCCTTTCGCGCGGCCCGCTGCTTGTGCTGCTGCCACGAAAGGGGATGGCATCTGCTGCTTGGTGTCAGAGCTGCGGGGAGCGCCA
>Ga0181577_10001078_pt1 | contig 22112 bp, 34 predicted proteins | sample 101ome_21_FD_132468 | JGI IMG/M metagenome (GOLD analysis project Ga0181577, IMG submission 132468) | Coastal salt marsh microbial communities from the Groves Creek Marsh, Skidaway Island, Georgia - 101413BT metaG (megahit assembly) | ecosystem: Environmental > Aquatic > Marine > Intertidal...
ACGATCCAAACATTCATAGTTTGCGGTCTTGAACTTACGAGTAGTTTCGTTGTAAGTACCGGTTGGCGCACGAAGAGTTGAATCCTTCTTAAGTAGCTCACCAGAATCGATATCAATTCTTGGGTAAATACCTGCACGAGCATTAGTAGAATAGGTAGGCAAAAGCTTGTTACCAAATAGATGATCATCAGACTTCGCGGCTTCCTCTACGAAAGCGTTGAGATCATGACGAATAATTGCTGCTGAATTTTGATACATGATAAAAAAAATTAAAAGTTAAACAAGAACGATCCTGACTAAATTATTGGCCTTATTAGGAGCCTCTAGTGAGTAACCAAGTAGTTTATTAGTCGAGGGGGTAGTCGTTGCCCCTGCGGCGTTAGCTGCATATATTGCAGCACCAGCTGCACCAACTGCATTCGTTACCTTAACAACTGCACTACCTCCAGCACTGAACAATTGAATTGCTGCTGGCAAGTCTGATGAGCCTTGGTCAGCATCATGCAACAATACTCCGATAGCCTTAGCGCCATTCGCAGTAGCATTTACTCCGGCTTCTGCCACGCCTGAATTATTATCTACCTGAACAAGGTCACCTGCGTCTTGATTAAAAGACGATTTTAGTGGAAGAGAAATTACTCCATTATGATTCATAATCTTTATCCTCCTTAGTTAGCAGAAAAAACGCCTTGCTCGATAAGCCATTGACGATGACCACGTGGGTCTTGTGCTACGGCTTGCTGAATTGCTTCGGCTTTATTTTTCGCATCTGAATGTTGCACTGAAAATTGAAACGTACCTTCTTCGGCTTCAAATCCAAATAGTTCACCTTTACCGGGTTCGATAGGAGCTGCACCTGACTCAGCGAGTGCTTCACGAAGAAGTTCATTTTCCTCTTCAAGCTCTTTAGCAAACTCAATAAGGGAATCAACTTTGTCATTTACACGCTCGAATTGATGCTCTTCGCGAATTTGTTTTTCCGCTTCTAAAGCACCTTGAGCTTTTTGCTCAAAATAATTCATGACGTCATCAATAGTTGATGGATCGGAGTATTCAACATCCTCCGCGCCTACCAACTCGGCGTCATCATACTCGTTGGAGTCATCTTCATATTCCTCAGAATAATCATCTTCCTCATAGCCATATTCTTCTTCCTGCTGCTCAAGTTCATCAAGAGCCGCGGCTTCTTCAATGGCATCAGCGAGATCGCTTTGAAAACCTTCGATTTCCGCCAAGCGGTCCTCGATACTCGAATTATCTACATTTGGATCGTCCATATCTAAGTTAATGTTGTCAACTTTTGCCTCAAATAACCCATCGGGATTAGCCGCTGGATCAGTTACTAAATCTACTGAAACTATGTTTTTACATCTGGCAAAAACCCTGCCATCTGCTCCAACCTCTTTATCACCTTGAAATGCTACCGACAAACCTATTTGGCTCGGCATAGTTGAAAGTAATTCAATCGTGTGGTCATAATCTTTGTGAGTTTTTAATAGATGTAGATCGCCCTTTAATTTCTCACCTTCTCTACGAATATTATTTACATGACCGAAAATAGCTTCCACACCTGTGCGGTGATTCAGCTTTGCTTTTACACCGGGGTCTTTTGCTGATCGCAATGATGTTTCTAATTGATTAAGGGTCGTGTCATCTACTACCAAATCATGACCCTTGGCTGTACCTTTGGTAATTAGGCTTACACCTTTAATAACACCCGCATCTTGGTTTATGCTTCCTTCGCTCAGTCTATTAAAATATGTTATTTCACTCATTTTTATTATTGTTTGAATTTTCTTCCATAAAGTGGATGCCCCTTCTCTCTCACATAATATCTGTCTGATTTCTGTGAAGCTCCACGATCTACTAAACCTCCTATATATTTCTTACCACCCTGATCTGCTGGTCTATATTTCTCCCTCTGTGCTCCTAGCTTTCCGATTAGATTATACTTTCGCAAACTAGCGCGAGGAAATAAAGTTGCAGCAAGAAGAGAGACTAAACCTTTGGCTTTGAAGCTTCTACCCTTTGACCTTCCCCTTTCCTTTATTATTCCCCCATCTTCAGGTGTTTTACTACGATACTCTTTTACAAATTTTGTTTTTGTGAGTTTAGCAACCTTTTCTCCATACTTACTATATCTTTGTTTATATTCAGGAATTTGAGAGTAAGGCTTAATTTCTCCTTTTTTATTTTTAAATTTTGACCTCCACCTACCAAAAGCTTTCTCAAACTCTTGACCACTCTTGTATGGTTTTCCAGATTTATTTAGTGGTACTTTTCCAGACCTTCTAAATGCTTCTTTATCTGGTAATCCCTCACCTGCTTTTGCTCTAATTTCTTGATCAAGCCTGCGACCATACTCCTTCATCATGTCATCCGCAGCTTTTGTTCTCTGTCTGTCTTTAGCAGACTTTACATAAGCCCCGCCAGCCAGAGCCCCGCCAGCCACAGAAGCACCAGCAGTAAGTTTTGCTATGTCTTGCTTATCCTTATCTGAAAGTTCTTTGCTCATTTTTCACCCTTATTACCTTTACCTTTGCCCCGATTACGACCTTGCTTGAGGTGTCCAAAAGTGCCAGTCCCCTGATTCGGGAAATTTACCAGAGTTTCTTTAGTTGGAGGAGGAGTGCCGCTCGGTGGTTTTTTACCCGCCCCTTTCAAAATGGCTTTTTCTCTTGTGGTCAGAAATGGATTCAAGTTAGTTGTCAGTCTTCTAGGTCCTTTAGTAGTTTTCATCAGCTTGCCCCTCTTGCGACCCAGAGCGGTTAGATATGCCGCGAGGCCAGCGGTTCCAACCAGACCAGCACCCAGACCAGCGATCAATTTATTTTTAAAATCAACGGTCTCATGCCTGTGTTTCTTTCTACGCTCTCTTTTCTTTCTACCAGAGCGTTGTATCTTTATACTGGAACTCGTGGGGTTACGTACTTGCCATCCGGCCCTACGAGCATCATCCAATTCATCAAATTCGATATCTACATCGAAATCATCAAGCTCAATGTCGTATCCAAGTTTTCTTAGATAAATGTTTCTTGCTCTATTGGCAAGCAAAACTTTATTTGCTAAAACAGGTCCACCTTTCATTGCCGCATAAGTGCCCCCCATTATAGCCATAGCTGCCACAGCATTCTGAAATGGCTTTTTCTCCCAAAATCTTTTTTTTCTGTTATTTGTTTTTACGCCCTTGGCTGCCTCAGCTAAATCTTTTGCCATTTCACCACCCTTACGAGCTTTGGAAACAATTTGTTTAGCCTTATTGTAGTTAGCCCTTGCGTCCTTGTATTGATCGTAATTCATCTTTTTTCTTCTTCATATTATAAGCTTTTGTCAATCCATAGCCAGCAAGAGCACCTCCTAATAGTCTCAAAGCGCTTCCTCCATGAAGGGCTAAATTCATTTTTCTTCTTGTTGATGCCTCTGGTTTTTTTAGCTTTCCTCCACGATCTTCTTCGATTTCCTTCCAGTGCAACCAGTCTCTATGTCTTTTAAGGGCTGCCAAAGCACCCGCAGTCGCTCCTGCTGAAGAACCTATGATTTCTCTTTTCGTTTCTTTCTTGAGTTCAAATTCCAACAGATCATCTAAATATTTCAGGTCAAATTTAACTGGTCTTGTACCATCAATATCTTTCTCATTCACGGCCCTTTCCTGATTTTGTTTTTCTCTTAACCTTTTTAACAAGGTAGCTTTATTTCCCGACACAGGGAGCCCCTGAGACCTTGCGGATTCTCTTAGTTCAGATACTGTAACTTTTCCCTGTCCACCAGATATAACTCCTTTGATTCTCGCGGCATCTAAATCTCTTTGTGCTTTTTCTTCTTGTAGCTGTTTTATTTCGTTTTGCCTAACAGCCATTGACTCTTCATTAAGTCTTCGCTCTCTATCAAGATAGTCTTGCTCTTGTTGGCTTACAGATTGTGTTTTTATTTTTCCTTTTGAGTCCGCTCTGGATACAGTAAGATTTTCAGTACCATCACCTGTACTACTTCTTGTTGGGGTAGAAGGTGAGGCATTTCTAAATCTAGCCTGAGTTTGCTTATCTATTTCAATCTTAGCTCGCCCTGCGATTCTACCAAGGCTTTGAGATATTTCTTTCTCAGACAATCCCCTTTCTTTCATCCCAGCAATCTGACCAGCGGTTTTGGAATAAATTCTATCTTCGATTTCCTTACCTCCACCCTCTTGCGAAGCTAAAGTTCTTGCTATACGTCTAGCCGCAGCTTTTTGTGATTTTGTTAATGCGCCTATGTTTTTTACATTTGTTTGCGGTAAATTATTTTGTCCATCTTTATTTTTCTTACCACCAAGTATGTTTTCTACTGTTCTTAAATATTTTTTTACCTCAGCAGGGGCTTCTTGATATTCACCTTGAGCATTTGGCGTTTTGGATACAGCTATCAAAGATTTACCATCATCTGATTTAATTATTCTAAATTTTTCCATGATAGCACTTTGCATCTGCAAAGCATCAGCTTTACTAACTGCATTACGATTGATTCTATCAAGCTTAGATTTGTATGCTTTATCAATGGGGGCTTTTGACGGAAGTCCATCTCCTTTGCCCTCCATCCCTTTTGCCCCAGTAGATTTAGGGCCTCTTTGTTCCGCTTTTATTTCTGACTCTATTTCTTTATCAGTAAAACCCGGCTGTTTATTTTGATCAAGCCTCTCAGATTCTCTTTTACTCGCATCTACTATTTGCGATACTTTTATATTTTTAAGACTAGGGTCTTGTTTTTGTAATGATCTTAAAGGTGGATACTTCGGCTCACCATTTTGAGTTTTTGCATCCGCTAACTGTTTGAACTTTTTTCTGATAGTTTCTTCATCATCATCTGATTTAAAAGCTACAGAGCCAACAGCAAAACCACCAACACCAGCCAATGGGCCAGCAATTCCAGTATCACCACCACCGCGTGTGTAATACTGTTTCAATGGACTTTTGTCCATTCCTTTCGTGGCTAACTGCGCCTTGCGATTGGTGAAGAAATCACGAATATATTTCGAGAAGCCACGCATTATCTTGCTTGTTGCTGTTCTTCTTGGGCTTCTTGTTGTGGCTCTACCTGTTGTCCAGCTTCAGCCTGCTGTTGCTGCATCATCATTTGTTGAAACTGCGAAATCATTTGAGTACCATTTTGCAATCTATTATTGATCAATTCAATAGGTACGCCCATCTCTTGAGCTAGGTTATTTAAGAATTGAACCTCTTTAGCAATTTTTGTTGCTTCTTCCTCAAAGTCCAAACCGAGTTCACCATAACAAGCTTGATGCGTTTTTAGTCCATTTTGGATCAAAGAAATATTCGCACTTACTTCATTACCAAGGTCAGCAGTTATGTAAGAGCCAAATTGCCATCTTCCCAGCTTATATGAATTCGGTCTGTTTGGAGCCATTGGCAACTCACCCATAGCAATAGCTCTACGAAGAACAGCATTTTTTATTGGGTCAAGTACTCGCTCAGTAAGATTTTGTTGATGCTTATCAAAGGCTCTCCTTGCTTGCTCAACTTCAAGCCTAGCCGTAACTCCACCAAATTGTGTCATGTCCCAGACAAAAGCATATGGTAAGTTCAAACCATTAGCCATTTCACGAACAAGCGTAGAAACAAAACCATTGAAAGTGGGACTTGGGCGATTCATAGTCTGAAAAGGTGTGACCGACTCGCCGGGCTGTAGTCTTATAATTTTACCGGGATCAATTCTTTCTAGTTTTTTCCCTTCGGTATCTTTTGTTACTTTTGAAGCCCACTTGTCGGGACCTTGGTCAGCCTTTGTTATTACTCCCGCATGTGATGCCGCCCATTTTACAGCCTGCTTCTCCATTTTAAGGAGTTCATATAAATCACGAGCATGAGGTATAGCAGTTTCAAATGCCGTCACTCCACGATATTGATCGGCCCTCAATGGATCGAAATAATGAACAAAAACATTTGCTGGTATGTCAGTGCCATTCGTATACTGACCATGAATGCTTCTCTTAAATACCTTGTATGAAACTGGCGCCCCATAGTCATCTATTTTAACACCAGATATATAGTTCTCTTTTGGCTTACTAGCTTCATGTGGATGACCAATTCTATCAGCCTCAATTGATTGTAGTTTAAGTTTGCCATCACGGTTTACCAATAAAAATGCAAAATCCCCATCTCTTCGCATGCTCATGTGCGCGAGCTGTACTAACTGTCTGAAACTATGCCTTCCAGTAATATCGCATGTTTTAGTCCAATTGTTCCAATATTGCTCATAAATGGAATCGGTATATGGATCACCTGTACCTGCTTGATATTTAACCTGTCCACAAACATACATTGATTCCTTATTTAGAATGCTTTTAAAAAAGCTATAGTTTTGAACTAGATTCCTAGCCTCACTCATGAGTTTTATTCTGTCACGTTGGTTTGACAGAGACTCCGAAGATGAGTTAGTGGTTATTGATGGTAAAGGTTTACCAGCTCTTCCCGGATTTGCCGCATCATATGAAAACTCCAATAAATCGCGATAGTGTTGCCTACGAAGAGCAAACTCAGGTGCAATAAATCCTATAGCTTTATCAAAAAACGTTGTCTTTTTATTCGATTCCTTCATTACTATTTCTATTTGCGAAAATTCCCAATGAATCACCAGTTTCAGAGAAGTCAACATAACTTGATTCTTGATAATCTCTGCCTGATCTTTCTCTACGAATTTCGCTTACTGCTCTCAGTCTTTCTTCTATTGTTGTGATTGACCTTTGATAATTTTTTGAACCTACGGCTTGTGAAAGAAATATATTTTGTGACTCTTTTTTCAAGAAATCGAATTCTGCTGTCAAATCCTCATCTGTATAATCTCGATAAATTATTTTCCAGTTTGTCGTGGCCATATACAAGGTAGCGATGTCAACGCATTATGATATAGATAGTTTCTTCGAGCCCAGCGAAGATTTTCCATATGATAAAATAGACTTTGACTATGATAAACTTGATGGTGATGAAATTTTAGAAGAATTACCACCCATGCTCCAGTACTATGTAAAAACTAAGATACAAAACGAGATACAGGATACTTTGAGCAAGGTCATTTCAATAATTTATGATTCCACAGATTACAGGTTAAAAATAGCCACAATCGTAATGGCTTTTGGTTTACCTCTATTCATGGGAAAATCACAAACTGAAATTGCCAAGACACATGGAGTTACAAAACAGGCGCTAAGTAAATCCATCAAAAAAATGCAAAAGACTTTTAATTTATCACCGACAAGAGGACAAAAAAGCCAAGAAGCATGCGAAAAGTATCGACAAATCCAATTAAATAAAAAAAATAAAACCCTATGAGTACAATTACAGTAGATGCAAAAATAGTGGACACAAATGTAAATAAAATTCGCGCTTATCATGAAAATGCTATGCGCTCAATGACTGACTCGATAAAGGATGTTGCTCAAGCTGGACTTTTGTTGGCAGAAGAGAGAGACTCCCGTCGCGGCTCATTCAGCACTTGGGTCGAAGAAAACTTACCCTTCACAAGAAAGACCGCATACAAATATATAAAAGTGGGACAACTTGTAGAAGCTGGATTAAACTTAGAGGACTATGATTCCGTAAGGCAAGCCTTACTCACCCTGAAAACAAATGAAAAAGGTGAAATAGAAGAGAAAAAGGTTAAAGACAAAAGAGTCGAAAGTATACCCGGTTTGTGCCTTAAAATTGAAAAAGCTCTTGATGATGCTCAAGAAGAAAGCCCCATACATTCATGGGATGAAGGTCAGGTTCGGGCTATTATAAGAGCACTTGAAAGTTTGATAGAAAGAAAAACAAGCCTTCAGGATCACTTATCCTAAGCACCCCGTCACAAGCCCCGCCATAACTAGCATACACTCGCAGTCGAAGTAGTGGTTGGCTCTTCTGGGTTTATTAACCCATTTATACCTTACCTCCCCATAAGCGTTTACTATTTCTTCGCGACGCTCTGCTTTCATTTGGGCTAGGTAATCCTGAATTATATTGTCAGGTAATGTCCAATCTGGCCCAATTCCTTTTATATACTCTGATAGCAAATCCTTGATATTTGGATTTGAATACAAGAACAATCGCACGGGTCTGAATTTGCCTTGATCAACAGTTCCTAAAGCCGGATCTATTTCGCTGTCTTTCCACACCTGTTTTATACCATCTACGATGTATCCATTATCTCTATCCTCACCCTTTGCTGGTTTCCAAGCATAGTCTGTTCGCATAACCTCATTGTAAACGGCAGATGTTTTAAACCCAGAATCAATAATGACGTCATCTGGATCAACTCCAAGTTCTTTTGCCTTTTCTCTCAAATCCTCAAAATCAGGAACTTCTCCACAATCAAAAAGCCTAGATGAGCCATTTGGGCCAAATGCCCTACATACATAATACAGCCTATCCTTTTGAACATCCGCAGATAAGAATTTACGATAATCGGATGGTGGTCTGTCCAGAAGCTTATAATCTGACTTCCTTTGTTGTAACCAATCCTTATCATTGTATTTTAGTCTATCCTCCCAAGGTTGACCCAAGGACTCGCAAATGAATGCTTTTAATGGTTCAGGATCACCCCAACTTAGCGCTTTTTTTGATGTCAAAAATTCTTCGACTAAATCTCTCCATTTTACCCAAGTAGGAAGTAGAGCATTCCATGTATATGATTTTTTTGACTCTGGAGCTGATGGATTTAAAGACACCCAATCACCCTTAGTAAGGTTTCTTCTCTCGAAAGGGGTGTCGTGCGTTTCATGCGAACAAAATGGACACTCAAGTCTTATGGTTTTAGAAAGAATATCAAAGTTATATTGACCGTCTGGCTTAGTGGTTTCATTTACATCCCATTTCATGTACTCCCAATTCAAAGGATGCTTTTTCCCGCACTTAACGCAGTCTACGTGCCAGACATATTGATTACCCAACAAAAACTGTTGGTGAACCGAATCATGTTCTTGACCGGGTGTGGACACAATTACCTGTCTAGCATTCCAAAATGTTCGCGTTCTTTTAAGAACCATAGGCAAAGCGCCGGGCGGCCAGTTTCTTACCTCATCCAAAAGTAACCACCTACGAGGTTTTGACTGCAATTTAGATGGAGCATTTGATCCCACGACCTCTAAGGTCATACCGGGAAAATAAATCTCCCTACTTTTTGCAAGTCGGTTAGACTGTGGAATCTTGTCAGACACGGGCGGACACGCGCGAAGGGAGGGCATCAAGCGCTCTGTCGCAAACTTGAGGGCTTCATCTTCATTTGAGGTAACCCACATACATGGTCCGGGGTCTTCAGAAATCAGCCAACTAAGAAGTGCGAGCATTGTTTCTGTTTTGGCGCTTTGCGCCGAACACATTATGGATATTTGCTTGATCTTGTTGTCAGCAAAATCCTCCATAAACTTGCGAACCCAAGGTGAATTATCAGACCTCCAATTACCGGGAAAAGGAGAAACTGCAACCCTAAAATTATCTTCAGCCCACTCCCAAGGAGTTCGCCGATCTGCGGGTTTCCAAGCGACCCTTGCGGTCTTTTGGACTATATTCAAGCTTATCTACGAAACAGTCTTTTTACGCCGCCAAGGAGTTTGCTTTTATCTCTTTTCATAACCCCCATTGCTCTGCCAGCCAGACCTTTCATTCCACCTGTGTTTCCGAAATTCTTTTTTACCTGACCTAATTTGTTGCCAATTCCTTTGGTATCTTTCACGCCAGACATTAGTCCTCCACCCTTAAGAGAATCACCTCGCGCGGCTGATGCAAGTCCATAGGCTCCGGCACCCAGCGCACCTACCCCAGCTACTTTCGCGGCAGTCCCCAGAGCCGAACCTTCTTTCTTCTTTTGTGGTTGAGCGTAAAACTCAAAGCTATCATCCATTTTCGCTTCAAGTGAAATCAAGTGATCCATGTTAGCACTCATACCATATTGTTTTTGTATTTTCTTTTTCTTCATAGAAAGCTTACGCAAATCGTGCTTATATCTTGCCAAACCCTCTTTTGTGTAAGGGTACTTCTTGTTTCCTATCTGTGGCATGACTAAAAATTACTGTTTTCTCATTTGGCTAAGATAATCTTTACGCTTGTCCGATCCCATTGCTTCGCCTGATCGATCAAATACCTTTTTATTCTTACGTCTCTTGTTTTCGCGCTCCTGCTTCTTAGCATGTTTTGCTTTGTTTTTCTGGCTCTTCAATGCCCTTTTACTTAAAGGTTTTCCTTTTCTAAGGGCTAACAAAGTGCCTGCTATTCCAAGCCCTACTCCTGCTGTACCCCCTATTCCTGCCCCAAGTCCAGCCGCTGCTCCATGTCCAATCGATCCAGTAATAGACCGTGGTTTCTCTGGTTGAGCTGCAAATTCGATTTCTTCGGCGAGTCTTTCTCCCCGTAGGCGTATTACTTCATCGAGTTTAGCATCAAGTTCTATAAATCTTTGTAAGTCCATATCTAATATTTTTTTTGTCAACTACTTCTTAATTATTTTCGCCAAATTGACGGCATTCATACCTAAAACCTTTAACAATTTTCCTATACTCATTTTGGAAATCATAAGCTCTGTTCTCTTCAGACCTCTGCTTATACCCTTGTTTGATAGGGTGTTTCTCATTTTTCGCGCAAGTTCTTTTTTGGCGTGATCTGGTAGATCAGATACCCTTCGATAAGATTGCGTTTCAGGCAAACCCACCCTCTCACTAGGGCTTACACTACCAGCCTTAGAGCCTTTTCTAAATTCTCCAATTTTTCCTGTGACCCGTGGGTGACGCGGGTTTTGTTTCTTGGCTTGGCTTGGGCTTAGGTCAAGTTCTTTTCTTTTCTTGGATTTGATAGCTGGATTACCACCCTCTACAGCAGTTGTTTGTTTGACCTCCCTGACTTGTGCCTTTCTTTCTTTTTCTCCCTTTTTTGTTCCATAATTAGGGTCTCCACGTTTGGGTCTATCTCTTTTTTTACCTTTACTCTTAGCTTCTTTTATCTTCTTTTTTTCAATAAGTCTTTTCGCATATTCAGTTGGCTTAGGTTTTGTTTTTTCTTCTATGGGATTTGTATTTTTAGCCTCAGTTAAATCTTTTGGCAGAAACTTTCCGCGCTTTCTGCGATCAAATCTTGATCTTTCGTCATCGCTCAATGGTTTTGGTGGGGTTGCAAATTCTAACTTTCTATTGAGTTCTATAAGCCTACCCAATAAATGATCATTCTTATCGAAGTTTTCTGAAAACTCTTTAGCTTCTTTTTTAAGTAGGCATTTACCCTTAGACATACAGGCAACCTTACTTTTACAATAAGCGCACCTGCGAAAAGAACCTGCGTCTTTTAAAGCTGGAAAATCCATGTTAAATGGAGTTATGTCAACTACCTGAATGAAGAGATTCTAAAGCTTCATCAATAGATTCTTTAATTCTTTGTTCAGCCTCTGGAGCATCCATGCCTATGACAATGGGCGCAAGCTTGGATGGTATTGAGAGTAATGTAGTCTTTGCTTCAGTAACCATATCACCCACCCATCGTACAACATCTTCATTTAGAGTATAATCTCCACGCTTTGTTTTGATCTCAAACTCTATCTTTTCGCACATCAGTTTTAAGTGTCTAATTTTAAGATCATGGAGGTCAAGCTCCTCATCTATGTCTTTCTTCTGTTGACCCTTAACCCATATTTTCGTGGCACTTATGTCCCATTTTCCATTTGAAAGTGGCGGGGGGAATCCGGCTTCCTTTCTCCACCTTTGTATTGTTTTTCTATCTACACCTAATACTTTCGCCAGCTCAGTTTGATTCTTCGCATACTTGTCGTGTTTTTGAACTTTTATATATTGATCAGCTAGAATTTGGTGAGCCTTTTCCAAGTCTTCATCAGATACATTTTTACCTGTATCTATGTCAGACATGATCTTTTCAGCCCATTTTATAGTCATACCTATATATGATTTTTTTATTAAATAGGATCAAGCTAATTACGCTTTTTTGTTCAAAGTGGCATGGCTTTAACATAGGTAAACTTATTAAATTTAGTGTGTTGCAACCTATTGATTATCAACATCTTAAAAAAATGTTATCGACATTCGGCGAAAATTTTCGTAACATATTGTCTTTCCTTGGGAGAGGTGTGCCCAAGGGGGCGGACGCCCGAACGCGCACAAGCGCACAACGTGCGTCCGTGAGAGCCAACCGATGAACAATCGGGAGCATGCACCTGAGCGTGGCGCACAAGCGTACACGACAGGTGCGTGTGCTCACTAGACCACCACCCTATTGGGTTACACCCTTGTGTATGAGCGCATACATACATGCGCCCACCTGTGAGGATCACAGAGAATTTTCTAGCGTACACACACCTGTGTGTGCGCACAAACAAAAAACAAAACCACGCGCCCGTGAACAAATAAGCGGGTGCGCATACATACACATGAGCGTAAAAGCCAAAACACAAAACCCAAAGTTCAACATGCTCGACGCGCTTGAGCGCGCAGGCATTGCGTCCAAGAGCGCGAAAGCTGCAATAATCGATATGCCTGTCAAGGACGCACGCGCCCTTGCACGTGCACAGGAGCCTTCAGGCGCGATAGCCGAGCCAAAGGAGCTTATCAGCATCGGTAACTACGTGCTCTCGGATGAGCGCACGTCCCTGTGCGTGATCGCTGGTGAGTTCGAGTTCGACCAAAACGTTGTACGCGCCCTTGCCCAAATGCGTCGTGAAGCGCACGAAGGCGTGAAGCCCGAACGCACAGAGGAGAAGGTCGAGCACTCCTCGCTCGTGGGCGAGGAAATCGATGCCTTGCGCAAGGACAGGCGTGAAAAATCCAAGGCCAAGCGCGCGCTCAAGCGTGAAGCCGAAGCCTCAGAATCGCGTGAGCATGGGGGTCTGGGTCACGCGCTTGCATGGGTCTTCACGTTCGGAAACTTCGGACGCTAAGGCACAGGCGTGCATACAGGGGGGTCGTGCGCATGCGCGACTCCCCTTTTTCTTTCACGTAACGTACAGGCATGTACACACACAAATTATAATTTTACATTTTCAATTGTGTACGTATCTCTTGAGTATTTTGCCATTTGCCACGTACACACCTAACACAAAAATAATATGAAGATATACTATGCGTTGGTTACGCTAACAACCTACACGTCTCGATGCATCACCGCGACAGGTGAGCTTGAGTGCTATATTCACGCCACATCTGAAGAGGAAGCTCGTAAGATCATCAAAAGTAGTTACGCTGATCATGGCGTAGAAATCGTATTCCCCGACATGGGTGACGATGATGTTCAGCCACCTGCATCGCTTATGGAGGGCTTGTCATGAGTGTCGCTGAAGAATTAGCTGAAACCTTGTTCAATCAGGAGCGTAAGCAAAATGAATGCCTAAGATATGAGCTGTTCAAGGAGCATCTCATGCATGAGTTCATTGAGAGCGCCATTGAGGATTGTTGGGCTGTTCTTGAGGTTCGCAACATTGAGGATTGGGATGATCGCCTTACGGAAATACTTGGCGAAATGGACAAGGAAGATAGGCATTACATCATAGACGTCTACCACAAGATCGATGGATAACGCACTAATGGACAAAATATCTGAGCGTCTCGGAGAAATTATGCCAGAAGAAGAAGTTCCTACGCCCCTAAAATTTCTGATATGCAAGGGGCTGATAGATGGGAGCTTGGTCATAATCAATTCCGCGATGAGAACTGTACACGTAGTAGAGGAGGAAAAATAATATGAGTATTATAACAGTAGGCACACACTTACACTTCAGGGGTGAGGTGTATGTCGTAAAGACAGTACGACTTGGACACGCCAAGCCCGTACTAGCCACATGCGATACAGGTGAGCTGTATGCATTCACAAGCGATCAGCTTCATGAATCAACAATTGTGAGCATGGAGAATGGTAACGCTGAGCACAGGAGGATTCACGATGATAGATGATACATTCATGACGCACAATGACAACCCACAGTCATTCGGAGATCAGGGTATGCCCGCACCTGATACGCACATAAACCTGCAAGGTGGTCGATTAAATTTACCACCACGCGACAGGGACAAGCTCCACGAGGAAGCTGGGCACACGACGAGTGGTCGGTTGTATGCCGTAAACGAAGAGGGCGAAACTATGGACTTCGCTGATGTGTTGCCACGTGGAGTTGATGCTGAAGCATGCCGTAAAGTAGGAATATCTTCATATTGGGCGCATCTTACCCGTCGTAAGCTTGTTGAGCCAAAAAATCATTCCTCACGTGATGATGGTCGGCTGTACATGCAATGCGGTGGAGAGATATGGGAACCATGCACAGACAACCTTGATTATGGGATTGGTCACAACATGCAAGAGCTAGTAAGTCGTGGGCAATTCGACAAAAAAGAGTTCACCGACTTCTTGCATGAGAACTTCCAACTACGTGGAGTGTCCGCCGTGATTGAGATACTAATGAAATGGTACCACACGCGATTTGGTTCACAGCTCGTGTGTGAAGAATCGGTAACCAATGACATGAGTCACACAGACATTGAAAGCGTGGACATCATGGACATACCGTTTCCAAGCGACAGCATTGAGTTCTTCTTCGCAGACCCAAAGATTCCAACCATACTCGTGTTCAAGGGTGGCGTTGGGCCACTCATGACGAGACTTGGGTTGCAACCAATATTCAGCGAAGAAACGCGTGACAGGGAATCTCTGAACTTTTGGGTCGAAACGCGCTGTGGTTCGGGATTCATTTTTCGCGCCAATGAAACGAATTGGGACAGCTTGCTTTCACCCAACATGGAGGATCAAGCGATCTTACCCAACACAATTGCGTTTTCAGCCGAAGAGTGGGTAGGCGCGCGCGAGGCGTTTCTCATGTGTATCAAAGTTTTGATATATGCATCAATCCCACATCATACGGTAGAAACGATTGGCACGAAGAAAAAACACTTTCCTCTCGGTGGCATACCCGGCATCAGAGGTCGCCCGGTTTGTAAATCCACGAGAGTCGTGTACCTGCCAGAAATTCGTAAAGATAGAGAATCTACAGGTGAGCATGTTACCAAGCATGAATTTCGTGGACGTCGGGGTCATTTACGTTTTTACAAGCACAAGAGGTTCAAGAAGAGTGGTCTTCAGAACACTTGGGCTTTCATCCCACCTGTACGCGGACCTAATGGAGAAATGCCTAAAGCCATATTCCGAGTACGTAAACCAAAAGAAGCGCCAAGGAGGGGCGCGGCATGAGTAGAAAACAACACAACATAAGAAGAAAACTAGCAAAGCGTGAAATGTATGAAGCTGAACTTGAAGCTGAATTGCGACGCGCTTTGCACACACACACAGAAAGTGAAGCTCAAGAAGTGATTGATCGAGAGCTACGCGAAAATGAACAACAAAACATATACAAATCACATAACGATCGTGCGTGTTTCACGCCTGATCACCCAAACCACAACACATACACACACAAAAACATATGAAGATTGAATTAGATCCAAAGGACATCCTGTCCTCACGCGCATTCCAGCAAGCCATGTCTGACCTTAAAGCTGAGGTTACGGCGAATACCGACAAGGCTGTACGAGATGTACGCACTAAAGTTGCTGAAGATGGTGGCGCGGCATTGCAAGAAGAAGTCCAAAAAACTCTCCTTGGCGCACCATTCATCCAAGCATTCGCCGACCTAGTCGTGGACAAAGCTCGCACTGCAGGTATCACATTGCCAACGCTCAAGGCAACCATAGGGCGTAAGCTACGTGGGTCACCCGCATCGAAAGCGATCAATACCTATGCTCGCCCAATGCAAGGCAAGTACGAGGGCAAGCGCGCGGTTGCGCTGTTCGGTGACAAGGGTAGTGGTAAGACGCATGAGGCTTATCATGAAAGCATACGCCTGTATGGAGAAGACAATACGCACATGATTGACTGTCATGGTGACGTCATGCCTGAAGCATTGTTTGGGCATCCATGCGCAGAGGGTGATGGAACTCCAGCACTCGGCTGGCGTGATGGTCTAATCACGAAAGCCTTCAGACGCCAAAATGATACAGGTGAGCCACAAATGATAGTGTTTGATGAGTTTTTGCAACTCCCAAGCACGACACTCAATGCACTCAAGTCCTTACTCGGTGGTATGGGCAATGATTATGTATGCACAACAGGTAAGCCGACAGGAAAGGTTGGATCAGCTCGTGGAGTCGAGCAACTACATTGCCCAATCGAAATGATAGGCTTCGTCGTCACATCAAATGTAGGTGGAAGGTATGAAGTTCGAGACTTGGATGATGCGATGCGTTCAAGGCTCAAGATTGTACACATGGATTGCAAAATCACCGACATCAAGCGTGTACTCAAGCCCGTGATTGAGCAACGTCAGGACGCCTATGGTTGGTCTGACGAGGCAAGTAATTGGCTGATGGGGGCGCTCACATCACTACACAGCGACACAAAAAGGTTTGCTAATAATCATGAGCTTGAAACATATGCCGGTACTCGTGAATTGTTGGGTATTCTCACGCAGCTTGAGCATCCTGCCGAAATACTGAATGTATTTGACGAGCGCTCGGTTTTGTGTGAGCGTCCATACTTTGTCGCCGTGGATGACTTCGGGCATCCCAACCCCGACCAGAAGAGACAGTTCAAGGCGCTTGGCAAAAACTTGCAAGAGAAAGCACAAGCGTTCAAGAAAGATATCGCACAGACCGAAGACGACAAGGCTAGATTCGACAGCTTGTTACGTCATGTCATCATTGGATAACACACAACACACACATATATGAAAAAATCAACACATCCCATAACGCCCGTGGTTGAGAGATACCTAGAGAACCAAGTTGCGCAAGCAAGTCTGACAGTTCCTAATGATGGTCTCAAGTACGAGCTAAACATATCACCCGAACAAGGTACAGCATCTTGGAGTCACTCCAAGCTTGGTCACAACATAACGCTGTATGATTTCCATCACACATTGGACAGTAGTACATTCCTTACACGTAACAAAACTCGCCAAGCTACTATGATACGAGATTATGCATCCATGATGGTAGTACATGAGCAAAAAGGTCATGGCGCATTGTCCACACGTGAGCTTGGTGCAATGGGTTCTTGGTGTAACGATAATCGCATACATCCTGACCTGTTGAATATTATGGAGGATATACGTATCGAGTCTGCGCTTAGCGCTAAGCGTCCGGGTCACACGAAATCGAAAGGAGTCTGGATCAACCATCTGGGTATGTTCGTCGATATCCCAACTCGTGCCGAAGGTGGTGACTATGGATGGCGCAAAGCTTATTGGCACAGGTACAACAAAATGCCTGACCCACACATGGCGCCCGAAGCATACCTCTCCGCATTGTGTTGGGCTGAAAGAATACGTACACTTGAAACCAAAGTTCACAAAAGATGGTTAGATGAATGTGCATCAAAAGGGCTAGACGTCAATCGTTGGGGCACTGAGAAAGCGAAAAACATACAGCGATTCATTGACTACATATTCCGTGAATGTCGTGCTTGGCGCAAATATCGCACTACTGAGTCGCTGAAATCATTGCTACTTGAGTGGGTCAAGTTTTTCCCATGTGCGCCTGAAGGAGCATCACGGGTATCAGGGCACAATGATGTTATCGTGAACATGATGGAGTCTGGATGCCCATTGGTTGACCCATATGGAAACCCACTCGATGACGCAACCCCATGCATACCCACATCATCTCCAACTACAGCAAAAAAGCCAACAGAGCCCACGCCCACGCCTGAGCCTGTTGTGCCCACCAATCCCAAGGAATCGCCGAAAGATGATGCCGAAGGTGATGAGAAGCCTGCGACCGCGGAGCACAAGGGTGAGCATGAAAAACTGTCTGACAGCAAGTCGGGGGATGAAGATTTGTCCCACGATGAGCAAGACATTGATATTGGAGATGGAGCATCAAGCGTGTTGTCACATGAGACGCATACAGTTGGAGAACGAATACAGATTGATCTCCCCTCGTGGGTGAGTGACTTCGCAAAACGTGACTCGGACTTCGGCTCTAGCAACGAAAAACTTCCAGCGGACTTCTTCTGATGGGATACAACATAGAAATACGTAACGGTCGGATTTATTACTATGGGCACGACAAGCCATACGAAAAAGCCGACTTTTGGGAATCCGAAGGGAACTTCATAAATGCAACAGCGAAAGCATTCGCGCGTGTGCTTACGGGCAAGGACAAATCCGCAGATCGTAGAGGGCATTGGGGGTCAGGTGGTCTACACCTGAACAACATTACCAAGCTCAACGCGTCTGAGGGTTACTTCCACAAAAAGCGTAAGCACGGTGGTAAACCCCATGTGTTCGTAATGATGGACGCTTCAGGTTCTATGTCTGATGGTCACTTCACGCATGGCTTACCTATCATGGCTGCATTCAATGAGTTGGCTGTACAAAAGAAAATACGATTCGACTTCGTACTTACAGGCAACAAGAAGTCTTGGTGGAACAAATCCAAGCCTGTAGCGCGTGGCTTGTGGGGTCTAATGGAATGTAGGGCAGGTTGTGAGTCATTCGCATACAACCTACCCAAGTACAAAAAGATATGGAAAACAGCCTCAACATTCATCTGTTACACGGATGGTGCGATCACGGATGGTGACATATCACCATCATTGTGGCGTAGCGAGGGCTTGACCTGTATCGGCGCATACATTGGCTCAGACAGGCAACGCAAAGCCATGAGTAATTGGTTTGACCACACAATCGCCGCAAGTAGTAAAGAGCTTCTCGCATCACGGCTCATCAAATTAGTATGATGCAATAACACACAAATAACACAAATATGAGAATAAAAGACCCATACAAAACAGGTGATGCATATTCACCTAGCTTACTAACGACAGATGCGTGCTCACCTGAGCGCGCGCATTTGGCGTTCTCTAATATAAAACTCGCATTGGACATGCTCAAGCATCGCCTAAAGCATGAGGAGGATGGAGAAAAAATAATAGGAGAAATCGACGCAGCCGTAGAATATCACTCGAAAGATTACGTGGTACTGAAAGACTTCTCTGAATGTTTCTCACGCATGCATGATCACATAGAAACTGCAAAAGACGCGATAAAGTTCAAACTTGCGCACCTATCGAAAAATCCTGACACGGATCCGGGCGGACTTGGACGCGACACGGAAAGAGAGACTCGCATGATTGAGACCCTCAACTTTCTCATAATGCTCGAAAACGTGCATCAAGGAAGAGACCCACTCACAGGCGCTCAAGACATAGACATTGGAGGTGCAAATGGCTGAGGCTACATGCGGAGATAGAATACATCGAGCTTTCTCGAATACCATGCGTGATCTAAGCGAAATGGATTTGGGTGACATCGAACAGCTCAACAATTATGCATTGAGCTTTGATTATGTTCGCAAAGGTGCGATCGGGAATCCTGTTCCATGCTTCAGATGGCAAATGTCATGGGGCGGACCACAAGATGAGTTCTTGTTTCCATTCCACAGACAAGTTTTGTTCGTGGGGTATTGGACGAGTGATGACGATGGGCTAAGGTACAATCCGAATGGTACGCAAAAATGCCAATATTGGTTTCGTGATTGGGGAGACTCAGCATACGTAAACCTTAGCAAAGATCATCTCGATATACTGAGACAGGTCATAAACACATATGGATATCATGGGTGCCTTATCGAAGAGTTCAAAAAAGAAAAAGGTATCGCACCACATGGAGAACAGGCAGAAACACACATACACACATGAACATAAAAGAACTAGAAAAACGCGTAGTTACAGAAGTGCGTAACTACATACAAGCTCACGCGCCCATCGACTATGATGGCACAGGCAAGACCGTACTGGATGCAGAACCATTGGTTCGCATGATTGAGATTCACTTCTCACACATGACGTCACCCGACGGAGACTTGCGTAACATGACCATCGAGCAGGCGGGATTGTGGGCAATCGAACAATGGAAGGGCGCAATGGAAGCGCGTAAAAAACCAAAAGGAGAAAACACACATGAGTAGTAAATACAGCGTAATCTGTGCATACACAGCACAATCAAACACAGAGATGACCGACATGATGCTCGAAGTACCACACGTCGTGAAGTATGTCGAGATGGGAGAAAAGAAACAAGTCACCATCTATGCGGAATGTCCAATGGATGCGACCAATAAGGTGCATGAAAGGCTAAGGAAAAAGTATGCAAACATTCGTTCCTGACGCTAGATCGTACAGAGCATCACTTGCATGCCTAGACAATACACGTTTAGGTAATCAAGTGTACCGTGAAGGGCTCACCCTCCTACGTGGGGGGTGGGCTAATCACCCTGCCGCAAAGATGTGGAAAGGTTTTGAGCATCAGCTTGCAGCCTACTGCCTCGCGGGTGCGTGTGAAATGCACTCACGCTTTGCCTGCAAAACAGGTCCATGGAAAAAAGATATCGTAGACAAATGGGTATCCTACTTCTCGCATGAAGTTTCATCAAGACCTTACACGCCCAAGCCATCATGGTGGGGTGACGCTCGCGTACATGACTCACACAAATCAAACCTTCTACGCAAAAATCCTGAGTATTATGCTCAACACTATTGGCACGTAGATCAAGAAATGCCATATTATTGGCCCATATAACACAACACACATATGAAAGATAAAAACCTAATTACAGTGCCCGCAGGCTTTGCGCTTGTGAGCGATATGCAATTCATGGATGAACATCCTGAATTCACAAAAGTATCATTTCCAGTATTGGATGGAGATGTCGTAAATGAACGCATGTGGGTGCGCATCACAGAGGGTGATCGCTACAATGGTAGTGGAATCATCGACAATGAACCCGCATACGCCGAGTACGTGAAGTATGAGGATACAGTTGAGTATGCAACAGAGGGTGATTCGGTCACCCCTGTGTTTAAGCGTAAGATCGCATCTTGTGAAGGAGGTGCGCTGTGAGTATGACCGATGAAGAAATTGAACTACAAGTCGCGACCATACGTATTGCATGTGATGAAGATTCACCATTCAAGGGAATGGTGGATATGTCTGATCTACTACTGTTGGATGTGGATGACGCACGTTCCGTGTGGGATGCGATGGGCGAAGAATTGCAAAAGCAATTCACAAAAATATACATGACACAAGGAGAATCAAAAAATGATAACAATCACGAAAAAGTATGAGGTGTGGAGTGCAAACCACATGATGGCATTCAATGAGTACATGAATATGTACAGAATAAATGAGGTGCGCAAGGGTGTGCATGAAAGTGAGTTTGTAACGCAAGAAGAAGCTCTTGATATTTTCACGCTACAAGAGGGCACGGCACTCATGATACCATGTAAGACAGAATTTCGCAATGGTTCTGTCAGGTGTGTGCCCAAGAATGTGTATGAAAATGGAATGAGTGCGTGGAGAGCAATTGGCGCAAGGCTTTTAGCACTAGCCGCCCAAGGAGGTCGTGAGTTGTTCCCCGATGCACACGAATGTAGGGTGAGAGCTGAAAGGCTACTCAAGCACATAGATTGGTGGCACTGGAGGTCGCAATCATATGCATACAATGAAGAAAAGGATGAGGCATTCGATGGATATGAATATGGCGTCGCGTATGGTGAAATTCTCCAATGTTGCACAAATGAAGACAAGCAAACACTAGCTTTCGTAGAAGATGGGGGCGTGTATTGTATGGAATGTCAAAAACGACTTGATAAAACAAATGAGCATAGCTGATTCGCAATTGATGTGTTGGCTTTTGGTCACATACATACTGTTCAAGGAGTTACGATCATGGAGAAAAAAATTGAAAAAATAAAATCCATGCCCGCGAGCCCCGGCACACTTGATGGTGTTAGAATACCACCCTGTGTGCGTTCGGGGTTCTGTTGTAAAAAGTTTACCTGTTACCTTGGAGTCGCGCATGGCTCCAAGGTTTCTGGTGGCTGCGATTTTCTTCGTGGAGATGAGCCGGGTGCATATGCTTGTGGTCTCGTGATCGATGGTATTATTTCAAAAACCGAAATATACGCGGGAGAGGGCTGTTGCTCTCCATTGGGTAATGTAGCGCGCAATGAAGTTGTTAAAAATCTTACGCGTCAGAACAGGACATAATCCTTTAGGATTATCACTAACGCGCCCATCATTGTTGCAAACAAGCAAAGGTATATGAA
>Ga0181577_10001079_pt1 | contig 22106 bp, 18 predicted proteins | sample 101ome_21_FD_132468 | JGI IMG/M metagenome (GOLD analysis project Ga0181577, IMG submission 132468) | Coastal salt marsh microbial communities from the Groves Creek Marsh, Skidaway Island, Georgia - 101413BT metaG (megahit assembly) | ecosystem: Environmental > Aquatic > Marine > Intertidal...
AACCTGTTCTGTGCACCGGGGAGGCCTCCTCTCACATTGCCAGGTCCCGCTCGGTCATCGATTCGGCCAACTCTTCCCACCAGGCCGTCTGCTTCTCGAGCTCGGTCTTGGCTGCCTCATAGCGGGACATGAGTGCCTTACCCTTGACCGGATCCGAAAAGAGCTCTGGATCGGCCAATTGCTTTTCCAGGTCAGCCACCAGGGCTTCCGAGGTTTCGACCTGGCCCGAGACGTTTTCAAACTCGCGTTTCAACTGGTAATCATTGAGGGCAGCGGTCTTCGATCCACTCTGTCGGATTTTTTGCTTGCGCAGGCGGGCGCGCTCTTCGGCCTCCCGTCGCTTCTGCTCCTTGGATTTCGGACCGCTTGAGCCACCGTCGGAGCGCGATTCGGTGCTCTTCCTGGCATCCGTCTGGGCAATGTCCGGGCGGGGGGCTTCTTTCGTCGGTGCGGGGGGCGCGTCGGCGCGGGCGGTGCCGTGCTCGGCCTGCCACAGGTAGTCCGAGTAGTTGCCTACGAATTCCTGGATGCCGCCCGCGCCGACGCGCCACACCTTACCGACAATCTCGTCCAGGAAGTGACGGTTGTGCGATACGACCACAAAGGTCCCGGTATACTGCCGCAGCGCTTCGGCCAGCACGGCGATGGACTGGATGTCGAGGTGATTGGTGGGCTCGTCCAGGATGAGCAGGTTGGCCGGGGAGGCCAGGGTCCGGGCCAAGGCCACGCGGCTGCGTTCCCCTCCCGAGAGCACCTTGATGGGCTTGAACACATCATCACCCCGGAAGAGGAAGGCGCCCAGGAGGGTGCGCAACTCGGTTTCAGAGCGATCGGGCGCGGCGCTGCGCAGGGCTTCGAGGGCGGTCTGGTTCCGGTCCAGCGATTCCGCCTGGTGCTGCGCAAAGAACGTCATCTCCACATTGTAGCCTTCCTTGCGCTCTCCATCGAAATCCTCCGTACCCAGCAGCATGCGCGCCAAGGTGGATTTTCCAGCCCCATTGCGACCGATCAGGGCAAGCTTATCCCCTCGTTCGATCATGTTCGGGCCGGCATCCTTGAATACCGGAATGTCCGGACCGTGATCGGAGGGGTAGGTCTTGGAGAAACGTCCCAATTCCATGACCACCTTGCCCGAGCGGGGCGGCTCCGGAAACCGGAAGGAGATGGTGGCCTCGTCCGAGGGGGGCTCCGGCACGCGCTCCAACTTCTCGAGCATCTTGACCCGAGACTGGACTTGCGTGGCCTTGGTGTTCTTGTAGCGGAAGCGCTCGATGAACCGCTCGTTGTCGGCAATCATCTTCTGCTGATTGATCCACGCGGCGCGCTGCAATTCCCGTCGTTCGACGCGGTCCTGCAGGTAGAAACTGTAGTTGCCGGCATACTCGGTCAACTTGCCCTGGATGAGTTCGACGGTCGTATCCACCATGCGGTCCAGAAAGTAGCGGTCATGGGATACGAGGACGACGGTTCCGGGGTAGGACTTGAGGTAATCCTCGAGCCAATCGATGGAGTCGATATCCAGGTGGTTCGTCGGCTCATCCAGGAGCAGCACATCGGGTTGACGCAAAAGCAGTTTGGCCAAAGCCACACGCATGCGCCATCCTCCTGAAAAGGTGGCCAGCTCCCGCTCGAAATCCTCGGTTTCGAAGCCGAGGCCGCCCAGCACCGACTGGGTGCGGGGCTTGATGAGATGGACTTCTTTTGCGAGCAGCTGTTGATGGACCGCGTCGAAGGAGCGCATCAGGCGATGGTACTCTTCCGACGTATGGTCCTCATGGGCGTCCATGGCCGCAATCAGCCGCTGCTCCTCTTTTTCAAGGTCCAGCGTTTCCTGGAAGGCGGTAATGGCCTCCCCGAGCACGGTGGCCCCGACACTGACCTCCTCGGTCTCCTGTTTCAGGTACCCGACTGTCTGTCCGGCAAACACGATGTCACCATCATCGGCCGTAAGTTCGCCCGAGAGGAGTTTCAGGAGGGTGGTCTTACCCGCCCCGTTGGGTCCCACAAGGCCGTAGCGCTTGCCGACCCGGAGCGCCCACGAGGTGCGGTCCAGGATGACCTGCGAACCGAAGGCCAGCGATATGTTCTGGATCTGGATAATAGCCGCAGCCTCTTGCCGTCAATACGCGTTTTCGTTGACAAACCCTTTCCAGAGTGTCATCAGCATGATCTTCAGGTCCAGGCGGAGGGACCAGTTCTGGATGTAGTACAGGTCGAATTCGATCCGCTTTTCGATGGATGTGTTGCCGCGCCAGCCGTTGACCTGGGCCCATCCCGTGATGCCGGCTTTCATCTTGTGCCGGAGCATGTACCTGGGGATCTGGTCCCGGAATTGGTCGATGAAGACCGGTCGCTCCGGGCGGGGCCCGACGACCGACATGTCGCCCTTCAGGACATTGATGAACTGCGGAAGTTCGTCCAGCGAGGTCTTCCTCAGGAAAGCACCCACGCGCGTGGCGCGCTGTTCGCCCGGTTTGGCCCACACCGCGCCGGTCTTTTTCTCCGCGTCGACGGGCATGGAGCGGAATTTCAACATGTCGAATGTGAGTCCGTTCAATCCCATGCGTTCCTGCCGGTAGAACACCGGCCCCGGCGAAGAGAGTTTGACGGCCGAAGCAATAAAGAGCAGGATGGGCGAGGTAAGGACCAGGAAAACGAAGGAAAAGGCGATGTCGATCAGGCGCTTGATGGCCCGCCGGAAGTCAAGCGGCGCCTCGTCGATCATGTGGATGACAGGCAGCCCCCCGATATCCGTGATGCGGCTGTTCAGGATGTTGAGCTGGAAGAGGTCGGGTACGAGGCAGACATGCGCCAGGCGCGAGGACATTTCGTTTGCCAGCGCCGTGATCTTTCCAGTGGCCGAAATGGGCAGGGCAATGTAGACGTACTGGATGGGTTTGCCGTCCGCTTCCATCCGATCGAGTATGGCTCCCAGCTCGTCGGTGGTCCCGATCACGTCGTCGGCGTCGGACTTGGCATCATCCAGGAAACCAACGGTTTCGAATCCCATCCAGGGGTATTGTCGGAACGAGTCTTCCAGGCGCCGGCCGATCCGGCCGGCGCCGATGATCAACACCCTCCGCAGGAAACGCCCTTGTCGACGCCCGCGCTTCAGGTAATAGAAGATGCCCAGTCTCAAGAGCACGAGCAACAACGGCAGATACATGCCGAAGAGCAGCATATGCAGCCGTGAGAAATAGAACGCCCGGTAGAAGGAGGTGGCCGCGGCGGCAAACAGGATACCGATGGCAATGGCCTTGCCGACCGTGTAGATCAGCGTGGTGACGCGCTGCGCCCGATCGGGTACGTAGAGCCCGGACGCCCAGAAGACCAGCATGGACAGGATGAGCACCCAAGGGATGAACCGCGTGTACATGGACAGCGGCAGCCATTCGGGGAGGGGGAAGATGCCGAGCCAGGGAAACAGCTCGAATCGTGTGTAATAGGCCAGGATCCAACTGGCGATCACGATGAGGGCATCAGCAAAAAAGAGGAGTCGCTGAAAAAGACGGCTCTGCTCCTGCAGCATGGCGGGTTACGACTTGGCGGAATAAGAAATGGGTGGACGCAGTAACCGTGGTTTCAGGGGCAGTCGGTTGGTGGGTTTCGGGAGTGGGAAGGGTAAAGGAGCGTAAGGTTCCTGATCACGCAGATTCCATGACGCGATTGATCACATGCTCGGGAGCCCGGACGGGCCTGCCGCGCTCGGGATCAAAGAAACACAGATCCACTCTTCCTGTGACCAGGAGCCTCTCATCGGTGGCGCGCAGGACACGGTAGTGGCAGCTGATCCGGACGGTGGAGGCGGAAAGAACGGACCGAGTCTCGATTAGTACCTCCTCATCATACCGAGCCGATTCCTTGTAGTCGATTTCCAGGTGCGTAACCGGCAGCGCGAGCCCATCGCCTTCTATCTCCTTGTAGGGGACACCGGCATCTCGCAGTGCTTCGGTTCGGGCATACTCAAACCAGTCCAGATAGTGGACGTGGTAGACGATTCCCATGGGATCGCACTCCCGAAAGCGTACGCGGTGGCGGTGGATGTGGAGTGGAAGCTGCATGCGATGATCACGCGGTCGACACGTCCGGCTTCAGACCGTCTCGAAGGGCCCCATGGCATCGTACTTGGCAATACGCTGCTCGATGAGCTCCTCCGCAGACAGCTTCGTCAGTTGGTTCAGGTGGGTCGCAATGGCCACGCCCATGGCATCCGATGTGGCTTTCGGATCACGGTGGGCACCCCCGAGGGGTTCGGCGATCACATCGTCCACGATACCCTGCTCCACCAGGTCGGGGGCGGTCAGTTTAAGGGCACGCGCCGCATCTTCCTTGTAGTCCCAGGAGCGCCAAAGAATGGCTGAGCAGTTCTCAGGCGAAATGACCGAGTACCATGCATTCTCAAGCATCAGGAGGCGGTCGCCCACCCCGATGCCCAGGGCGCCACCGGATGCGCCTTCGCCGATGACCACGACAATGATGGGTACCGGCATGCGAGCCATTTCGAGGAGGTTGCGCGCAATGGCCTCTGCTTGACCCCGTTCCTCGGCCTCCTGACCGGGGAAGGCACCCGGTGTATCCAGGAGGGTGATGATGGGTTTGCCGAATCGGGCAGCCATCTCCATGAGGCGCAACGCTTTACGATAGCCCTCTGGGTTGGGCATGCCGAACCGGCGGTATTTCCGGCTTTTGGTGTCCCGACCTTTCTGGTGGCCGAGGATCATGACCGAGGCGTCGTTTCCTCCGTATCGCGAGCCCTTGAACGTGGCGAATCCACCCACGATGGCCGGGTCGTCACCAAAGAGCCGGTCGCCGTGAAGTTCAACGAAGCCCTCGGTAATGTTTTCAATATGGTCCAGTGAGTAGGGCCTGCCGGGGTGACGCGCAATCTGAACCCGCTGCCACCGTGTCAGGTTCTGGTAGATGGAAACGCGCAGTTCATCGACCCGCTTCTCCAGGTCACGGATCGTTTTCTCCAGGTCCTTGCCCGTCTCTTCATTGCGAATGGATCGCATCTCCTCCAGCTTGCGCTCGAGATCGAAAAGGGGCTGCTCAAAATCCAGCAGATGGGAATTCGTCGGGGCCGCCATGCAGGTGATGGGTTGGTGAAGGGACCTGGCGTGTCAGTGCACCTCGGGTTAGCGCTATCGGTGGATTCTGGAGCTGAATCCAGCCAGAATGATGGCTATATCGAGCGCCGGGCTCTGGTGGGTAAGATAATGCCACGCCGTCCTCAGGATATCGTCGTCCTCCAACTCATCAGGGGATAGGGAGTTCGATAGTGGAAAAAGCCCTGGTTGCATGCCCCAAATACGCGGAATAACGTCTTTCGAACGATCCGATGTGCCCACGAGGGATTTTGTGCCCCTGAAGACGGACGGAAGTCCCTGCAGCCGTTCAACACCGCTGCGCAGGCCCGAAGGCCGGCGTGTGAGGCGGCTGGCAACCCAAAGGCCGGGGTAGAGGAGGGCCAGGAGCCCTCCTGCCATGAGGTCGAAAAATCGTCGAGCGGATCGACTGCGCAAGGCAACGACCTGCGGGGGAGCACCCGCCAGGGACCCGGCGGCCAGGTGGTTGATAGAGGACTTCCCGATGATGTGATCGCCGCCAACGCTCAGGATGCGGAATTGTACGTCCAGGTCGCGCAGGGCTTGCATGTGGCGGATGATGGACTGGTTGGATACGTCGCCCGCGGCGAAGACGATATCATGGTAGCCACGGATGCGGACCAGGTCCCTCAGACCTGAGGGGCGCCCCACGCGCGGGATACGTGCATCGGTGGCATCCTCAACGTCCGACACATAGCCCACCAGCGTAAAGTCGGGTCGGGGATGAGCGGCCATGAGGCGGTTCAGCCGGGTGGCCTCTGCGGCACTACCCACCAGAATGGCAGACCGTCCAGAATGCAAGGTGCGGGAGCGCACGAGGCGCCAGGATGCCAGCAGGAGCGCCGAGAGCGGCAGGCTTGTCAGAAGCGCAAACCGGGAAAAGGCCATCTGCTGTACGAACAGCGAGAGGGTTGAAACCACCAGGAAGGCCAGCAGCAATCCAATGAAAACCGGTAGCAACGGATAGTGTCGTGCGCGACGATACCCACCGCCCAGGGCAATGGAGGCCACGGAAATCAGTGAAAGGGTCAGCGCTACCGTACCAAGGAAGACGGAGGTAAAGGTCGTTCCGGTGTGTTCAAAGCGCAGATATCCCATGGCAGTTGTCGCGGCAAACACGCCGGCAAAATCCAGCATGAGGGGCACGAGTCGCTTGAACCCGTTTCCGAGTAGCGTCACGAAGGCGCGCAGCATGATCCCGAACCGCAGCAGGGATACCAGTGTGGGTGAGTGCTGCTGGTCGAGATGCTTTTCGATGAACAGGAGCATGGCACCGTAGAAGAGGCGGACGTAGCGGATCTCGCCTTTCTTGGTACTCTCTCCCTTATAGTGGATGATGCAGGTATCGGGAGTGTACCAGATGGACCATCCCGCCTGCTGGATCCGGAAGCACAGGTCGAGGTCTTCCCCGTACATGAAGAAGTCCTCGTCGAAGAGGCCCGCGCCGCGAGGCCCGATCAGGGCCTCGCGGCGCACCAGCATGCATGAGCCACTGAGCGCATCGACCTCCGCCGCTTCGTCAATGGGCAAATACGTCATGTTGTATCCGCCGAAGCGCCTGCTGCGGGGAAACAGTTTCCCCAAGCCGGTCATGCGCCAGAAGGCAATGTCCGGCGTCGGGAAGGCACGCCGGCTTTCGGGAGCAAAGGAGCCATCCGGGTTCAGGATGCGGCATCCGAGCGCGCCGCAGTCCGGGCGCTCCTCCATGAAGGCAACCATGGTCTCCAGCGTGTCTTCCTGGACGATCGTATCAGGATTGAGGATCAGGACATAGTCCCCACGGCACTGCCGGATAGCCTGATTGTTGGCCACGCCAAACCCTGCGTTGTCTGTGTTCGCAATCAGATGTACATCCGGGAATTCCTGCCTGACCGTTTCCACCGAGTCATCGACCGAGTTATTGTCGACTACCCAGATTTCCGACGAAAGACGGCTGGAGGCCTGCTCGATGGAGCGAATGGCCTGCACCAGGAAATCGCGGACGTTGTAATTGACGATGACCACGCTGACATCGACGTCCCCGTCCCTCCCGGCAGGTGGGGCAGAGGGCCTCTTCAGATGCTCGTCGGATGGGGGCATGGGTTTCGGTTCAGGGCGCGATGACGCGGTGGGACACGGGAGCAAAAGATACACGAAATCTGCTTGGCGACTTGTCCGGCAAGCCCCTATCATGGCGCCGACAAGCACCCGCCCCTGCCACACCCGGTACCTCGTGCCACGAATCCGCCCTTACCGCATCGAAGCCCGCGCCACGCTCGCGCTGGCGCTTCCCATCGTGGTGACACAGCTGGCCCACATTTCCTTGGGATTCGTGGATACGGTCATGGTGGGACGTCTCGGGCCAGAAGCGTTGGCCGGGGTGGCCCTCGGGAACACCATCTTCTTCAATACGCTCATCTTCTGCATGGGCATCCTGATGGCGGTCGGTCCGCTCGTATCGCAGGCCTTTGGCGAAGAAAACGATGATGCCATTGGCCGCAGTGTCCGACAAGGGCTGTGGTTGGCAGCCTCCCTTGGCTTGGTGGCCTTCACCGTTATCCAGAACGGTGGCACCCTGTTGCGGTGGCTGGGTCAGTCCGAGGCCAACGTGAACAGCGCGGGTGGGTACTTGAAAGCCATTTCCTGGGGCATCTTTCCATTCCTGGGCATGGTGGCTCTGCGATCGTTTGCCGAGGCTGTTTCCCGTCCCCGGGTCGTCACGATGGTCGTGCTGAGTGGGGTAGGTGTGAACATCTTTTTGAACTGGGTGCTCATGTTCGGCAAGTTCGGGTTTCCTGCCATGGGCTTGGTAGGTACGGGATGGGCTTCTGCCGGCGTCTACACCGTGAATTTCATCCTGTTGGTTGCCTGGGTGGCCAGAGAAGCTGACTTCCGGCGCTACCACATCTTTTCTCGCCTCTCCCGCCCCGACCCTATCACCTTCAAGGAGCTTTTCCGCATTGGTTGGCCGATCGGAGCCTCCATGGGTATCGAGACATCCCTTTTCATGCTCACGGTCATCATGATGGGATGGATCGGAACAACGGAATTGGCCGCCCATCAGGTGGCTGTGCAGTGCGCAGCGTTTACCTTCATGGTGCCGCTCGGGATCGGTATGGCCTCCTCGGTCCGTGTCGGTCAGGCCATCGGGCAGCGCAAGCCAGTCGAGGCACGTCGGGCCGGCCTCATGGGTGTGGCGCTTTCGGTTGCCTTCATGATGGGTACGGCCCTGCTCTTCCTGGCCTTTCCCCACGAAGTTGTTTCACTGTACCTGGAGGTCTCGGAACCGGCCAATCGCGCTGTTGTGGCCACGGCGGTCCATCTGCTTTTTTTCGCTGCGGCTTTTCAGGTTGTTGATGGTGTTCAGGTGGCGGTCATGGGCGCCTTGCGCGGGATGAAGGATACCTATCAGCCCATGATCCTGTCGGTCCTGTCCTACTGGGGTGTCGGGCTCGTTTCAGGTTATATCCTGGCTTTCCCCATGGGATTGAAAGAACAGGGACTATGGATCGGTCTGGTACTGGGTTTGACCTCTGCGGCCATTCTGCTGACACGGCGATTCCTGCGTTTGAGTCAGGAGGCGCACGTTTGAGCAGGGCTACCATGTGTGGAAAAGATCTGGTTACTCCGACAGGTAGTGGCGACTTCGCGACAAGAGGCAGGGCAGAGGGGTACTCTTTGAGGTCTATTCCTCCTAAATTCAACAGCACAAAACTTCTCTCGCGGAGCGGGAATCGTTAAGTTCCCCGCTCTGTGAATACCCACAACCCGACAGACCTTTCAAGGGATGCCTCAGATATTCCCCAGAAAGGCGAACGTACTTCCGCACCTGACCCTGGCCGGGTCCTTGGCGGGCGGCGTCTTCGCCATCCTCTTCATCTGGTATTACTTCTCCCCGGAATACACCGACGTGGGGTATGCCCCGGAACAACCGGTCGAATACAGTCACCGCCTCCACGCCGGTCAGTTGGGGCTTGACTGTCAGTATTGTCACACGAACGTCAAGGATGCAGCGCATTCGAACGTCCCGGCAACGCAGACCTGCATGAACTGCCACAGTCAGGTGCGGACGGAATCGCTCAAGCTGCTTCCGGTTCGTGAAAGCTGGGCGACCGGTGAGTCCATCGAATGGATCAAAGTGCACAAACTGCCGGACTACGCGCGGTTCAGCCATGCCGTGCACACCAACAACGGGGTCGGATGCGAATCCTGCCACGGTCGTATCGACCAGATGGAAGTCGTTTTCCAGTCCGAGCCGTTGTCGATGGGATGGTGTCTGGAGTGCCACCGAGCACCCGAACAGTTCCTGCGCCCGAACGACGAAATCACCACCATGGGATACGAACAGCCGGATGATTTCGTGGAGCAGAACCTGCAGCGTATCAATGCTGAAGGCATCCAACCTCCAACCAACTGCTCTGCTTGCCACTATTGATCGGAGCCTGCGCTCATTCCGAGTACGCACCGAATTGCCATTATCATGATCGAGCTTCCTGTACTTGACGACAGCCCGGAGTTGGCTGACCAGCCACGCAACCGGTTCTGGCGAAGCATCAGCCACCTGGAAGGGTCTTCGGAATTCAAACAGATGAACGCGGGTGAATTCCTCCCGGGAGCATCTGATGGGCCTGTCACGGAGGGTACTGGCGGCGCAACGCGTCGACAGTTCATTCAGCTGATGGGGGCCTCGATGGCCATGGCAGGCCTGACGGCGTGTCGCAAGCCCGTCGAGACCATTGTTCCCTATGTCCGTCAGCCGGAAGACCGGGTGGAGGGTGTTCCTGTACGGTATGCCACCTCGATGCCCTTCCGCGGTGTCCTGCACCCTCTGCTGGTGGAGAGTTTTGATGGGCGGCCTACCAAGGTCGAGGGCAACCCGGACCATCCGGACAGCCATGGCGCTACGCACCTCTTCGAACAGGCCTCCATCCTGTCCCTCTACGATCCCGATCGGCTTGGCTCCGTACGAAATGGGGGCACGGCGTCTGACTGGGCCTCTTTCCGGACCTTCGTTTCCAGCCTGCCGACATCGTCCCGGGTCCTTGTGGTTGCGGAGCCCACGTCGTCCATGACGATGGCCGTTGTTCGCCGTCAGATGGGGCAGCGGTTCGATTCGGTACGCTGGGTGGATTACCATGGCGCTGTCGGTAACAACGCAGCACAGGGTGTCCGGGCCGCTTACGGCCGCTCTGCTCGTGTCTCCCACGATCTGTCTGCTGCCAAGGTCATCCTGAGTCTCGATGCTGACCTGTTCGCGTCGACCGGGCCTGATCCGGTAACGGCCTCGGCTGGTTTCGCGGCGGGCCGCGATCCGGAGTCGATGGGCGGAATGAATCGTCTCTACGTCGTCGAAAGTGGATATTCCATCACCGGCGGAATGGCAGATCATCGCCTGCGCATGAAGTCCTCCGAGATTGCGTCGTTTGCTGCCGCCCTTGCCGCCGAACTGGGTGCATGGAGCGGCGATACGGGTGTCCATGGCTCTCATGCCTGGATTGCGGAACTGGCCGCCGACCTGCGCAGTGCAGGTTCGAATGCCCTGGTCGTGGCCGGTGACAATCAGCCAGCCGGTGTGCACGCGCTTGTAGCAGCCATCAACGATCAGCTCGGCGCGGTCGGCACGACGGTTACCTACTTGGATACCAATGAGTCGGCTGCCGATGCAGCGGCTGACCTCGATGCCGCAGTGGCTGATATGGCCGCTGGTCGTGTAGATGTGGTCCTCACGCTCGGATCGAATCCGGTCTACGACCATCCCGCTTTTGCCGCAGCCTATGCATCCGTGGAACACCGGATTCACCTGAGCTCGTATCTGGACGAAACCGCCGTGGAGGCCACGTGGGTGGTTCCTGAGGCCCATTACCTCGAAGCCTGGAGCGATGGTACGAGCCGCAGTGGTATTCCCGGGGTGGTACAGCCGCTGATTGCACCGCTGTACGCCGACGCCCATTCCGACATTGAGATGGTCGGCTTGTTTGCCACGGGTACCGACATGCCGGGCTATGAAATGGTGCGTGCTACGTGGCGTAGCCAACTGAGCGGCTCGTTTGAAAATGCATGGCGCAAGGTTGTACACGATGGATTTGCCGCAGGGAATGGCTTCAGTGCCGCTCGGATGAGCCTGTCGGCTTCCGGCGTCCGCGCCGCCATGGAGGGCGTCGACCTGTCTGCGGGTGCGGATGTCGAAGTGGTCATAACGCCCGATGCGAAACTGTACGACGGTCGGTTTGCCAATAATGCCTGGCTGCAGGAACTGCCCGATCCCACGACCAAAGTCGTGTGGGACAACGTTGCCCAGATGAACCCGGCCACGGCCGAAAAGCTGGGTCTCGGTGCCACGCTGAACGCAGGCAAGTATTTCGCTGATGTGGTCCGGCTTGACGCTGCGGGCCATTCTGTCGATCTGCCGGTCTGGATTCAGCCAGGCATGGCCGATGGTTCCATTCATGTCACGCTCGGCTACGGCCGTCAGATTGTAAGTGAGCGTCCCGAGCGGAACACCAGCTTCTTCGACCTCGACGACTACACGGACGTCTATGGCAAGGGTGCCATCTCGACGGGTGTGGGTGTCAATACGGCTGTGCTTGCCGTCTCCGGTCCGATTGCTCCGGTGTCTGCCTCGAAGGCATCGGAAGGCTACCTGGTGGCATCCACGCAGGATCACGGCGCCATTGATGCCCCGCACGTCGGGGAAGAAGTCAAGAGCCGTGGCCTCTTCCGCATGGCAACGGTCGAAGAGTACCGGGCCAATCCGGATTTCGTCAAAGGTGGTGAACCCGCTCCGCTGAAAGAAGACTGGGAAGACTACCCGACCCTGTGGGAGGCCAACCATCCGAAGGATTCGCAGGAGATCATGTCCTCGAACTACCACAGTAACCAGTGGGGGATGGTCATCGATTTGAACACGTGCACGGGCTGCAATGCCTGTGTCGTGGCCTGCCAGGCCGAAAACAACATCCAGGTGGTTGGCAAGGACGAAGTGGCCCGCGGACGCGAGATGCATTGGCTGCGTCTGGACCGCTATTTCGTCTCAGGAGATGGTTCGTCCTACGAGGACCCCCAGATGGTCATCCAGCCGATGCCCTGTCAGCACTGCGAAAACGCGCCGTGCGAGCAGGTCTGCCCGGTGGCTGCTACGGTCCATTCTCCGGATGGCACCAACCAGATGATCTACAACCGGTGCATCGGTACGCGTTACTGTGCGAACAACTGTCCGTACAAAGTGCGCCGATTCAACTTCTTCAACTGGACGAAGACCCTGCCCGACACGTTGCACATGGCTTCGAACCCGAACGTGACGGTTCGCTCGCGCGGAGTCATGGAGAAGTGTTCCTTCTGTATCCAGCGCATCCGTGGCGCCAACAAGGTCGCCAACGTCGAAAACCGGGAGCTCAAGGATGGCGAGGTAGTCACGGCGTGCCAGCAGGTATGTCCGGCCAATGCCATTACGTTCGGTAATCTCTCGGATCCAGACAGTGCGGTGTCCCGTCGCCGCCAGTCTGATCGTCGATACGAGCTGCTGGCCGAGCTCAACGTCAAACCGCGCGTCAGTTATCTCGGTCGGGTCCGCAACCCGAATCCGAACCTGGCCTGATCACCCGCCTTCCCACGCAACAGAACATCGCTACGCCTGTGAGTACGGCAAGCACGGACAAGACACTCGCCCACCTGGCGGACTTCCATGATGAAGCGCCGCTGGTAAAGGGGAATCTTACGTTCCACGACATCACTGAGATCGTCTCTTCCCACACCGAGAAGAAGACCCCATTTGCCTGGTATGGCGCGTTCAGTCTTGCACTGGCAGGTCTCATGCTGCTCGTAGGCATGATTGCCTACCTGTTCTGGAATGGCACGGGTGTCTGGGGCCTCAACAACCCGGTGGGGTGGGGTTATGCCATTGTCAACTTCGTGTTCTGGGTGGGGATCGGTCACGCGGGAACGCTGATTTCGGCCATCCTCTTCCTCTTCCGGCAGCAGTGGCGTACGGCCATCAACCGCTCGGCGGAGGCCATGACAATCTTTGCCGTCATCTGTGCCTTGGTCTTCCCGACCATTCACGTGGGACGGGTTTGGGCCATTTACTGGACGCTGCCGCTGCCCAACCAGATGAACATGTGGCCGCAGTTCAAGAGTCCGCTCCTGTGGGACGTGTTTGCCGTGTCGACCTACTTTACGGTATCGCTGGTTTTCTGGTATATCGGTCTGGTCCCTGACCTGGCCTCCATGCGTGATCGCGCGAAAGGAAAGCTTCGGAAGCTGGTCCTGGGCGTGGCTTCCATGGGATGGACGGGTGCGAACCGCCACTGGCGCAACTACGAAAAGGCCTACCTGCTTTTGGCCGCCCTGGCTACACCGCTGGTTCTTTCGGTGCACTCGGTGGTGTCTTTTGACTTTGCCGTGTCCATTGTCCCCGGATGGCATACCACCATCTTCCCACCCTACTTCGTGGCAGGTGCCATCTTCTCTGGCTTTGCCATGGTGGTCACGCTCCTTGTGATTGCCCGCAAGATCTACGGCGTGGAAAACATCATTACGGTGGACCACCTGGAGAAGATGAACATCATCATCCTGCTCACGGGTACGATGGTCGGCTTCGCCTACATCACCGAGTTCTTCATCGCTTGGTATTCGGGCGTGCAGTACGAGCAATATGCCTTCGTGAACCGCATGTTTGGTCCGTACGCATGGGCCTACTGGACCATGATGTCGTGCAACCTCTTCTTCCCCCAGTTCTTCTGGTTCAAGAAGCTGCGTCGCAACATCACGTTCATGTTCATCATCTCGATTTTCGTGAACATCGGGATGTGGTTCGAGCGTTTCGTGATCACGGTCACGTCGCTGCATCGCGACTATCTGCCCAGCTCCTGGGACTACTACACGCCAACGGCTGTGGACGTACTGACGTTTGTTGGAACGTTCGGGCTGTTCTTCACCCTTTTCCTGCTGTTCCTGCGCTTCATGCCGATGGTGGCCGTTGCGGAGGTCAAAGGCATCATGCCTGAGGCGGATCCGCATTTCTACGATCATGAGGGCGATGGCCACCATGCCGAGCATGCGGTAGAACCGTCCACCCAGCAGTAACCCGCTAACGAGTATCACAATCCACGCAGCCATGCTGAATCAACTGGCACGTGACGTCAAGGCAAGTATGAGCATCTATGATGCTGGCGATGACAAGGTCTATGGCCTGCTCGCCGAGTTTGCCCATCCTGGAGAGCTCCTGCATGCCGCCGAAGCAGTGCGTGAGGCGGGATTCCGTCACTTCGATACCCACTCGCCGTTCCCCATTCACGGAATGGACAAGGCCATGGGTCTTGGTAATTCCATCGTTGGATGGATCACCCTGGGTGGGGGGATTACCGGCCTTTCCCTGGCCACGCTGATGCAGTGGTGGATGGGCGCGGTTGACTACCCGATCAATATTTCCGGGAAGCCTTTCTTTGCCGTCGAGCCTTCCATCCCCATCATGTTCGAGCTGACGGTACTGTTGGCATCGCTGGCCACGGCCGCCGGTATGTTTGCGCTGAACGGCCTGCCCCGCCCGTACAACCCGCTCTTCTACTCGAAGAACTTTGCCCGGGTAACGGATGACGCCTTTTTCCTGCACATTGCCGCCAGTGATACCAAGTTCGACCGTGATGCCACGGCCCAGATGCTGGAAAAGCTTGGTGCCAGCAATGTCGAAACCATTCACGATCACGGAGTGGAGGACCAGGACTGAAGGAAGCCCCGGAGCTCCTCACAACCAGGATCATGACGAAACGAACACATTACATTGCCCCGGCCCTTTTGATGACAGCCCTTGTGCTGTCGACGGGCTGCCAGGGGTCGCTCTCGGACAAGCCACCGGTTCACCTGAACCAGAACATGGACTTCCAGGAGCGCTTCGATGCGCAGGAAGCCAACGCCTTCTTTGCTGACGGACGTGCCATGCGCGCTCCCGTCCGAGGCACGGTCGCGCGCGGCGAACTCAAAGACGACACGGCACTCTGGGCCGGACGCGATGCATCGGGAGCCTTCGTTGCAGACAACCCACTAACGGTGGATCTGGCGCTGCTCGAGCGCGGCCGCGAAAAGTATGACATCTATTGCAGTGTCTGCCATGGCTTGGCCGGAGACGGACAGGGTATCATCATGACGGGTGGCTATGGCTACGTACCAGCACCCACCTATCACAGCGACATGTTGCGTGCTCAGCCCGACGGCTACATCTACGATGCCCTGACGTGGGGCATTCGAAGCATGCCGGGCTACGGAACGCAAATCAAAGTGGAAGATCGCTGGGCCATCGTATCCTATATCAGGGCGCTGCAGCGCAGTCAAGCCGCCTCGGTTGATGATGTACCCGAGAGTGAGCGATAGGCCCGATACGCATCCTCATTGCAACCATGTGATCCCGTCCGCGGGTAACCAAGAAGCGAAAGCGAATGTCTGAGACCGTAAAACGCAGTAATCCGCTGGTCTGGCTGATCGATCCGTTGAAATCAACGGCCAGCCACGCCGACCCCGTGTACCGTTTTTCGTGGTCTCAGGCCGCGTGGCTGTTGCCCCTGGCCGTCGGGATTGCGGGCCTTGTGGTCAGCGCCGTGGGATGGGCCACCGATTCCCATCAGTTTTATTTCTCCTATCTGATCGGCTGGGCGTTCTGCCTGTCCATTGCACTGGGAGCCTATTTCTTCGTAGTCATCCAGCACCTCACGAAGGCCCGCTGGAGTGTTGTGTTGCGACGGATACCCGAGACGCTCCTCTGGTCATTCCCGTTGCTTGCCGTCTTGGGTATCCCGGTCATCTTCGGCATGCATGATCTCTACCACTGGACGCACCACGACCTGATTGACCCCGCCAGTCCTACCTATGACCCGATCATTGCTGGAAAGGCGGGTTACCTGAATACGCCGTTCTTCCTGGCTCGTCTGGCCTTCTACTTCATTGTGTGGACGGTCGTCTCGCACAAGCTGTACACGCTCAGTATCCAGCAGGATGTGGATCCACAGGCCTCCATTCCACAGCGTCTGCGCAAGATCAGCGCCATCGGCCTCGTCCTTGGAGCCATCAGCACAGCGTTTGCAGGGATGGATATCCTGATGTCCCTGGACCCGCACTGGTTCTCCACCATTTTCGGTATCTATTTCTTTGCCGGCTCCTTCATGGTCATCATGGCCGTCATGGCCCTTTCTGCCATGACCCTGCAGCGTTTCGGCATGCTGAAGGGCGTCATCAGAGTGGATCACTACCAGGATCTGGGCAAATTCCTGTTCGGTTTCACAGTGTTCTGGGCCTATATCGGTTTCAGCCAGTACATGCTGATCTGGTATGGTAACCTGCCGGAGGAAACTCTTTTCTATCGCCACCGCCTTGAACACGGCTGGGAGACCTTCTCTGCCGTGTTGCTACTGGGCCACTTCATCATTCCATTCGTTGTGCTCATCGGTCGTTGGGCCAAGCGGCTCATGCCTCTGCTGGGCTTCATGAGTGTCTGGATGATCGGGATGCACTGGTTCGACTATTTCTGGGTTGCTGCCCCTGTTCTTCACGGCGACCACGCCACGCTGAGCCTGTATGATATTGCTGCCTGGCTGGGACTGTTCGGTGTGTTTGCCGGTGCATTCATGTACCGTCTCAGCCGTCACCCGCTCGTTCCGCAGCGGGACCCCAGACTGCACAAGTCCCTCACGTTCACCAATACCTGACCTGATCCAATTCCATGGGAGACGTACAAACCCACCCGGGTGTAGAACCTGAGGACATCAACACGGGTACGCTGTTTCGTGTCATCGGCGCCTCGTCGATCGTAGTGGCTGTGTTGGTCATCATCGGGTTCAACATATCCATGCAGAAGTTCAAGGAAGTTCAACTCGAAGTCACGGAACTGACCGGCTATCCAGCGCTTCACGAGACCCAGATGATGGGGGCCTCCAAACTTGCGGGCTATACGCGGCAAAGTGACGGAACCTACCGTATTCCGATCGAGCGCGCCATGGAACTTGAAGCCCGCGACGCTCAGTAAACCCCTCTCTTTCGGCACGGCGAACTAATCCAGTCAACGACGCATTATCGGACGCCTATTCCGTCATAGCATGCTCATGGTGCTGCTGGTCCTTCTTGGTCAGGCCCCCGTCCGGGCTCAAGCAGATCAGGAACAGGCCGCCACTGATTTGCCTGGTGCACTGCGAGGCGTCGGAGTGGATGAGCAACTGGGAGGTATGCTGCCCGCAGAGGCCACCTTCCTGAATGCACAGGGCCGCGAGGTCACAATCGGGGATTACCTGCAGATGGGCCGGCCCCTGCTGTTGAACTTCATCTACCACAACTGCCCGATGCTGTGCAGCATCACGCTCGAGGCGCTCGGCATGACGCTCTCCGACATGGACTGGACGCCGGGTCAAGAGTTTGACGTCCTCTCCATCAGTTTCGGTGCCGGCGAGACTCCTGAAATGGCTGCGGCCGCAAAGGAGCGCATGATCAAGCGGCTTGGAAGGGAGGAAGCGGCGGAAGGCTGGCATTTTCTGGTTGGCGACTCAACCAATATTGCGCGCATTACCGAATCGGTGGGTTACTCGTTCAAGTGGGTGGCCCAGACCCGTGAGTATGCCCATCCCGCTGTGTTGGTGTTCGCCGGAGAAGATGGCAAGATCACACGCTATTTACATGGTCTCGACCTGCCTGCGGAGGATGTTCGCAAGGCGTTGGTGGAGGCTTCGCAGGGAACGGTCGGTTCAGCAGTAGATCAGATCCTGATGTTCTGCTATCAGTATGATCCCGACTCGAATTCCTATGTCATTCATGCAACAAACCTGATGAAACTCGGTGGAATCCTGACGTTGTTGGTCATCGGCATCGGTCTTTTCGTTTTCTGGCGAAAAGAAAGCCACGGCCATACGCTGCGTATTCCCCGCCCCGCATCACGTTGATCACTCAAGCAAGAGGAAGAATCCACAATGGGCGATAACGGATCTGTATGGCTGCCCGATCCCGGTACGGCTCTCGCAGGAGAAGTTGACTCGCTGTTCTGGTTCGTGTTCTGGACCAGTACTGTCATGTTTGCCATGGTCGTTCTGGCCAAAGTGTACTTCATGGTGAAGTACAAGCGGAAAGACGATCGTGACGTTCCTGCGCCGGTCGAGGAGAGCAAGATTCTCGAGGCGGCCTGGATTGTCGTACCGACGGTTCTCGTTCTGATCGTGTTCACCTGGGGCTTTGACGTATTCGTCAAGCTGAGCAGTGCGCCGCCCGACGCTTACCAGATCAATGTCCGGGCACAGCAGTGGTCATGGGAGTTTGCCTACGACGAAGGGGCTACTTCCTACACGGAACTGTATGTACCCGTCGGTCGGCCGGTCAAGTTGAATATGACGTCTGCCGACGTACTGCACTCGTTCTACATACCCTCCTTCCGCGTCAAGCACGACGTGATTCCGAACAGGTATACATCGGTCTGGTTTCAGGCGGAAGAAGCCGGAGAGTACAACATTCATTGCACAGAGTACTGTGGAACACAGCACTCAGGCATGAATGCCAAGGTTGTAGCCGTCTCCGAAGAAGACTTTGCCGCCTGGATTGCAGAGCAGAGTCAGGATCTTCCCCCGGCGGTACTGGGACAGCAGGTGTTTGCCCAGTGCCAGGCGTGCCATTCCATTGACGGCACACCGGGTATCGGTCCAAGTCTGGCCGGCATTTACGGCGAGGAGCACGAGTTCACGGATGGATCAACGGCTGTCGTGGATGACGACTACCTGTTGGAATCCATCATCAATCCGATGGCAAAAATCCGCAAAGGATACCAACCCGTCATGCCCGCCGGATTCTCTGCACTCTCCCAGAAGCAGCTCGACGGCCTGGTCGCCTACATCAAATCGCTCGAGTAGGCGGATCATCTGATCACTTCAAGGAATCGACAAGCGCATACCCCAATGAGTCATTCTGCACCCGGGTTGAACTATCTGAACCATGCCAAGGGCTTCAAGTCATGGGCCCTTTCGCTGGATCACAAACGAATCGGCGTCATGTACATGGTTGCCGTGTCCCTGGCCTTCCTGGCGGGCGGCATCCTGGCCCTTCTGGTCCGGCTTGAGCTGCTCGGACCGGGAGAAACCATCATGGGACCGGACGCCTACAACCAGTCCTTCACGCTGCATGCCGTGTTGATGATTTTCGCCTTCATCATCCCGGCCATTCCTGCCGTCATGGGCAACTTCGTGCTGCCCATCCAGGTGGGAGCCAAGGATGTGGCCTTTCCCCGGCTGAACCTTGCCTCGTTCTACATCTACCTGATCGGGGCCGCCATCGCCATGACGGCGCTGGTCAACGGGCGTATTGATGGGGGTTGGACCTTCTATGCTCCGTACTCCACGAGCATTGGCAACGGTATCCTGTGGGTGACTTCAGGTGTGTTTGTCATGGGCTTTTCGTCCATCCTTACGGGCCTGAACTTCATCGTGACGGTTCACAAGATGCGCGCCCCGGGATTGACCTGGAACCGTCTTCCGCTGTTCATCTGGTCCATCTACGCCACGTCCATCGTACAGGTATTGGCGACGCCCGTCATCGGGATCACGGTCTTGTTGCTCTTCCTCGAAAAAGCCCTGTCGATCGGCATCTTCGACCCTGCACTTGGTGGAGACCCGGTCCTGTTCCAGCATTTCTTCTGGTTCTACTCGCACCCGGCCGTATACATCATGATCCTGCCGGCCTTCGGGGTCATTTCGGATCTGATGGGGACGTTCTCCCGGCACCAGGTATCGGGGTACAAGTTCGTCGCCCTTTCCTCCGTAGCCATCGCCTTTCTGGGCTTCCTCGTCTGGGGGCACCACATGTTCGTTTCCGGTCAGTCGGCGGTTTCATCGATCGTCTTCTCCTTGATCACGTATCTGATCGGTATACCGACAGGGGTAAAGGTGATCAACTGGGTGCAGACCATGTACAAAGGATCGGTGCAGCTCAAGAGCCCGATGCTCTACGCCATCATGTTCCTGTTCACCTTCTCGATCGGTGGATTCACAGGCATCATGCTCGGCGTGTTGGCAATCGATGTGCACTTGCATGACACGTACTTCGTTGTTGCCCACTTCCATTATGTGATGATGGGCGGCAACGTCATTGCAGCCCTTGGAGGCCTGCACTACTGGTGGCCCAAGTTCTTCGGCAAGATGTACAACGAGACCCTGGCCAAGATTGCCGCCATCCTGGTCTTCACAGGGTTCAATGTGACCTTCTTTCCGCAGTTCATCCTGGGCGCGCAGGGCATGCCACGTCGGTACTACGACTACCTGCCTCAGTATGAGGGGCTGCATGCGCTTTCAACCTATGGCTCATGGATTCTGGCAGCCGGCCTCTTCCTCATCGCGGGGTATCTGATCGCGTCGTTCTTTACTGGAAAGAAAGCAGGTCTCAACCCATGGGGGGCACTCACTCTCGAGTGGACGCACACGACGACGCCACCGGATCACCACAACTTCCATGACACGCCTGTCGTTACGCGTGGTGCGTATGACTACCATTTGGCTGGTCATCTCTTCCAGAACGGTGGTGAAGTCACGGAGCTGGACCTGGGAGGCGATGGCGCTGGTGCCGCTCCAGAGGTGGCTCCTCTTTCCCACGAACCCGCTCACTGACCAGGCCGGACGGCTTTGAACTGAACTGACAAACCATGGCAAACCCGCACACCAATCAACCTGCTCACGTCAAGCACTACTTCGTGTCATCGGAGCAGCAGTTTGACGCAGCCAAAATGGGGATGTGGCTGTTTCTGGTCACAGAGATCCTGCTCTTCTCAGGCATGTTTGTGGCGTACACGATCTACCGGTCGTGGCACCCCGAAACGTGGGCGGCGTTGTCGACGGCATTGGACTGGAAGCTCGGCGGGTTGAACACCATCGTACTGCTGGCCTCCTCCTTTACCGTAGCCATGGGCATCAATCAGATCCAGCGCGGGAATCAGAAGGGACTGCTCATCAACCTGGTCCTGACCTTCGTGTTTGCTGGCATGTTCCTGGTGGTCAAGTACTTTGAGTACAGTGCCAAATTCGAGCATGGTCTCTTTCCTGGTGCAGCATTCGATCCGCACGGCGTATCGCACGGATTTGACTATGCAACCTATAATGTGCCCTACGGCCCCCAGTTTTTCTCCATCTACTTCGTGATGACCGGCATCCACGGTTTCCACGTTCTTGTCGGGATGGGGCTTTTTGCCTGGATCACAGTGAAGGCCCTCAAGGGGCGCTTTTCTGCCGAGTATTATACACCGGTGGAGAATGCAGGTCTGTACTGGCACTTGGTGGATATCATCTGGATCTTCCTCTTCCCGCTGCTCTACCTGATCTGACGTCCGAATGCGGTCTCGCGCCGCACGGCATGTCCCCAGAGGCGCCTGCACAGCGAAGCAGGTCAGCCAGATTCCTTCCCGCTCGACACCCTATCCATAAACACGATGTCACAAGAACACGGACACCACATCGTTCCCGTCAAGTTGCTCGTCACCGTATTCGGTGCGCTCGTCTTCCTGACGGTGCTTACCGTCGTGCTGGCCCAATTCCATTTTGGTGCGCTTGAAGTACCCATTGCACTGGCCATCGCTTTGACCAAAGCAGTATTGGTTGTCACCATTTTCATGGCGTTGAAATGGGACAACAAGGTCAATGCCACCATTCTGGCTGTAGGGACCCTGTTTGTGATCGTGTTCATCTCATTCATTCTGCTCGACACCGAATTCCGCGGTGATTTGAGCAATACCACCAAGATGACAATCATGGAGCAAGAGCGGGCCGAGCAGGCGCTTGAAGGTCGGGAGCCGAGCCGCTCTGATATCTCCTTCAACCGCTGAGGCGCTTCTCTCCAAACCACCTGCTGCGACAGGGCAAAAGGGCCGGGCGATCTGTGATCGCCCGGCCCTTTTTTTACTCGCCGTGTAACAACATGAAGGCCCCGAGCGTTGATACGGCATGCAAGCAGCCATTCTCATACCTGCGCTGGCATCCTTGGGAGCTCTTCTCGTCTGGATGGCATGGGCCGCCGTCCAGATTCTTC
>Ga0181577_10001100_pt1 | contig 21930 bp, 26 predicted proteins | sample 101ome_21_FD_132468 | JGI IMG/M metagenome (GOLD analysis project Ga0181577, IMG submission 132468) | Coastal salt marsh microbial communities from the Groves Creek Marsh, Skidaway Island, Georgia - 101413BT metaG (megahit assembly) | ecosystem: Environmental > Aquatic > Marine > Intertidal...
CCGCCGAAATGTCGATCCTGGACTGGGAACCCTATTCCCAGGAAGCGCAGGACATGGCCGCGCAGCTGGCGGACGAACTGCAGAACGATCTGATCCGAAAGGAAGTCGACGACATCGTCGACGCCTGGCAGGGCGAAAAGTATATCCACGAAACCGGGAAGCGACCGGCGGCGCCATCGGGTCGGGTACCGGTTCAGTTCCCCCACCAATACGATGGGAAGCGGCGGGAGATATACGAACATCTGCGGAGTACCAGGAAGATCGAAGAAGTTCACAACAAAAACGGCGTTCACACCGGGTTCGTGATAACCAAGTGAAAAAGTGTAAAGAAATGATACGCCCACCCACCCCCCTACCCCTATATAAAAGAGGTGGTGGGGTAGTAGAGAAGATTTTTCTATCACCCTACGGGAAGGGGGATAAACCCCCAATGAATTGGGGGGTTTTATACCCCCCACCCTTTCGCCCTGGTGGGCTACAGGGAAGGGGGTATCCCCTGACCGTTCCCAGGGTGATAGAACTTTCGGAACGCCCCCAATGGGATTAGACATCAACACCCTGGCGGTCATTAGATCGCTGAACGACCTGGTGGGGGTGTCGCGACCTTATTTTTTCCTGAAGGATGAATATCGGTTTCGCGGCGGGGATCAGAAGTATTTCGGTCGCACCCTGGAACGGGTGGTCGCCCAGTGGTCGGAATGCGTTGAATGGGATATGCGCCAGGACAGCGACCGGCGGATGTATGTCTGGGTTCGGGTGATCCAGGCGATTCCGGTCGAGTGAAATAAATCAAAAAAAAAGTGTAAAAAAACTTTACACCCTGGGTTTGACTATGAGAGCATTACTTCATCGGCTGATTGCAGCCATTAACCAATGGAGTGACAACAATGAATAATCAAGTTTTGAAAGTAACCGCCCGAAAGCTGAACGCTGGAAAAGTAGAACTGACGGCGCACCTGGCAGATGGAACTGCGGAAGTCATCGCGAAGAAAGTATCCGACAAGCCTGTCGTTCAAATGTACAGCGCAGGAATCAACGGCAATTCTGACGGCCTGGGTGCATTCTTCACGGTGGGAAAGACCATTCGCCATAAGGAACTGCACGTCCAGGAATTCAAAATCGAGGTGGCCGCGTAAGCGGCCCTTATAGGAGGGAATGCAATGTACAAGATCAAATTTTTAGAGGTGGTGCCAGTAAAAGGCACTTTTGATGTCAAAGTAGTCCGCAGAGAATACTACAAAACATTTTCTTCTCGCTTAGACGCGGCAAAAGAAACGTATTGGCTGAATCAGTTTTTTAATACTCGCCATTACATCGTAAAGGCCGCGTAAGCGGCCATTAAAGGAGTGAATGCAATGAGCAACGAAAATATCCGAGAGCAATGGCTTTCATACGTGGCAGAGCAAGAGGCAAGCGGCAACCCGGTTGCGCCTTTCCACAAGTGGTACGAATGCCTCAAGTTCATTCAGTCAACCAACCTTGTTGACGCACTGGTCGAAGTGCTTGAAGCAAACAACGCCGCGTAAGCGGCCCAGGGGCTTAATCATGGCAACCAAGGCGCAAGCAATAAAAGTGATTGAGGCGGTCGGTGGCAGCATCGACTGGGGCGTTTCCGAGATAACCAATTCTGAAAAGGTCATCACGGTCGACGCGCCCGATGGTTTCGTTTGGCAGTTCAACGGATGTGAGTGTTTTTGCCTGGCATGGTACAGCGGTCCGGCGGGTGAGTTTTGGGATGAGGTTATCGATGCTGCAGAATTTGGCGTGGAGGTTTTGGGATGAAGTATTTCGCGATTTTATTGTTCTTCATGGCGGTGATGGGTATCGTCGGGAATGGCGACCTGGAGGAAGCAGAGCGCGCCGAGACTGAATACTGCGAGAATGTGGACAGCGGAGTCTGGCCAGATTATCGGGGAGTTTATGCGGAGGTTTGCCAGAAATGAAAGCAATGGAACAAATAGGCGATTGCACTTTGTATTTAGGCGACTGCATGGATGTAATGCCCCACCTAGGTCACTTTGATGCTTTAGTAACAGACCCGCCCTATGGAATAGGTGAATCTGGGGGCAAATCAAAGACAAGGTCAAATCTTGCAAATGCCGATAAATACGAGCATTTGGGGTGGGATGATCGTTTGGCGCAAGAGGAAATAGACGTGGCGCGTTCAATGTGTAGGCATCACATTGTTTTTGGCGGGAATTATTATGAGCTGCCACCTACACCGTGCTGGTTAGTTTGGAACAAATTAAATACTGGCGATTTCGCGGACTGTGAGCTTGCCTGGACTAATCTGAACCAGGCTGTAAGAAAAATTGATTTGCTTTGGAATGGAATGATTCGCGCCGAAAGGCATATTGACAGGGTGCATCCGACCCAAAAACCGGTAGGGGTGATGCAGTTTTGTTTAGACCAGCTGCCAGCCGATGCCGCCACTGTATTTGACCCGTTCATGGGATCGGGCACCACCGGGGTGGCGTGCGTTCAGTCTGGAAAAACTTTTGTTGGCATCGAGCGCGAACCGTCCTACTTTGATATGGCGTGTCAAAGGATGCAGGATGCTGTGAATCAACCCAGGCTGTTTGATGATCCAAACCCCAAACCCAAGCCATCACAGGCGGCGCTGATTTAGCTATGGAGGTCGAGAAATGACTCACATTTGGAAATCATGCCCGGACTGTTTGCGGTCCGATTGTCATCATCCACTTTGCCCCAGCGAGCATTTGCCCCTGGCGGGAGAATATGAAAGGGACGACATCGATGCGTTCAAGGAAGAAAGGGACAGGCAGGAACGCGAACGTGTACCTGAAGATTGACTGGCCGGAATTTGATTCCGACGATTGCTATGTCGCTATCCAGGCGGCGCAATCTATGGCGCGGCGGTTCCAGCAGGATGTCGCCATCATGTCCGACCTGGCGGTGGTTCTGTTGCGTCACGCGAAACAGACACCCCTGGAAATCATTCGATACCAACCAGAAGCCAAAGGATTCACCAATGACTGACCTGGTCAATCACCCCGACCATTACAAGAGCGAAGCCATCGAGTGCATCGCAGCGATCGAAGCGCAGATGACCACGGAGGAATTCGCCGGGTATCTACGCGGTAACGTCATCAAATACATTTGGCGTTTCGATAAGAAACACGGTAACGATTTCGCTGGCGCCCAGCGTGACCTGGAAAAAGCTGCCTGGTATCTGCACCGGCTAACGCAGTTCCGGCTGCGGAACTGGAAGGACGCACAGTAAAAAAAACAGGGGGGGGTGGGGGGTTATCCCGGCGCCTGATATTATCAGAGGGGGTACCCCCTACCGAGGCGCGGCAATGATTAAAGCGACAACCAACATCGACGAAGTTCAACGCAAGCTGCAGAAGGTGCAAAAGAAAACACTGTTCGCAGAATCCGAAGCCCTGAACATGACGGCCAGGAAGGTAGCAAGCGCGCAACGCGCAGAGGCATCCAGGACATTCGACCGGCCTACGCCATATTTGCTTGGCGGTATATTTAACCCGAACACAAAGCTGGGATTTGTCGGCACCATTAGCAAGTACAACACGCTGCGCGTGGAACTGATTCCTGGCGCGCCACGCGGGAAGTTCAACGAAGGCGGTCGACGTGTGAACAATACGCTGTCGCTGCAGATTCGCGGCGGAATCAGAACGCCACAGAAAACCGCGCTGGTGATACCAACGCCCAGGGCAAGATTAAATAAATACGGAAATTTAAGTCGGAGATATGTTCAGAACTTGCTAGCGAAGGAAGATCACGTCCAGCTAGGACGGCGCGATGGGGTCCAGCCGGGCATATACCGGCGTACCCGTGGGGGCAAATTGACGATGCTGGTGGCCTATGAACCCAGGGCGCGGTATCGACGCGGAGGGTACCGGTATTTCCAGGTGGCGCAGTCTGTTTTCGCCAGCGAGTTCAAACGCCAGTTCGACAAGGCGTTCGCCGAGGAAATGCGGAACCTGCGATGAATTGCAAAATGCGGTCGCAGGATGTGAGGGCAGAGTGTACCCCCCCGGCAAAAGGTACTTTTGACGTCGTTTTATCGCGGGTGATTCGCGACCGCGGTGTTTGAATTGTGCGACTTTTTTTAGGTAACAGAATAGGTTACGAGAGGTAACACTTGCCGGTAACAACAAGGGGTAGAAACGTAACACGCCAGGAAGTCGCCGATCTGTTCGGGGTGTCTCATACGACCGTCGATGCCTGGATAAAGCGTGGTATGCCAATAGTCACCAAGGGCAGCAAGGGAAAAGCCTGGGTGATTAACACGGCGTCCGTTTCCGCCTGGTTAGAGCAGCGCGCCAAGGAATCGTCCGGGAACGACAACGCGGACGAACGCGAACTGAAGCGGCGCAAGCTGGCGGCGGAGACTGCCAAGGTCGAACTGGAACTGGCCAGGGTACGCGGCGAAGTGGTCCCCCTGAAGCAGCTGGAACGCGCCCTGGCGAATACATTCGCGGAAGTTAAGACAAACCTGCGATCGGTTCCCAGCCGGGTGGCGACGGCGATCATCGGCGAGGAATCCGAAACCAGGATCAAAGCCGTGATCCTGAAGGAAATCGATCAAGCCCTGGAAACCCTGGGCGACCTGGACCTGGACGAACCGGACGATGTCGATGACTGATTTCGACAACTGGGAAGGATTGCGGAAAACCATTCACGCGGCGGCGGTCCATTTGAAGCCACCCCCGAACCTGAAGCCGTCGGAATGGTCGGAACAGAACGTCCGGGTGCCGATCGGAAACGCGGTCCCTGGATTGATACGGTTCGACCATGCGCCCTATCAGCGCGAACCCCTGGACATGACAGCGAACCCGGAATGCAACCGGATCACGTTGATGTGGTCCGCCCAGGTAGGGAAAACGATGCTGGCGCTATGCGCCCAGGCGTTCAAGATCGCGCAAGACCCACAAAGCCAGATAATGATGCAGCCATCCCAGGGCGATCTGTCGACCTGGCTGGAAACAAAGTTCAATCCCCTGGTCGATTCGAACGACCGGCTGCAGGAACTAATCGCCAAGCCCAGGGGACGCGAGGGCGTGAACAATCAGCGAATGAAATCCTATCCTGGCGGGTTCTTGATGTTTTCCTGGTCGGGATCGCCTAAGACCATGCGCGGACGGTCGGCGCCTTTCATCGTTTGCGACGAAACGGACGGATACGACAAAAGCCAGGAAGGGCATCCGGTGTCATTGTTATGGCAGCGGGCGGCCACGTTTGGGGACCGGCGGAAGCTGCTGGAAATTAGCACTCCAACGATTAAGAACGCCAGCTGGATCGAGGACGCTTATCTGCAGGGCGACCAGCGGCGGTTCCATGTTCCATGTCCCAGCTGCGATACGCGCCAGGAACTGACCTGGTCCAGCGTTATCTGGGACGAAGGCAGCCCGGAAACGGCGAAATATGCCTGCACTGGCTGCGGTGTTATGTGGTCCGATGGCGAGCGAATCGCGGCCATCCGGCGCGGGGAATGGCGATCCAGCCAGCCGTTCCGTGGCCATGCCAGCTATCACCTGAACGAACTATATTCGTGTTTTCGGAAGCTGGGCGACATTGCCCAGTCATTCCTGGAAAAGAAGCGCAGCGGCGACCTTCAGACGTTCGTGAACGTGTCCCTGGCGGAAACCTGGGAAGAATCCGGCGAGGGTGTCGACCAGGATTTGCTAGAAAACCGGGCGGAAGATTGGGGCGAGAAATGGCCGGACGAAGTCATCACGGTGGTCGCGGGTGTCGACGTCCAGGACGATCGCCTGGAAGTGGAACTGGTCGGTGTTGGGCGCGACGAGGAAACCTGGTCCCTGGAATATATGGTTCTGCCTGGCGACCCCAGTTCACCCCAGGTTTGGGCGGACCTGGACGCGGTATTGTTCGCCAGCTATGAAACGGACGACGGGCGGGAACTGGGGGTCCGGGCGACGTGCATCGATACCGGCGGACATCACACCCAGGCGACCTATCGATACATAAAGGGACGCGAATCCAGGCGCGTTTTCGGGATCAAGGGCGTCGGTGGCGAGGGTCGCCCCCTGGTCGGGCGCCCCAGCAAAAACAACATCGGCAAGGTCCGGCTGTTCCCCATCGGTTCCGATACGGCGAAAGAACTGGTATATGGTCGACTGAAGATCACCGAACCCGGCCCAGGGTATTGTCATTTTCCGATCAACCGCGACCCGGAATACTTTCTGCAGCTGACATCCGAAAAGCTGGTCACGCGATACGTTCGCGGTCATGCGAAACGTCAATGGATAAAATCCAGGCGAAGGAATGAAGCCCTGGACGTTCGGTGTTATGCTATGGCGGCGTTATATATTTCTGGCGTGAATGTCAATATACTAGCGGATAAGACCGCCGAAGGTCGGTCCGATGGCGACAAGCCAAAGAGTGAACGCCAGGCGCGCAAAGCGAAGCAGCGAAAGCCGGGCGGATTCGTGAATAATTGGAGGTGAAATGGCCAACCTATTCGATGCCGCGTCCGCCCCAGAGGGTGAACCGTCCGAAATCGTCGTCGGCGATTTCATTCAGTGGAAGCGGTCCGACCTGGTCACCGACTATCCAACCGACGCATATACTGCGACCTATGTCGCCAGAATTACCGGCGGCGGTAACACTGAAGTTCAAGTGACCGGAACAGCCTATAACGGCAGTTATTTGTTCACGGTCGATTCGGAGACATCCGCCGATTTCGTGGCGGGGTATTATCACTGGCAGCTGGAAATCCTGCGAAATTCTGACAGCGAGCGCGTCGTCGTCGATCGTGGCGCGTTCACTGCCATCGTCGACCTGGATATAGGTGGCGCCGATCCGCGAACCCACGCGGAAATCATGCTGACCAAAATCGAATCCCTGCTGGAAGGCAAGGCAGATTCCGACGTTTCGAATTACTCGATCCAGGGTCGATCCCTGACGAAATTCGGACTCGATGAACTGCTGCAGTGGCGGGATTATTACAACGCGGAAGTAACCAAGCAGAAGCGCCTGGAAGAAATAAAGCTGGGGCGAAAAACAGCGTCAACCGTCAAAGTGAGGTTTTTGTAAATGGGGATGTTCGACATATTCCGCCGGAAGCAGAAGCCGGTGAAAAAACGTCGCTACGATGGCGCCCAGGGCGGGCGATTGTTCGCCGATTTTATGGCGACCCAGCGTTCGGCAGATTCCGAAATTCGTTTTTCACTGAAAACCCTGCGCGACCGATGCCGGGATTTGTCGAGAAATAACGAATATGCGAAGCGATACATTCACCTGGTAAAAACGAACGTCGTCGGCGAACGTGGTGCGACGCTGCAGGTGAAAGCGGTCAACACCGACGGGACCCTGGACACAATCGGAAATCAGCAAATCGAACGCGAATGGAATCGCTGGACCCGTGTCGGGAACTGCACAGTCGACGGCAGAATGTCATTCGTGGACGCGCAGGCGATGGCGGTGGAATCAATGGCGCGCGATGGCGAAGCCCTGATCCGCATCGTGAACTATCCAGGGAACCAGGATCGGTTCGCCCTGCAGTTCATGGAACCCGACCTGATCGATGAAGAAAAGAACGAACGCGCACCCAATGGAAACGAAATCCGAATGGGCGTCGAATTCGATCAATACCGGCGCCCGGTCGCATATCACCTATTGACCGAACACCCCGGCGATTATCAGTTCACGCAATACGCCAGGCGCACGATTCGGGTCGAAGCGGAAAACATTCTGCATTTGTATCTACCCGATCGCGCGCAGCAAACCAGGGGCGTTCCCTGGATGTCGACGGCGATCACGTCGCTGAAAATGTTGCATGGTTATCGTGAAGCGGAACTGGTGGCAGCCAGGACTGCAGCCAGCAAGATGGGATTTTTTGTTTCTCGATCTGGCGAGGGATTCATGGGTGACGACGTGGAAGATTCCGTCGTTCCCCTGACCGATGCCGAACCAGGGTCGTTTTTTCAATTGCCCCGCGACGTTGAATTTCAGCCATGGGACCCTACCCACCCAACCAGCGCGTTCGCGGATTTCGAAAAATCGATCCTGCGCGGTATCGCGTCCGGCCTGGGCGTGAGTTATCACAGCCTGGCGAATGACCTGACCCAGACCAGTTATTCCAGCATCCGCCAGGGCAGCATCGAGGACCGCGATTTTTATCGCACCCTGCAGAATTACATGATCCAGCATTTCGTTCTGCCAGTGTATGAACGCTGGCTGGTGAATGCGTTCACCCTGGGCGCGGTAAATCTACCGATCGACAAGTTCGATAAGTTCGCCCAGGCGTCGCAGTTCCGACCGCGCGGGTTCCAGTGGGTCGATCCCCAGCGTGAAATCAGCGCGCACGTAATCGCGCTGCAGAACGGCCTGATTTCCCTGCAGGATGTTGCGAACGTATACGGTCGCGATGTCGAAGAAGTATTCACCCAGGTCGCCCGCGACAAACAGCTGGCGGATCAGTTCGGCCTGAAACTGGCGTTCGAACCGTTCGGCGGTGGCCAGTCACCATACGGACCCGGCAAGATCAACCTGCAGACCGGAGAATCATTTGAGGAAATGACCGATGGCGACTAATTTCCCAAAGGAAGGCGACGACCTGAAAATATCGCTACGGAATTCAGAATACCCACAGTTCGATCGCGGATTCGCTGAGAACATCCAGGAATTCAACCGCGAAGTGTGGGCGCTGGGCGGGAATGTTCGCGGGAATGAAGCATTCGCCCTATGGGAACGCGCCAGGGATGGCGACGAAGCCGGTTCGGTTTTGGACTGGATCAAGGAACGCGAAGCCTGGGCAGCGCGTCACTTTGAGGATGGCGGCCAGTTCGCGGACGGCGACCTGGAACCTAATCGCGGTAATGTCGGCGGAATCATCGCACAAATGAAATGGGGCGTCATTGGCACCCTGGGCGAACAGGGCATGAAAGACGTCATCCTGGAACTGGTGAAAAAGCTGGAAGGCAAAAAGGACGAAGAACGCGACGAACGGGAACTGAGCGACGAAGTCGAAACAGCCCTGGAAAACAAGCGCGACGAACACAACGAAGAAGTGGGCGACGATCCACTGCGGCGGGTGACGATCGCAATGCTGCGCGAAGTAATGGAACGCGGCATCGGCGCCTATAAGACGAACCCGGAATCGGTGCGTCCTGGTGTGGGTTCCCCGGAGCAATGGGGATATGCCAGGGTGAATTCGTTTCTATTCGCGCTTAAAAATGATAGATTCCAAGGCGGGAAACACGACACCGATCTGTTCCCCGAAGGGCATCCGCTATCAAGCGAAGATGAGGACAGAACAGTGGAAGAAAGACATATCAAGGAAATCGCCGAAACGGATGATGAAATCATCATCACGTTCGCGAAGGTCCACGACCAGGAAGAAGAAGCCGAACCCGAAATGGAAGAAATGTCCGAAGAACGGTTCAGCAAATCCGAAGTGATTCACCGAATGGAACATTCGGAAGTCACGGAAATGGACGATCGACGTGTCGAAATGTCTGTTTCAAGTGAAAAGCCGGTCGAACGATCGTTCGGTCGCGAAGTTATTGTCCACAGCGAAAAGACGCTGGACCTGGAATTCCTACGTTCCGGCCATGCGCCCCTGCTGCTGGATCACGACCCCGAACGTCAAATCGGGGTGATTGAATCCGTAAGTCTCGATGACTCGGCCCGGCGACTCCGGGCGACGGTGCGTTTTGGAAAAGGCGCGCTGGCCAGCGAGGTTTACCAGGATGTAGTCGACGGCATTCGTTCGAACGTGTCGATCGGTTACAAAGTTCGGAAGATGGAAAGGGACAACGATCAACCTGATCTGTTCCGAGTAATAGATTCCGAAATCATGGAAGTCTCAATCGTAAGTCTACCCGCCGACACGTCCGTCGGTGTTGGGCGTTCGGTCGAAGTTCCAGAAACCGCTACCATTAAACCCATCGAAAAGGAGGTTCCCAAAATGGAACACGAAATCGATCTGGACCAGGTACGTGCTGAAGCTGCTGCCGAACGGTCCAAAGAAATCAACGAAATCATGGGCCTGGCTGTTAAGCACAACCAGCGTTCATTTGCTGACGAAGCTATTCGCCAGGGAATGAATCTTGCCCAGTTCCGTGGCGCATTGTTGGACAAGATCGCCGACAAGCCCCTGGATGTTGCAGACGTTGAATTGACCCAGTCAGAGCAGCGCGAATACAGCCTAATGAACGCTATCCGTAGCGCCCAGGCTGGCCGTTTCGACGGTTTCGAGCGTGAAGTATCTGAAGAACTGGCGAAGCGTTACGGAAAAGAGCCTCGCGGATTTTATGTCCCAAGCTCAATTTTCCAGCAGCGCGACTTGACTGTCGGCACCAACACGGCGGGCGGATTCCTGAAGCCTACCGATCACCTGGGCGGAGAGTTCATCGACGCATTGCGCGCTAACCTGGTCATTTCTGGCCTGGGCGCCCGCATGATGCAGGGACTCAAAGGCGACGTCGCCATCCCAGCGTTGAATGCTAAAACGTCCGTCGGTTTTGTCGCTGAAAATGCGGCACCAGGCGCAGAAGGCGCGCCTACATTCCGACAGGTCACAATGGCACCTAAGACACTGGTCCAGTACGTTGACATTTCGCGCAAGCTGTCAATGCAGTCTGATCCCAGCGTTGAGCAGGTGATCCGTGACGATCTGACCCGCCAGTTCGCGGCTAAGATCGATGAAGTCGCAATCAACGGCGGCGGTTCTAACGAACCCAGCGGCATCATCCAGACCAGCGGCATCGGCAGCGTGGCCATCGGCACCAACGGCGGCGCGATCACCTATGCAGCATTGGTTGATCTTGAGAAGGAAGTCGCAATCGACAACGCCCTGGGCGGAAGCCTGGCATATCTCACCAACCCCAAAGTGGTCGGCGAGATGCGTCAAACTTCACGCCAGTCTGGCGGTGTTGAAGGCAACTTCATCCTGAACGACAGCAACACCCTGTTGGGTTACAACGTCGCCAGCACTACGCTGGTTCCGTCTAACCTGACCAAGGGAACGTCATCTGGCGTTTGTTCTGCTGTTGTATTCGGCAACTTCAACGATCTGATGATCGGTATGTTCGGCGGCCTCGATGTGCTGGTTGATCCTTACACTGGATCAGCGACCGGCGCGACTCGAATCGCCATGTACCAGGATGTTGACGTAGCAGTTCGACACGCTGAATCGTTCGCAGCGATTCTCGACGTCACTACTGCCTAAGCACGACGGCGCCCTGCGGGGCGCCTTTTTTCTTGAGGTTATGACATGAAAGTTAAGCTAGTCAGTTCAATCGCCTGGAAGGGCGAACACCAGGAAGCAGGCAAGGCGCTGGAAGTAAGCGACTCCGATGGATACTGGCTGATTTCGCGCGGTCGCGCGGTGGCCTGGACGGAAGCCAATCAAGTCGACGCGGACACCCGCGCGGAAAAGCCAAAGGCAACCAGGAAGAAGGCGGCCAAGTAAATGCCAGTCGAAACCGACGTCGAACGGGCGATATTTTTCCAGACCGATGGATTCGGTTCGACCGCAACGTATACCCCGGCGGGTGGCGAAGCTGTCACCATAAACGGGATTTTTGAAAAGGATTACGAGGAAGTCGACGCAGGTGGAACCATCGGGTTCGCGGCGACATCCCCGACCTTTCAATGTAACACCACAGACGTTTCATCGGCGGCAGAGGGCGACACCCTGGTCGTCGGCAGCGATTCCTATATCATCCGGGTGGTCATGGAGGACGGGACCGGGATTACTATGCTGCAGCTGGAGGCGCAATAAATGGCGCACGTCCGAAAGCAAATCCGCGACAATATCGTGACCACCATCACCGGCCTGGCGACAACCGGGTCGAATGTCTATCGGACCAGAGTTTACCCCCTGGCGGATGCCAAGCTGCCAGGACTGGCGATTTTTACCGATAGCGAAGAAATCGAACCGTCCACAATTACGCCCCCCAGGACGCAAATGCGAACCCTGACCGTAAGAATCGAAGCATTTGTCAAGGGGGTATCGAATTTTGACGACCAACTCGATACAATCAGCGAGGAAGTCGAGGAAGCATTGGCGGCGGACATTACCCGTGGCGGCCTGGCGCAAGATACCAGGATCACCGGGTTCGAAGCCGATTTTTCTGGCGAAGGCGACCAGCCTGTCGGAGTGGGGCGAATATCCGTTTCGGTGGATTATGTGACCATCGAAAACGACGTCGGCACTGCGGCATAAAGGAGGCAATATGTCGAAGCGAATCAAGGTTTGGCCACCCAAGGGCGGCGAACCAATCGAGGTTTACGAGGTGGATTCTGTTCACCTGGTAGCAAACGGCTGGACCGTTGAGGAATCAGCCAAAACAAAAACCGATCCTGCGATCGATAAATCAACCGATGAGGGTTTGAGCAATGGCAACATTCAAGGGAAACAGCGGAACCGTAAAGGTCGGGTCTGACGCGATCGCGGAAATCCGTTCATATAGCGTTGACGAAACAATGGACACCATCGAGGACACGTCGATGGGCGATACTTATCGCACGTTCAAAACCAGCCTGAAGTCTTTTTCTGGTTCTGTTGATGTCTTTTTCGATGACACCGACACAGCTGGCCAGGGCGCGCTGACTGTTGGCAGCGAAGTCACTGTCAACTTTTTGATGGAAGGCGACACAACTGGTTCGCACCAGTTAAGTGGAACCGCCCTGGTTACAGGTCGAACCATCACTGGTTCGTTCGATGGCATGGTCGAAGCATCATTGACCTTGCAAGGTACGGGCGCGCTGACTGAAGGCACTGCCGCGTAATGCCAGCGGCAAAGCGGAAGTCGACGGCGATCCAGAGGGCGCAGGAGCATTTCAAATCTAAGCCCCTGAAGCGCATCGAAATCCCTGAGTGGGGGGATGAGGAAGGCCCGTTGGTGGCCTACTCGACCCCCTTCACTCTGAAGGATCAAGGGCGCCTGCAGTACATTACCGAAAAGCAATCCCAGGCGGATGTGCTGGCGGAACTGCTGATTATGAAATTGATGGACGAAGAAGGCGAAAAAATCTTCACCATCGAGGACAAGAACGCACTGCGAAACGACGTCGATGCGAATGTCGTGGCGCGAGTAGCGAATTCGATCATGTCAACCGATGAGGCAGCGATCGAAAAAAACTAAGGGAATCGACGGACCGAAAATTTCGGTTCATCCTGGCGGAAAAACTGGGTATGACCGTATCCCAGCTGGAGGCCGAAATGTCCGTCGAGGAATTCATCGAATGGTCGATATTCCTGCGACTGCAGCAAGAGGAATATGAAACACAGCGCAAAGAGGCGATGAATGGCAAATCAAACCGTAAAAGTCGTCTTTGACGGCAAGGACAACACCGGAAAAGCCATTAAGTCGCTGCGCGGCAATCTCGATACCGCGAGCAGGGCGGTCGGGAAAATCAAATCCAGCCTGGGCGGAATGACTGGCGCCCTGGGCGCAGCTGCGGGCGCTGCTGGATTTGGTCTATTAGCCAGGAACGCACTTCAAACCGCCGATAATCTGGCGAAAACATCGACCAGGCTGGGCGTTGCTGCCAAGGATATGGCGTCGCTACAGCTGGCGGCCAACTATGCCGGGGTGGAAACCGAGACATTCTCCAAGTTAATGGAGATATTCCAGAAGCGGGTCGGCGAGGCGGCAGACGGTACTGGCCAGGCGCGCGAAATCCTGGAGAGGTTCGGAATATCCGCCGAAAAGCTGGCAACCCTTCCCCTGGATCAGCAGCTGGCGATTATTGCGGATGAGTTCAAGAACTTAAAAAACCCGGCAGAACGCGCGGCAGCGGCGTCCGACTTGTTCTCAAATCGAGGCATAAAATTACTTAATTTCCTGGACCACGGTTCCGAAGGACTGGACGATTTGCGCGCTGAGTTTAAGCGGCTGGGCCTGGAAATAGACGACAACGCCCTGGGACAAATTGAATCATTCAACGATTCAGTGACAAGGTTCCAGGGTATTGTCCAGGCTGCGATGGTTAAGGGACTATCTGAAGCGGCGCCCCAAATGGAAAACGTCGCCCAAAAGCTGGCGGAAATGGCGGTTCCGCTAACCGGGAAACTGCTGGACGGGTTCCAGTTCTTACTGGATAACCTGGGACTGATAACCAAACTATTCGTCGGGTTTATTGCGGCGATGGCCGTCACCAGGGTGATCCAATTCGCGACCGCCCTGATACAGCTGGGGAAAGCCCTGGCGACGATTCGGGTGGCAGCAATAGCAACCCAGGCGGCACTTGGTCCTATCGGTATAGCGATGGGGGCAATCGGTGCGCTGGCACTTGTATTTTCGGATGATGTAGTCGCTGCGACTGATTCCCTGGATGACATGGTCGGCGGTTCCGATGACGCGACCGATTCGACGGATGACCTGGAAAAGGCGCTGAAGGAACTGGATCGCACCACCAAGAACGTCGAAAAACCCCTAAGCGATCACGCGGACGTCGTCGACGAAGTCGCTGACGAATCCAAGAAAGCGGCAGTGGAAACAAACGAATTCCGGGAAGCCCTGGAAAAGCTGAAGGACAAAGCCAAGGCGCCAACGAAGGCGATCGATGATTTCCAGAAGAAAGTCGCAATCCTGACCGAGCAGTTCAACAAAGGCGAAATCGGCGGCGATGATTTCAACCGAATGCTGGCGGAAATGACCAAGGAACTGACCGGCGTCGAGGATAAACTGCAGGACAACATCGACAAGCAGAAAGCCCTGGAAGCGGCGATCGATGCGGCGATCAAGACGGGCGGAGAAAACGAATCCCAGCTGGCGGCAATGCGTCGCGAACTGGAAAAGCTGAAGGACGAACAAGCCGACCTAATCCTGGAAACTGAAGGACTGACAAAAGCCCAGATCGATCTGCTGGATGAAATCAAGGGAACGACCGACGCGGTCGCGGATTACCAGAACGCGGTGAAAAACCTGGATCAACTGCTGGCGAACGGCAAGATCACCCAGGACGAATACAACGATTCCCTGGCGGACTTCAACGAAGAAATGACCGGGATCGTCGATCCCATTCGCCAGGCGGACCGTGAAATCGAAGCCCTGGAAGCCCAGATCGAAGCCCTGGGCGAAAATACCGACGGAACCAGCGCAACCCTACAGACCTTAAAAGCGCGCCTGGAGGCGGCGAAACAGGCGGCTAGTGACCTGGCTGGTCCCCAGGGTCAACAAATGATCCGCGACTATTACGACGAAATCGCGAAGGGAACCGATCCCGACGAAGCCCTGGACAAGCTGGAAGCCAAACTGCGCGAAGCGGAAACAGCGGCGGGACAGCTGTTCGGCGTTCCGATGCTGAACAAGATTCGCGGGTTCTTTGATGCCATCGGCGCGGGTGCTGCCGGGGAAGGCGCCATCGGTTTATTGAATGGCGCGCTGACTGACCTGGAAGGCGCGTTCGCGGAGTTCTTCACGTCCGGCGATCTGAAGTTTTCTTCATTTGTCGAAAACATCATCGACGGATTGAAGCGAATCGCAGCTGAAGCGATCGTTTCGGTCGGTCTGAATTTCGTCAAAAACATCATCCCAGGATTGAACACTGGCGGCCAGGTGGAAGGGTTCGCGGTCGGTGGCCGGGTTACGGGTCCAGGCGGACCGACGGAAGATCGCGTCCCGGCGATGCTATCCCCTGGCGAATTTGTGATTCGTGCGAATTCGGTGTCGAAGTTCGGAACCGGATTCTTTGAAGCCCTGAACGCTGGGGTGATTCCGAAAGATATGATTCCTGGCTATAACCTGGGCGGATTTATTTCGAAATTCCTGTCCGGTCCATATGCCTGGGTTACTGGCGGCGGTTACACCATCGATAACGCGAACTGGGCGACCTATTTGATGGACCTATACGAAATATTTTCCCAGGTCGATCCGCGCGATGATCCTATGGAAGCCTACGACACGGCGCTGGAATATGTCGTGAACCTGATCGGTCGCGCGATTTCTGACGCGATGGCTAAGATCGAGGAGGCATTTGGCGGTTCAGTATTCGGCAGCGATATGCTGGGCGAATACATGGGCGGCATCCTGGGACCGATCGGCGCTCTGGACCCCCAGGATTTCCTGAATAAATTCAAGTATTTCAACACGGATGAATTCACTGGCGGCCTGCGCGACTCGATATTCGATCATATTTTCGCGCCGATCAATGACATGATCTTTTCGCTGCCTGACTTCAACATGGACGAAGAATTCGCCAGGATGTATATGGGCGCGTCGAGCGTCGTGAACCGCGAATTCGGCGGTCCCCTGGAGCGCGGCCAGGCGTCGATCGTGGGCGAGAACGGCCCGGAACTGTTCTTGCCAGATCGCCGGGGCAATGTTTCGCCCATATCCAAAGACGGCGGGCGGGAATTGATCGCGGCGGTTCGTGAGGTCAAATCGGAGGTCGCGGCATTGCGCCGACAAATGGATCGGCAAAATCCGGTTCAGCTGGCAGGCGGGCGAAAATAATGTCGACACTGCGGGAATTTTTTTCTCAAGAAACAAGCGGCGACATTCGATATTTGCTTCATGCCGTGCCAGAGGATTATTCAAACGTCATTTTCCCATCGGTTCCCCCGGTCGAGGTCGACGTTTATTTTTCGAATGTGGCGTATATGGATCGCACGTCCCCTAAGACCACGCCATTTTATTACAAGCGATTCGACCCCAGGATAATCACCCCCCTGAATATCACCCAAAGCCTATTTGAACCAGGCAAGACGGGCGGCGTTATAACGCCCCAGCGGGGGACCATTTCCCTGTCGAATGCAGACGGGGAACTGGATTATTTGCTGGGGTATTCCTGGGATAAAAAGCCAATTTCGCTGTATGTCATGCGGACCGACAACATTAAGGAACCCGTAGATTTTGCCGACCATGTGCTGATATTCGAAGGCGTGACCCTGGGGGTTTCTGCCAACCTGGAAACGATCGACATCGTCGTTGCTGATTTTGGGACAAAATTGGACGTTGATTTTCCGCCGAACAATTACGCAGGGACGGGCGGAAACGAAGGCAGCGCAAACCTGGCGGGGCAGCCCAAGCCGGTCACGCTGGGGCAGGTTTTCAACATTCCGCCGGTCCTGGTCGATGAATCAAACAATGTTTACCAGGTCCACGATGGGGCGGTGACGTCCATTGATGCGGTATATGAGGGCGGCGAATCGCTGACCCTGACAACGGATTACACGGTCGACCTGGCGAATGGCCGGTTCACACTGACCAGCACACCAACGGGGATCATTACGGCGGACGTCACGAATGACATCGACAGCGGCGAACCCCTGTCTTACCCAGGCGTAAATCGCGCCGGGTATATCATAAAGCACATTTTCGAAAACTACGCTGGGATGGTCGATGGCACCGATTTCAACAGGTTCTTTTTCCGGCCACCTGGCCCCGTAAACAACACCGAACACGGGGCATATTTCAATACCAGGATAACCGCGCTGGACGCTGTTTCATTATTCGCGAACTCAATCGGGGCGAGCATATTCCCCAGAAGTATCGCGGGAGTGCCAACCGGGGCGCTGGGGATACTTGTCCCCGAGTTCCCAACGACGAATCCGTCATCATCTGCGGACCCGATAACAGACAAAGAAATTCTGGATATTGAGCAGCTACCCACGGAAAGGTATTCTGGTGTCGAAGTTCTTGTCGGATATAAAAAAAACTATCAAGTATTAACAGAGGACCAGTTATCGGCGACCCCAGACGACCGGGACTTTGTCACCCGTGAATGGCGGGTTAGTACGGTGGCGATGGTCGACCTGACGTGGGGTTTGGCGTATGAAGGTCTTAGGAACATTTCAATCAACACGACGGCAATTTCAAGCTCTGACGCTGCAACCATTGCGACGCGATTGTCGAACTATCATTTGAGGAACGCCAATATATACCGGGTTCGGTTGAAAATGACGGTATCATATCTAGAGATTGGCGACGCTGTAGAGCTGCGATCGTCGCGCCTAAACTTAACCGATAGCAGCGGGGCGGGTTATCCGATGCTGATTCTGTCAAAATTTGAAGATTTTGAAGCAAACGAAATCACCCTGGAATTGATGGGGGAGGCGAGTTAAATGCTTATCACGAGTTCCAACTGGGTCGATGATGCGGTGATTACGGCGCACACCACAGAACAGGACACGACATACACCAAAGCTGAAAACGTCCAGGCGATGCAGCTGTCAAAATCATATGTAGCAATCGATAACATTTCGGCATATATGGAATTCGATTTCGGCAGCCAGAAGATCGTCGACACGGTGGCGGTCCTCGGGCATAACCTGGACCAGAGCGTCGGAACGGTCCGGGTTCGCCTGGGCAATGATGCAACATTCGCAACGACCGAATACGACAGCACAGCGGTCGCAGCCTGGCCAACGGTTGAGGAATTCGGGTATTTGGCCTGGGGGGAATTTCACTGGGGCGGCATTTTGAGCGGTACTGCGGCGCTGGATTACACAATCAGTTTTTTTAAGGTTCTATCCCAGGCGGTCCAGGTGCGATATATGCGGCTGGATTTTGCATCGGCATCGACCGGACCGTTGATCGAAATCGGACGGGTATTCGCGGGTCCAAGCTATCGACCCACGAACTCGATGGCGTTTGGCTGGGAAATCACCTGGGTCGATGATTCGATCGTCACGAAGTCAATGAACGGCAACACGTTCATCGATGAAAGGCCCAGGTATCGGCGGCTATCGTTTACGCTGCCAGCCCTGGGAAGCGGTGAGATTTTCCATAATATATTCAACCACCTGGACCGTCGGCGCGGTATCGCAAAGGATATTATTGTGATTCCCCAGCCATCGGATGAAACGACATTCATCACTCAAAATATCTATGGGCGAATGCTAGACTTGAACCCAATAGAAAACCGGGCGCCCCTGTATTATGAGCGCCAGATTGAAATCGAGGAAATCATCTAATGGCCTTTCCAGTCACTATAAACGGACGCACCTACACCCTGGCGGATTTCTCTGGTCAAAACTATGTGACCGGGTTCCCCGACGCCCTGCAAGATTTTGTCACTGAAGCCGGGCAAACCGTAACGGATGCAGAGGCAGCGCAGACGGCGGCGGAAACCGCGCAGACTGGCGCCGAGGCAGCCCAAACAGCGGCAGAAGCGGCACAGGCGGCAGCGGAGGCGGCCCAGGAAGCGATCGATGGTTTGTACCTGGGCGCCCAGGCAAGCAATCCCGCGGTGGATTTGAACGGCGATCCGTTGACAGCTGGCGACTGGTATTTCAACACGACGGACAACAATTCGCGCGTATATGACGGCAGCGCCTGGAACATTATCGACCCGGATTTAAGCGGTGACGCATCGCCTACCCTGGGCGGTGATCTTGATGGCAGCGGATACAACATTTCCGGCGTGGGCGATTTGACCATATCCGGCGACCTAACCGTAGACACCAACACGCTGTACGTTGACTCTACGAATAATCGGGTGGGGATTGGTGTCACGAATCCAAACCACAAGCTAACTTTGCCACAAGTGGACGGCACATCTATAGGCATGGATGCTAGTACTGGGTTTACCCTTAATGGGACTAGCTGTACTTATTATGGTCTAACCTACCAAAATAGAACAGGCACAGGCTTTAATACTATCCTGTCGGGGTATGACAACATACTGTTTGCTACGCTTGGTGCCGAGCGTGTCCGCATCACCAGTGGCGGCAACGTGGGGATTGGTACAACTGATCCGCAAGCCCCTTTGCAAATTGCTCAAGGCGCAACAGGAACGTCTGATTTGCTACAGCTAGATTCAGACGGAACTCGCGGCCTTGGTATTTCTCTTAATACTTCAAGCACTGGTCGCAACAGGAACAGAACTGTATACCGCTCTGGAGATTTGGCAGGTGAGCATGAATTTTTAACAGGAAGTGGAACGTCTACTTTATATCTTAAGGCAGACGGCAACGTGGGGATTGGCAAGAGTCCGGCTAGAACCTTGGACATAGAAGCGACGGCGGGTTCTATTGGGCTATCTTCAACTAGCGGCGGCGCTGAGATTAGATTTAACTCAGCCAACACTAACAACACTCGATTACGCTGGAACGGAAACTCTGGTTACTTTGCTATAAGGGATGACGACAACTCAAGTGACAGGTTTATTGTCGACGGCAGCGGCAACGTGGGGATTGGTGTAAGCGATCCGCAGGGATTCCGCATTGCCACCAGATACAATGACAATATGATGCGGCTACGCGGTTCGGATTTAGAGTATTTGGACTTTACTGCAAGCACCGCAAGTGACCAGCTGCAAATAAACGCGGTCAACGGCGACCTTTCGTTAGCGGTAAACGGCAGTCAAAAAGTAAGGATTGAGAGTAACGGCAATGTCAGAGCATACAATAATCTGCTCACAAAAAGCCTGACTATTGGTAATGTCTTAAAGAAAAACATAGTCGCAAGCAGTAGCGGCGTTTCGACAACGGCTGGCGCCACCCAGTACATCAAAATTGGCACTATTCGCTGCGGCATTTCTGCCGTCGAAATTGTCAATTTCGGAAACTCTGGATACAACGGCGCGCGGCTTGAATTTGCGATGGACTTCAACAATGCCGTCGGCAATGACCACCCCAGCGTTCACCTGAAGCGCATGGTTTTATCGGATGCGTTCAGCGAATTAGAAGAAGTCTACGCGGAACACGATTCAAATGATTCGGCGAATATATGGATCAAGGTGGTTACGCCATCGGCTGCGGGGCAAACATATTATTTTTCTATCGAAAACTTAGGCGTCGACGCTGATGACGTTGATATTGACGGCACAATCCAGACGACCGATCCGGGACTGACGCCCCTGATTCCTGATATATACCAGGGCGGTTCAGGTAACAGGATAGGGTTCGGCAACAAAAGCCCATCATCCATAGCGGGCGGGACGGATTCAAACCCCATTTTGTCAATCGGCGGCAGTGATAGCACCCTGAATGCGGTCGGGGATCGGGCGGGGACATTGTCATTTATAACGTCCGACCTTTCCTATACGAACACCTTTTCGGATGGCGTGGCCGGTGAAATTGCAAGCCAAGCTGACACAAGCACTGGCGGCGGCATGGCGCTGGTAATGTATACAGGCAACGCCGGAGTCGATCGAGGCGAGAGGCTAAGAATAAGCAGCGCCGGGGATATTCTTATAAATGAGGCGGACAATTCAAATTCCGGGGCGGCGGTAGCAACAAGCGCAGAGTTTGCGGTTGCGGGATCAACCGGTCAAACAAACATTTCAAACACCGGAAACGAATTATATTTCTCCCGCGTTGGCGCAAACTACATCAGCGCGACTAATACTGGCGCATCGCTGATTTACACGGCTGGAAGTTCAAACAGCGGCGCTCATTATTGGAGGGCCGGTTCAAGTGATAACGCAATGACCTTACGAGCAGATGGTGCCTTCTTAGTCGGTACTGATAATAGTTCTAGGTCGGCAGATGACGGTCTGAAGGTGGCGCAAAACTCTGGAACAAATCTTCAATGGTGCGTAGCGGTCGTTGGAGATGGCGGATCTGGAGATACCGGCTATACGCTTTATGACACGGGCGCGGCAGCCTACAGGTTTTATGTTACCTACAACGGAAATATATTCGCCACGTCCACAAGCATCACGGCCATCTCTGACGCAACTCTAAAGGAAAACGTCCGTGACCTAGACAAAGGACTAGACACAATCCTTGCCTTACAGCCTCGCCGATTTGATTGGATTAACGGTGACGGTGACGACATCATGGGCTTCATTGCTCAAGAGGTCGAGGAAGTTATGCCAGAGCTTGTGCATGATTACGAGTACAGCGAGGGTGTCACCAAGAAGGGCTTAAAGATGGGCGACATGGTTCCGTCCTTGGTCAAAGCCATCCAAGAGCAACAAGCAATGATCGAAACACTACAGGCGCAAGTCGCTGAATTGCAGGGAGTAAACTAATGGCAAACTACAAAGAAACAACCCTGGCGGGGGCGTCATATATTCGCG
>Ga0181577_10001101_pt1 | contig 21901 bp, 26 predicted proteins | sample 101ome_21_FD_132468 | JGI IMG/M metagenome (GOLD analysis project Ga0181577, IMG submission 132468) | Coastal salt marsh microbial communities from the Groves Creek Marsh, Skidaway Island, Georgia - 101413BT metaG (megahit assembly) | ecosystem: Environmental > Aquatic > Marine > Intertidal...
CATCACGGTCGACTCTCCGATCGATTCAGAGCTGCTTGACCAGCTTCGCGGCAAGATTTCAGCAGATCTGCTTCAGTCGGTGTCGATAACCGAACAGTACTGAGATTAAGAAAAAAGGGGCCCAGTTGGGCCCCTTTTTTTTGAACTACTTCTGGGGGGCGCGCTCCCGGGCGTCCATTCCGCTGCGCCAGGTGGTGTAGCCACCGTCTAGGTTCTTGGCGTCAATCCCGTAGCCCTTCAGCAGCTGCACCGCGGTGTGGCCGCGCTGGCCAACCGCGCAGTGAACGATAACGTCCTTGCCCTCCAACTCCGCCACGTGCTCACGCAGCTCATCGACCGGCAACAAGACCGCACCCGGAATGTTGCCATTTTGGTATTCGCCATTGGTTCGAACATCGACAACCACCGCGCCTGCTTGCTGGGCCTGCTCGATCTCATACCACTGGATGTTCTCGGTGCGCCCGGTTCTGACGTTGTTGCCGACATAACCGGTTTGGTTGATCGCATCCTTGGCGCTGCCAAATGCCGGTGCATAGGCAAGCTCTAGGTTCATCAAATCGTCGATTCCCAAGCCGGCGTAGATCGCGGTGGCAATTACGTCAATTCGCTTGTCAACACCGTCTCTACCGATGCCCTGGGCTCCCAAGAGTTTTCCGGTTTCCGGGTCGAATAGCACCTTCAGCGATACCCGCTCCGCGCCTGGGTAGTAGCCGGCATGGCTGCCTGGGTGGAGGTGGATTACCTTGTGTGGGATGTCCATGCGCTGGGCCAGGCCCTCGGTGAGGCCGGTAAGGGCAGCGGCCATTCCGTACGCGCCAATGATTCCAGTTCCGATGGAGCGGTGGGCGGCAACCTGCTCGCCGGCGATGACATCGGCCACCAGTCGGCCATGGCGGTTAGCTAAATTCGCCAGCCAAATCATTTGGCTCTGCCCGCTGAGCAGGCTGGTCTTCTCGGCCGCATCACCCACTGCGTAGATATCAGGATCTGAGGTGCGCATCTGCTCGTCGACTTGGATGCCTCCGGCGGGCCCGATGTCGAGTCCGGCATCCACGGCAAGCTGGTGATCAGCCACCACTCCGATCGCGGCTACAACTAGGTCGGCTGGTATCTCGCGGCCGTCCTTGAGGCGCAGGCTGTTTTCCAAGACCTCTTCGGCCTCAGCAGCCAGCGCCAGCTTGATGCCGTTTTCGACCAGTACCGACTGCAGCGGCTCAATCATCTCGGGATCAAACTGGGGCAGGATGTTCTCGCGGAACTCGACGATGGTGGTCTCAACGCCGCGCTCGGCGAGGTTTTCGGCCAGCTCAACGCCGATGAATCCCGCTCCAATAATCGCTGCGGAGCTAATCTTCTTCTGATCGACCATTTCCTTGATGGCGACTGCGTCTGGCACATCGCGCAGGACAACGGCTCGCTCGAGACCTGGAATCGGAACCATTCTTGGCTTTGCCCCGGTTGAGAGCACCAGGCTGTCAAAGCTCTCGGTGTATTCCTCTCCGGTCTCCAGATTGCTTACCGTCACCTCTTTGGTGCTTCGGTTGATGCTGGTGACCCTGGAATTCACTCGGACGTCGAGTCGAAACCGATCGTGCAGGCTCTTCGGAGTCTGCAGCAGCAGGTCCTTTTCCGCCGGGATTACCTCTCCGATGTGATACGGCAGGCCGCAGTTCGCATAGGAGACGTGCGGACCCTGCTCGAAGACAATGATTTCGGCATCCTCGCGAAGCCTGCGCAGACGGGTTGCCGCGCTCATTCCTCCGGCTACGCCGCCAACAATTACTACCTTCATTTCTTTACCGTCCTAAGTCCTGCTCGTTGCCAGCCGGCCATTCCGCCGCTGACGTTTGTTACCTGAAAACCTTCTGCTGCCAGCAAGTTAGCCGCCTGAGTGGAGCGCGTGCCGGAGGCGCAAATGACCAGAATCTCGCGCTCTTTCGGAAGCTCCTTGAGCCGGCGGGGCAGCGCTCCAAGGCTGATCAGCTTCGCCGCTGGAGCATGCACCGCCTGGTATTCACCGCTTTCGCGAACATCCAGCAGCATTGCGCCAGCCTCTATGCGGCCTTGCGCCTCGGTTGGGCTGACGCTTTCAAACTTCTTCTTGAACATGTCGAATAGGCCCATTAGCGCGACACCTCCAGTGATACCTCGTTGCCCGAGGCAATCCAGCCCCCGGTCCCGCCGGCAACCGAGGCAACATCGAAGCCTTGAGCCTCTAGATAGTTGGCCGCGGTCATCGAACGACCTCCGGATTGGCAGACGATCCAAATGCGCTGATCTTTCGGCAGCGAACCGAGGTTCTCCGGAATTGAGTTGAGTGGCACATGGTGCGCGGATGGCACATGACCTGATTCAAACTCCCAGTCCTCGCGCACGTCCACCACGAATGCGCCCGCGGCGATGGCCTCGGCCAACTCGCTTGCTGTTACTTCTCTAGCCAATTTGATTCACCTTTCGCTAGCTCAGAGACAAAAACGCTTTTTCCAACTTGGCGCGATCAACCTCACCCTGGGCATCGTCAGAGCAGTTAGCAATGCCCGATGCGATCAGGGAGAACGCGGCCCTGTTGATCGCGGAGTTTGCGGCCGCCATCTGAGTGAGCACGTCGGTGCACTCCCTGCCCTCTTCCAGCATCTTGATGATGCCTCCGAGCTGGCCCTGCGCCCTCGCTAGGCGCTTGCGAACCGAATCTAAGTCTTCTTGCGGAATTTGCACGTTGCACTCCAATCCACCTAATGTGTTAGACTCTAGCACATACCCTAGGGGGTATCTGGAAAGGAACTAAATTGAAGCTTCTAAAGACCCTTGCGGCGGCGCTTGTTGCCCTGTTTGCTATCGCCGGTTTGGCCAGTTGTTCAGATGCCGAGCCGATGGATGCCGCCAACTACGCCGAGATCATTGATGTGCGGACCGTAGAGGAGTGGAATTCTGGCCACCTCGAGGGGGCAATTCTCATGGGAATTGCCGATGCCGACTTTGCCGATCAGCTTGCGACGCTTGACCCAAGTGCTGACTACTACGTGTACTGCCGCAGTGGAAACCGCGCCGGTCAGGCGATTGACATCATGCGCGACATGGGCTTTTCCGGTGAGCTGGTAAACGGTGGCTCGGTTGGAAACGCATCTGGCCAGCTCGGCCTTGCCATTGTCACCGACTAACAGCGCTTCAGCCGCTGAATGGGATAGGCGCTACCGCGCAACCGAGACGGTCTGGTCGCTAATTCCGAATCAAACGCTGGTTGATGAGCTGTCTGATTCGAGGCCAGAGCGGGTCGTTGACCTGGCCGGCGGCGAGGGGCGAAACGCACTATTTTTTGCCGGTCGCGGCAGCGCGGTGGAAAACGTCGAGTTTTCCCAGGTCGCCCTAGAGAAGTTTCAGGCACGCGCCGCGCAGGCGGGCCTTTCGCACTTGACTCACTCGACGCTTTCGGATGCCCAAACGGCGAACTTCAGCCTCGACCCAGATCTGGTGATCACCTGCTACCTTCAGCTGCCCTGGGAGCAGCTCCGACAGAGCCTGGACAACGCCCTCAGCCAACTTTCACAGGGTGAGCTATTTGGCATTTGGCACGCACGGCGCAATCTGACAGATGGCTATGGCGGCCCGCAGAACGCGGAGGTGCTGCCCACCCCAGAGCAGCTCAAGCAGTGGCTAGCTAGCCACAAGTTGGCTGGTCGGGTCTGGGAAGTAGAGCGCACGGTCACAAACGATGAGGGGGCCTTCGTCGCCATTGACGTGGTGATGCGCGCGCAAGTGGGGCACTGAGCCATTAAAGTTGTTCCAAGAAGTGTGAGGAAATCTTGGACAAGCTCAATCTAGCCGTAATACCCGGGGATGGCATCGGGCAGGAAGTCACCGCCGTTGCCCTGGACGCCCTGCTGAAGTCACTCCCCGAAGTTGATGTCAGTGCGACCGAATATGACTTGGGCGCTAGGCGCTACCTTGCTAATGGCGAGATCCTCACGGATTCTGACATGTCGGCCCTGGCAACACACCAGGCGATCTTGCTCGGGGCTATCGGAGACCCTAGGGTGCCTTCTGGCGTTTTGGAGCGAGGCCTGCTGTTGAAGCTTAGGTTTGCCTTTGATCACCACATCAACCTGAGGCCGACGAAGCTGTTCCCCGGCGTCAACTCCGTCCTGGCGTCCGAGCCAAGCATTGATTTCGTGGTTGTTCGCGAGGGCACCGAGGGTCCTTACGTGGGCAATGGCGGTTCGCTGCGCGTGGGGACTGACCAGGAGCTGGCGAACGAGGTTTCCATTAACACCGCTTTTGGTGTGCGCCGAGCAGTCGAGTACGCATTTGAGCTGGCGAGTAAGCGTGAGCGCAAGCAAGTCACCTTGGTGCACAAGACCAACGTTCTGGTGTATGCCGGAGCGCTGTGGCTTCGTATGGTCGAGGAGGTTGCTGCCGACTACCCTGAGGTCAGTCACGATTACATGCACATAGATGCCGCCACCATTCACATGGTTCAGTCGCCGGAGCGTTTCGATGTCATCGTTACAGACAATCTCTTTGGCGACATAATCACCGATTTGGCGGCCGCAATCTCTGGTGGCATTGGGCTTGCCGCATCCGCTAATCTGAACCCAACCGGAGCCTTCCCCTCCATGTTCGAACCCGTACATGGCTCGGCTCCAGACATCGCCGGAAAAAACCTGGCGGATCCGACCGCGGCCATCCTCTCCGCGGCGCTGTTGGCCCAGACCTTGGGATTCACCGAGGCGGGAGAAAAAATCGAGCGCGCAGTTGCTGCTGATTTGCTAGAGCGAAACTCGTCCCGCTCCACTGATCAGATCGCAAAGGCAATCCTGGAGAGAATTTAGAAGATGACTTTTGAAGTAACCCGCAGCCAAAACCCGTTGCCGGATGCCGAGCGCGAGGCAATCATTGCGAACCCAACATTCGGCACCCACTTCACCGACCACCAGGTGGTGGTTGTGTGGGAAATCGACAAGGGTTGGCACTCGCACCAGGTGCTTCCATATGGGCCGATCGAAATGGACCCTTCCTCAGCCGTGCTGCACTATGGCCAGGAGATCTTCGAGGGCATCAAGGCTTATCGCCACGAGGACGGTTCGATCTGGACCTTCCGCCCCGAGGCAAACGCCAAGCGCCTGCAGCGCTCGGCTGCGCGCATGGCGTTGCCGCAGCTGCCGGTAGAGACCTTTGTCGAGTCGATTCGCCAACTGATTGCGCTTGATGGCGCTTGGGTGCCAAGCCCAGAGGGCGAGAAGACGCTCTACATGAGGCCATTTGAGTTTGCAGCGGAGAATTTCCTTGGTGTTCGCGCAGCGCACCGAGTTGAATACCGCCTAATCGCATCTCCGGTTGGACCTTATTTCACCGGTGGCATTAAGCCGGTGGCTATCTGGATCGCACTGGACTCTGCCCGAGCAGGAAAGCATGGAACCGGTGAGGCTAAGACCGGTGGAAATTACGCCGCTTCACTGCTTGCGCAGGCAGAAGGCTATGAGCAGGGTTGCTCCCAGGTAATGTTCCTTGATGCCGAGAGCGCGACCTACATCGAAGAGCTGGGCGGAATGAACCTGTTCTTTGTCTACAAGGACGGCCGGGTCGTCACCCCTTCGCTTGATGGCACCATCCTGCACGGCATAACCCGAGATTCGGTAATCACCCTGCTCAAGGACCGTGGGCACGATGTTCAAGAGCGACGTTTTGCGCTGCAGGAGCTGCGCGAGGGCGTGGCAGCCGGAGAAATCGCCGAGGTATTTGCCTGCGGAACTGCTGCAGTAATCACCCCGGTGGGTCTATTGAAGTCCCGCGAGGAAGAAATTGTCATTGGCGATAATCAGCCGGGCGAGCTAACTGTCGCGATGCGCCAGGAGCTAACCGGAATTCAGTACGGAACCGTAGAGGACCGCCACGGCTGGATGGTAAAGCTGGCAGACTAGAAGCGTGCGCCTAGTCAGATTTCAAGTAGGGGAGCGGGCCAGTTTTGGTTTGCTTGAGGGGGAAGAAATTGCTGAACTCGCCCAGTTTCCGGCTGTGTCACCCGAGCCAACGGGCAAAACCTATGCGGTCTCTGACGTAAAGATGCTGGCTCCCGTGGAGCCGACCAAAATCGTATGCGTTGGGCTGAACTACAGCGATCATGCGGCCGAGCTAGACCAACCGCTGCAGCCGGAGCCGCTGATTTTCTTCAAGCCGCCAAGCTCCATAATTGCCTCGGGTGAGCCAATTCAACTGCCGCATCAGTCCGACCAGGTTGAGCTGGAGGTTGAACTGGCGATAGTCATCTCGCAAACCGCCAAGAACATCAGTGCCGATAAAGCCGATGATTACATCCTGGGCTACACAATCGCCAACGATGTAACCGCGCGAGATTTGCAGTTCTCTGATTTGCAGTGGGCGAGGTCGAAGGGCTTTGACACTTTCTGCCCGCTGGGACCCTGGATCGAAACCGAGCTTGATTTTTCAACTGATTATCTGGAATCCAGAATCAATGGAAAGCTGACGCAGCGGGAGAGCCTTAGCAACATGCTCACCGGGCCGCGGGAGCTAGTCGCGCACGTTTCGCAGAATTTGACCCTGAATCCGCAGGACATAATCCTCACAGGATCGCCTGCTGGTATCTCAAAGATTGTCTCTGGCGATCTCGTCGAGTGCGAGATTAGTGGAATTGGCGTTTTGTCCAACCCCGTTGCCTAGACTTTGCCTGTTATGAGCAAAATCACCGCACCAGTTGTTGCCGCCAGCGGCAGCGATGTTCGAGTCCGCTTCTGTCCTTCTCCAACCGGCACTCCGCACGTCGGGCTGATCAGGACCGCGCTGTTCAATTGGGCCTACGCTCGCAATCAGGGCGGCAAGTTTGTCTTTCGCATCGAGGACACGGACGCGGCTCGCGATAGCGAGGAGAGCTATGAGCAAATAATTGAGGCTCTGCGCTGGCTCGGCCTGGACTGGGATGAGGGTGTTGATGTTGGGGGCCCGCACGGACCATACCGCCAGAGCCTTCGCTCGGAGATATACCAGGACGTGATCGAAAAACTGAAGCAATCCGGTCACATCTACGAGAGCTATCTCAACGCTGAGGAAATTGAAGCGCGGAACAAGGCCAACGGCAGGGCGGTGCAGCTTGGCTATGACAATTCTGAGCGGGAGCTCTCCGAGGAGGATCGGCAGCGCTACTTAGCTGAGGGCCGAAAGCCAGCCCTTCGATTGCGTGTGCCAGACCAGGACATCACCTTCACCGATTTGGTCCGCGGTGAGATAACTTTTCCCGCCGGATCCTTCCCTGACTTTGTCGTGGTTCGCCCCGGTGGCCAGCCGCTCTACACCCTGGTCAACCCAGTCGACGACGCGCTGATGGATATAACCCATGTGCTGCGCGGTGAGGATCTGCTCTCCTCTACTCCGCGCCAGATAGCGCTATACAACGCGCTGTATGAGGCGGGTATCGCAAAGTTCATTCCCCAATTTGGACACCTGCCATTCGTGATGGGCGAGGGAAACAAGAAGCTTTCCAAGCGAAACCCTGAGAGCAATCTCTTCCTGCATCGGGATCGGGGTTTTGTGCGGGAGGGACTGCTCAATTACCTGGCCTTGCTGGGCTGGTCAATCAGCGCAGACCGGGACATCTTCTCTCTGGATGAGATGTGTGATGCCTTCCAGGTTGGCGATGTAAATCCGAACCCGGCCCGTTTTGACCAGAAGAAGGCAGACGCGATTAACGCGGCACACATCAGGCTGCTCACCCAGCCACAGTTCATTGAGCGCTCCATGCCTTACCTGCAGTCCGCAGGAGTGTTATCGGCCGATCCTAGCGAAGGGGAGCTGGAGCTGCTAAAGCAGCTTGCGCCCCTGGTGCAGGAGCGAGTGACCGTTCTTTCCGATGTCCCGGGAATGGTCGGCTTCATGTTCACCGCAGACGACCAGCTGCACTTCGAGCAGGATGCGCTGGGCCAGCTGCCCGAGAACGCGGCCACCATCGTCGAGGCTGCTATTTCGGCCTTGAGGTCGTTGGAAAAATTCGATGCGGTCAGTATTCAAGAAGAGTTGAGCGCTGCCCTGGTCGAAGGCCTGGGGGAGAAGCCGAGAAACGCCTTTGGGCCGGTCCGCACGGCTATGTCTGGGCGCCGGGTGACTCCGCCACTTTTTGAGTGCATGGAGCTGCTGGGCAAAGAAAGGTCGCTTGCTCGACTAGAGGCTTTTGCTCAAGCCCACTAGGATAGAGCCTCGGACCTACGGGTCCGACCCTTGGGGTATGGTGTAATTGGCAACACGGAGGTTTCTGGTACCTTTGTTCTTGGTTCGAGTCCAGGTACCCCAGCTTGATCATCCGGAGGTCTGAATGTTAGATGCATTCAGCTCCGGATTTCTTGTTTTTGCATACGTCGCAACCGCACTGTTTCAATTAGCACTAGCCCTTGGGGCACCGCTCGGGGAGTATGCCTACGGCGGCCAAAAGGTAGGCCGCCTAGCCCTGGGATATCGTTTCGCAAGCGCCATTTCATTTGTCCTGTTGCTCGCAATCGCAGGCCACTATCTGGCCCAAACCGGTGTTGTTTCTCCGCTGTTGGACCAGGCCGGCAATGCGGTGGTGAATTGGGTCCTGGTGGGCTTCGCAGCGCTAACCGCGCTGGCCAACAACGTGACCAAGAGTCAAAAAGAGAGGCGGCTGTGGGGCGGAACTACCGTTGCGATGCTGTTGGCAGCGGTAATAGTTGCAATCTAAAGCTGCCATGAATCTCCGGGTACGAGATACCTAAACTCGCCGCCATGTTCTTCGGTTACCTGCTGAATTCTCGAATTGTAGAGCTCGTGCCCAACCTCGGATAGCAGCGCGTTATGAGTTGGGAAGCAGCGCTTGGGGCGGGCAGCGGCGAGAAAGTCCATCACATCGGAAATCTTGAGCCATGGTGCTATCGATGGACACGCCAGGGTTCCTATTTTGAAATCGGGAATCGTATAGCTATCTCCGGGGTAGTAGAGGTCCTGATTGACCATTAGTCCAAAGTTTTGCACCAGCGGGATGCTGCGATGAATCTCTTGGTGTAGGTCGCCGAAAAACTCGAGACTGAATGGCCCAACCTGGTAGCTATCGCCGTGGAAGACCGTTTGGATCTCGAAGTCGGGCAGCTTCTCGCAGACTTCCTGCGTACCAAAGATCTTGGCCTCGGGATGTCTTTCAATCAGGGCCTCGAGGTGTGCCCCATGGCTGTGGTCATCGTGCACGTGGCTAAGTGTTATTGCAACTACATTGCTGGTCGGCGGGAGCTCAGAGTAGAACCCCGGATCTATTAGCAGCTGCGAATCAGCGAGCTCAATTTGCAGCAGTGCATGCTGCCACTTGGTGACCTTCATTGCACCAGCCTATTTCGCGATCAGCTAGTTTTGGCCTCGTCCACGGGCTATGTTTGGCTCAGACTGAGATAGGGCGGGAAATGAAGCCACTTGGTGTGATTGTAAACCCCACCGCAAATCGCGGCGGAGCTAGAGATGTAGGCGCACGGGCAATCGAACTCTTTCGCGAGCACTCGATTCCCGTTGTTGACTTTTCGGCTGCTTCCGCAGATCAGGCTCGAGTCAAACTCGTAGCGGCCAAGGAGGAAGTATCCGGAATTGTTGCAATCGGGGGAGATGGAACGAGTCAACTCGGGGTCAATCTTGCAATGGAGACGGCCCTGCCGGTTGGACTTGTCCCCGCGGGAAGCGGCAACGATCAGGTTCGGCAGCTGGGAGTAGACCTATACGACACCGCAGCAGCGGTGACAAATATCGCCGCATCGCTTGCCCAGCCGCGCCAGGTCGATGTCATGGAGGTGCAGATCGGCAAGCGCGCATTCTTTTCCCTGGGCTCAGTCTCGGCCGGTTTCGATGCCATTTGCGCTGAGCGCGCCAACGGCCTGAGCTGGCCCAAGGGCCCCAACTCCTATGTTGCGGCGATGCTCCTGGAGCTTCCGAGATTCCGACCCATCGAATACGAGCTAGTGGTCGATGGCAAACAGCGAAGGTTCGAGGCCATGCTGTGTGGGGTGGCGAACGTCAAGAATTTTGGTGGCGGGATGAAGATATCACCGCAGTCGGAAATTACCGATGGCAAGGTCGAGGTGTTCATTTTGCACAGGGTAACCCGCCCCAAGCTGCTGCAGATCTTCCCAAAGGTCTACCAGGGAAGACACGTCGAGCATCCCGAGGTCGAGATATTTAAGGCCAGTCAGGTGTCGGTCTCAAACGCTGGCTATCCGGTTTCCTGCGACGGCGAGCTGATTGGTCCCGCTCCCTTCAGCGTCAAGGTGCACCCCGGTGCACTAAACCTCCTGAGCCAATAAATTGCCCAATCCGAGCTTTTGTGGCATGATTTTCAGGTTGCAGTTCAGGCCCCATCGTTTAGCGGCCTAGGACGCCGCCCTCTCACGGCGGTAGCGCGGGTTCAAATCCCGCTGGGGTCACAAATCTCGCTCCGGAGACAAAATCTCCGGGTGCGAGATTTTTTCTTTAACTCCAGCGCCTGGAGTAGCCGGTAGCAAGCACAATCATTACGACCGGAATCAGCGCTGCGGCGTTTAGCCCGCCGAAGGTGAACAGCGTCAGAATTGTTCCAGCCACCGCGCCACCAAACGCCCCGGAGAAGCTCATCAAGGAGTCACTGAAGCCCTGAACCACTGTGCGCTCCTTGGCGGGCAGCACTTCGCTCAGTAGCGCGCTCGCCGCTACCGTTGCGGCAGACCAGCCCAGTCCCAGTAGAAACAGGCCAAACAGGACCGCATAGAAGTTAGATTGCCCAAAACCGGAGACCGCCAGAGAAACCAGAAATATCAGCTGGCCAAAGAGCACGACGCGTTTTGCTCCCAAGCGATCGCTAAGGGTTCCAAAGATCGGTGCGAATGCATACATCCCGGCAATGTGAAGCGAGATGGTGAAGCCAACTTCTCCCAGCGAGTGCCCCTCGGCCGAAAGGTGAGCGGGTGTCATCGACATGACCGCCACCATCACCATGTGGCTCAGTGCAATGCTGAGCACGGAAAAGCCGGCCAGCGGGTAGCTGCGAATCGCGCTGAGTGCCCCAGCGATACTGGTGTTCCGCTTGGTTGGTTCAAGGTTTGCCACCTCGCGCGCGAGCAATAGCGGATCGGGCTTTAGCCCAAACCAGAAAACCAGGGTCGAGCTCAGCTGCGCGATGATCGTGAACAGAAACGGCCCGGCCAAGTGTGGCAGGCCGATAAACAGGCCGAAGGCCTCACCCGGAGCGATCAGGTTGGGTCCTATTACTGCCCCCAGTGTGGTTGCCCAGACCACCAGTGAAAGGTCCTTGCCCTTGTGTCCTCCAGTGGGAATGTCTGCCGCGGCAAACCTGGCCTGCAATCCAACCGCGGAGCCCGCGCCCAGCAAAAACAGGGCGACCAGCTCAACCGGAAAAGATCGCCAAGCTGCGGCAAAAATCATTCCAAGTGCCCCGGCAATCGCCAGTGCCGCACCCGAGGCCAGGGCTATTCGCCTGCCCCTAGAGAAAGCTAGGTTGGCGAGCGGGATGGCAGAGAACGCCGCGCCCAAAGTGCTCAGGGTTGCCGCTGCTCCCGACCAGGCTGGTGTGCCGGATAGCTCAACCGCCATCAGGGCGCCAACTGACAGGGTTGCGCCGAGTCCGAAACCACCGAGTGCCTGGCCCAAGGCCAGAACTTTCACGGTCCGATTTTGTATCGCCTGCAGCTGATCGCTGCTGTAGTGCATCACCCAACAAACCTACACCTGGTCTAAACTTGTTTAACGCGCAATCGCGAGGTGATTCAATGACAAAGCCACTAACGCTGGCCGAAAAACTATGGAACGACCACCTGGTCGTCAAGGGTGAGAATGGCGCGCCCGATCTGCTCTACATAGACCTGCACCTTATCCACGAGGTGACATCGCCACAGGCTTTCGATGGTCTCCGTATGGCCGGCAGGGACATTAGAAGAAAAGACCTCACAATCGCGACCGAGGATCACAACACCCCTACCCAAGACATCCACCTGCCAATTGCAGAGCCGACCTCTAGGGCTCAGGTGCAGGCGCTGCGTGACAACACCAAGGAGTACGGGGTTCGGATTCACTCGCTGGGCGATGACAATCAGGGAATTGTTCATGTGGTGGGGCCTCAGCTGGGGCTAACCATGCCTGGCCTCACTGTGGTCTGTGGTGACTCGCACACCTCAACCCATGGAGCCTTCGGATCGCTTGCAATGGGAATTGGCACCAGCGAGGTGGAGCACGTGCTCGCCACCCAGACCCTTCCGCTCAAGCCGTTCAAGACCATGGCCATCAATGTCGAGGGCACGCTTCGGCCAGGGGTCAGCGCAAAAGACATCATTCTTGCGGTGATTGCCAAGATTTCCACCGGTGGTGGCCAGGGCTATGTGCTCGAGTATCGCGGCAGCGCTATCCGTGCGCTCTCCATGGAGGGCCGCATGACTATTTGCAACATGTCTATCGAGGCTGGTGCTAGGGCCGGAATGGTGGCACCGGATGAGACTACTTTTGAGTACCTCAAGGGCCGCCCCCATGCTCCTGAGGGTGCCGATTGGGATGCCGCGGTTGAGTACTGGAAGACCCTTAAGACCGACGAAGGCGCCGAGTTTGATGCAGAGGTCTTCATCGACGCCGACAAGCTAGACCCATTTGTCACCTGGGGCACCAATCCGGGCCAGGGTGTCTCGCTGCTTGATACGGTCCCATCGCCAGATGACTTCAGTGACCCATCGGAGCGGTCAGCCGCAGAGCGGGCATTGGAATACATGGACCTAACGCCAGGAACCAAGATGAAGGACATCCCGGTCAACACTGTGTTCCTTGGTTCCTGCACTAACGCCCGAATTGAGGATCTCCGCGCCGCAGCTGAGATTATTCAGGGGCGCAAGAAGGCCGATGGGGTTCGCATGATGGTCGTGCCTGGTTCGCAAAAGGTTCGATTGCAGGCCGAGGAAGAGGGTCTAGATCAGATCTTCAAAGACTTTGGAGCGGAGTGGAGATTCGCCGGTTGCTCGATGTGCCTGGGAATGAATCCCGATCAGCTCGCACCCGGCGAAAGGGCGGCTTCAACCTCGAATCGCAACTTTGAGGGCCGCCAGGGTAAGGGTGCCCGCACCCATTTGGTCTCACCAGTGGTGGCAGCCGCCACCGCAATCCGCGGCACGCTATCGGCACCGGCAGATTTGGAGGCATGATGGAGCGCATCTCAGTTTTCACGGGCGTCGCAGCCCCGCTTAAGCGCAGCAACGTAGACACCGACCAGATCATTCCGGCCGTCTACCTCAAGCGCATCACCAAGACCGGCTTCGAGGATGGCCTCTTCGCAAACTGGCGTCAGGATCCGGAGTTCGTGCTGAACCAGCCGCATTTCAAGAACGCAGAGGTCTTGATCGCGGGTAGTGATTTTGGCACCGGCTCATCCCGTGAGCACGCGGTTTGGGCACTCCGCGACTTTGGCTTCAAGGCGGTATTCAGTTCAAAGTTTGCTGATATCTTCCGCGGAAACTCGGGCAAGCAGGGCCTGATCGCCGGACATATCTCCGAGGTCGACACCGAGCGGCTCTGGGCGGCCATTGAGGCCAATCCCGGAATGGAGGTCGAGGTCGACCTCCCCGCCCAAGAGATTCGCTACTCAGATATCGCAATCCCGTTTGAGATTGACGAATACACTAAGTGGCGTCTCATGGAGGGCCTCGATGACATTGGCATCACGTTGCAAAACGAAGCCGCCATTGCGGCTTATGAGGCCCGCAGAGAGTCTTGGAAGCCAAAGACTCTCCCCGCAAAAGGAGTCTGATTGAGCCAAATCACCATTGACGGTGGCAAGCCGCTTTCGGGTCGAATTGACTTGAAGGGAGCCAAGAACCTGGTGACCAAGGCTATGGTTGCCGCGCTGCTTGGCGAAACCCCATCCGTTTTGCTCGATGTTCCCCACATTTCCGATGTTGAGGTGGTTTCGCGACTGCTCAATCTGCACGGCGTGACAATCGAGCACGACGATGCCACCGGAAACATGACGTTGGACCCGTCCAATGTGGAGCAGGCCCGCATGGTGGACATCGACGCCTATGCCGGCTCCTCGCGAATTCCAATCCTGTTCTGCGGACCGCTGCTGCACCGTCTGGGTGAGGCTTTCATTCCAGGTCTCGGCGGATGTGAGATTGGCTCCAGGCCGGTGGACTTTCACTTCGATGTGCTGCGCAGCTTTGGTGCGGTAATCGAAAAGACCGAGGGTGGCACAAGGCTTTCGGCACCAGAGGGGCTCAAGGGAACCAAGATTGAACTGCCCTACCCTTCGGTCGGGGCGACCGAGCAGGTGCTATTGGCCGCCACTACAGCAGAGGGCAAGACAGAGCTATCCGGGGCTGCAATTGAACCGGAGATTATCGACCTGATTTCCATCCTGCAGAAGATGGGCGCCATAATCTCGGTGGACACAGATCGAGTTATTCGAATCGAGGGCGTCAAGCGCCTCACCGGATTCACTCATCGGGCCCTAGCAGATCGCAACGAGGCCGCCTCATGGGCCGCTGCCGCACTGGCGACCGGCGGAGACATATTCGTCGGCGGCGCCAGGCAGACCGACATGATGACCTTTCTGAACGTATTTCGTAAAGTTGGCGGCCAGTTCGACATTGCTGATGATGGCATTCGGTTCTACCACCCGGGCAGCGAGTTGCAGCCGGTGGTGATTGAGACCGATGTTCATCCCGGGTTTATGACTGATTGGCAGCAGCCGCTAGTCGTGGCCTTGACTCAGGCTAAGGGTCTTTCCATTGTTCACGAGACCGTCTATGAGCAGCGGTTTGGGTTCACCGATGCGCTGCGCCAGATGGGAGCCAATATTCAGGTGTACCGCGAGTGTCTCGGGTCTCACCCCTGCCGTTTCGGTCAGCGCAACTTCAATCACTCCGCGGCTATTTCTGGACCCACCAAGCTGCAGGCGGCAGACATTCGGGTGCCGGATCTACGCGGAGGTTTCTCCCACGTGGTTGCCGCACTCGCCGCAGAGGGAAGGTCGAACGTGAGCAATGTGCAGCTAATCTCTAGGGGATATGAGCGATTCCTGCAAAAGCTTGAGGATCTCGGGGCTGATTTCAAGTTCGAGGCCTGAGAATGTCTGAGGCAAAACTCCCCAAGGTCACCAAAGAGAGCAGTTTCGCGTTCAAGCTGGTCGCAATCCTGCTCGCTCCGCTGCTTCGGCTGCTATTCAATGTCAAGACTCACGGCGTCGAGAATTTGCCCAAGGGTGGCTACATTCTGGTGGGAAATCACCTGAGCAATCTCGATCCGCTAGCTTTTGCCTACTCGGTCTACATCCACATGAAGCGTGTGCCGCACTATCTTGCCAAGGAGAGCCTGTTTCGGGTCCCGGTGCTGAAGCAGCTGCTGCCTAAAGTTGGGCAGATACCGGTTTATCGCAGTGGAAGAAACAACGAGGAGCCATTGCGGGCGGCAAAAGAGTTTCTGAAGGCGGGCCAGGTCGTCGTTGTCTTCCCGGAGGGCACGCTCACGCGCGACCCAGAGCTTTGGCCGATGCGCGGCAAGAGCGGTGCTATTCGCATGGCCTTGGAGCTGGGTGTGCCAATTGTGCCTGCGGCCCACTGGGGCGTGCACGAGATTATGGGAAATTACAGCTCCAAGCTCCGACCCAATCCATTTCATACCGTCCACGTCAAGATTGGTAAGCCAATGCACCTCAGCGTGAAGGGCGAGACCCCCACCGGACAAGAGCTCAGCGAGGCTACGGCCGCTGTTATGCGACAGGTGGCACAACTCGTCGGCGAAATGCGCGGGGAGCAGCCGCCAAAGGAGTTGTGGGATCCAGCAAAGCACTCCCAAGAAGAGACCGGCAACTTTAGGAAGAAGAAATGAGCCGGGTAGTGGTCCTGGGTGCCGGAAGCTGGGGCACCACGATTGCAAAGGTAATCGCCGATGGCGGCAGTGAAGTCTCGCTCTGGTCGCGCCGAGCCGAGCAGGTCGAATCAATCTCCCAGACCGGCAGGAACAGCGACTATCTGCCAGGAGTCGATCTGCCAGAAAACCTAAGTGCCACATCGGACCTGGCTGCTGCCCTAGAGGGCGCGGAGCAGGTCTACGTCGCCGTTCCATCGCAGAGTCTGCGAACTAACCTGGAACAGTGGGCGCAGTCAATCCCAAAGGATGCGACAATCATCAGCCTCATGAAGGGGCTTGAGGTTGGCTCCGGCGCTCGCATGAGCGAGGTAATCGCGGAGGTAACAGGATTCCCCGCAGAGCAGATTGCGGTGCTGAGCGGGCCGAATCTGGCACTAGAAATTGCTCGCAAGGACCCGGCCGCGGCAGTTTGCGCCTGTATTGACCAGGAGCGAGCTAGCGAAGTTGCCCGAGTCTGCTCCAGCGACTACTTCACCGTGTTTACAAATCAAGATGTCATCGGCACCGAGCTCGGCGGCGTTCTGAAGAATTTGATCGCGGTGGCTATTGGAATCGTGAACGGCCTTGGTTATGGACAGAACACCAAGGCGTCAATTATGACCAGGGGATTGACGGAAATCACAAAGTTTGCGGTGGAGCACGGGGCCAGAAGGCGCACCATGTTCGGCCTCGCCGGCCTTGGCGACCTGATTGCAACCAGCGAATCATCGCTCTCTAGGAACTTCCGTTCCGGCGAAATGCTTGGGAAGGGCTATTCAAAACGGGAGGTACTCGCTCGCATGCGGCAGACCGCAGAGGGGTTGTCCTCGGTCCAGCCGGTGCTTGAGATTGCCGAAAGGCTCGGCCTTGACATGCCGATTGTCGGCCAGGTTCACGAGGTCATAGAAGGCAGAATGGAACCGAGGGATTTTGGCAAGCAGCTGAATCTCGCTGATGATGTTGAGGTGGAGTTCTGATGCCAAAGCTAGCCTTGATTTATGGCGGTGCATCCTCGGAGCACTCGGTCTCCTGCTCGACCGCTGCCGGTATAAACCGAGTCATCGATAAGGACACCTACGAGGTTATTCCGATCGGAATCACCAAGAGTGGTCGCTTTGTGCTGGAACCCATCCCGGATCAGGTTGAACTTGGCGACTGGCCAGAGGTTTCCGAAGATGCTCCGGAGCTGCTGATGCCAATTGGCGGGGGAGAGCTGAGGATGGCCGCCACCGGCATCTCGCTCGGCAAGATCGACATCGCCTTCCCGGTTGTGCACGGGGTGAATGGCGAGGACGGTTCGCTTCAAGGTTTATTGCAGCTTTGCAAGGTTCCCTACGTTGGAAACGGATTGCTGGCATCGGCAATTGCCATGGATAAGGCCATAGCTAAAAAGGCCTTCCGCGATGCCGGAATTCCGGTAGCGGAAGATCTGGTGATCACCAAGCAGGATTGGAATCATGAGGCGGCTTTGCTAATCAAGGAAGCCGCAAAGCTGTTTGGTGACAGTGTCTTCGTGAAACCCTCGCGCTCAGGGTCATCAGTCGGGGTTAGCAAGGTTTCAAAGGCGGATTTCAAGAGGGACAGCTCGGTGTTGGTCGAGGCAATCAACGCGGCTTTTGAGCACGATGGCACGGTTCTTATTGAGCAGGAGATGATTGGCCGTGAGGTTGAGTGTTCGGTGTTGGAGTATTCGGATGGCTCGCTATCGGTCTCACTACCCGGCGAAATCATCGTGCATGGACGTGACTTCTACGACTACGAAGCCAAGTATTTGGGTGGATCTGCTGAGCTTTTGACTCCGTGCGAAATGGACGATAAGGACTACAGCCGGATGGCTGAGCTGGCAAGGACCGCCTTCCGCGCCATCGGGTGCAGCGGTATGGCCAGGACGGATTTCTTCCTCACCAAAAAGGGTCTATACCTCACTGAGGTAAACACCATGCCGGGCTTCACCCCCATTTCAATGTACCCATCGCTCTGGGCGGCTACGGGCGTCGACTACGCCAAGCTGGTTGCGACGCTGATTGAGCAGGGCTTGGCTCAGGGCACCACGCCCCGCTAATTTGAGATTTCGGTGCAAACCTTGCTGGCTGGAATTTGCCGCACTGCACCGGAGAGTTGCTCCAGGGAGGTTACTCCCGAGGCGTTCATGGAATCCACAACCACCTCGATGCCGGGATCTGTCGCGTAGCTGATGAACCGGAAGTTGGGCGCCTGAGAGTCATCAACTAACCAGTCAATGCCGCCGGCCGTCACACAGGGCAAGGCCGATACCTCAACTGGCGCCACCCCGCAGCGAAGCAGCACAACTGCAGGGTCGCCCCAAGCGGCAGTGGCCTGTGAATTGGTGATGCGCTTTTCATTTTCGCCTATTGAGTCGGGCAGGCGAACCATCACTTCCGCGCACAGCGGGTTGTTGGAATCTGGTGCCGCCTCCAGGTTCACTGTTGCCGCGCAGCCACTGAGCAGTAGAACTGTTGCAATACCCGCCAAAAATCTCATCCGTTTAAGGCTAGCGTTGTCTGGTGCAAGAACCCGACCCATTAGTGATTGAAATTGGCGAACTAGAGGCCATAAAGATAGCCACGGCTGAATTTCGTCAGGTCCCCTCTACCCTCGTTGGTCCAGGTGACGATGCTGCTGTCGTGAGTCTTGCGGGCAGTGACGTTGTCATTACCACCGACACAATGATTGACGGCCACGACTTTCGGCTTGAGTTGTCGCAGCCTTTCGATCTTGGCTTCAAGGCGGTTGCCACAAATGTTTCCGATGTTGCGGCAATGGGTGCGAAACCGGTTGCCCTCGTTGTCTCGCTGGCCGTGACCAAGGAAACTCGAATGAGCTGGCTGAAAGAATTTGCCCGAGGCTTGCAGGCAGGCTGTGATCAGCTTGCCCCAAAGGCCGCAATCGTTGGTGGCGATCTGGCAACAGCTGATCAAGTATTAATCGCGGTTACCGCCCACGGAGAGCTTGACGGTAGAAAACCGATACTGCGTTCTGGTGCAAAGCCGGGCGACCATATTGCGGTTTGCGGCACTCTTGGCAAGGCGGCGGCAGGGCTAGATCTCATGCTGCATGAAGATCAGAGCCTCGCGCGCAGCTACCCTGAGCTTGTCGATGTCCAGCTTCGTCCGATGCCGCCGATGGAGACTTTGCTCGCTGGTCTCGAGGGAATCACCTCGATGCTGGATATTTCTGATGGACTGAGCACGGATGCCGCCAGGGTGTCAAAGGCCTCATCGGTTGCCCTGCACATTGAATCGGCAAAGCTGTTTGGCTTTGCAGCCGTTCTCGAGCAGGCTGCCCAGTCGATGAAATCACGTGATGGCGTGGATAGAGATCCAATGCACTGGGTTCTAAATGGCGGCGAGGACCACGGCTTTCTTGTCACCCTTCAGCCTGGCGTAAGCGCAAAGGGATTCAAGGTCATCGGCGAGGTGAAAGAGGGCTCGGGCGTGTTCTTGGATGGGGCCCCACTTCAGCCCGGGGGCTGGGACTCGGTAACCGGCTAGGCGTGCAGGTCGGAGTTTAGCTCCACGCCAACGCCCTCTCGGGCAATCGCCTCTACCGCTCCGCTTTGCGAATTTCTCCTGAACAGAAGCCCCGGCATGCCGCTGAGCTCGCTCGCCTTCACAGTTTGCGATCGAGAATCAACCAGCAAAGTGACTTTGGTGCCGGCGGTTATGTAGAGGCCCGCCTCAACCACCGAGTCATCGCCGATTGAGATGCCGATACCGGAGTTTGCTCCGAGCAGTGCACGCTTTCCAATCGACACCTTGTGCTTGCCGCCTCCGGAGAGCGTGCCCATGATCGATGCGCCGCCGCCAATATCCGATCCGTCGCCGACGACAACTCCCTGCGAGATTCGACCCTCAACCATTGAGGAGCCGAGCGTGCCGGCGTTGAAGTTTACGAAGCCCTCATGCATGACCGTGGTTCCAGGGGCGAGATGAGCGCCGAGCCGCACGCGATTTGCATCCGCGATGCGTACCTTTTCAGGGGTCACATAGTCAATCAGCCTGGGGAACTTGTCGAGCGAGTGTGCCGCTACGCCAGCGGCACGAAGCTGGAGTCGCTTGGTCTGGTAGAGATCGGGCAGGACCGGACCGCGGTTAGTGAAGATGCAGATTGGAAGGTTGGGAATTAGTCCGTCAAGGTTGATTGTGTTGGGGGCTACCTTGAGCGCAGACAATAGTTGCAGTCGCAGGTATGCATCTTCGGTGGAGGAGACCGGCTGGGTGAGCTCGACCTCGGTGCGCACCACCTGCGTGCTTACTTCCAGCAGCTCGTCGCTTCCCGCCGCGAGCTCCAGCTCTTTGGGTGGAAACCACTGCAGGTCGGACTGCGGCGCTGCGCCCAGTTGCGGATCTGGGAACCACACATCCAGCACGGTTCCATCGCTTGCGATTGTTGCCAGGCCGTGGCCCCAGGCCTTGGAGTCTAGAAAAGCGTCACTCATCCGCACCAGAATACAGGTAGCCTTTTTAGGTGGCTGAATTAGACGTAAGAAAAACCCTTGTGGAGCTCACCCTGGATGTGTGCAACATCGAATCCACCTCGGGATCAGAGAAGCAGCTGGCTGATGCTGTCTATTCTCTGCTGAGTGATTTTTCCCATCTTGCGCTGAGTCGAGACGGCAATGCAGTCATTGCAAGGACCAATCAGGGAAAACCTCGCGTCATAATTGCCGGCCACATCGACACCGTTCCTCCGGCAGAAAACTTGCCCGCCCAGCTCCACCACTTCGAGCGGGAGCAGGTAATTTTTGGCCGCGGCAGCGTGGACATGAAAGGCGGCATAGCGGTCATGCTCAAGCTCGCGGCAGAGCTGACCGAGAGCGAATTCGATATCACATGGGTCTTCTACGACAACGAAGAAGTCGATTCCTCGCTCAATGGCCTAGGCAGAATATCGCGCAACAGCCCAGAGCTGCTTGAGGGCGAGTTCGCCGTGCTCTGTGAGCCGACTAGTGCTCTGATCGAGGGCGGCTGCAATGGAACTCTTCGCGCCCTGGTAAAGACCTCTGGTAAGAAGGCCCACTCGGCCAGGCCATGGATGGGTGAGAACGCAATCCACAAACTCGGGCCTGCCCTAGAAATCCTCTCCGGCTTTGAGCCCGAGACCAGAGAGGTCGAGGGGCTCGAATATCGTGAGAGCCTGAATGCGGTCCGGATCCAAGGCGGGATCGCGGGAAATGTAATCCCGGATGCCGCCCACGTGGAGGTCAACTATCGCTTTGCCCCGGATCGCACCGGCGCCGAGGCACAGCAGCTGATTGAGCAGCTTTTCGCCGATTGGGAGGTAGAGGTGGTTGATCTGGCCGAGGGCGCTCGCCCGGGGCTGGACTCGGAGTTGGCCCAGCAGTTTGTTGCCGCAACCGGACAGGTGGCGCGACCAAAGTACGGCTGGACGGACGTCTCTCGCTTTTCCGCGCTGGGAATCCCGGCGGTGAATTACGGACCGGGAGATCCGTCGCTGGCCCATGCCGACAATGAGAACTGCCCGGTGGGGCATCTTTTCGACGTCGAGGCCGGCCTCAGGGGCTGGTTGAGTGGCCGCGGGGTGGCTTAACCCCCAAAAATCTGGGATAATTGGCTCTTCCGCTTTTTTCCAAGGAGTTTTTCGCATGGCAGCTATGAAGCCCCGCACCGGTGATGGCCCAATGGAGGCCGAGCGCGAACCACGCGGCCTAATTGTTTTGCGAGTACCGCTGGAGGGCGGTGGCCGCCTAGTAGTTTCCGTAAATGATGACGAGGCAGCAGAGCTGCACAAGGTGCTTACCGGAGTGCTAAAGAAGTAGCGACTAGCGCTTCACAGCAATCAATAGCCCATCTCCAACCAGAGATAGCGTCGAAACAAATTCTTCTTGCTCGCTCAGTCGAGAGTGAATCGCCCGCATTGCCACGGTGTCTTCATCCCTGAGGGTGGGGTTTGCCAGCCTGTCACGCCACATCGCGTGAGCGATAACGATTGCCCCACCGGGCTTTGCCAGGGAGATCGCCGAATCCAGCAGCTGTTCCATGTCCTGCGGCTC
>Ga0181577_10001107_pt1 | contig 21850 bp, 16 predicted proteins | sample 101ome_21_FD_132468 | JGI IMG/M metagenome (GOLD analysis project Ga0181577, IMG submission 132468) | Coastal salt marsh microbial communities from the Groves Creek Marsh, Skidaway Island, Georgia - 101413BT metaG (megahit assembly) | ecosystem: Environmental > Aquatic > Marine > Intertidal...
ACGACGCTCGACAGACGCGCGTCTTCGTCTCGCCGCGTCCGCGCGACGACGCGCGCGGAGACGACGGCGAGCGCGAACGCGAGCGCGAACGCGGATCGACAGAGCGCGAACGCGGTGACGAACACGAAATCTGTCGCGGCGATTATTTTGGGCGGCGGCGCGGGGACGCGGTTGTACCCGCTGACCAAGTCGCGGGCGAAACCCGCGGTGCCCATCGGCGGGGCGTATCGTTTGATCGACGTGCCGATGTCGAATTGTTTAAACTCTGGCATCTCCAAGGTGTACATTCTCACGCAGTTTAACAGCGCGAGTTTGAACAGACACTTGGCGCGCACGTACAATTTCGGGAACGGTATCATGTACGGGGGCAACGCGTTCGTCGAAGTGCTCGCGGCGTCGCAGACGCCGGGACAAAACGGGAACGAGTGGTTTCAAGGCACCGCCGACGCCGTTCGTCAATACTCGTGGTTGTTCAACGATGTGAAGAATAAGGATGTCGAAGACATCGTCATCTTGGCGGGCGATCACCTCTACCGCATGGATTACATGAAGTTTGTCGAGTACCATCGCGAGACGAACGCCGACATCACCGTCGGGACGTTGCCCATCGAGGAGGAACGCGCGAGCGATTTCGGTTTGATGAAGATTGATTCCACCGCGCGCATCGTCGAGTTCACGGAGAAACCAAAGGGTGATGCCTTGAAGGCCATGGCCGTGGACACCACCATCTTGGGATTGAGCCCGGAGGAGGCGAGCGCCAAGCCGTACATCGCGTCGATGGGGATTTACGTCTTTAAAAAATCGGCGCTGGTGAAATTTTTGGAATCCGATTACCCCGAGGATAACGATTTCGGCGGTGAGATCATTCCCAAGGCGTCCGCCGACGGCGCGAAAGTGCAGGCGTACCTGTTCAACGATTACTGGGAGGATATCGGAACGATGAAGTCGTTCTTCGAAGCCAACTTGAACTTGGCCAAGGATCCGCCGAATTTTGAATTTTACAACGCCGACGCGCCGATTTACACGTCGCCGCGATTTTTGCCCCCGGCCAAGGTGGAACGATGCCACATCAAGGATTCCATCATCTCGCACGGTGCCGATCTCGCCGATTGCTCCGTGGAAGAGTCCATCGTCGGTTTGCGCTCGCGCGTGAGCACGGGGTGTAAGATTCGCCGCACGATGATCATCGGCGCGGATTTTTACGAGAGCGAAGAGAAGCGCGCCACCGTCGTCGCCGCGGGCGGTGTGCCGGTGGGTATCGGTGAAAACTGCGTCATCGAAAACGCCATCATCGATAAGAATGCGCGCGTCGGGAAGAATTGCGTCATCACCAACGCCGCGGGTATCGAGGATTTGGCGGACGAAGAGCGCGGCGTCTTCATTCGCAACGGCATCGTCACCATCTTGCGTAACTCCACCATTCCGGACGGTACGGTGATTTAAAACTGAAAACATCATTCATTCGATCGATCGATCGATCGATCGATATCGTGTGGTCTCTCTCTTCGTCGGGGACGAAGGAAGAGACAGTCGCGCGTCGCGTCGTCGTCCCGCCGTCGCGACGTCGACGCGCGACGACTGTCCATTCTTCTTCATCACAACACTCGTTCAAAACCGTTGTCATCGCGAATGACGGTGCATGTAATTTCACGGCACAGCGTATAATCAGGCGGACGCGCGCGCCTCGCGTCTCTCTCGTCTCTCTCGCTCGCGCGTCTCTCTCGCTCGCGCGTCTCTCTGTCCCGCACACGTCGCCGTCTCACCCGAACGCGCGCGCGTCACCGTTCGCCCATCACCGCGACGAACGCGATGCGTCGCGATCGTAACCCGCTCGTCGAGCTCTACGCCTTCGCCGTCGTCGCCCTCGGGTTGATCCTCTACGGCTACCCCGTGGGTGTTACGAACGTGATGCTCGGCGCGCCGTCCCAATTTCAACGCGACGCCGGCGTGGAGGGCGACGTCGAGACGCTGGGCATGCTCGTGAGCGCGAACTCGGTGGGCGCGCTGCTCGGGTGCGCGCTCGCGCTCGCGCCGGTGCGAGGCACGGCGGCGGCGGATTGGTTTGGGCGCGCGCGTTTCATGCGCGCGGGCGCCGCGCTTTATTTTTGCGCCTCGGTCGGCATGTGCGTCACGCCGGTGACGCTGGCGAGAGAGGCGTTGGGTCGATACGGACCGGCGCTGTGGTTTGGATTTTGGAGATTGGTGTACGGGACGGGACAGACGTTGAGTTACAGCGGCGCGGCGGTGTACTTGGCCGAGCTCACGTCGCAGCGCACGCGCGGGTATTATTTACCAATGATCGCGGTGATGACGATGAGCGGTGATTTACTCGGTAATTTCGTCGGTCTGAGTCTGGAACCGGCGAAAGGGGCGTGGCGGGTGTTGGCGGCGTTGCCCGCGCCGGTGGCGGCGGCGTTTTGGTACTACGCCGGACAGTTGCCGGAGACGCCGCGATGGCTCGTGTTAAAGGCGACGAACGACGCGAATCTCGCGAGAAAGACGGTGGTCGGGAACGACGTGTCGTCGTCGTCGCACGTCGATGATGATTGGACGGTGGATGATTTACGTCTCGACGACGCGCGCGCGTCGGTGGCGGTGTTGCGAAACGAAACCTTTGGCTCGACGTCCTTTTCCCTCACGGACGCGTGTCTTCGCCGAAAGCAACGCGCCGCCGCCGCCACGCTCCTCGTCCCGCCGGATCCGGCGAGACAGACGCCCGAGAAACTCGACGAGATCGAGCGCGAGATTCGCGATATCGTCGACGTAATCAACACGACGACGCGCGCCGACGCGCGCCGACGCGACTGCGTCTCCGCCGTCGACGCCCCCGCGTCTCGTCGCGCCATGACGGTCGCCTTCGGTCTCGCCATCATGTCCATGCTCTCCGGCGTTCCGGCGATGAGTTATTTCGCCAAACATATCTTCGAGATGACGGGACACAATCCAACCATCGCGAGCGGGATGACCACGGCGCTCGCCTTCGTCAAACTCGTCGTCACCGTCTTCGTCGCCGCGTCGCTCGAAACATTCGGTCGTCGACGCATGCTCCTCACCGGCATCTCCATGCAGTGCGTCGCGACGTCCCTCTTGGCCTACCTCTTCGACGGCGTCACCTGGATCGAGGATCCTCGACACGCCGTGTCGTTTCAACTCTTAAACGGGAGCGTCGCCCAAGTCGCCGACGCCTGCATCTTCGCCAACGCCGTGGGATTTCATCTCAGTTTTTGGGCCCTCGCGTGGACGGTGGCCAACGAATTAAGCCCGCTCCGCGCGCGGGCCACCATCACCGCGCTCAACGCGATGTTTTCGTGGACTTTATCCACAGTCACCGTGCGGTTTTTACCCGTCATGATGAAACGTCCCGGCATTTCGGCGACGTTTGGATTTTGCGCGACGTGTCTCTTCGCCGCGGTGTGGTTCGTGTATCTGTACGTGCCGGAGACGAAAGGACGAACGTTGGAGGAATTAGAGATGGTGATGACGCGGGCGACGAATCTGAGAGACGTCGTTCGACGGTTGAACGACGATAACCCGCGGGACGACGACGTCGACGAGCGTCGACCCCTCGTGCGCGCGAGAGAGGGGGCCATCACCACGGATGTATAACTAGTAGGACATTTGATTCTTATTGTAGATTATTTTTAGACAGTATTGAAATATTCGATAGAGTGTAGAGATTTATAAGTAATTCTCGGACATGCAGTACGTATTGAAGTTATCTTGTAGTCTATAGCCGTGGTATCCGCGGCGCGAGAGAGGACGCGTCATCTCTCGCCGCGCCCTTCGCGCGCGCGACGCATGCGCGCGGCGCCGTCGAGCGCGGCGAGCGCTCGCGCGCGCTCGTCTCTCACCCTTCGTCGCGCGCGCGTCTCTCTCGGTCGCGTCTCGCGCGTCGCGCGACGGTCGACGTTCTCGACCGCCGCCGTCGCCCATCTTCGGTCGACGCCCAAGAGGAGCGCGCGCGCGCTCGCGCCCGAGCCGACGCTTCGCGACCGCGTCGCCGTCGTCGTCGATCGCGCGACGACGTCCGCGAGCGCGGTCGCGGGCGCCATGCCGTCGCGCGCGGTGACGCTCGCGCTCGCGCTCGTCGTCGCGGCGGTCGCGGCGGCGGCGAGACGCGCGCGGGACGCGTCCTCGCGCGCCAAACGCACGGTGATCCTGGGTGGGGGATTCGCGGGATCGCAGATCGCGCGCGATTTACGCGGGAAACGTCGAGTGACGGTGGTGGAGACGAAGTCGTACTTTGAATTCGTCCCGGGGACGCCGAGCGCGTGCGCGGGCGCGGCGCCGCTTCGCGAAGCGACGAGGTTCAACATGCGCGCGAATCTTCGCGCGAGACGGTTGTTGGTGCCTCTGGAAAAGGTGTTGGGGAGAGGCGTCGACGTGGAGCGCGTGCGCGCGGGGGAACGGGTGCGGGTGACGAGCGAAAAGACGGTGCGCGTGGGCGATAGGACGTTGGAGTACGACGAACTCGTCGTCGCCGTCGGGAGCGATTATCCCGGGGGATTAAAGGCGAGCTGCGATCCGAACGAAGAGGATGCAGAGATTGGTGCGCGGGCGCGCGCGATCGCGGGCGTGCGAGCGGCGATGGATGAAGGGAAATCCATCGTCGTCGTGGGCGGGGGCGTCGTCGGCGTCGAGTTGGCGTGCGACCTCGCCGAGCGTCAAAAGAAACGCGGCGGTGGCTCGGTGAGTCTGTTACACAGCGGGCCGCGATTATTGGATACGCTTCCGGAGGTGGTGAGCGAGTACGCGAGCAAGGCGCTCGTGTCGAGAGGTGTGCGCGTGTACGTGGGACAGACGTACGATCGCGAGGGCGACTTGTTCGTCGGCGCGATGAATAAAAACGTCGTCGAGGGCGATCGCGTCGCGTGGTGCGTCGGCGCCAAGCCGAACACGGATTTTTTACGCACGAAGGGTTCGAGATTCGTCGAGTCTCAGGATTACGACGACGGTGAGGGAAGCGCCGACGAGGACGAGGACGCGTTGCACGTGCCGTTGGACATCATCGGCCGCGTCCGCGTCGACGACGGCACGCGCCAAGTCATCGGTTTAGACGACGTCTACGCCGTCGGTGACTGCGCGTGTAAACTCCCCGATCAAATGCTCGCGTCCTACGCGCACTGGGAGGCGGAATACGTCGCGAAACGTCTCTTGTGCGAGGGCGACGAGAAAAAGTTGCGTCGACTCGGTCGCTACCGCGTCCCGCCGCGTCTGATGGCCATCAGTCTCGGCCCTTTCGACGGCGTGGTGCTCTGGGGCGATCGTACCGTCGCTCGCGGGTGGTTTGCCGCGTGTTTCAAGGCGCTCGTGCAGTTTTGGTTCATTCGATTTCTTCCCGCGCCGTACGCCGTCGCCAAGCGTCTCCCGTCGCTTCGGAAGAAACCACCGGCGAGTCTCATCTTACGCCGACCCCTCGCGAATTAGCTAGCTCGGGGAGCCTCGAAGTTTTCGAACGTTCGTTTCCCTTTCTCACTTGTAACGAACGAACGCGACCGCATCGCTCGCCAGATTGATTGATTGATTGATTGATTGCGCGCTTTAAAAAAAACGCTCGAGGGAGACGAACAGTCACTCTTAAAACGCACCCCTCGCGCGACGACGACGCGATACCTCGGCGCGCGCGCGCGACGACGACGACCCTCCTCGGTCCGTCGTCTCGCGACGCCTGCGACGACGACCGTCTCGCCCGCATGCCCGTGGCGACCACGGTGGAGACGCCGACGCTCGACATTCCCGCCGAGACCCTCTGGCGCGCGAGAACAACCTCCCTCTTCATGACGTGCGAACGCGCCGTTTTCGGTGATTTCGACAGCGCCGTCGTCGTCTACGAGCGCGACGACGTCGATAGTAACCGGTGTCGGTACGTCGTTCGCGCGCGGCCGAACGTGCGGATGCCGTACGCGGCGAGGATGGCGTTGGGCGCGTCTTCGGGGGACGGCGGCGTGACGACGTACGATGAATTCATCGTCGATGAACATCAGTGCACGGCGCCGCATCTCTACGAGGCGACGGTTCGGTCGTATAGTACGTTTTTGAATCCTCACAACAGTCGTGTGGTGGGGACGGTGCGATGCGCGAGCGTGGATGGGGAGACGCGGTGCGCGTTGCGATTACGATTGGAGGCGCGCGTGCGCGCGACGGCGGTGGGGGGCGTCATCGAGCGCGCGATGGTTCGACGCGTGCGCGAGAAGTTTGCGCTGTATCCCAGAGTGGTGGAGATGTACAAGGCGGAGCGCGCGAAGATTGAGGCGAGACGAGTCGCGAGAAGGGCGCGAGAGGTGAAGACGCGCCGAGACGACGATTCGGATTCGTACCACTCGGCGCGCGACGACGACGACGACGACGACGCGACCGAGAACGACGACGACGACGCCCTCAGAGAGATATCATCGAACGCACGTCTCGCGATCGACGACGACTCGTCGTCGCCGACGTCGTCGTGTTGCGTCCGACGTCGAAGTCACGCCTCCGTCAGTGAGAGGAGACGCGAGGCGTCGCGCGCGTAAACTTTTTCATCTTGAACGGCACTTTTTCCCTCGCCGCGCGCGCCAGCGCGTCCCTCTCTCTCGTACGCTCTCGCGCGCGCGCCACGTCTCGCCTCGCGTCGACGACGCGTCTCGTCGGCGGCGTCAAATCGTCGTCTCGTCGGCGGCGGTTCGCGTCGCCGCCGACTCGGCGCGCGTCGATCCAGTCGCGCGCGTACTCGCCCTCGATCAGCGAACGCACCGTCGTCGACGACGTCGTCCCGCACGCGTGACGCAATTCATCCGCGTCGCGGAGATGACTCGGACGTCCGTGCGTCGCGTCGAGGTCTCGCGGCGGCGTCTCCGGGCGGCGACGGCGCGCGCGCAATCGAACCGGATCCTCGGCGTCGCGGCGAAATTTTCTCACCTCGGCCGACGTCGCGCACTTGGCCGACGTCGCCGCTTTATTCATCGCCACTAAATCCATCGCACCGGTTACGGCGTCGGTGGACGTCTCGGGAACGCGCTCGCGCCATCGAAGCGCGTCCCTCGCGGTGTCCCGCGCGTCGGCGGCGACGCCGGGACGACCGAAGACGACGTCCGACGCTTGGATTCGTGCGGGGGCGTAGATGAGCGTCTCGCGCGCGCGGCCGACGTCGGCGCGAGCGTGTATGAGCACGTTCGTTCGCATGGAGGGGCGATCGAGACCGATGAGGACGTCCATGGCGTCTCGATATGAGGCTCGCGCGGATTCGGCGCCAAAAATAGACGCGGCGCGTCGATGATTAATTCTGCTACGACTACAAATCTAGTGACGCTAGTCTAGTGTGTTACCTACCTACGTGCGTACGTACTTACTCACTCTTCGGCGCGCGCGCGCTCGTTTTGGGTTCGGGAACGGACGCCGCGTCGCCGTCGCGTGATTTTCTCGCCGCCGCTCGCCGAAGCCACGAAGCGTTTTTACCGCCGGATGGTTTCTTCGTCGTCGTCGTCGTCGCCGTCGTCGCGCGTTCGTTCGTCGCGACGGTCGACGGTTCCGCGCGTCGAAACGTCGTCGTCTCGTCGATGACGACGCCGACGCCGTCGCGACGTTCGTCGACGACGCCGCCGCGACGACGCTGCGCCGACATGGCGGACGCGAAAGACGCACGCATGGATTCCAACGCCGCGCGCGTTTCCTCGTCCAACGAATCGAGCGGATTCGCGGCGGCGGCGCGTGGATCATCGTCGTCGTCGTCGTCGTCGGTCGACGTCTCGCGTCGACGAATCCTCGCCAGGGCGCGTTCGCACCGTCTCGCGTCGTCCTCCGTCGTCGGCGCGCGACACGTCGGACACCTGTGCGTCGTCTTCTCTCGCAACCGCGCCTCCTCCTCGCTCCCCTCTGAAAAATTCGGCGCCTCGGCGCGAATTGTCTCGAAATCTTTCGCGCGACGCTCGCGCCAACGCGCGAAACACCGCGCGTGAAACACGTGCCAACACGTCTCCAATTTCGTCGTCGGCGCGGAGCGACGACCGTCGTCGTCTCCGCCGAAATCTTCGCAGCAGATCGCGCACCGTCCGCGAGGTCGATTGAGCGCGCGCACACGCTCGCTGACGCACTCCGTCATCACCAACAGACAGTGTTCGCCCGCGTGTTCGCGCATGGACGCGTCGACGTCTCGCGACAGGGCGCGCGCGTCGTCGGGCTCGAAACCGCGCGCGTCGACGAATCGAAACGTCGGCGTCGCCTCCGTCGGGTACGCGCCGTCGTCGCGCACGTCGACGACGAACGTGACGGCGACGTACGTCTCGGCGTCTTCTTCGCCGTCGTCGACGACGGTGGACGCGCGCGGGGTGGCGTCGAAGACGACGCGAACGATGCCTCGACCGAGCGCATCTTTGGTTCGCGCGCACGAGAGCGTGGAGGGTGTCGAGACGCGCGCGGAGTCGTCGAAGAGGTCGGCGTCGAACGCATCGTCGCCGCCGTACACCGCGCGCAGGGCGTCGAGCTCGTCGACGAGCGCGGCGTCGACGGGCGCGTCGGACGCCATGCGTTGCGTCGGCCAGTGTCGTATTGAGTCACTGTGAGCTCTATCAAACTGTTTTATGTGTATGGTAGTATTATAGGACATGTGGTGTGTATACGACTCGGTTTAAAACTGAATAAAAGTACACTTTTCAGTGTTTGGATGACGCATCAGGCCCCCGTCCGGCGACCGCGCCCCACACGCTCGCGCGCGCGTCCACGCGTCTCGCACGCTCGTCCGCGCGTCGAACGACGCAACGCTCTCGTATCTCGCGCGTGCGCGCGCGCACACGTCCGCGCGTCGAACGATCGCGCCTCCATCGTCGCCGCCCATCGCCGCCGCCGACAGATTTTCTGCAGCGCCCATGTCGACGACGACGCGCCTCTGCGCGCCTCTGCGCGCGCCCCGCGCGAGCGGTGCCTCGCGCAGAGGAACGAAACCGTTCGTCGTTCGCGCGCACGTCGAGGGGCCCGGTGGAGGCGCGCACGTGCGCTCGAAGGAGGACTTGAAACCTCGCCGAACGCCGACGGCGAGCGTCGGGTCGACGCCGGACGACGACGAACGCGAACGCGGCAGACGATCGGTGTACGTCGAGACGTACGGATGTCAGATGAACGTCAACGACAGTGAGGTGATGATGTCGGTGTTGGAGAGCGCCGGGTACGACGAGACGAAGGAGGTGAACGAGGCGGATGTGATTTTGGTGAATACGTGCGCGATTCGCGACAAGGCGGAGGCGAAAATTTGGCAGCGTTTGGCGTACTTTCGAAGCCTCGGAAACGGGAAAAAGCGAAGCGAGCGACCTGTGGTGGGTGTGCTCGGGTGCATGGCGGAGCGCATCAAGGAGAAACTGTTGGAGGCGGATCGATTGGCGGACATCGTGGCGGGTCCGGACGCGTACCGGGATTTGCCCAATCTCATCGACGCCGTCGTCGGCACGGGTGAAAAAGCGATGAACGTGCAATTGAGCGTGGAAGAGACGTACGCGGACATCATCCCCGTGCGAGAGGCTGGATCGCACAGCGCGTTCGTCACCATCATGCGCGGATGCGACAACGCGTGCGCGTTTTGCATCGTTCCGTACACGCGAGGTCGAGAGCGATCGAGAGACTTGGCGAGCATCATGTACGAGATTCGTCTTCTCAGCGAACAGGGCGTCAAGGAGGTGACGTTGCTCGGACAAAACGTCAATTCCTACGCCGGTCCACCGGCGAGCGAGACGACGACGGATTTTTTGAACGGTTTACGCGGCGAAGATGTCGATCCGATTCGCGAGCTCGCCGACGCCTCCTCCGAGCGTCTGGCGAGCGCCAACGGTTCCGCCTTTGTCGGTTACGCCGATGGCTTCGCGAGTCGATACGACCCGCAGCGCAAGCGCGAAGGGACGATTCAATTCGCAGAACTGTTGGATAAAGTCGCGAGCGTTGATCCCGAGATGCGCGTTCGGTTCACGTCGCCGCATCCCAAGGATTTTCCGGACGACGTCTTGCGTGTCATTCGCGATCGTCCCAACGTTTCCAAGTGTTTGCACATGCCCGCGCAGAGCGGTTCGTCCGCCACGCTCGAGCGCATGGCTCGAGGGTACACGCGGGAGGCGTATTTACAGCTCATCGATCGCGTCAAGACGATCATTCCCGGATGCGCGGTGACGACGGATATCATCGCCGGATTTTGCGGCGAAACCGAGGAGGATCATCGCGACACCGTGTCGCTCATGACCGAGGTTGGGTACGAGCAGGCGTTCATGTTCGCGTACAGCGAGCGCGAAGGCACCGCGGGACAGCGCCACCAGACGGACGACGTGCCGGAGGATGTGAAACAGAGACGACTGGCGGAGATTATCGAGGCGTTTCGAGCGCGCGCGGCGGAGAAGCAAGCCATGGAGGTGGGCGCCACGCACTGCGTCTTGGTCGAGGGTCCGAGTAAAAAGAACCCCGACGAGTGGACCGGGAAGACGGACACGTCCAAGTGGGTCGTGTTTGAAAACGAACCGGTGGGCACGTACGGCGGCGACGAGACCGAGGCGCCGACGACGGGCGCCGACGCGGCGCGGGTGAAACCGGGCGATTACGTCGCCGTTCGCGTCACCGGATGCAGCACGGGGACGCTCTTCGGCGAGTGTCTCGGGAAAACGAGTCTCGTCGCGTTTCAAAAGCATCACGGCGCGCAGTGGACGACGCCTCGCGCGCCCGCCGCCGCCGCCGCCGCCGCCGCCGCGAGATGAACGTAGAGAGAGTGGCGAGCCATTCTTTAAATGTAGTTTTACAACATCATTCATTCATTCATTCATTCATTCATTCACTCACATCCATCGCGTCGTCGCTCTCGCTCTTGTCGTCGCCCGACGAGCGACGCTCGTATCGTCGCTTGACGCCCATCGCGAGCGCGACGTCGTCCTCCATCGTCTCCGCGCTCGAGTCCACGACGCACGTCACGTGAAACGGACCCTCCTGTCCCGTCCTCGCCGTTCGACCGCACCTGTGCAGATACATCTCCATCGATGGCGCCGCGCCGTACTGCGCGACGTGGTGTAACCGTGGAAAATCAATCCCGCGCGCGGCGAGATCGGTGCACACGCACACGCGAAGGTCACCGCCGATGAAATCGTCGAGCACGACGCCGCGTTCCTTGGCGCGGCCGTGAAACGCGAGCGCCACCACGTCTCGCGCGTCGAGTTTCGCGACGATATCGTCCGCCTCTTCGGGTGAATTGACGAAAATCAACGATTTATATTGGTCGTGTCGCACGATGGCGGCGTGGAGGGCGTCGAATTTGGCGTCTTCGCCGCGCACGTCGTCGACGCGTACGCGTAGTTGCGGATGCACGCGACCGAATTGCGACGTCGAGATCCACTCCACCTCTCCCGGAAAGGCGTCGAGCAACGGTTTCGCCTCCCGCATCGTCGCCGCGGCGAAGATGTGTTGCACGGTGCCACCGAATCGATTGACACCGCTCTCACCGTGCGTGAGCTTTAAGATTTCACCGATGTCGCTCGCGAATCCGCTCGTGAGCATCTCATCCGCCTCATCGACGACGACGTGCGCGAGACGTCCGAGAAGCACCCACTCATCCTTAATCAGACGCAATAGTCTCGCCGGCGTGCACACCAACACGTCCGCGTTGACGAATTCCGGAATCGCCTCCTCATCGCCCGATAATTTCGCCGCCTTACCAGCCTTGGCGCTCGCAGACGTCTCGCCGCCGCGCTCGCCGCGCTTCTTCATTCGACGCTTCTCCTCCTTGGACGCCGCCCCTTTCTTCCCTTTACTCGTCGGTTTCACCAATTTCTTCTCTTTTCCGAGCAACGCGAACACTCTCGGCGTCGGCACGTCGTCGCTCGAGCACCAATACGCCGCGAGCTCCGCCGCGTTGGTCACCTGTTTCCCGAGCTCGACGTTCGGCGCGAGGACGACGCACGCGGGACAACACCGTCCACTCCGTTTCGTGCCCTTCCTCCCGGGCGCCGTCATCTGCGCCAGAGTCGGTAACAGGTACGCGAACGTCTTCCCGCTCCCGGTTTCGGCGAGTAACGCGCAATTCTTCCCGGACATGAGCGCCGGGACGGCGAGTCGCTGAATCTCCGTCGTCCTCTTTAAACCCGCGCGTCGCGCCGCCTCGGCGCACCTCGTCGGTAATCCCGCCCGCACGAACGGCGACACATCGTTCGGCGTTTCATTCGACTTCGACGACGACGCCATGGCTCTCTCCCGACGCGCATTTCTCTCGCGCGCCGCCGCTTCCCACGGACGCTCGCCGCCGCGTTTATACGCGCTCGCCGCCGCGCGCGCCGGCGGCGTCGATTTCACCGTCTTCGTCGCCGGTTCTTCCCCCATCATTCGCGCCCACCCGCTCAAATCATCATCCACGCCCCAATACTCGTCCGAGTCTCGCGTTTGTCCGCCCTCGCGCTCGCGTCGACGCGCGTCCCGCGTCGTCGCGCGCCGAAGCGTCGCCGCGTCCACCGCGCGCGCGTCCGCGTCCGTCTCGTCGACGTCGTCCGGCGAGCGTCGACGCCGCGCGAGACGCGCGTACGCGGAATCTCTCGTCGTCGACCACGATCGAGACGGCGCGCGGCGACGCGCGTGGGCGTCGGCGTCGGCATCGCGCGGTGGTGGTGATTCGCCGCCGGCGCGCGCGCATCTCGCGCGCGCGTTATTGGACGCGCGAAAACGCGGAGACGCGCGCGCGAAAACGCGGCAAGGGGTGGATGGGAAGCTCCACGACGTCGACATGGCGTCGGCGACGCGCGACGCGCGGTGGCGACGACGACGCGTCGACGGCGCGCGCGCGCGCGAGGTGTCGCTTTTTAACGTATTCTTTATATACTGTTATTGTATATTAGTATATGTATCTAAAATCCTCGTGTTTTTCAGCTAAAACACACTGTGGGTAGTATAAACTGTAATACTCGGACATTCGATTCTAATACAAAAAATGTACATGCCAAGTAAAATATAAAAGCACGCCCACGCCGACCCTCCCGGAAGCCCTAAAACCTCCCCACGACGCGCGCGCCCCCCCTCACACGCCCGCGCGTCGCCGTCCGTCGACGACACACGCCGCGCGCACTCGAGCGTTCTTTCCGAACGCGCTCTCTCGCACGCCGAGTCTCGCACCCATCGCGCGTCTCGCCTAGGTCACCGAACGCGATGATGTTGTCCATGTCGACGTCGTCCGCGCGCGTCGCCCCGGCGTCGCTCTCTCAGCGTCGCGCCCGCGCCAACGGTCGCGCCGTCGCGCTGACGCCGTCCGGAAAATCATCCACCGTCGTTCGCACCGCGCGGATGCCGTCCACGACGGTCGCGAGCGCGACGAAGACGGCGCATTCGTACGCGCACACCAATCGCAAGGGTTTGAGCGCCTATGTCGAACGCGCGGCGACGAAGCAGACGAAGCGCGATTTGATTCCGTTTCGCGTGGGTATGACGCTCAAGGTTGGCGTGACCGTGAAAGAAGGGAACAAGACGCGGGTGCAGCCGTACGAGGGGGTCGTGATCGCGATTCATCGGGCTGGGGTGGCGACGACGGTGACGGTGCGCAAGACGAGCCAGGGGTTTGGCGTCGAGCGGGTGTTCCCGGTGCACTCTCCGTTGTGCACGTTTGAGGAGATTCGTGGGGCTGGTAAACCGGTGGTACGTATTTGGATTTTTAGTCGTGTTTGTGTTCGCGACTCGTGGTTTGTGTGTGCGCGCGCGATGACGACGTGATTTCGTTTCGACGAGTGCGCGTCTTCGGGCCCCCTCTCGAATGGTCGACTCACCGCTCTTTTTGTTTTTATTCGCACTCTTCTAGGTTCGTCGCGCCAAGTTGTTCTACTTGCGCGGTCTCGTCGGTAAGCAAGCGCGTCTTAAGACGCGTTTCGTCGCCAAGCGCGAGGGTAAGACGCGTCACGAGATTAAGATGGACGCGCTTCGCGCCGAGCAAGCCGCCGAGGCGGAAGCCGCCGCCAAGGCGGAAGCCGCCGCCGCCGCGGCTGCCGCCGCCGAAGCAGAAGCCGCCGCGAACGCCGAAGCCGAAGGCGAAGAAGAATCCTCCGCGTGAGTGTCTCATCATCATCACGATGACGACGATTATTCATTTCGATAGATTTCAAACACGCACGTGTTTTATTATTCTTCCTTCAAGGGCCGGTTTCCGGAAAAAACCTTCGCGCGCGGCGTCGGTCGACGCGCCGCGCGTTCGCTCGACGAACGGACGCGTCGACACACGATTCGATAACATTAGCTTTCATTGGTAATCTCTCACAGTATACACAGAGTGCTCGTTCCCGACGACGCGGCGACGCGAAGCGCGCGCTCGAGGGACGTTTTTTTGTCTTTTGCCCTACGAGACGAAGACACGAATTTCAATCATTCGAGCGCGTCACACCCCCCCGCGCGCACTCATGGCGAACACGATCACCCTGCGCAGTTCAGACGGCGAGACCTTTGAGGTCGAGGAGGACGTCGCCTTGTGCGTACCGCGACGGCGCCCGCGCGACGCGACGCGAATGAGACGCGAATTTTTTGTGAAATTTCCGAAAACGCGCGTTGACTCGACGCCCGCACGACGTCGTGCGCGCGTGCGTTCGCGCGTCGGACTCGCGAGACTGACGACGCGATGTGTGTCGCGCGCGTAGCTTATCCGAGACGGTTCGGTCCATCATCGAGGGTACGCACGCGCGAACGAATCATCGATCGCGATCGATCGACAAATCTCTCGGCGGCTTTCTTCGAATCGAGCGCGCGCCGCGGTCGCGCGTCGCGTCCACCCTGACGCTCGACGTCGATCGGTGATCGTGACTGACGTCATCATCTTTCCTTTGCTCTCGCGTCGTCGTTCACAGATACGGAAAACGACGCGCCGGTACCGTTGCCCAACGTGAGCTCGAAAATTTTAGCCAAGGTGATCGAGTATTGCAAGTACCACGTCGCGGCGAAGAAGGAGAACGAGAGCGAACAAAAGGTGAAGGAATTCAACAACGCGTTCGTCAAGGTGGATCAGGCGACGCTTTTTGAAATCATCTTGGCGGCGAATTACTTGAACATGAGCGGATTGTTGGATTTGACGTGCATGACGGTGGCGAACATGATGAAGGGGAAGACGCCGGAGGAGATTCGAAAGACGTTTAACATTAAGAATGATTTTACCCCGGAGGAGGAGGAAGAGGTTCGTAAGGAGAATCAGTGGGCGTTTGATTAGGTGCGCGGTCGATGGATGATGATGATGATGGATGGATTGAATGAATGAATGATTCTCTCTCACGACGAAAACGTCGCGACGCGACGGTGTACAAAACAACTTTACCTCGCGACGACGACGACGAAGGTACTCGCTTAGCTAGACGATGCGATGAAAGATGATACGGAGACGACGACTTTTATATTTTCCCTCGTCGCTCGCTTTGCTTGTTTTACGCGCGCGCATTGCATTCTTACAACGCTCTACAGGTACTCGACGGGTTTCATCGGCGCGAGTTCCGGAAGCTCCAATTCAACCTCGATCGTCTCCTCCACCCCCTTGGCGGCGAACGTGGACGCCTTGACCGTCCACGGCCCCTTTTGCGCGCGAACCTCGTCGTCGTCGTCGCTCACGTTTGAAATTTTACCGCTCGCGATGGATTCCGCGACGGCGCGCATGGCGAGCTCGAAACACTGCAACTCGACGATGGCGGGACGCGAAATCTCCAAATTATCCCCAGTCTCGTCGTCTAACGAAATCTTAAAAAACAACGGCCAGAGCACGTCCCCAATCTCCCCCTCGCGACGCACGAGCGGCCACTCGTGCGCTTCGCACGCGTCGATGTCCTCAAACGGCGTCTCGGGCGCCGACGCGAACATGCACGTCTGTCCCTCGACGCTCGCCTCGACGTCCTCGTTCCCTCGATCCACCTCGAACGCCGCCTGCGCGTTCGTGAGCGTCTTGTGCACGGTGAATCCAAAATTTTCTTCGTCCAGACTTCCGTCGTACCCGACAAAGGCGGTGAGTTTCATCGTCACGTCGTCTCGAAGCGCCAGTCGATAGGAGACGCGCACTGGTCGTCGTCTCGTCAATTTTGTCCACGGTTCGCACGCCGCGAACGCCTCCGCGGACGCGAACAACGACCGACCGAACGCGGGCGTGAATCCATCGACCGAGGACATCAATCCGGGCAAGTGCTGCGTGCCCCACGCCTGCGTCTCTGGTTGCATCGTCGGCTCGATTTGTTCCCGCACGACGCGCTCGACGAGCTCGGCGGGCACCGGCGCGAACGACACCTCCTTCACCTCGGGCATGCGCTCTGCGAGTAACGGTCGACACCCACCGACGTATTTACACCCCTCGTACGTCGCCCACGCGTCGCGCGCGTCGGTGAGATGTCTCGCCGTCTTCGTGCACGCGAAGGCGACGCGCTCGGGACGCGCCGCCCGAGAACCGTCCGCTTTTTCACCCTTTTTGCTCGAATTCAACACCCGCGGTCGCGCGCACACGCGCTCGAGGAAATCCACGACGTCTTCGAACGACGGTTCGTCGACGAAGACGTTCCCGCGCTCGTGCTCCTCGTGTTCGTGGCTCAAAAATGCCCCATCCTCGGTGTTCACCACTAAAATCAAATGCGGTCGAGTCGGGCGCTGTTCCTCGGGCGGACGACCCTTTGTCTCCTCCGTGGGCACCCACGCGCGAAGTTTGTGCACGTACACGTGCCACGTCGTCGGTCGAGACGCCATGTCGCGCGTCACGGAGATGGGCGTCTCGAAGTGTCGACGAGCTCGCCTCAGGTTTTGCGCTCGCCATTCACCGACGCGCGTCGACGCATGCGCGTCGTCGCGAACGCGTCGACGTCGACGACGCGCTCGACGGTGTCGTCGCGTCTCTCGTCGCGTCTCGTCGTCGCCACCGTCGCGCGTTCGAACCGCGCGCGCGCGCCGGGACGGTCGAGCCGAGCGCACCGCTCGACGCCCGCTCCCTCCTCGACGGCGACGACGACGCTCGAGTACGCGACGAACGATGATCTGGGCGTGCGCTCCGTCGTCTCCGATCGTCCGTTCGGCGACGACGACGCGAAGAACGCCGCGTTCGAGGCGTCGACGTCGGAGGCGCAGCTCGCGAGACGCGTCGCGAAGACTGGGGGCGCGCGCGCGTACGCGATGAAGATTTCCTACGACGGTACGCGGTACAACGGGTTTCAATACCAAGGGGAGGACGTGCCGACGATTCAGCGCGAGCTCGAGCGGGCGTTGGTGAAGATGACGGGACGGAGTCGGGAGGAATTACGTCTCGGCGCGGCGGGACGGACGGACGCCGGCGTGCACGCGCGAGGACAGGTGGCGCACTTTTACGTCGACGAATCGCTCGGGGACGATTTAAGTCGACGTCAAAAGGCTATGAATGGGATGTTGGCGAAAGATATACGAGTCGAGGCGTTTTGGGAGGCGCATCCGTCGTTTCATTCGAGATTTCACGCGGTGCGAAAGACGTATAGATATTACGTCGACGCGCGCGTCACGGCGAATCCGTTTACGAGAGCGTACGCGCATCAGGTGGGATGGCGACCGTGTGACGTGGATCGATTGCGACGAGCGTGCGCGTGTTTCGTCGGCACGATGGATTACGCCGCGTTTTGTAACGCGTCGAGGGACAAGGCGAAGAATGAAGAGCAAAATACGACGCGAACGATTCATCGATTCGACGTCGTCGACGACGATCCCGCCGACGACGGATTGATTCGTCTCGAGGTCGAGGGCGATGGGTTTTTGTATCGTCAGGTGCGCAACATGGTCGGCGCCGCGCTCGTCGTGGCGAGCGGGAAGCACGATTTGGAGTATTTACGCGCCGTCATCGAGAGTAAGGATCGATCGCGAGCGCCGATGGGCGCGCCGGCGAGAGGTTTATTTCTTCACGAAGTCGTCTATCCCGACCTCGTGTTGCGTCGTCGTCCGAGCGAAGACGACGACGAATCGTAGTAGTCATAGACAAACAACCGTAGGTAGTAGCATACTGTACAAGTACATTCATTCAAACTCTATTACATTCATTAAACTCGGCCCCCTTCACCTTTGGCCCGACGACGGCGCCCGCGTCCCTCGCGAGCGCGCGCTCCTCATCCCTCGCGCGCTGCGCCTTGGCCGAATCCTCGTCCTCCCCTCGATCTAACATCTCTTGCACCCACCTTCCGACGACGTTGTGTCGCCCCCCCGTGGCGAGATGACACGCGTAGTGCGCGTGTAAACACTTCACCTGTCCCGGGACGTATCCGCCGACGCCGCCGTCCCGCAACGTCTCCACGTGTTCCCCACCCAACCCCTCGCACATCTCTCGCTCCTCATCGCTCAACAGACTCCATCGAAATCTCCCGTACCGCGCGTGTTGCTCCGAGAAGAGCGCTCTCGCGCCGTCGACGTCGTCGTCCGCCGCGCGCTGCAGCCGCCGCACGCCGCCGCCGTGTTCCAACCGCCCCACCCGCCTCGCCGTCTCCCGATCGACGAGCCAAAACACGTTCGGCCACGGCGACGGCGCGTCGTTCGCGCGTCCGCGTCCTCGCCACTTTCGAGCGCGAAGCGAGCGCTCGAGCGCGCGCGGGGACGGGTCGTGGAGACGCTGTGCGCGAAGTGGGTGACAGAGCAACACGCGCGGCGCGCCGGTGGCCTCGTCGCGCGACGCCACGCCGAGCACGCGCACGCCCGGGTCGAGTCGTTTTACCCCGGGCGTTTCCGCGAGGTACGACGCGTCCGCGCGCGTGTACGGCGTGAGCGCGGGCGCGTATTCATCATCATCAGCCTCGAGCGCCATTGTCTGACGCATTCATCATTCATTCGAGCGCGCGCCCATCGGGTGTCGACGCCGCGCGACGCGTCGAGATGCGAGAGAAAACGCGCCCGCAATCGCGTCGCAACCTTTTCTCGCGCGCACTTCTCGCGCTGTGCGTCGCGTCGCCCGCGAGCGCGATGGGCGCGTCGACGACGACCAGGCGACGATTTTTTGAAAAGTCATTCGCGGACGCCTCGCGGACGCCCCCGCGCGTGCGCGCCGTCGAACCGTCGCTCGTGCACGTCGCGGGAGGGGCGTCGGTCGTCGTCTCGGGCGCTGGGTTCGATGGGCGAGAGGTTGAGTGTCTCTTCGCGCACCAACGCGCCGGCGCGGGAAAAATCGCGCGCGCGACGACGTCGGGCTCAAACGCGAACGCGGCGCGCATCGCGTGCGAGACGCCGTCGTTCGTCGAACACGGCGTTGAACTCGGAGAGTACGCGCAGGTGTTCGCGAGAAACGGCGCGTCGGGGGCGTGGAGCGGGACGATTGGGAATTTTCAGTATCAGAGCGAGACGCGCGCGCGAAACACCTTCGCGACGCTTCGTCTAGACGGGAGCGCGCCGGGGTGTTACGGGTGTTTCGCGAGCTCGGTCGCCGTGGGGAGTCGCGCGAGGGAAACGTGGACGGTGGTGAGCGACGGGGGCGCGAGCGCGGGACCGATGGATGGTGGGACGACGGTTCGCGTCGCGGCAAAAAATCTCGCCGACGGTTCGCCGGGAACGTTTTACCCCGGGAACAAATTCGCGTGCGGCGTGTTTTGCGCGAGCACGTCGGGCGGTGGGTGGAAATTCGCGAGCGGAACGGCGCGATGGTTGGCGTACGACCTCGCCGAGTGCGAGACGCCGCCGTGGCCGGGCTCGGGCGCCGACGCGACGACGTGTCTGTTGCGCTTTTCCAACGACGGGACGACGTACGACGATTTAGTCGCCACGGGCGGGGACGGCGACGGCACCGGCGCGGGCGTCATGGCGAACGCCGCCAAGGTGGACTACGCGTACGCGTCGCTCGTGCCGACGGTGACGACGATTTCCACCGTCGGCTTGAAGACGCCGGCGACGAGTCGGTACGCCGCGCGGGGACGCGTCGCCGGCGGGACGGAAATCGTCGTCGTGGGAACCAATTTCTTACCGAGCTCGCGTTTGGCGTGCGCGTTCGTCGACGACGCGCACGGCACCGTCATCGTCCGAGCGACGTACGTGAGTTCGACGGAGATTCGGTGCGTCTCGCCGTCGCGTCTCGACGTCGTCGATCCCGACGTCGACGAGACGGATTACGGCACCGGCGCGCCGTGCGTCGTCTCGCGACTTCGCGCGTCCAACACCGAGGTCAACGCGCGGGTGAATTCATGGAGCGCCGACGGTACCGACGACGCGACCGCGTTTCACTTTTGCGATTTATACGTCTCCACGAGCGGTGGCTCCATCTCGCGCGCCGACGGGTCGTCGACGCGACCGTTCGCGAGAATTCAAGACGCTTTCGACGTCGCGCGCGAGAACGACGTCGTCCGCATCGACCCGGGCGTCTACGCGGGCGACGGAAACGTGCGATTGATTCCACCGCGATCGGACGGCGTGCGCGTCGCCGCGACGAAGGACGTCATCATCGATTGCGAAGACGAACACCCGCTCTTCGCGGTCGGCGACGCCGACCGTCCGCTCGGAAACGCCGCCACGACGAGGTGCGGCTCGAGCGCGGATAAGGCGTCGAATGAATTCACCGAGACGTGCGAGGCGTTCGGCGATGGCGGTGGTACGCTCGCGTGTCGACGCTACGATTTAGCTTAGTTTAGTTTAGTTTCTACCTAGTCTACGTCAACCACGCTCTCGTCCTTCGCGGCCGCGCGCGACGTCTCGCCGCGTCGCTTCCCGTCGCGACACGCGGGCTCCTTCTGAAACTCGAGCATCGCCGAGACGTTTGCGAAACATCCGGCGACGTACGCGTCCATACGCAAATGATTGCGTCGCTCAGCCTGAAACGGAATCTCGCACTCGGTCGCCGCGCCCTCGATGCCCAACAACGCGAAGGACACCGCGGCGACGGCGGGAATCGTGCCGTACCCCCACCGATTGACGAAGACGAACGGCATGGATATCAAATAGAGACACAAAAACGTCCGCAGGTGCACGACGTAAATCTCCGGCACCTTGGTCGCCCGCAAACGCTCCAACGCGCCCTCCTGGAGCGCCAAAAACGCCAACTGTCCGTGCAACTCTTCTCTCAACGACGCGTCTCTTATATTTGAACCTCCGAACAACCGTCGCACCGCGCGTCGACACATCGAGATGCAAAACAACGGCGGATGTTCCGCGTTCATCACCGAGTCCCTGTCCTCGTCGCTCAAAATCCCCACCGTCTCGTCCCGCTCGACGACGCGTTCGCCTCGCAAAAACGCCTTGCTCGCCGACGCGAACGCGCACGCCCACGCCACGCAATCGTCCACCGCGGACTCGTCGCCCCCATCGCGTCCATAAATCAACGTCACGTCGACGAAATCACGCACACCCGCGACGATGGCCCCGAACGCGGCGCGACAACTCCACCACCGCAACGCCGCGCGAGACAATCGAAACACCAATAAAAATCCCATGGCGCTAAACGTCAACGCGTACGCCCCGTCCAGCGCGCGCGCCTCGGTGACGTCATCACTCAACACCGCCGTTCGCGCCAAGACCGTCCAGACGATTGAGACGACGTTGACGAGCGCCAGAGGGGCGATGAAGACGTCGAGCGCGCGCGCGCGCGCGTCGCACGAACACGCCGTGCGCGCCCAACTCGTGGAATCGTAATCGGGTTGACGAGACGCCCCTCTCGCGAGAACGGCGCGACGCGCGCGCACGTTCACGGGATCGTTCATCGTCTCTCGCAACCGCGTCGTCGACATCGTCGACATCGATCGCGCGATGACGTCGACGAGTGGGACGTCGACGCGCTCACCGTGAATTGAATGTGAATGCATCATCCATCGCCCCATCCATCGACGGATATCTTTTACTAGACGGACACTTGATACGTATACGACACGTTTTGATACCTACCTAAAAATAATACCTACACGGTCGTTCTACAAATGGGGCGTTTCGGAAAGACGACCCGTCGCGCCGAGAAACGCCT
>Ga0181577_10001112_pt1 | contig 21806 bp, 17 predicted proteins | sample 101ome_21_FD_132468 | JGI IMG/M metagenome (GOLD analysis project Ga0181577, IMG submission 132468) | Coastal salt marsh microbial communities from the Groves Creek Marsh, Skidaway Island, Georgia - 101413BT metaG (megahit assembly) | ecosystem: Environmental > Aquatic > Marine > Intertidal...
CCTAGGGTTTATTGCCGCCCCGCTTTTGAATCGAATGTGGTTCGGTGGGCGGCACTTAGGAAGCTATGTAATGGCATTAAATACCGATACGCCAGAGCCTATGCCAATACAGTGCGCAATGCTGGGGAGAAACAGCAAACTCGTTCGTGTTTTAAGTGGTGCTCGACACAAAAATACGGCCTTGCAGGCTTTTCTCAGTTGGCTGGAATCGCGGTTTCAACAAGTGCATCGCTCAAACAGCGGCAGTGCTCTCAAATTTTGTCAGTTGGCTGAGGGGAGCGGGGACGTGTACCCAAGATTCTCGCCCTGCTGTGAGTGGGATACAGGCGCAGGACAGGCGATCGTAGAGGGCGCTGGTGGGAGCGTCTTAAGGCTGGACGGCGAGCCACTTTCGTACAATCGGAGCGATAGCTTAATGAGCCCGCACTTTTTGGCTATTGCCGACCCAACGAATCCTCTCTGGTTGGCTTATATCGAGCATCATCGAGCTGATAAGCTGTAATACATGTCTGCTTAATTTAAATTCATCTTCTATTGTGATTTAGGGTGCAGCTCGGTGTCGGCATACTGTGCTAAGAATGAAGCAAGGAAGGTTTCAAAGCTCACCGTGTCGCTGGCTTCGATCTTTTTTTGTTTCTCCAAACTTAATCGGGCGGCTTCTTCAAATGCAGCTACCGTGTCAGGAGGCAGGCTTCGAGCCGAGAATATTGCTTGTTGGTGTCGAGACTGGTTGAGCGCGCTTGTGAAAAAGCTACCTTGATTAACCAGTTCACTGACTTGGTGCGAGGGTGTTAGCGTGCTGTCGCGCAGTTTGGCTTCTTGTGCGTCTAATGCCGCCACGAACCCGGTTTCAATCCAGCCATCGAGGGCTTCTGCGAGCGGTCGCAGTTGGTCTGTTATCTCGAGCCCCCACTGTGAGAGAGAGATTTTCTTTCCACTTTGGTCTAGCACAAGGCCGGGCTCCCGGCCACGAGTGACGACGTGCGAAAAGTTATGCGCCATCAGCTCTTGCTCTTCTGAAGTGCACGGGGGGCTCTCGCAGAGTGCGCAGTGCAGCAGGAACAGATCAATAAATCTAATTTGCGTCTCATCAATACCCACGGGAAGAAAGGGGTTGATGTCAATACAGCGCACCTCGATGTATTCAATGCCCCCCCAAGCTAGGGCGTGAAGAGAGGGTTCACCCGAGCGGGATACGCGTTTGGGTCTAATGGGGCTGTAGAACTCGTTTTCTATTTGTAACAAACAGTCACTCAGCTGCTGATATTCGCCGTCGATTTGCCGCGGGAATGACTCGTACTCGGCGTGCGGCTGAACGATCGCTGCGCGCAGAGTATCGATGTAAGCATCGAGGCTGTTATAGCAAACTTGGAGAGATTTTTGGGCATCGCTGTTGTATCCGAGCCCTCCCATACGGAGCGACGTGGCGTAGGGTAAGTGGTAACTGTTGTGGTCTGGATCGGCTGGCTCCAAGCCGTGGTTGTGTCGCCCTTTTAAGAAGGTTGAACACACTGCGGGCGAGGCCCCGAAAAGATAAATAAGAAGCCATGAGCAACGTTGAAAATTGCGAATGAGCCCCAGGTAAGACTCGGTTTTGAAGCTGCTCAGCTCGGTTGAATCCCCACGGATCGACTGCAACCAAGGCCAGAAAGCATTAGGCAGTGAAAAATTATAATGAATTCCTGCAATGGTTTGCATTCTTCGGCCGTAGCGGTGACCCAAGCCGTAGCGGTAGACCGTCTTGAGCCGCGCTGAATTCGAGCTTCCGTATCGTGCTACAGGTATGTCGCTATCAGCGGTTAGGGCGCAAGGCATGCTTGCTGTCCACAACAGCTCTTCATCCAGATTTTGGTATACAAAGGTGTGGATATCCTCGAGCTGACGCATGGTTTCGCCGATGGAATTTGAAACTGGGGTAATAAACTCCAGTAGTGACTCGCTGTAATCGGTCGTGATGGATGAATGTGTCAGTGCTGAACCCAATTTTGTTGGGTGATCGGTTTGTGCGAGTAATCCGTTGTGGGTAATGCGCAAAGCTTCTTTTTCGATGCCGCGTGAGCAGCGAAATAAGTCGCCGGGAGCGGTGTGTTTCGCGGCTTCATCTAGAGCGATTTTTAAATTTATTGGCATGTTGTTTTCCCACTCGATCGCCGTGTGTCCCCGAAATGGGGGCTGACGCGAAAGTTTAAAGGGAGTTCATGATTAAGTACACGCAGAATGTTGCGCTTTGGTGCTACACTTCTCCTGTTTTGTGCGGTCATTCTACACGCTCGGTTTTTATCGATCTCAACGCGCGGGGATCTTGGTAGGGGCAAGCGTAAGATTGTTATTGTTGGTGCCCTCAGGTTAGGAGTTAGTATGTTCAAGTGGTTTCCTGTGTTAGCTGGCGCTTTAGCCCTGCTTTGGTTTTGGATGGGACCCGATGCCGGGACATCGGAGCGGGCTTTTGGCGGGCGACCGACGCCCGTTAACACGGTCATTGTGAATGAAGAACTGTTCGCCGATCGACTCAGCGCCGTTGGCACCTTGGATGCTTGGGAATCGGTCGATATCCGATCATCGGTCTCTCAGATCGTAACCGATCTGAAGTTTGAAGACGGCGATATCGTGTCTCAGGGCGATGTTCTTGCGGTCTTAAAGCAAGATGCCGAACAGGCTCGGCTATCGGAGCTCTCTTCTTCGCTTGCTGATGCCAAGCGTGAGGTAAAGCGGTTGCGGAATCTTGCAGAAAGAAATCAGGTGGCTCAAACGGATTTAGATCGCGCTACGACGCGCGTTGAAGTCCTGTTTCACCAGCTCGAGGAAGTTCAGGCGCGGCTGCGTGATCGAACCATCATTGCACCTTTCTCTGGGCAGTTGGGTCTACGCGAGGTCAGTCCGGGTGCTCTTATCACGCAGGGCACACGGATCACGACCTTAGATGATCTATCGCGGATGCGTCTTAAATTTTCGGTGCCTGCGACGGAGCTGGGTGTGCTGTCCGTGGGACAGAGCATCGTTGCAAGGTCTGCGGCATTTGATCAAGAGTTTCAGGGGCTGATCACGGCTATCGACAGCCGTGTGGATCCGATTACGCGGTCGGTGCAAGTTCGGGCCGAATTGCCTAACGACAGCGGTTTATTGAAGCCGGGTTTGCTGATGAACACGCGTGTGGTGGCCAATCCACGCCGAACGTTGCTTATTCCAGAGCAATCTCTGGAATCGAGAGCATCCAATCACTACGTTTGGCGCATCAAAGCACCCGGTCAGGCAGAGAAAGTGCAGGTCGAAATTGGCAGTCGGTCCCCAGGTGTCATTGAAATCTTATCAGGTCTGCGCGCCGGTGATGAAATCGTTACCGACGGCGTGGGCTCCCTTCGCGCAAGCCCTGCGGATGTAAGAGTAGGAGGTTGAAATGCTTCTTTCTGATGTCTCGGTAAAACGCCCCGTTTTTGCACTGGTCTTAAGTGCGCTGCTTGTCGCGTTTGGTATCTTATCATTTGACCGCTTGCCCCTGAGGGAGTATCCGGACATTGAATCGCCTATTGTGAATGTCTCGACAAATTATCCGGGAGCGTCGGCGGCGGTGGTTGAAAACCGCATAACCGAGGTGCTTGAAGATCGGCTCGCTGGTCTGCAAGGCATCAAAGTAATGGAGTCGTCAAGTTTTGATGGTCGATCTAATATACGTCTGGAGTTCCGGTTAGATCGCGATATTGATGATGCGGCTAATGATGTCCGCGATCGCATATCCAGTGTGCTCGATAACATTCCTTTGGAGTCAGATCCCCCCGAGGTGCGTAAAGAAGAAGACGGCGAGGATGTGGTTTTCTGGGCTCACTTAGTGGCGCCTGAATTGTCGTCACTCGAGCTGACTGACTTCGCTCGGCGTTACCTCGAAGACCGTTTTTCGGTGCTCGATGGTGTCGCGCGTGTTCGCATTTCCGGGGGGAAAATTTACGCGATGCGGATTTGGCTTGATGCCGATGAAATGGTTGCTCGTGAGCTAACGGTAAGCGACGTCGAGAATGCACTGCGTTCTCAAAATGTGGAGTTGCCAGCGGGAACGCTGAACTCAAACGCGCGGGATTTTATTCTTCGCGTTGAGCGCAGTTACCTCTCGGCAGACGACTTCCGAGCCTTAGTGTTACAGCGGTCTGACGATGGTTACTTAGTGCGATTGGGTGATGTTGCGCGCGTTGAGCTGGGAAGCGCCGAAGATCGACGCTTTTTTAGAGGAAATGGTGAGCCCATGGTCGGGCTTGGCATTGTCAAGCAAAGCACCGCTAATGCCTTGTCAGTGAGCCGTTTAGTACAGGCGGAAATCGAACGAATCAATCAGGACTTGCCGGAAGAACTTGAGCTGATCGCAAGCTATGATGACAGTGTCTTTGTAGAAGAGGCCATCAACGAAGTTTACAAGACGCTTCTTATTGCGGCCATTTTGGTCGTCGCCGTGATCTTTTTGTTCTTGGGCGACTGGCGCAGTCTTTTGATTCCGGCACTTACCGTGCCAATCTCCTTGATTGCTTCGTTTTCGGCACTACTGCTCTTGGGTTACAGCATCAATCTACTGACCCTGCTGGCCTTAGTTTTGGCGATTGGCTTGGTTGTCGATGACAGTATAGTCGTGCTTGAAAATATTCACAGAAGGTTAACCTCAGGCGAGTCGCCTTTGGTAGCGAGTTTTTTAGGCGCTAGGCAGGTCGGGTTTGCGGTGATCGCAACGACACTCGTGCTGGTCGCCGTTTTCGTTCCGATCACGTTCTTGGAGGGCGATATTGGCCGTTTATTCAGTGAATTTGCGGTCACAATGGCGATCGCCGTGGTGTTCTCAAGCTTTGTCGCTCTCACTTTGGGCCCTGTAGTCGGGAGTAAGGTGCTAAAAAGTGTGGATTCAGAATCGCCCTTGGTGCAGTGGGTTGATGGCCTGTCAGACAAGCTTGAACAAACATACCGAGCCTCGCTCCAATCTGTTCTTAACCAGCCATTCTGGGCGATTTCGGTGATCGTCGTTTCCATGTTGGGCGTTTTTGCGCTGTATCAAAGCGTCGAGCAAGAGTACGCACCAAATCAAGATAGGGGGCTTCTCTACATGCGTGTTAGTGCACCTGAGGGTGCGTCGTTTGAGTACACCAAATCGGTGCTTGACCAAGTAGAGAAGCGCCTGATGCCGCTGGTCGACAATGGCGATATCAAACGATTATTGGTTCGTGCGCCCGCTTGGGGTGGAGGCGAAGCCTTCAATAATGGGTTTGCGCTTATGGTGTTGGCGCCGTTTGACTCTGGGCGCCGTGCGACCGATGTTATTTTGGCTGACGCGCGCAAAAGGATTGCTGATGTCGCAGGCGCGAACATCTGGTTGAGCGGTCCCAGAGCTCTTGGTGGCGGTAATGGATCTCCCGTGAATTTGGCGATCGGCGGCAATTCTTATGAAGAGCTTACAGAATGGCAGGATATTTTGCTGAACAAGCTCGCAGAGAATCCCAATATACTGAATGCGGATACCAACTTAAAACCGACGAAGCCACAGTTTCGTCTTACGATTGATCGGAATCGTGCCGGCGATTTAGGTGTTAGCATACGTGATATTGGCCGAACACTCGAAACCATGATGGGTGGACGTCGCGCCACGACTTTTCTGATGGATGGCCGCGAGTATGATGTCTTGCTTGAGGCTGACGCAGAAAACCGCAAAACGATCGATGATCTTGATGCGCTTTATGTCCGTTCACAAGAATCGGGTCAGTTGATACCGCTGTCCAATGTCGTGTCGGTGCGTGAGCAAGCGGATGCTGGATCACTCAATCGACACAATCGAGTCAGGGCGTTTACGCTTACGGCCGATTTGGCTGAGGGGTATTCTCTGGGGCAGGCATTAGATGACATTCGCGTTGCTGTTCGGTCGGAGTTACCTGCACATGCAAGCATTGCGTACAAAGGTGAGTCACTTGATTATCAGACCGCCGGCTACGATGTGCTTTTCACTTTCGGTATGGCTCTGTTGATTGTCTATCTTGTGATGGCCGCTCAGTTCGAATCCTTTTTACACCCCGCGGTTATCCTGCTTACCGTGCCCTTGGCTCTGATCGGTGGACTGGGCGGTCTCGTTATGTTTGATCAGACGCTCAACATTTACTCTCAAGTGGGGATGATTATGTTGGTCGGCCTCGCGACTAAAAACGGGATTCTGCTGGTGGAATTCATTAATCAATTGCGTGACCTTGGGATTGAGTTTGAACAGTCTGTTCTTGACGGCGCCGCGAGACGTTTACGGCCCATCATTATGACCGCCTTAACCACGGTGATTGGCGCAATCCCACTGATTGTCTCTATGGGGCCGGGTCACGAGTCACGAACAGTGATCGGCGTTGTGATTATGTGTGGTGTCTCGGTGGCTACATTTGTCACGCTTTATGTAATCCCTATGGTATATGCTAAAGTGTGCCAAAATACCGGATCACCCAACGCGGTTGCACGTCAATTGGAGAACGAATTGGCGCAGCACGACAAGGCTTAAGGATGGATATAGCGTATGAGTCGCATTACTGAGTGGTTAAAAACGCTAGCGCGAGATAAGGGCTCAGACTTGTATTTGAGCACAGGGGCGCCGCCTTGCGCGAAGTTTCAGGGTAAGCTCAAGCCTATTTCTAACGAGGTCCTGAAGCCGGGTGAGATTCGCGAGATCGCCTATGAGCTGATGGATGATACCCAGATCGCCGATTTTGAGCGCGAATTGGAAATGAATTTGGCAACCTCGATTGCGGGTTACGGCCGCTTCCGTGTGAACATTTTTATCCAGCGTAGCGAAGTGAGTATCGTTGCACGTAATATCGTGGCAGAGATTCCAAACTGGCAAGATCTACGCCTTCCTGAAATCATGCTTGACGTAATCATGCGGAAGCGCGGTTTGGTGTTGTTTGTGGGGGGCACTGGGTCCGGTAAGTCGACCTCGCTTGCCGCTTTGATCGACTATCGCAACAGTAACTCGAATGGCCATATCGTAACGGTCGAAGATCCAGTCGAGTACGTACATCGACACAAAAAGTGCATTGTGAATCAGCGAGAGGTTGGCGTGGATACACGTAGTTGGCACAACGCGTTAAAAAACACCCTGCGGCAGGCGCCCGATGTCATTCTCATCGGCGAGATTCGCGATCGCGAAACGATGGAGCACGCGCTCGCTTTTGCTGAAACCGGGCACCTGTGTCTTTCGACGCTGCACGCCAATAACGCTAACCAGGCCCTCGATCGTATCGTGAACTTTTTCCCAGAAGATCGAAGGCCACAGCTGTTGATGGATCTCTCGCAAAATCTTCAGGCGTTTGTTTCACAGAGATTGGTCCCGACAGTGGACCAAAAGCGGGTTGCAGCGATCGAAGTGCTGTTGGGAACGCCCCTTGTATCTGACATTATCCTCCGAGGCCAGTTTGATGGGCTGAAAGAGGTAATGGAAAAGTCGGAAAACTTAGGTATGAAAACCTTCGATCAGGCCTGTTTTGAGCTTTATAAAGAAGGTTTGATTACGGAGGAGGAAGCACTGCGCAATGCGGACTCTGCGAACAACCTTAGGCTCAAAATCAAGTTTGCAGGTAACACGTCAGATGATGACGATGATCTGGGTTTGTCCCTTGATGATGACGACGAGTATTGATCAGCGGCAGACTTTAGCTTGTTAAGCCGAACTACTTGATTTGCACGGAAACGCGGACATGTGCGCGAGTGCGGGTTCTACTTGGTTATAGTTATCAGCTCGTCGATAACCCGTTCTAGTTGACCTAGCGTATTGCATTCATGCGCAGTTTGACACACTCTAAGATAACGGAGCATCTCTGAATCGCCCGAGCCCCACTGAGATTTTGATTCTGGATTGAGCCATATTATTCTGCGGCATCGTTCACCGAGCTCTTGTAGGCGCTCAAACTTAGGGTCGCCATAGTTGTTGCGCGCATCCCCCAATATGATGAGCGTAGTCTGAGGGGTGAGCTCTGATGCCGTTAATTCGTAGAGTTTTTCTATGCTACTACCGTAATCGGTTGCGCCACCGTATCGCCAATTTACGATCTCAGTCGCCTTTTCAACTTCATACTGCTGGAACAGCTCGGTGACTTCCCCTAGATCATGAGCGAAGGCAAAGCTTCGCGTGCGTGGGAGTACGTCCTGCAAGTAATAGAGCAGCATGAGCAAGAATTTGGCGTAGGCTGCTACTGAGCCGCTGACGTCACAGACCGCGATAATTTGCGGTTTGCGTTTTTCTGTTTTGCGCCAAAAAGTTTCAAATAGAATGCCGTCGTGCGTGATACCCTTGCGCAATGTTTTAATCATGTGTAGGTTGCCACGGCGGGTGCGCTTGGGTCTTTTTCGGTGTTTCTGGGTCAGTTTGCGCGCGAGTTTTTGAATCAGCCCTTTCAAACGATCCGCGTGGCGACGCTCGATGGCATTGAGTTTGGACTTCTTAAGTATTTCCTCCATCAACTCATCGTGCTTACCCGCCGCGTTCAAATCGAATGCGCGTTCAATCGCCGCTTTGGCCAGAGCCTGAAGCTCAGATTGGAGCGATTTTAGGGCCTGCCCTTCCGGGCTCGCGCCATCGATCTGAGCGGACAACTGCCGCAGGGGCGCTTCGCCCAGTGCATCAAGCAGTCGCCGGGTGTACAGCCCCTTCTGAGTAAAAAATTGGAGCTTTTCTACCTCTAAGTTAGCCAATGCTTCTGCGACACGAGCTTGAATCTCAGTTTGATCGCCCTGTATGAGTGCTTGAGCAATCGAATTTTGCAGGGCTTGAGCTAGAGACTTGTTTTCTGTTTGGAGGAGGGGTTCGTATTGACTGTGGCTTTCATTTTTATCTGGCCCTGTGTTGTCGCCCAGCTCGTTTGCCTCTGCGTCTCCGCCAAAGAAGAACTGATCAAAACAGCGTTTACAGAGAGCTTCCTCTTCCACTGATTTAGCGAGCGTCATGGCCAGCGTTTCTTTCAACAGATGCGGTGATTCAAATCCAACGACTTGGGCCGCATTCAGGGCGTCCATGCTTTCGGCTGGCGATATCCGGACGCCGCGCTGCCGCGCCAGTTGCATAAATCGCAGCAACTCCGCTTGCATTAGTTGAGCGCTCTTGAGCCCATTGAGTTAATCGGCTTTAGGAGTTCTGGCAGCGCTTCTTGTGCCGCCTGAATATCCTGTTCAAATTTCAATAGTACGTTAAGTGTGTCACGCACTAATTGTCGATCCAGCTGGCTCGCTTTGAGCAGAACGAGACTCCTTGCCCAGTCAATCGTTTCCGAAATCGCAGGCGCTTTTCTAAGGTCGAGCGAGCGTAAGCTGTGTACAAAACTAACCAGCTGCCGATTGAGCTCTGGGTCAACTGAGGGCAGGCGTGAGGCAATGATCTTTTGCTCCAAACGCTCGTCGGGGTAGGGAATATAGAGATGTAGGCAGCGTCGCTTTAGGGCGTCCGATAAGTCGCGAGTATTGTTGCTGGTTAGAAAAACCCGCGGTGGTATTTTGGCTTTGATGGTGCCGAGCTCCGGAATCGATGTTTGATAGTGGCCCAGTACCTCTAACAGAAGAGATTCAAATTCCTGATCGGCCTTATCAATCTCATCGATCAACAAGACGCTTCCCGTTTCAGAGGTGAGCGCTTTCAGTAAGGGGCGTGGCTCAATAAACTCCTCGGAATAAAAGACATCGCCAAAACTGTGGAGCCGTTCGATTGCGCCATCTAGGCCTTCAGTTCCCTCGAGTAGATCGGAGAGCTTTTCCTTCAGAATCTGCGTGTAGAGTAGCTGTTTGCCGTACTTCCACTCGTACAGTGCTTTTGCCTCGTCCAAGCCTTCGTAACACTGAAGTCGAATAAGATCATGTCCTGTAACCATCGCCATGGTGTTGGCCAGTTCTGTTTTACCTACGCCGGGCGGCCCTTCTATCAGAATGGGCTTGTCGAGCGCATTTGCCAAAAATACGGCTGTTGCGATTTTTTCACTGCATATGTAACCAAATTCGGCAAAAGCGGAAATAATGTTGTCGATACTATCGAGCTGCGTCATGTTTATTCCTTTAATGCTGACGTTTAGCCGCCAGTGGCGTTCATGAATCGAATAATTTGCGGTTCGCTGGGGTCATAAAAATGATGCCGCTCGGGTTTGATATGAAGCGCGTCGCTGATCACCGTCTTTAAATTTGAACGAGAGTAATTCGGGCTTCGCAAAACACTTCGTAAGTCAACTGAGTGCTCGTTTCCTAAGCATAATAGTAATCGGCCTTCCACCGTAATTCGAATTCGGTTACACGCGCCGCAAAAATTATTTGTGTGCGGTGAAATGAATCCGATGCGGGTGCTTGAGCCTTTTACTCTCTGGTAGCGCGCTGGACCGCTGTTGCTTTCTTGCCCTTCGCAAGGTGATAAATCAAAGCGTTTAGATAGGCGCTCGAAAAGTGTGTCGTTGGACAGCCAGCGCCGGTCACGTTCTGATTCCATGATGCCGAGGGGCATTTCCTCGATAAAGGCAATGTCGAGATCTTTGGCGAGGGCAAAATCCACGAGAGCCTCAATCTCATCGTCATTGTGTCCGTTCATTATGACTGAGTTCAGGCGTAGCCGTTCGATACCGGCCTCGATGGCGGCATCAATGCCTCTCAAAACCGACTTTAGGTCGCCGGTCCGCGTTAATTGTCGGAAACGTTCTGCTTGCAGGCTGTCAATGCTAATGTTGATTGAAGTGACGCCGGCCCGCTTAAATTCCTGCGCGTATCTATGTAGCTGGCTGCCGTTGGTCGTTAATGCAAGCTCCTTCAACCCCGGCAGCGAGCCGATCGCCTGAGTAAGTTTATCAATACCGTTTCGGACGAGTGGTTCGCCGCCGGTTAAGCGAATTTTTTGTCCGCCGAGTTCCACGAACGCAGCGGCAATTTCTCTGAGTTCTTCGAGAGAAAGGATGTCCTTTCTCGACAAAAACGTCATGTCCTCTGCCATGCAATAAACGCAGCGAAAATCGCAGCGATCGGTTACCGAGAGGCGAAGGTAAGTGATATTGCGGCCGAAAGGGTCTGTGAGCATAACGATATGTGCGCGGTTAACTCTTTACATCCAAATAGCGATTGGACAGGATAGTCGATTGGTAAGGGATATGGAAACGACAATGATAAAAACACTCTATTGCGCTCTACTTTTGATGCTGATCCAATCCTATGCGGCTGCGAGTGATTGTGAGGGTGGTCAGCAATTGGATTTGGTTTGTGGGTTCACGGCCCCTGAGGACATTGAATTGGCACCCGATAACATCACTTTAGTGGTGGGTGAGATGATTCTGGGTGGGCGTTTATTGGCGCTCAACTCGGATACCTACGCTGTGAGTGAGTTGTTTCCCGCCCAAAGTGTGAAAGGTGATGCCCTCTGGGGCGAAGAGGTCTGCACTGATTATCCAGATCAAATGACCTTTCACGGTATCGATTTGGCCTACCGCAGCGATGGGGTACTTCAATTGCTCGCCGTTAATCATGGAGAGCGGGAGTCGGTTGAGTTTTTTGAGGTGCTCGTAGATGCCGGTGGGGCGCCGCAGGGTTTGATCTGGCGCGGCTGTGCCATGGCGCCAGGTTCGGAAAGTTTAAACGATGTAGCCGCGCTCCCAGACGGCGGTTTCATATCGACTACCCCGTTTGATGGCAGTGAGTTATGGTCTATTGCCAAAGCCTTGGTGGGCTTTAATACAGGATATGTTCGTCGCTGGGCTCCAGACTCGGGTTGGGCGGTTATCCCGGGGACCGAGGGTCGTTATCCCAATGGTGTTATTGCTCGTCCAAATGGCGAGAGCTTTTTTGTTAACCTTTACATCGACGGTTTGGTTCGCGAGTATCGTATGGACGGGACCGTGATCGGCGAGGCCGACGTTATTAACGGCGATAATTTAAGTTGGGGGAGCGATGGTCGCATCCGAATCGCCTCGCACAGAGCAAGCTCCTGGCAGATGGTAAAGGCCCTGGAGGCCCAGGCTTCTGAAAACCTGAATATTCCATTTGCGATCGTTGAGTACGACCCCAGCAGTCAGAGCGTTGAGGATATTTTTGTTCACGATGGGTCGACGTATGGTGCAGCAACGGTCGCACAGGAGGTCAATGGTCAGATTTTTATGGGCTCCTTTAAGGGGGAGCGTGTCGCGGTGTTAAAGGCGCACTGATCATGAACTTTCAGTCTGTCCTTGCCGCCCCGCTGGCCGGTATTGGCTTGCTTTTGGCGCTTATTTTGAGCGGTACGAATTTTCACATGGCTCTTGTCGCCAGCCTAACCCTGCTGTGCGTAATCTGGTGGGTGTCAGAGGCCGTTCCAATACCGGTTACCTCCTTGATCCCTTTGGCCGTATTGCCGCTGTTTGGTGTGCTTACACCAGCCGAGGTGGGACAGGCCTATGGGTCTCCCTTGATTCTGCTCTTGCTCGGGGGCTTCTTACTGTCAAAATCGCTCGAGCACACGGGGGCGCACCGCCGTATGGCACTGTGGATGATTCGTTTGGTGGGAGCGGAGAGTGGTGGTCGCTTGGTCCTCGGGTTCATGATCGCTGCGGCGGCACTCAGTATGTGGATTTCTAATACGGCGACGACCCTTATGTTGCTGCCCGTAGCGCTGGCTGTGATTGACGGAGCTCGTGATCCAGAGCGCTTAGCCGTTCCTCTTTTACTGGGTTTGGCCTATGGGGCTAGCGTTGGCGGTCTTGGTACACCCATTGGGACACCACCTAATTTGGTGTTCATGCAAGTTTATGAAAATACCGTTGGCACTTCTGTGAGCTTTAGCCGTTGGATGTCTTGGGGAATACCGGTGGTGTGCCTCATGATCCCGATCATGGCGTGGGTTCTCTCGCGGCGTTTGACTGAACCGATGCACATACTCTTGCCTCAAGTGGGTGCCTGGCATGTGAGTGAAAAACGCGTCACTTGGATTTTCGGATTGACGGCTTTGGCTTGGGTTACGCGCACTGAACCTTTTGGTGGTTGGAGTACTTGGCTGGGACTTGATAGCGCCAATGATGCTTCGGTGGCGCTATTGGCGGTCGTTGTCATGTCCATGGTGAGCGATGGAAAAGGTGGCCGCTTATTGACATGGGAGAAGGCCGTAACGATTCCTTGGGGTGTTTTACTGCTATTTGCCGGAGGTATTTGTTTAGCGAAAGGGTTTGTAAACTCTGGCTTGAGTAGTGTTTTGGGCGAGTCCTTGGTCGAACTAACTTCTTTACCCACTTTTGCTTTGATTCTGGTGATTAGTCTGGTGGTGACATTTACGACTGAGACGACGTCTAATACGGCTAGCACAACGCTTCTGATGCCGATTTTAGCTGCGACCTCGCTCGCGGCGGGTATCCCGCCCGAAGTGATAATGGTCCCCGCTGCGATGAGCGCGAGTTGTGCTTTTATGTTGCCGGTTGCGACTGCGCCTAATTCCGTGGTGTTCGGGAGTGGCCGTTTGACGATTCGTGATATGGCGCGTGAGGGGCTGAAGATGAATCTCGTCGGCGCCTTGATCATATCTGGCGTGTGTTACGTGTTGCTTGCTTAAAAAAAGAGCGCCTACTCGGCGCTCTGATTGCGAGTAGGGCTATTCCTTATAGAAGTCCCATGATGGTCTCGGCTGAGCTCACATCTACACCGGGGCCAGGCTCGACATTAAGGTGGGTCACTTTGCCGTTTTCAACAATCATGGCGAAACGTTGACTGCGAGTGCCAAGGCCAAAGCCCGAACCATCGAGCTCTAAGTCGAGCGCTTTTGTCAGCTCGCCGTTGCCATCCGCAAGCATCAGGATTTCTTCCGCGTTTTGCGCCTTGCCCCAAGCGCCCATCACGAAGGCGTCGTTCACTGCCATGCATACGATCGTATCGACGCCAGAGGCTTTGATTTTGTCGGCATTGACGACGTAGCCGGGTAGGTGCGTCATGCTGCATCCCGGTGTGAAAGCGCCAGGAACCGCAAATAAAACAACTTTTTTGCCGTCGAAGATGTCCGCGGTTGTTATGTCCGCAGGTCCGTTATCGGTCATGGTTTTTAGGGTGCATGAGGGGATGCTTTGGCCAACTTCAATGCTCATTTCTGGCTCCTTACTGTCAGTGTGTTAGAGATGCTACAGGGATACTACGGGTGTACGATTGTAACGGATTTGTTGCGTTTAAAAACACCATATGTGTTTTTCTGAGGCTATATTTGCCGAATAGGGCGCGCGAATGAGAGACAGATCACAACTTTGTTTTGAATTGAGCGGGATTGCGCCTATTATTCAGGGCGAGTAAAAGTATAAGGATCGCGGATTTTGGTCGGAAATAAGTCGGTATCGAATCGAGCACGCGGGCGTATGTGGCGCTTGTGGGGTCTCGTTGCGCTCCTATTGTCGGCGACTATTCAAATAACTGGAGTAAGAGCAGAGCCACTTCGACTGAATGTCTCGATACTCGATGAGCCACAAGAAATAACACACCAATGGCTTTTTAAAGCGGAGGATTCTGCACATTTTTCCGACCCCGACTATCTCGATAGCGATTGGCAGGCGATATCGCTGCAGCAACCGTGGCCCCTGGGCGGCTATGCAGATAGTAATCATGTGGCATGGTATCGACTGACCCTTGATTTGGGGCGCCAGGCGAAGGGTAACCCCGATTTCTTGGGCAATCTGGGGATCAAAGTTGGTCGAGTTTACAGTGCGTATGAGATTTTTGCTGGTGGCATCAAAATTGGCCATCGCGGTGCCATGCCGCCAGAGTCAAAGGTTGATTGGGATCGCCCCCAGGCCTTGAGAGTACCACCGGAGGCGGTGGGTGATGACGGAGTCCTGACCTTAGCTGTGCGGGTTTGGGGTGGTCCCGAATCTGTACTGTCCAGATGGGGTGGCGGGTTCTACCGTGAAGGTATCGTGCTAGGGGATTACTTTAAGCTGTCCTCCGGTCTCGTTAGCTCATCAATTCCCGCTTTTTTTCTGGCGGGCTTCTTTGTTATTTGCGCGCTGTTTTCGTTTTTTATCTACAGCCGAAGCACCATGTTGCAGGCGTATTTTTGGTTTGGTCTTGTTTCGATCAACCTAGCTGTTTATTGCTTTACACTGTCGGATCTCAGGTTTGTCGTGCCTCTTGATTTTGTCGTTTATGAGAAACTTGAGTATGCGTCAGTTTGTTTTATTGCACCGCTTTTGGTTCATACAGTGTGGGGGCTATTCGAAGAGGAGCTGAGCCCTTTTATGAGGGCAAGCGCCATTTCTTGCGCGGCTTTTGGCGCTTTGATTGCGATTGTACCCGGTCTGTCGGTCAACTTTATCATCATGGATATTTTTCGGGTTTTCGCTCTTCTCCTTTTGGCCCGACTGCTGCTGTTAGTGGTGGCAGCCTGGCGTTGCGGTGATCCCCGTGCACCGGTTTTTGTGCTGGGTTCTCTGGTTTTTATGGTTACTTCCATACACGACCTCGTTATTAATCGGATTGTTGACGCGACACCCGGTCCGAGTTGGTCAATGTATGGATTACTGTCCTTGATTGTGTGTATGGCCGTTTTGCTTGGGCGCGATTATGCCGCAGTGCTGGATAACTTAGGTGAGCTTGTCGGTGAGCGAACAGCAGAGCTCTCAGAGGCTAACAAGCGTTTGGCGCAGCATGCTCGTCAAGATTCACTCACGGCTTTACTGAATCGTCGAGGTTTTATTGAGCAGGCTCAACAGGCTTTTGATAAAGTGGGCCGAGAGCATGGTGTGATCAGCCTGATTCTATGCGATGTCGACCATTTCAAACGCATTAATGACCGGTATGGCCATGCCGTCGGGGATCGTGTCTTGCAGCACTTGGCTCATCATCTGGCGTCTAATGTTCGCGAGGTGGATGTAATTGGTCGTTGGGGTGGAGAGGAATTCATTCTCCTATTGCCCGATCTCAGTCTAGCGGGAGCGCAAACCTTAGCGCAGCGACTGTGCGATTCACTGCCTTCCCAGATCTTCAGGGTGGATGATATTCGCCTCGGGCTTACTATGACTTTTGGTGTGGCACAGTTGCGGGAGTATGACACCTTAGAGCAGCTAACTTCGCGAGCAGATGCGGCGCTCTATGAGGGAAAGGCGCGAGGTCGTTGTCAGGTGGTATCGGAAAAGCTACTGGCGGCGCAGGGGTTGGGTCACTGATGCCTTGGCTCCTTCTTTTGCTTTTGTTCCTATCGCCTCTGTCGCATGCAGAGATCGGGCAGCGCAGTCTTCAAGCGCCCATGAGCATTTTAGACGACTGGGCCTTTATGCCAGACGACAAGAGCGAATATTCATCCGTTAATTTCGATGACACTGCTTGGCCGCGGCGCAGCCTTTCGGATCCTCGAACGGTCGCTGGCGAAGAACGCCCGCTCGGTATTGTTTGGTATCGGAAGGTTATACAGTTTGAAGCGCCGATTGATTATGCGCGAATCTCCCGCCTTGGATTGCAGTTAGAGGCGGTCAATTATGCGGTTGACGTCTACGCAGGGGGCTTGAAGCTTGGATCTATTGGAGGCGTTGACAAAGGTTATCCCGACTTTCGCAAAGGGGAGGTCTGGCGGATTCCTGCGGAAGCGGTGACTACCGATGGCAGACTGGTTCTCGCACTGCGCGTTTGGGGGGGCTCCCTAAGCCTTGCCGATTCGGGCGCCCATTTTCGCTCGGAGGCGCAAATGTTAGGGGACTACGTAACGCTTAAGCAGTCCTTACGGAACTCGAAATTACCCTCGCTTTTTATGGGCTCAGTGCTGTTACTATTTTCACTCTTTGCTTTTTATCTCTACCGCTGTTCTGACTCGCTCGCCGATTATTTTTGGTTTGGCTGTGTGTGCCTAGCGACCGCTGTCTTCACGCTGGTGCACAATGATTGGCACAGCTTATTTGGTCTCTCCGCGGGTATATCGGAGCGGTTACTATTTTTGTCTATGGTTGGAGTCCTTACCGGGGGGATTACGCTCGTTTGGTCGCTCATGAATGAGGTGCTTCCTCGTTGGCTCGTGTTTTACTTGAGTGGCCTCGGTGCCGTATCGCTTGCCTTGGCTCTTCAACCATCGTTAATCGTTTTGATTTGGCTCAGAGATTTCGTTTGGTTGACGGTTAGTCTTGTTGTCCCTGCTCTCTTTTATTTGCTTTACACGAAGGTTAGACAGAAGCTCCCAGAGGCGCGTTTGGTGACACTGGCTGTAGGTGTATTCTTAATTTCCATATGGCATGATATGTACTACGTTAGTTTTTCCAGAGAACTGGGTGCTGTCACGTACTATCCCTTTGGTTTTTCAACGGTTTTGATCATTATGGTTTCTCTGATTGGTGCTCGGTTTGGCTCCCAGATGCAGGTGTTAGAGCAGGCGGTTCAATCCCGAATTGCCGAATTGTCGGAAACCAATGAGCAGCTCAAAACCTTATCCGAGAGAGACAGCTTAACGCGTCTTGATACTCGCCGAGGAATCCAGCAAAAAGCCGTGTCTTTGCTTTCTCGGCTCACTGATGTGTCGCGCCCCCCCGCCGTTGCCATCTTAGACATTGACGGTTTTAAAGTGCTTAACGACCGCTATGGCCACCGCATAGGGGATCAAGTTTTGACTGAGTTTGCAGATCGTCTGAGGTCGTCTGCGCGCTCTCACGATTTGATCGGTCGCTGGGGTGGCGAGGAGTTTATTGTGATCGTAAGCGGTGCCGAGCGAACTGAAGTTATTGCGCGGCTCGAGGCTTTCCGAAAACTCGTTCAGGATCGACCCTTTTACTGCGTTGATGATAACGCGAACGATCTGTACTGCGATGTTACCGTTACCATCGGATTAACTTATCACAGATCAGGTGAGGCGCTCGAACATGCACTCACCCGTGCAGATCGAGCGTTATACCGGGGTAAAGATCAGGGGCGCAACCAAATCGTTACCATCGATACGGTGGTTAACACCGGCGAACCGCATGCTTAATGCAGGCGTCTCTTATACTCTCGGAAGGCGATACCGGTCCATCTTTTGAATGCGCGATAAAACGAATTGGGTTCTGAGTAACCCAGTTGATCCGCTAAGCATTTTCCCGGTAGCCACTGCGTCTTGAGCAATTGTTCGCAACGATACTGGCGAGCTCGATCGCTCAAGAATGAAAAGCTGGTCCGATCGTCTTGCAAACGACGGCGGAGGGTGCTTGCGCTCATTCCCATTAAGCGCGCCACCTCGGTGACATTGCAGTGGCGCAAGTCCATATTCAGTAGCGCTCGTAAAACCGCCTCGGTGGTATTCGGGGATCGGTACTTGGTTTGTAGTACGGGTGTAGCAATTAAGGGCGCATTGCCGCGCAGACTGTCTTGCACACGTAAAGATAAACGCTCCATTGTAACCTCCTTGTTACTGTAATGCGCTGTTTCGGTTCAGGACTTCATGTCCTCGTAGCAGTGTGCAGTATTTGGTGTCTTATAATCAACTTTTTGATCGCTTTTGATGACTTGGCGCTTCGCGTTATACTGAGGATCAAACAACGAGAGCTTGAAGGGGCGCCTCTTATGGAGTGGGGAACGATCCTATTAGTGTTGACCATTGTGGTGCTGGTTGTGTGGCTCATTACCATTTACAACACCTTGGTTGCGTACGCGAATCGATATAAGAATGCCTTGGCTCAAATCGAGGTTCAGCTGAAAAGACGCTATGATTTGATACCGAATTTGGTTGAGACCGCAAAGGCCTACATGTCGCACGAAAAGACGACCTTAGAGGCCGTCACTTCGGCTCGTAATGAGGCCGCTGCTGCGCTCTCTGCCCTCTCGGGCTCGGGTGGTGTATCGGCCTTGGCGGCGGCGGAAACGGCGCTTCAGGGGGCTCTTTCAAAGCTGTCTGTTACGATGGAGGCCTATCCGGACCTAAAGGCGTCGGAGAATATGCAGCAACTTACAGAAGAGCTGACCACCACAGAAAATAGGGTGGCTTTCGCGCGTCAGGGTTATAACGACAGTGTCATGACCTATAATACTTACCGTCAGAGCTTTCCTGCCGTCGTTGTTGCGGGTCGCTTTGGACACGGAAGCGATGCTGAGTTGCTCGAGTTTGAAGATTCTGGAGTCATTCAAGCAGCGCCTAAGGTCAGCTTCTAGCGGTCTATGGATTTTTTTGCTGGGCAAGACCGAGCTCGCAGGCGCACCCGCTGGTTGATACTGCTGTTTTTAGCGGCTTGTCTGGGTCTAATCGCGGCCACCTACGCATTCGTCACTCTTGCGCTTTTTTTGAACGATCCTGCTCGTTCGCCTTTCTCCTTCGGCGATGGACGTTGGGTTGAGTTGGCCTGGATAGCGGGAATCATTTCTGGCGGTGTTTCGCTCGTTGCCGTAGTACGCTGGGTGCAAATGTCCGCAGGCGGAGGCGCGATTGCCGAAATGATGGGGGCGCTCCGAGTCCAAGCCAACGCAGACGAAGCTCGCTTGGCTCAATATCACAACGTTGTTGAAGAGATTGCCCTGGCAGCTAACATGCCGGTCCCTGGGGTCTATTTTTTGCCGGGTGAGCGCGGGATGAATGCCTTTGCAGCCGGAATTTCTCCGGCGGATTCCGTTGTGTGTGTTACCGAGGGTTTGCTCGATCATCTGAATCGCAATGAGCTTCAGGCCGTGGTTGCACACGAGTTCAGTCATATTCTTCAAGGTGATACTCGGTTAAACATTCGGCTCGCTGCCATGATCAAAGGCATCACTTTTATTGGCGACGTAGGCCGTATGCTTCTGTACTCAGGGCGATCGAGGAGACACGCTAAGTCGGAGCAGCGCGTCGCTGTTTCACTGCTGGGTCTTGGGCTGTTAGTGTTGGGCAGTGCGGGTACTTTCTTCGCAAGTTTGATTCAATCGGCTATTTCTCGCCAGCGCGAATACTTCGCGGATGCCAGTGCCGTTCAATTCACTCGCAATGGCGACGCTGTAGCGGACGCCCTCAAGGTCGTAGCTGGGTATCTACCTTCAAGCCATGTGGCGATTCCCCAGGCAAGCGATTTTGCACACGCTTTTTTTGGCTCAGTGAAGCCGCATTTTTGGGGTTGGATGTCCACGCATCCGCCTATTGAGGCTCGCATTTTGCGGATACAACCAAGATGGGATGGACGCGTCATTGAGCGCAGGATGATTCACTATGAGAGCCCTAAGACGGGAGCCGACACCCCGGTCAAAGCGCGAATTGCCGCGGCGGCGATTCTGGCTGGCGCGAATCCGGAGGGCCTGTTTAGCGCTGAGCCAATGATATCTCATGCGTCTAATGTTGATGCGGATTCGGAGCGGGATCCGCAACACGAGCTCAGTATGGCTCTGCAGGAGCCTCTTGTAGCTCTGGCACACGTCGTTGCATTATTTTTGTCGACGGAGTCGACTGTGCGCTCACAGCAGGGTTCAACAATCGCCGCCTCTGGAATAGCGGGGCTTGAATCCGCCGTGGCGCAAGTTGATATTGATAGGTTAGCCTATTTTTCAGTGTCACGCCTGCAGCTCGTTGAGCTGTCTTGCGCTGCCTTGCGTGCACTGTCATATGCCCAGTACCAGAGCTTCAAGGTGTTGGTGCTGGATTTAATTCGCGCGGATAGGCGGATCGAGTTGAAAGAGTGGGTGCTTTATCACTTGCTTCGTCGATACTTAGACAGTGAGTTTTTGCGTGTGCCCGACCGGAAGCCAAAATACCGTCGTTTAGAGAAGGTGCGTGAGCCCTGTCGTGTCGCTCTTTCGCTCTTATGCCATCACGGCAGCGGCGACTCGATCAACGCCTTTGAGTTGGCCTGGGGGGATTTAGGTCTTGCGCCTGCGGATCTTCTGCCGCTTGAATTGTGCAGTGTCAGCGAATTTTCTAAATCGATAGAGACCTTAGCGCTGTGCTATCCCTTATTGAAGCCTAGGATCCTTAAAGCGATGCAGCGGGCCGCTTTCGCCGATCAAGAGGTAAACGAGATAGAACGCGAAATAATCTATGCGGTTGCGGCGATAATGGACTGCCCGCTTCCGTCAGCTATCAAACTGGATTAGTGAGTGTGTGGTGTGCCCTCCAAGTGAGGGAAATGGAGCTGGCGAGAGGAATCGAACCCCCGACCGGCTGATTACAAATCAGCTGCTCTACCTACTGAGCTACGCCAGCCAAATGCGGATCGCAATGATAGGCAAAGGCTCGGCTGGATGCAATGTTTCAGATAAAACTTTTTTCAGACTTTTTATGTTGACAAACATGGGCTGCGTCTGGAAAATGTGCCGCCTTTCGGAGGGGTTCCCGAGTGGCCAAAGGGATCAGACTGTAAATCTGACGCGAAAGCTTCGGTGGTTCGAATCCACCCCCCTCCACCATTTTTCTTACGCGGAAGCAGTAGATTAAATGGCGAAACTCGATTCGGTGATTCCGTGTTAGTTTCTCAAGATAAAGAGTGACACCCTGCTGGCGCATAGCGACTGCGGGGCTTGCTTATAGGGCGTTAACAATGCCTGTTAAGCGTGAGAGTGATGCGGGCATAGTTCAATGGTAGAACCTCAGCCTTCCAAGCTGATGATGCGGGTTCGATTCCCGCTGCCCGCTCCAAGTAAGGAAGTTATAGGCTCATATAGCTCAGTAGGTAGAGCACTTCCTTGGTAAGGAAGAGGTCACCGGTTCAAATCCGGTTATGAGCTCCACTTCCTAGAATGCAACGGTGGCTCCGCCAGCGTTGTGAAAAAAATGGCTGACGCCATTAAACGTAGCTAGCAGCGCTGGTGCAAGATTTAGGAGACTGTCGTAATGGCAAAGGAAAAGTTTGAGCGTAGTAAGCCTCACGTAAACGTGGGCACAATTGGTCACGTAGACCATGGTAAGACGACTCTGACAGCGGCTCTTACTCGAGTTTGCGCAGAGGTATTTGGAG